>Ga0097621_100000682_pt1 | contig 23785 bp, 14 predicted proteins | sample KBSMisM72_FD_73165 | JGI IMG/M metagenome (GOLD analysis project Ga0097621, IMG submission 73165) | Miscanthus rhizosphere microbial communities from Kellogg Biological Station, Michigan, USA - KBS Miscanthus M7-2 (version 2) (version 2) | ecosystem: Host-associated > Plants > Roots >... | reverse complement strand
GCACTGGGCATTACCGCCGACCTGATGGACCGTGCTGCGGCACTGCAACAAATAGGCGTGGACCTGGTTTGTCTCGACAGTGCTCACGGGCATAGCAAGGGTGTGATGGACGCACTGAAGTCACTCAAAAAGAATTTCAAACAGCTCCAGGTGATTGCCGGCAATGTAGGTACAGCAAAAGGCGCAAAGGCACTTGCAGAAGCAGGGGCAGATGGTGTTAAAGTGGGCATCGGGCCCGGATCCATTTGTACAACCCGCATTGTGGCGGGCGCCGGCGTACCACAAATCACGGCTGTGATGGAAGCCGCTTCTGTTCTTGCTCCTTTGGGCATTCCCCTGATTGCCGATGGCGGTATTCGGTACACGGGTGACATGGTGAAGGCTCTAGCGGCGGGCGCCAACGCTGTGATGATGGGTGGCGTCTTTGCAGGGACTGAAGAAAGTCCCGGCGACACCATCATTTACGAAGGAAGAAAATTTAAACAATACCGTGGCATGGGTAGCATGGGCGCCATGAGCCAGGGCAGCAGCGACCGCTATTTCCAGGATGTGGAAGACGGTATCAAGAAATTTGTTCCCGAAGGAATTGAAGGAAGGGTTGCTTTCAAAGGAAACCTGAGTGAAGTGGTATACCAATATGTAGGTGGACTGAGAGCCGGCATGGGATATTGTGGTGCAAAAGACATTGCGGCTTTGCAAGAGGCACAATTCGTAAAAATAACCAACGCAGGGATGAAGGAGAGCCATGCACACGATATCGAGATCACGCGTGAAGCGCCGAATTACAGCAGGTCCTGATCAGCAGATTTTTGAATGGGTTTGAGCGAACTGAAGGCGAAGAGAATTACGCCCAATGTGACATATAAATCGGCGACATTGAAAATACCGGTTCGAAAATCCTGGAAGCCGAGGTTGATGAAGTCTGTTACGTGACGATGACGAACAATCCTGTCGATCACATTTCCAATTCCACCGGAAAAAATCATGCAGAAAGAAATAACCTGGAGCAATGAAATCTGGTTCCATTTCCTTAACACGAAATACAAAAAACCGAAAAGAAGCGCGATGGGCAAAATGGTGAACACCCAGAAGCTTAGGTTTTGGGACCATTCTGCTCCCCAACTCATGAATGCACCCGTGTTCTCGACGTAGATCAACCTGATGGTGTCGTGAAAGATTGAAATCGGCTCCCTGTTGTCAAGATATGAACGCGCCCAACCCTTCGTGACCTGGTCGCAACCTATAAAGCCGAGACAAAGCAGGCTGAAAATTAGAATGTTGATTCGTTTGTTCATTAAGGAACAAAATTAAGCAAAGGATTCAGGATTCAGGATTCAAGATTCATCATTCTACTTTTTAATTTTTACTTTTTAATTTTTAATTTTTAATTAACCATATGCCTTCAATAGTTTTTATCACCGGTGCAAGTTCAGGATTCGGTAAAGCATGCGCTGAAAAATTTGCAACAGCAAAATTTAACCTCATTCTCAATGCAAGGCGAGCCGAGAGACTAAAAGAATTGGAAAAAGAACTTTCATCAAAATATGGCGTTAAAATTTTAACAATCCCATTCGATGTTCAGGACAAACAAGCAGTATTCAACGCCATCGAAAAGCTTCCACCAGAGTGGCAGGACATTGATCTGCTGATCAACAACGCAGGACTCGCGCTGGGAAGAGATTTCTTTGATGAAGCAGATTTCCAGGATTGGGAAACCATGATCGACACCAATGTTAAAGGACTGTTATATGTGAGCAGGGCAGTACTGCCCTTCATGATCAAAAGACAAAGCGGTCATATCATTAATATCGGATCCACAGCAGGTAAAGAAGTATACGACAAAGGCAATATTTATTGTGCCAGCAAGCACGCCGTTGACGCCATCAGTAAAGCCATGCGTATTGACCTGCTCAGACATAATCTAAAAGTCACTGCCATTCACCCGGGCGCCGCTGAAACCGAGTTTTCCATCGTTCGTTTCAAAGGAGATGCTCAAAAAGCAACTGCAGTATATGATGGTTTTCAGCCACTAAGCGCGAAGGATGTGGCTGATGTGGTTTATTATTGCGCAACGCTTCCGGCTCACGTGTGTATCAATGACCTTGTGATGACATCACTCCAACAGGCCAACTCTTTTTATTTTAACAGAAAATAATTTTCACCGCTGGTTCTGCGTTTATTATTGGCATGATAGTGGCAAATGGGAAGGTAGTTTTACGTAGGAAATTTCCTTCCGTATCCTGAATGCATATCGTGTAAATCAATTGATCCACCTATAAAACCGTGACCATGCGTAGAGCCTTTTTCCATTCTGTCCTTGCAATAGCGCTTTGCTTTATTGCATTAGCGGGGATAGCTCAAAATGACGTCATTCGTCATGATCCCTGTGACAATTTCCTGATTAAAAAACAGTCTGATAGTCTAAAGGCACTATTCGCGCAGAATGGCTTCGTCGTTGTTCGCGAAGCCTCTGTAACGATGGAAAGCGAATATGAGCTTCCGGTAATTGTTCCTCTCAACCAGGGCACCTGGTACCAGGTTGTTTTCATCGGTGATATCAATTCAAATCTTTACGAAGTCAGGATGTATGACTACGATGAAAAGCAGGTGGTTTACCAAAAGAAGCGCTGGGGCGACACAGAAGGCAACATCATCAGTTACTCTTATATTCCGAAATTTTCTGAATACCACATGATCAAGCCGGTGCAGGTGAACAACAAGCAGAAAAAAGACTTGTGCGGATACATCATGCTGCTGAAAAAAACACAATAATCGATAGTTCTTTATCTCAATAATGAATAAGGACACCATTCCGGGTGTCCTTATTTTTTTTGTTGACTTCTCACTGAAAAATTTATCTGATCAAGGTGACCGTGCCTTTTTTGGAAATGACCTTACCCGTGAAATCCGTCCCCTGCACCATCCATACATAGGAATCCGTGGCCTGCAACTTGCCGTTTACCTTGCCATCCCATCCGCTTCCAATTTGGGGTGAGTTGTAAACCAGCTGACCCCAGCGGTTAAACACCCTGAAATAATCGAGGGAAGTAATTCCGACTGGGATGGCTTTGAATACATCGTTTGTGCCATCACCGTTAGGAGTAAACGCAGTTGGTACAAAGATGTCGGGGGCTGTTTTAAAGACTCTTACGTTGACCGTATCATATGCAAAGCAACCTTCATCTGTGGTCACCTTCACGATATAGCTGATGTCCTCACTCAAATGCGCAACAGGGTTGGGATCGTCTGTACTTTCCAATCCCCTGGAAGGCGACCATAAAAAGTGCGTTGCGCCCGATGCATGCAACTGCAAAGGTTGATCAACTACAACAGCGGTGTCATTGGTTGCGCGGGCGGGCACCGGAGGAATAACGGTGACCAGTGCCGAGTCGAAGCTTGGTTTTGGACAGCCCTTGTTATCGAATACGGCAACCACATAAGATGTGGTAAAAGGCGGAGAAGCAAAAGGATCAGAAATATCTGCGTTGGTCAATCCCGCCGCGGGCAGCCATTCATATTTGATTCCCCCTGACGCAAACAAGCGGGCTGTGTCTCCGTAACAAACCGTGGTGTCGCCCGCAGCCAAAGCCGTTGGATAGGGAACCGCCCGAACGGTCACAAAATCTGAGGCCGTACATTTTCCCAGGTTTGCCAGTATACTGTAGGTGGTTGTAACGCCCTGCGGCCTCGCGATCGGGTTTTTCGCCTTTGGATCGTTAAGTGTTGCGGCAGGCGTCCACGAAAAACCCAGGGCTTCGGTGACTGGTCTTAGGGTAAGCGTATCCGTTAGACAGATGGTGGTATCTGCCCCTGCATCCACGGTGATAAAGGTTCGGACATCCACAAAGACCGAGTCAATATTTTCACACCCCGGCGCCGAGGTTAATCGCACAAAATATTTTGTTGGAATATCAGGGCTAACAAGAGGATTCGGAACATTTTGATCGTTGATGTTATAGGCCGGCGTCCAACTGAATGTGCCGGTTCCCAACGCGCCCAATTGAAGCGTATCGATGCTGCATATTAAGGTATCATTAGAAACAAACAGGGTTGGCTTACTCAATATACTTACCGGGTTCGTGACGGTATCCGTGCACCCCTTGCTGTTTGAGACGATTAACGAAACCTGGTAAGATGTCGCTTCATTATAGATGTAACTCGGGTTTTGCAATTGCGATGAATCGGCCGAGGAATTTGGATCACCGAACGCCCAATGCCATTCGCTGACGACTCCGTATTTTGTTCGCGTTGTATCCGTGAATCGAACGGGTATCCCCTTGCAGGACGTTAACGCAAGAAATCCAGGGAAGAAACCCGGAAACACGTGCGCATTGGTATAACCCGTGTCTGAACAATCCTGACCCCTGTTCGTGATCAGCATTACACGATACACGCCCGTATCTGGAAATACAAATGTTGGCGTCTTTTGATTGGACGTATCGGTGGTCATGCCGGCCACGCCAAAATCCCAATAATAAGACCTGATCAGCGGGCTGCTGGTTCGGTTAAAAAATTGGAGCGAAAAACCATCGCAGGTGATAAAATCAGGCTGCAAATCGGCCGAAGCGATGGAGCATGCAGCGACTTTTATTTGCAGGTCCTTGCGATGTACGGCGATGACGATGTGATTTCGATATTCATACGCAGCAACCGTCACAACGTAAATACCGGCCGCAGGCGCAACGCCGGAAACCAGGCCAGTCTTGGGATTGACCGTCACATCGGCACCCATGGGCCGCTGGTACGTGAAACCAAAGCCATACGGTACCGCCTGGTAAGGTGGTGGACCCGGAGGATTGGGAGATGCATTTCCCGTACTACCACCCACATAAGCTTGCACGAATCCATAAGAAAGTGAGTCACCAAATACTGCTTTGTCAGGATCTATAGCGCTGAAATCATAAGAGAAGGGGCTGCGTTCGCAAACAACAACGGTGTCATTGCCTACAAAAACTGCACTATTATTTTTTGGAGCCGATGGCACGTCGTCCGTACCCGGTATGGTTGCACTATAAGTAGCACCGGTTTGATCAGAATTGATGACGTTCGAAATATTTTCAATTCTGCAACAACGCTGGTAAGCGACCGTGTATCCTAAAATTGTTTCAGGAAGATCAACCTGTGTGATATAGTAACCTACTTCATAACAAACAATGGGCGGATTGTCGATGCAGGGGCCAGGTTTTGTAAGGTTTAGCCGAACGGTGGGTTGCTTCTGCACGGGTATGGTGACGAATGGCGATAGTGGCGATTGATTACTGTAGATGGCAATGTTGGCGATTCCATCCAGCTGTGCGCCTGTGGAATTACAGTCGCGGTAAAGCTTCAAGGTAATTTCGTACTTATGACCACCCGGAACGTCGCCAATGTATTTATAAAAAATCTCACCTCCCGTAATATGGCGCGCGCATGCGATAGAGTACAGGAATAACAGTGGCAATATTAAGGGTATGATTCGTCTCAATTCAAGGTTCTTTTTGTTGATCCAGGAATTTCATCATGGAGGTGTTGGATCTATGGGTAGATTCCCACATGCCCATATGTGCAGCTCGGGGAAAGAGAAATAGGTGCGATAAAGCGGGCATGCAGGCCTGCGTAAGGCCATCCTGTAAATTTAATGTTTTATCCTCTTCTCCAATAATAAACAGAATGGGTATTTCTAGTGATTTTAACAAACCTGTTCTGTTTGGCCTAACCATCATAGCTTCATAGTATTGTACGAGAGTTGGGCCCGAAAAGTTGGTCGCCCGGTCTATTAATTTTTGTACATCGGCTGGCTGTTCCTTTTTATATCCCTCACTAAAAAGATTCGGAATGGCCTGCTTAAGAAATTCCTGTGGGCCATGGGTTTGAATGAAGGCGATACCCCGATTGCGGTTGGCGATTTTTTCTTCATTATCGGGGTAGGCCGTTGAGTGGAAAAGCCCAAGCCCGGTCAGGCTTTGGGGCCATTTCTCCGCATAGGCCAGGGCTACATAACCGCCCATACTATGGCCAATGAGTGCAAACTTATCCAGTTGCTCGGCCTCCACCACCCTTCTGATCCCTTCGGCATAATGTTCAATACCGATTCCCTCACCGGCGATGAAAGTGGAGCGGCCAGAACCAGGAATATCAGGAAGAATGAACTGAACTTTATCCTGCAGGGCTTCTACCTGCCTTTGCCATATTTCCTGGTCCTCTGCAAAGCCGTGAATCAGCACGACAGGAATCCCCTTCCCTACTCTACGGTAATGTATAGTGGCGTTTTGAAAAGGAATGAATTTGTCCATCTTTACCGTCCAGGGTCTACATCCATCTCTTATAATAACTGTACACCAAAATTACGAAGGCTGCGACAAGAAGCATACGGGACAAAATATCGCCGAACCTCACAAAAATGGTTTTTGATTCCAGTTTTGGAATGTTCATTCTAATCGATGCCGCTTTATCCCAGGGCTGTGCATCCAATACCGTCCCATATTGATCAATGAAACAGGATATGCCAGTGTTTGCGCTCCTGACCACCCATCGTCTCGTCTCAATAGCACGCAATCGTGAATAACTCATGTGCTGGCGATAGCCGGGTGTGTTTCCCCACCATCCGTCATTGGTGATTACGCCAATAACATTTGCGCCGCCCCTTACATAATTGGTCATGAATTCACCATAAATGCTTTCGTAGCAAATGGCTGGTGCAATCTTATAGCCCTGCTTTGCCTGGAGCACGCTTCTTTCATCCTGACCCGCGAGCGTGCCCGAAATTCCACCAAAATCCTCAAACCATTTACCCAGGAAATTGAGCCACACGGGCAGGGTTTCCGGACCGGGAACAAGTCTGGATTTGTGATAGAGTTGATCTTTTGCACTCGATTGAAAAATGGCGGCAGTGTTATAAGCATCGAAATAGACGCCTGAGTTGATGTCCTTTCTTGCCGTGCTGGTCACTTTCTCACCAGGTGCAAAAATTCTGTATCCGTCGATCCCTGTATACAAACTCAGATTCGGGTGGCGGGAAAGGAAATCCCAGATGGGCCGAAAGAAAAAATTGCTGTCTACCTTCGCTTCGTTTGCCTGCACGGGAATGGCAGTCTCCGGCCAAACGACCAGGGCGGTTGAAGAATCCAATTGGGCTTCACTAAGGTGAATGAGTTTTTGAATTTGTGCCTCCTGCGTACCCGCTGTGAATTTTTCCAGGTAAGGATCAACATTGGGCTGGACGATAACGACGGAAGAAGTTTTGCCAGGAACGATTTGTGCTTTTGCTGTCGTCTCTTTTACACCACCTAATATTGCTGAAACCAGGAGTGGCATCATAATCGCGAGAAATACCATCATCGAAGGATTCCATCTTACAGACAACCGCTTTCCTGACAGCCACAAATAAATCAGAATATTCAAACCCATCACCCATGCGGATCCGCCACTGCTGCCCGACCATTCATACCATTGCACCCAATTTGGATGCGTGGCAAACACATTTCCCAACGTGAGCCATGGCCAACTGAGTCCCCAATCCTGCAAGTGCAGCCACTCGAAAGAAAGCCAGAAACAAAACAATGCAGCGTAACCCCAGCCGTTACCCAGTCTTCTTTTTACCGAATAGAAACCCATCCAGGGAATGCACATCAGCAAACTATTCAGTACAATAGCCAATACTGCTCCCTCCGGGGATGCATTCCAGATCCACCAGGTCGTCAACAAATTCCAGGTGAAAAAGGAGAGATAACACCAGCCAAAAAATTTGATTTTCCTTTTCGAGAAGTCCTCTACGACAAGCAGGGGAATAAAAGCAAAAAAAATAAGGAATGTGAATGGAGATACGGGCCACGATGCATAAAGCAAGACACCTGTTGTCAAAGAGAAAATTGGAAAGAAGAATTTCTTAAGAAACAACATATTGTTGAAAGGTATTGGGTATTGGGCCCTCCTGCCGGTAGGCAGGTATTTGGAAAAATAATTATATGCAATATAGCCAATCACCAAATCAACCCACAAAGCCTAATTCCTAATACCCATTTCTATTGCGCAAGCGAGATCCTCAGCTGCACCCCCGCCCTGGTATTGACCATGGGTGCCGAAGAGGAGATATATGGATTCACCCTGCGTTGGTCAAAATATAACTTAATGTTCACACGATTGCTGAGTACATAATCAATCGATGGCTGAATGGTGATCACCTTTTGTCCGCCTGTTGCAAACGCGTTGCTTTGATCCAGTCGGCTGTTGGAATTTGCGTCATCACGAATGCTGAAATCAAGTCGGAATGTAATATCGTTTTCTAATTTCTTCGAAGGCCCTTTCTTACTCAATTTGATCTTGACCGGCAATGGGAAGCCTCGCTTTCGCCAGCTGGCGCCCACCGTTACCACCTGTGAACGCACTTCGCTCAATTGGTAATCAATCAAACTCAAACTGAGCGTGCGCGATTTGGCATATTCAAACTTTCCGCTTATCTGGTTGACCAAAGAAAAATCAATTCCAAACAACGGTTCAAAACTTTCAGTGATGGTCAGGTTAGGCATCAGGAAATAAGGAATGAAGTTGTGTGAAATCGTATCCACAAAGGAGGGATATCCCAACAACATGGAGTCCTGGAATAAGAGGGCTGAATTAAAGCTGTTCATGCTCAATCTGCTCGTGTATCCATGGGTGATGGTAAAATTCGTAAATACCTTTTCCACACCCTTAATCCTGGTCAGGCCATTGTAAGTGAGCCGCCAGTTGGGCAATGGTATGAAACTATTGAATGGATTGGACTGAACATAGGCTCCTCCCTGTCCCAACAGTTTCACTTTTGTAGGATCTTGTTTTGTATATGCAGCGATGAAGGATGGAATCAATACATCCTGCGAATATCTTCCGTATCCTTTATAGTATCCATCCGGGTCCTTCACCGTACTGTATGGGTTTTGCTTACCCAGCCTTTCCGAGAGAACGATACGGTTGGCTTCGAATCTTTGAAAGGCTTCGCTAATTTGGTTGGGATCAAATTTTGCAAACAGTGTTTGGAATGAAATGTAGGTGATGCTGAAACCACCCCCTGCGTATGGACTCAGGTGCCCGAAGGAACCCGTGCCGATCGTGTCTTTGAAGAGCTCGCTGTAAGTCTTGGTGAGACTCTTATCCAGGTTCAAATCAATGATCAAATCTCGCGCCGGCTCAAGTTGAGCCGATACCCTGATGCTTTGATCATAGGTTTGTTGAATCAGGTTATTCAGGAAAGGTGTCTTTGTGATCAACCCTTTTTTTGCAGCGTCGTTCAACCAGCTGCTATCGGGTTGACGGCCGAAAACGAAATCTAAACCGGGCGCCATACTGTTCCAATTCTGGCCCAGGAATTTTGTACTGTCTGTGTATCCCGGAATAAAACTGCTCGCATTTTCTGTGTAGGTGAGACCCATTCGTTTGATGGAGGTCAACAGTTTTCCTACAACGCGTAAGGCACCATTAATTTCAGGAACTGCATTTGGATCCCGATTGTTTCGATTCGCTCCGCTATCCTTTTTTGGTGCATTGGGTGGTGGCGGTTGTTGATTCGTAGCGTCCCCGCCCTGCGGCTGGTCCAGTGCACGCAACCATTTTGATTTATTGTAAAGCCTGTTGAAATCGAGGTCAATCGTTGCTCCCTTTTGATAACCGTTCTGGATCGTATTACCCAGTTCAATCGCAAGTCGTGACGCACCAATCCAGCTGTAGTTCGTCCGGTAAATCAAACTGACGGTCGTCCAGTCGATGATTGGCAATTTGCTCGTCGGGAAATTATACGTGAAATCGGCATTCTGGGTATACAACACATTTCTTCCACCCTTCCAGAAATTGCTCCACACCGAATCCTTCTTTTGCTTGGTGTCGATACGGCCCGGAGGTTCGTCGATGCGCGAATTGTTGGTGGCCTTGAAATCCACATTAAAGCTCTTTGTAACGTCCCATCGCAAATTGTAAATCCTGTCGAAGGTGAAATACTTGTCGTAAGTTTCCGGAATCAGGTATTTTCCTCCGCCCACATTCCTGGGTCGATAGGCCCCGAATTGCCGGTTCACATCAAAACGCACGCCGATAAGCGCAGGCACGGGATTCAGATTGAAGTCCTTGATCAGGTCCAGCCAGTGCGTTTTGGTTTTGATCAACTTCTTGAAGGGTTCCCAATATTTCGGTTGTCCTGTATAGTTATAACCCAGCCCTGCACGGTGTCGCGTAATTTCATTGCTTTCAATAAGCGGATTGTGGTGTGTGGTTTGCGTAAATGAATAACTGACGTCAAAATTGGAAACGCTCCAGAGCCGGATTCGTTTGCCGTTTGTTGCAGCCTTCCTGACATTCGTGAAGTTGAGTGTCTTGATGGTTAGCTCGTCAATCGCGTCATTCCGGATGGAATCCTTCTTACTGCCGGAAGCCGCTTTCAGCTTGGTTTTGAGCAGAATGTCTTTGTCATATGGATCAAACTCAGGCAGGCTCGTTGTTCGCGAGTAGCTTCCATAGAATGGAATTTCGATGCCCCATCGTTTCGGTAATAATTTTCCCAGTTGCAAATTGGTGGTCGCATCAAATTGCATGAAGTCATCCATGTACCGTTCGTTGATCTTTTGCTCCAGGCTTCCGAACCCGGTGGTATGGGTATTGACCGAAATGCTGATATTACCCAGGTCGCTGAGCGCAAGATCCACCCTGCCCAGGGCGGCCCATCCTCCCTTCTCGTCAATATTGCTGAGTCGAAGCTCGTTGATCCAGACTTCTGTACACACAGACGCATCAATGCCATTTTCAACTCCAACAAACACACCGCGGATTTCGCCCAGGTTCGGGCTGCCAAACACAGAATAAGTGCGTCCGTCAATGACCTGCCGGTAGATCTGGTTGGGATTGTTGATGCTAAGATTTCGCTGGTTTTTCAAATTCGTAAGAATGCCCAAATCAAAATCGAGATTATTTGCGGTGGGCCAGATTGCGGTATCCAATGTAGTACCGAAAGGCGTAATGCTCAAAGGGAATTTGATCTCATAGTAGTTGCTCAGGTAATCGCTACCCAGCCTGATCACCGCATACAGGTCACCGTTGTTGATTGGCGTGTTTCCCTTTACACTTTCAGCGTGAACGAACATTGACAATTTGCGATACCGGCGAAGGTCGAGATTCAGGGTCTTAAAGACTCCCCTTGCGTCTCCCGGCAGCAGGTTACAAATCTGCATACTCAGCGCCTGCTCATTCTGAAGAATATTAATACCGCCATTGCTCAGCGACTGAACCCTTTCAATGCCAGGCGGAATGCGATAAGGAATCGGATCGCGCTTATCATTTTCCTCAATGTTAACGGCGCCCACATTGAAAGTGGTTCCACCGTTCACGTTGATGGGGGTGTAAATGCCCGAAGTATCCAGTTTGTAGGTAAACCTGCGCCACTGGTTCCTGATCAATTCAAGTTCTGCAAAACGCAATACCGTGGAATCCTCGAACCCCGTCATAAACATTCTCACAAACCTGATGGATTTAAAGTCAGGAATATTCCCCACCTTTTGCGCATACTCGCTGATCGGGATCCTGAATTGGTACCATACCTGTTCCTCGCGATTGCCATTGGCCAGGGCTACATTGACAAATTTCTTGTCTACAATAAAGTTTTGCCCCACCTGCATGTTCGGATCCGTGCTGGGTTTAACATCGACCTTGTACTCGAAGTATTCCTCCACCTCATTTAATGTATTGTCGCGGTTCAGGTCTTCAGCATCGGGATAGAGTGTTGCCGCCGAAGAGAATTGGGAATTTGTGCTTGCAATGGGGGAATTACCCTGGGGGTTATTGAACTGTTTATAACGGCCAAGTATACCCGTATTATTCTGGTCGTAGTAACCGTCACGATAGTACCTGAAGTTATCGGTAGAGGGATCAGCGAAGGCCCCCTGGTAGGCAATCGAACCCGTGCCAAAAAGATTGGCAAGATCCTGCAAATACACGCTACGCTTGATTCTCTCGGTATCGTCATTCAAACCGTCTAACCCAACGTCCTGGTAAGGCCTGTCGTTTGGATCATTGCTGAATGACGTTGTCACCTGGATGGGGTTCAACGGCACAACCCCCCACCTTGAACTGTCTTTCGTAGCGGGAATGGTCGGTGTCGGCAGGCCATTTTCATAGAAGCGCCGGGAGTCTTTCAAGATATCTTCCGACACGTTACCCAGGTTGAAATACAATTGTCCGCCCGCAGGGTTTGTATTCTTGATGAAGGGATCCAGCACCCAGAATTCGATGAACTCCACGTTGCCCGTTTCAAAATCGGTTTGATCGATGCTGCGCATCAGGCCACCCCACCTGCTCTTGGGATTTGTAAGATGACCATTGTTATCAACATTCACGTCATCGTAATTGTAAGGTCCACGGTCACGTGGGTAAAACGAGAGGTCGAATGTGACGAGTTGGTTCAATCCGAAATCGGGCGTTCGTTGCGGGAAGATTTCTGCCTGCGACACGGCTCTTACGCGCGGATCTGATAATTCATCGAGGTTATTTCGAAGCGGGTTATTGCCATTATTTTTCTCCTGCATGATGGGTTCAATATTATACCATGCAATCTTTGCCCTGTTCTTGCCATAATTAAGGTCATTGAACAAATCTGCCTCAGGGAATAATCCATCCCCCTTCGGCGTGCTTGCAAGTGCCCAGTTCACCAGCGGAAAGCGAAGGTCAATACTGCTGCGCGTGCCTTCAAAGTCGTCTATATAAATCAATCCCGCACTACCCTTGCCAATTTGTGGCGGATGGCCCGGTTTCATCACGGCAGCCTCGCCATAGGCATTGATGCTTGAAGCACTCTGTGGCGTGAAATTTGGAAGGTGAGATAACCAGCGGTTCAATCGCGGAATATCGCTGCGGTAACTGAAATCTCCTCCCATCATGGTATTCCTGACAGGATCCTCTCCATAACCCATCTTGGTAAAAAACGGTCTTTCGGTTAGCCGTACCAGTGTACCACCGATGCTGAATTTTTTGCTGGCGAGGTAATCCAATCTTAACCCCAGGTAATTTTTTTGTTGCACACCATAGGTGGCGTTGTTTTCAAATTGCACATTCACCGGAATCCCCGATGTTAAAATCGCCTGGTTCAATATTCTCACCGTTCCAAGGTTGTAGTCAATCACATAATCCTGGTTCTCGATCAGCGTTTGACCGCCTGCCATCACCGTCACAGATCCCTGGGGAATATTGAAAGCGTTCAGCGAGATTTCCGATTGCACGCCTGTACTCTTGGCGCTTCCCTTGAAAACGAACCGGTCAAGATTGGCATAGGTTTGCGCAATGGCTTTAATCGTATCGTAAAGTGGATAAAATAAATATTTTTCTCTTAGCGGGACCGAACCGCCGCTGAAGGCCGTGTCGAGGTCATGGCCGAATGGTTCCAGCACCGGGAAAATGATTTGTGCCCGGTTACTGACGACCGTGAATCCTTCCAGGTAGTCGAACACACCGTCGGGCTGCGGATCCAGTTGATTGTTCAATCTGTCCAGGTTGAGCAACGTGAGCAACGGAATTCCCGCGCTGGACCCTTCGGGTAAATATCTTTTCTCACCGCTACCTGCCTCCTGGTAAAGAATATTCAGCTGAAAATTATCCCTGTCGAGTGAGCCAAGGTAATTTCCATTCTCGGCTTTGAGTGTGTAAATATTTTTCATCATCAGGTCCCAGATTGGGAGCTTGGTGCGCGGCGAAGTTGCCTTCAGCATTTTCAGGAAAAGTATCTTCGAAATTCCTGAAGTGGAATCGATGGGCACATCCTGTGAAAATTCACCGACCTGGAATACTTTACCATTGAAGACGTACTGAAAAGCAACGCCCAACACTTCATCCTGTTGAAGCGGTGCTGCAAGCCGGATAAATCCTGCCTGGGGATTGAATTCGTATTGGGTGGAATCGAGTTTCTTGGCAAAGGTTTTTTCAAAATCCTGAACAGGCGTTAAACCCAGACTTTGAAGTTCATTCACCACGAGCGCGGGATTTCTCGAGCTTGGATCGCCAACGATCTTGGCGTAAAGTCCGTTTGAATTGTTGCTGGGAAGCGGATTGACAATTAGTGGTGGATAATTGCCAAAGGGTTTGTTTTCTCCAAGGTCCATCAGCGCCACCACATCCCTTCTATCACGTGTATCACCGGTTCTGGTCGTTACCCACAACTCAATGCGCAAAATCTGGACCTGCGAACTTACCACCGGCAGATTTTTCATCACGGTGTTGTAGTTGTTCCTGAAATATTGCGCGAGCAGGAAGTTGCGGTTCTCATCATAGTCATCCGCTTTGAAATAGATGGGGTTTGTTGCTGCTCCTCCCTGCAATGAAAGCGACTGTCGTTGCGAACGCTGATTTGCAAAAATGGTAGTGACCCAAAGTTTGCCGAATTGTAACTGTGTTTTCACACCAAACAACGCTTGCGCTCCAGGAATCAATGTTCCCTTGGAGGCGAAGCTGGTATTTCCGATTTCGATCTTCTTAATGATCTCATCATCGTAGCCTGTATAATCGAGTTTGAGCTGATTCTCGTAGTCGAAGTTTGCCGTGGTGTTGTAACTGATCGGAAGTTTAAGTTTATCGCCCACGTTTCCGATCACGTTCAGGTTCGCGCTGAGGTCAAAATCGAGCCCGCCATTTTTACGCGCTCTTTCCGGCAAGGTTGGGTTTTTGATATTTTGCCCCTGGTAACCCATCGTGACGTCCACATTGCCGGAAGGCCTGATATCGACTTTGCCGGTGCCAAACAACCGGTTGAACAGGTCATTGGTGGCATTCAGTTTGGGTTTTTGCAATCGTTGGTTAAGAAGGCTTACGGTATTGGCGCGTGTCTTGAAATAATCCTCTTCTTCCTTTTGCGCCTGCAATCTTACAAATTCGTCAAAGGTGAGGTATGTGGGTTTGCGATAGTACTTGGTCCCAATTTTTTCGATGATATAGTATTGTTTGGTCTTGGGATCGTAAACAATCGAGTCCTTGATATTGCGTGGGTCTTTTAAGTTAAAGCTGTTCTTTTCAGGCTGAGTAAACTTATCGCCGCGTCTGTCGTAGATGGGGAACCGAAGAGAATCGCCGGGTCCCGGAGGTAGGGTATCACGAATAGTCCTGGGCGCGCCGGTTGGATAAGCATAACCTGATGGGATGAAGACGAGGGTCAACCAAACAGCAATACTTAGCACCGAAAGTAGTTGGTATACTTTTTTCAGGGTCAAATTTTCTCCGGCTTGTTTTTTGGGGTAAAATTCCGCTCAAATAGACTGTAAGGCTTTTTTGATTATGGATTCCAGATTTTCATTTGAGGGACCGGAGGACAGTGCTTTTTTGATTGCGCTTTCGGCTGCATTCCGGGCGATGCCCAGGGCAACCAGTGCATTTAACGCATCTTGCTCTAAAGTATTGTTTATTAAGGGAGAACTATTTAATTCAGGCCCCTGTTTTGCGAACTTGTCCCGAAGTTCCAGGATGATCCTTTCTGCCGATTTTTTTCCGATGCCTTTGATCCTTTCCAGGAGCGCTGAATTCCCCTGAACAATGGCCCGCGAAATCTCGACCGGCTTCATAGAAGACAACATCATCCGCGCAGTTGATGCACCCACACCGTTTACGCTGATGAGGTGAATAAAAGTGTTTTTTTCGGCCATGTCCACGAACCCATAAAGCGTGTGCCCATCTTCTTTAATCTGCAGATGGGTAAACAAAGTTCCTTTGTCAAGGTTTTGAATGGCTGAATAGGTGTTTAGACTGATTTGCACTTCATATCCGACGCCATTCACATCCATTTGAACCATTGCTGGCGATTTATATGCAAATACCCCGTTTAAAAATGCAATCATAGAATGTATGAGCAGCAAATATAACAGATTTGCCCTTCGCCACCTTCGTAAAGCGCAACCCACAAAAAACCATTTGTTTAGAGATTTGTATTTTCGTGCCTGTTTTGCAAAAAACCAATCCTTATGCCTTCTAAAATAACCGCCGCAATTACAGCTGTGGGAGCCTGGGTGCCCGATTACACGCTCACCAATGCCGAGCTGGAAAAAATGGTGGAAACAAACGACGAGTGGATCAAAACGCGTACCGGAGTTGAAGAAAGAAGAATTTTGAAAGGCGAGAACAAGGGAACGTCCGATTTAGGGGCTCCGGCTGTATTGGACCTTTGCAAGAAAAGGGGCATCGATCCTTCGGAAATCGACTGTTTGATTTGCTGCACGGTAACGCCCGACATGTTTTTTCCCGCCACAGCGAATATTATCTGCGACAAGATTGGTGCAACGAATGCATTCGGGTTCGACCTTGGCGCTGCCTGTTCCGGGTTTCTTTTCGGACTTACAACGGGAGCCAGTTTCATCGAAAGCGGCAGGTGCAAAAAAGTGGTGGTTGTGGGCGCCGACAAGATGAGCGCCATTGTGGATTATAGTGATCGCACCACCTGCATTCTCTTCGGTGATGCTGCAGGATGTGTGTTATTGGAACCGAATACAGAAGGCTACGGCGTGCTCGACAGCATTTTGAAAAGTGACGGCAGCGGCGGAAAATATCTGCATATGAAAGCAGGAGGTTCATTGCGGCCTGCATCGGTTGAAACCGTGACCAATAAAGAACATTTCATTTACCAGGAAGGCCAGGCCGTATTCAAATTTGCAGTCGTTGGAATGGCAGATGTAGCCTACGAATTAATGCAAAGAAATAATCTGAAAGGGGAAGATATTGCCTGGCTGGTTCCTCACCAGGCCAACAAACGCATCATTGATGCCACGGCCAGGCGAATGGATCTTTCGTCAGAAAAAGTGATGCTGAATATTCACAAGTACGGCAACACCACAGCGGCAACCATACCACTCTGTTTGTGGGAATGGGAGAAACAATTGAAAAAAGATCAGCTCATCGTGCTGGCCGCATTCGGTGGCGGATTCACCTGGGGATCCACGCTGGTGAAATGGGCGTATTAAAACAGGGAAATAACCTTGGTGGCGTAGTCAAACAAATTACAGATGGTGAATTTTACGCTGTGTATTCAAAACAAGTGATAATCTTCTTTAATATTACCCTTACGAACAACCGAAGCTTAACTGTTTTAATCTGAAGGTTTCAAGAATCAATTTGAATTTTTTTACTATTTGTACCTGTAAAGAATTATTCCCAATTCTCACGTTTCTCCAAAATATTTTCACTTTCTTTAAAGTATAAACTTTACGAGACATGAAAAATATTTTCCCCGTATTTCTAAATGTCGCGCTGATTTTGTTTTTCGCCTCATGCAAAAAAGACGGCGAACTTGACAATTACTACATAAAAGCCAGTTTCAATGGAGAACTGAAGAATTTTGCCGGACCTAGTGTGCAAAAGACCAATTCCGGTGACACCAGCTATTCAATGAATATTTCGTCGTTTGAGGGTTTCACGATTACCTTGTTGTCAGAAAAAGACGATTTCCAGGCAGGCAAGACATTCGGCGTTGGCCACGCCATCATGGAACTAACAGGAGGCGGATTCGTTGGCAATCCCTACGACATGTGGAGCAGTAGCTATCCAGGCGTATCCGAAACGCTCAGCATTACTATTACAAAGGCAACAAGTACTTATGTAAAAGGCACCTTCTCTGGTATCCTCTACTACCAGAATTCTAATCCGCCCGAAAGCCAGCATGTTAGTGAAGGTTCCTTCGCTGCGAGGTATTATTAAAAATTGTTTAAATGGTTGCTGAACATGGGTGGTGGCAGATCTTCAAATCAATAGTCGGCCAAGGGGTTATACATTTTTATCAGATAACAGAAACGCATAAACGAATTTGTTCATTTGTATACCCTTGAAAAAACTATGACTCAAAAATTCCCGCTGGTACGTACCCCTTTTAAACAATTTTTAAAAACTTAATGTTCCGGAATAATATTTTCCCTTTCTTCGAGTTTAAACCATAAAAAACCATGAAAAAGATTTTCCCTGTTATTCTTTTCGCATGTTTCGCATTATTTCTTTCGTCATGTAAGAAAGATTCTTCCAACAACAATGGAAGTGACTATTTCATCCGGACAAAATTCAATGGAGAACAGAAAGAATTCAAGGTGAATGTAGCCGCCGTTAAAGCTGCCCTTGCTTCGAATGTTTATTCACTTGTGATCAACGGAAATAGCAGCAATGAACAGTTTAACATTGCACTTTGGTCAGACAAAGACGATTTCCAGGCAGGCAAGACCTTCAGCTTTGAAGCTCCTGAAGTGAGCAGCTACAATGCATTGGCATACACGGCTCCAATAGGGAGCGCCGACCCTCAGAACATGTGGGTGACTTCTTACATGTGGGGTGTAGTGCCGGAAACGATGACCGTTACCATTACAGAAGCGACTAGCACCTATATCAAAGGAACATTTTCGGGAACCATTTACCAGGATATCGAAACATCGGTGAACAGTAAGGCGATCACTGAAGGTAGTTTCTCTGCAAAATTCTAAATTGAAATTTTTAAAATAAAAAAGCGTCCCACACAATCAGGACGCTTTTTTATTTTCCATTCATTGATCAAAATACCAGCTTCCAGCCAAGCGATCAACTCTTGAATTTCAAATGGCTTTTTGTTGAGCGAGTTTAAGCTCAGAAAAATTACTTTCAGTCAATTCAGTTTCAAAAGAAGACAAATTGTAAAATATTTTTCTCTCTCAGATCAATTCAACATTCATGGATTAAAACACCAGCTTCCAAACCATGTTGCCCGCTGCGGCATATACTTCACCGCCTGCATTAATCACAGTGGCTCCGTACAAGGGCTGGCTCAATTCTGCTGTTGACCAGGTATCCGAGGATTGGTCGTAGACATCCACCCTGGTTCCTGCGTTTGCGAAGAAAACAATCTTATTGCCGAATGCTGCAGATGAGAAGCTGCTCTTGGGACGGCTCAGGTAATCCACTTTCCAGCTTTGGGTATTTCCATCATAAATGTCTACCACGCTGGAAAGACTGGCACCGGTTTCGCCGCCGGCAAAATAGGCCTTACCGTTTAGCGCAACCGAAGAAAGATTTCCTCTTGCCTGTATCAGTGAATCCACCTTCCAATTGCCCGCCTCTGCATCGAATATATCAACGGCCTTAGAGAAAAAGCCGCCGGCAAAAAGCGCCTTGTTCCCGCTCGTTACACCCGTGAGCGCAAATTTTGCTTCACTGAGGGATGTCACGGACCATGAATCTGTGGTTGTATTGTACACGTCAATGGTCTTGTAGCTCGCATCATAGGGATTGTACCCGCCTGCAAAAAACACCTTGTCATCAACCGCCGCTGCCGCCAGGTCGCCGCGAGCACGACTTAAGCTGGCTGTGGTCCAGGTATTGCTGCCTACGTCATATATATCCACAGTTGAAGTGGGCGTATAATCAACGGATGAAATATTTCCGCCCGCAAAAAATACTTTGCTACCCAGGGCCACCACGGCCATTCCACCATAACGGGCCTGGCTAAGCGAAGCCGCGCTCCAGGTCTGGCTGCTTAAATCATAGATATCAACATGGGTCCCCTCGCCGGCAAAAAATATCTTATTCCCCGCCAAGGCCGAATAATTGATGCTACTGCCCGAACCCAGCGTCTTGAACGGTATCATCTGGAAAGGAATCAGGGGCCGGGTCGGCTTCACCATAATGGTTACAGTATCCTTAGACGTTAATCCGGCATTGTCTTTTACCAGCAGCTCAAACTGGTAATCACCCAGCGAGAGATTAGACACCGTTGTTTGCTGCGCATGGTCATCTGCAATATTGAAACCGGAAGGACCCGAGATCTTGGTCCACGTATAGGTCGTTGACACATTATTGGAGGACGACTGGCTTCCGTCGAGATAGGCATTATCCGGCGAAAACACCTGTACATCCGTGCCCGCATTTGCCGTGGGCGGAAATGAAACGGTGATGATCACATTGTCCTGGCTGGTTGCGCCAGAACTATCTGTTACGGTAAGCGCGAATTCATATACGCCCAGCTGCAGATTTTTGATTACGGTCTTTGCAGAATCGGGGCTTTCAATCACATTGTTGTGCGGGGTAGGCCCTGAAACGACGTCCCAATGATAGCTCGCCAGTGCACCATCGGGATCTGAAGAGCCGGATCCGTCGAGCAGGTACTTATTTGGAGGAACAGAAATTCCGGTATCTCTGCCCGCTTTGGCGATGGGAGATTGATTGGGTTTCAGGTTGACATTTACCGTCACCGTGTCTTTGGCAGTTCGGCCCATGTCGTCGGTTATTCTCAGTTCAAATTTGTAACTCTTGTTTTGCACCAGGTTCTTCACGACTGTTTTAGCCGCGCTGGGATCTACTATGGTGTATTGAGTGGGACCTGAGACTTTAGTCCAGGTAAAACTGGTGATATTAGCGCCGGAACCCGAACCGTTGAGCGTGGTGGAATCTACACCGGCAATGGTAATCGACTGGTCGGTGCCGGCATGTGCTTGTAGCGAAGAGGGTATAGGATTGTCAGTCCCCGATTTCGAACAACCCGAAAAAAGCGTGGTCAGAAAAGTAACACCCAAAAGCAGTAAGCCTTGCTTCATGTTTAATAAAACAGTCAATAAAAATTCAATCTTTCAGTATGGGCTCAATGCAGATTTTTGACAGAGGATGGTTGGCTCATTCGCAGGGAGGATGAAGGGTTATTATGCTGCCAGGAAGTACAAATTTAGTAGAATAATCCGACGGTGGAAGAGCAACTCGCAGAAGTCGGGAAAAATACCCTTTTTGGATGCCCATTAATTGATTTGTCCTCTTTTCTGCCTCTCAAAACACTATTTTTTGCGAGTCCAAAGGATGAAATCCGTGCCCGGAATGTCCTCCACGCCAAGTTGACGAAGCATGGTCACCAATTGGCCGCGGTGATAGGTGCCATGGTTGAATACATGGAGTACCATCTGGAAAATGGGCTGCTCAAAATGTTCCCCCTTTGAATTATCATATGAAAGAATCATTTTGAAATCTTCCTTGCCGCAGGAATTTGCCCATTCCAGCCACAACTGGTTTTGTTGCAGCAGTCCGATAACGGATTCCTTGAATCCCGGATTGAAGGTCTTGCTTGGCAGTAAAACGGATTCGGCTCCCTTTAATCTTTGCCACCAGGTACTTTCAGAATCCCACATGTGGAGGATAGTTTTGTGCAAACTGGGAAAGCTGCTCGGAATGGCTTGCTCCTGTTGTGCAGGGTCGAGCAACATGATTCTTTCTGTAAGGATTTGATTGGCCCAATAGTGATAGCGCGCCAGTTGGCGCAATAATTCTTTCATCTGAAATCAGTTACTTTTGGTTGAATAAGGAATGATTGAAAGCCTAATCTACAAACAATAAATTACAAACCCCTATTCCGGTCATGACTCAAAGCGATTTTGAATTAAGTGGATTCAGCTCTGCCGCTATTCATGGCGGTCATGAACAGGATCCTCATTATGCCCATCTTACTCCAATCTACGCCTCTTCAACCTATGTTTTCGACACTGCTGAACAGGGCATGCGCAGGTTTAGTGGCGACGAACCCGGCTATATTTATTCACGGTGGGGTAATCCGTCCATGGCAGAAGTGGAAGAAAAGATTTGCGCCCTGGAAGCGCATGGCTGGCGGTATCCCGATGGTTCCCTGCCGAAATTCAAAGCCATCCTGCACGCCTCCGGAATGGCCGCCATCAGCACACTTATGATCAGCACCCTGAAAGCAGGCGACAAAATCTTGTCTCACTATTCTCTATATGGCGGCACACAGGAACTCACCGACAAGGTTCTTCCCGGATTGGGTATTGAATCGATCATTGCTGACCTGAGAGATCTGACCAGGGCAGAAGATGCTTTGAAGCAACATCCCGGGATCCGGATGATCTATCTCGAAACACCCGCCAATCCCACGATACAGTGTGTCGACATCGAAGAACTAACGACCTTGGGTAAGCGATACGGGAAAATCGTGGCTTGTGACAATACATTCGCAACACCTTTTCTGCAACAACCTTTTCGTTATGGGGTGGACTATGTTGTTCATTCAACCACCAAATTCCTGAATGGCCACGGCACCGCCATTGGCGGCGTCCTGCTTGGACGTGATGTTGAATTTATGGCCAGCAGGGCCACCAAGGTTCATCGCCTCCTGGGTGGAAATGCAAATCCTTTCGATGCGTTCATGCTGGTGAATGGTATCAAAACGCTGGAAGTGAGAATGGAAAGGCATTGTCACAATGCCATGGAAGTTGCGGGCTTCATGGAAAATCATCCCGCCGTAGAACGGGTAAACTACAACGGGCTCATCAATCATCCCGATCACGCCGTGGCGATGAAGCAAATGAGGCATCCGGGAGCCATGATGAGCATTGAATTGAAGAGGGGATTGCAGGCGGGCATCAATTTCATGAACCGATTGAAAATGTGTACGCGCACGGTTTCGCTCGGTACCTGCGATACCCTGCTTTGTCATCCAGCCTCCATGACCCATTACGGCGTTCCCCAGGAACAAAGAATAAAATATGGCATCACCGACGGCCTGATCCGGATGAGTATTGGTATGGAGAGCATTGCCGACATCCTCACCGACCTGAACCAGGCCCTGGATCATTAAAAGGCAGGCTAAAATTAGGGTTGCGGGGATAGGATTCTTTTCTATCTTTAAAACACCCGTGGTTCTTGACGGGTAACTCACCAAAAAACTGTTTATGAAATTTTTCGCCACCTGGGCGCTCCTGCTCGCGTCCCTTCTTTTTTGTATTCCGGCACTTGCACAAAAGCCGCTCGACAAGCGCCTCGCAGGTCTCGACACTTTTGTGAACAGAATACTCAGCGAATGGCATGCAGCCGGCGTTGGCATCGCGGTGGTTGAAAAAAATAATATTGTTTATACGGGAGGGTTTGGCTATCGCGACCTTTCAAGGAAACTTCCAGTCTCTGCCAACACGCTCTTCGCCATCGGTTCCTGCACCAAGGCATTTACCGCCACCATCATAGGCATGCTGGATAGTGAAGGAAAGCTTGATATTGACAAGCCCTTAATTAATTATCTGCCCGATTTCAGGTTGTACAACGACTGGCTTACGATGCATGTCACGCCCCGCGACATGATGTGCCACCGCACCGGTTTGCCCCGGCATGATATGTCGTGGTACGGCTTCCCCACCACGCGCGACAGCTTTGTATACCGAATGCGTTTCTTCGAACCCTCTGCAGAATTGCGTGAAAAATGGCAATACAACAATTTCATGTTTCTCACGCAGGGTGTGCTGGCAGAAAAAATAACCGGAAAAAGTTGGGAGCAAAATGTAAGAGACAGAATCTTCACACCGTTGGGAATGCGCAATACCGTCTTCAGCATTTCCGACATGACGAGATCATTCGATTTTGCCCGCGGGTATTTTGAAAAGAAAGACAGCATCCGGCCCATGCCGTATTTTAATATCGACGCCATCGGGCCCGCCGGCTCCATCAATTCTTGCCCGGCCGACATGGCGAAATGGGTGATGACATGGATCAATGGCGGAAAATTCGGAGGCAAGGAAGTTATTCCCGCAACACATGTTACAGAAGCCACCAGTTCACAAATGACAATTGGCGGTGGGCTTCCAACGAAGGAAATACCTGATGTTTATTTTTCCAATTATGGATTCGGCTGGTTCCTTAGCTCTTTTCGCGGGCATTACCGGGTTGAGCACGGCGGCAACATCGATGGATTCAGCGCAAGTACTTCTTTCTTTCCCTCAGACAGCATCGGAATTGTAGTGCTGGTCAATCAAAATGGATCTTCCGTTCCTGCCATCATCAGGAATTTTATCGCGGAAAAAATGCTTGGCCTTTCGATACGAAACTGGAGTGC
>Ga0097621_100000681_pt1 | contig 23791 bp, 21 predicted proteins | sample KBSMisM72_FD_73165 | JGI IMG/M metagenome (GOLD analysis project Ga0097621, IMG submission 73165) | Miscanthus rhizosphere microbial communities from Kellogg Biological Station, Michigan, USA - KBS Miscanthus M7-2 (version 2) (version 2) | ecosystem: Host-associated > Plants > Roots >... | reverse complement strand
GCAACACTGTCATTTGTCGGATCCACTGTATGAGATAGAATCAAAAAACCCTTATTGTCTTTGAACTCATCGAATACTTTTTTCATGTTCGTATTCATCTTCGGACAAATTCCCTGGCAGGTCGTGAAAAAATATTCGACGACATAAACGTTTCCTTCAACATTCTTTTCAGTAATCGTCTGGCCGTCCTGCCTGATAAAATGAAAGGGCTTGACATTGCTGATCACGGGCAGTCTGGACTTTGAGAAATCGATGGTGGAATACAGGAAAAGATAAAATCCCGCAAAGAGAACCACGAAGAATCCGATATACCACCAGAGTTTATTTTTCATATTGAACTCAAAGTTAAGGGGCCCGGGAGCCAAATTAAATTTGCAACTTTGTTGCAAAGATACATATCTTTGTCATTCCAAACTATGTTTAAAATCAATTATGACGCACTCGGAATCGCAGCTTCATTGGCCTGCGCCATTCACTGTGCAATTCTACCCGTTTTGCTAACCAGCCTCCCGGTTCTGGGTGTGAATATCATACATAATATTCCGTTTGAATATGGGATGATTTGCCTGGCGCTAGCTATTGGTTCTTACTCGCTTTTTCACGGATATCGAAAACACCATCACAAAATTCTTCCCCTTTTCGTGTTTTTTTCAGGCATTTTGTTGCTTTTTCTGAAGCAGGTTTGGCATGAAAATCAGCTTTGGTTTCTTGCTCCGGCCGTTGCTGCTATTGTTGGCGCGCACTGGCTGAATTTCCGCTCATGCAAGCGCGCGAATCAGGATCACCAGGAAGAGCCCGTTAACCAGTTGATCAGTTGACCGGTTAACCAGGCAACCAATCAACCAATCAACTGGTCAACCTGTTAACCAGTCAACTGGATTTTTTCAGTAACTTGAGGGAACACAAAAACTTTCATTATGACTTCCCGACGTGACTTTATTCGTCAATCCGGCCTCGTGTCAACAGTCTTTATGACCGATCCTTCCGGGTTCTTTCGCAAAAAAACAATCAGCACAAAAGTTGGCCTGCAGCTTTACACCCTTCGTAATGAAATCAGCAAGGATGCAAAGGGTACCATTGAACAGGTTGCAAAGATTGGCTACAAGGAAGTTGAAAGTTTCGGATACAACAATGGGAAATATTTTGGAATGGAGGCGAAGGATTTTGCCGCATTTTTGAAAAACATTGGTCTCACATCGCCCAGCGGACACTATGGATTGGGGCAACTCACTAAGGGCTGGGAGCCGGCGATTGAAGATGCGCAGGTGGTGGGACAGAAGTATATGGTGCTGGCTTATTTGCAGGAGAATGAGCGTAAATCGCTTGACGATTATAAGAAGGTAGCCGACAGATTGAACAATGCCGGGAAACTGTGCAAGGCGGGAGGCATCCAGCTCTGCTACCACAATCATGATTTTGAATTCAAGGATTTAGGCGGCGGAATCGGGTATGATATTCTCACCAAACAAACCGACCCCAATCTCGTGAAGTTTGAAATAGATCTTTATTGGGCGACTGTCGCCAAACAAAATCCGATTGAAATGTTTAAGAAAATGCCGGGCCGTTTCCCGCTTTGGCATGTGAAGGACATGGATAATACCGACAAACACTTTTTCACAGAAGTTGGTAAAGGTACGATCAACTTCAAAGATATTTTTGCCCACGCAGAAACGGCGGGAATGAAGCATTTCTTCGTGGAGCAGGACGAGTGCAATCCTGGTCCGCCTTTGACCAGCATCGAAACGAGTTATAAGTACATTGCAACCAACCTGGTAAAATAACGGTGACTTCAAAATTGCTTGAACATGGCTACACGTAGAAAATTTCTGGCTGACGGCACGAAATTGATGGCCGGAGGCCTCGCGCTTTCCTCCTTTACAGAATCTCCTTTTTCAATTCGCAGTGGCGGCCGGTTTTCCCCAGCCGACAGATTGAATGTGGGTGCCATCGGCATCAACGGCATGGGATTCTCCGATCTTCAGTCCGCATTGAAGCAGCAGGGCGTAAATGTGGTGGCGCTTTGTGACATTGATCAGAATGTGATTGACAAACGAAAAAAAGATCTCTCCGCGAAGAACGTCGACGTCTCAAAAATTACAACCTACGGCGATTACAGAAAATTGCTGGCGAACAAAGATGTTGACATCGTGATCATCGGCACTCCCGATCACTGGCATTGCCTGCAGATGGTAGAAGCCTGCCAGGCCGGCAAAGACGTTTATGTTGAAAAGCCCATCGGCAACTCCATCGAGGAATGTAATATCATGGTAAATGCACAGAAGAAATACAATCGCGCGGTGCAGGTAGGACAGTGGCAGCGCAGTCAGCAACATTTTCGGGATGCTGTTGATTTTATCAAAACGGGCCAACTCGGAAATATCAGGATGGCCAAGGTTTGGTGCTACCAGGGTTGGATGAAACCCGGACCCGTGATTCCGGATTCTGCGCCTCCTCCCGGAGTTGACTACACGTTCTGGTTGGGGCCGGCGCCCACGCGCACGTTCAACGCCAGCCGTTTTCATTTCAATTTCCGCTGGTTCTGGGATTATGCCGGAGGTCTGATGACCGACTGGGGCGTGCACCTTCTGGATTACGCACTTTATGGCATGCAGGCCGATATGCCGAAGTCTGTGGCTGCACTGGGCGGTCGCTTCGCCTACCCTGACCTGTTAGAAGAAACACCGGACACGCTCACGACTTTATATGAGTTCGACAAGTTTAATATCATTTGGGATTCTGCATTGGGAATCGACAATGGTCAATACGGGCTTGATCACGGTATTGCATATGTAGGTAACAACGGAACACTGGTATTGAGCCGCCATGGCTGGGAAGTGATTGAAGAAAGACAGTCGAAGAACAAAGTGAGCAAGCCAAAAGTAAATCCGTCCGACAATGGTCTCGATAAACACTGGGAGAACTTCACCTCGGTTGTGCGTAGCCGTAAGTTTGAAGAGTTGAATGCGCCTCCCGCAGTGGGTGCGCAGGTGGCTACTGTTGCCCAGATGGGTAATGTGGCCTTCCGCACGGGAGAAAAGGTATTCTGGGATAAGGCCGCAGGCAAATTTACCAGCGACAAGGCAAACAAGGACTATTTTGTGAAGGCGTATAATAATGGTTGGAAGCTACCGACGGTGTAAGTGATAAAGAAATAAAAAAGGAATGCGCTCAGGCGCATTCCTTTTTTATTTTCTACAATCGAAAATCACCAATCTCCAATCTAAAAAAATGGCCTCTGCTTTCGCGAGAGGCCACCTGAGCATAAGCGGGGACTATAAACTCTTTACTTTAATATTTCTGTACCAAACAGGGAATCCGTGATCCTGTAGGGCAAAATGTCCTTTCTTAAAGGTACCGAATCCTTTCATGGATTTGAACTTGCTTCCGGCAATCATTTTTTTCCAATTGTCATCCCACATGGTCGTCGTGATGACCTTAGTGCCATTGAGGAAAAATTCCAATTGGCCATTCTTGCAGATCAGTTCAATCTGGTTCCATTGGTTCGGACCTTTTACAGTTTCCGGTGTGCTGGTAATCAGGTCGTATAAATCACCGGCGCGATGTTTCACAATCTTGGCATCAGGATGACCGCCGTTATCCAACACCTGCAATTCGGGTCCGGTATACCAGGCGTATTTGTATTTAGGATCTTCCTGCACATAGAACATAATGCCACTGTTCCCACTGTCGGCAATCTTCCATTCTGCCTTGAAATCAAAATTCTCGAATTCTTTATCGCTTATAATATCACCACCACCAACAACCTGCCAGTCATCCATCTTAGCAGGATCGAGGTGCAGTGTGCCATCCACAATCTTCCAGGCAGAACCATTGGATTTGTGATTATAGACATGCCATCCCACCGTATCTGAGCCGTCGAAGAGCAATTGCCATCCATCGGACTTTTCGGCATCGGTAAGTGTATTGGGAGCCGGAGCCACGGGTTCAGCGGCAACCACTTTGGTGGTGTCTTTTGCAACAGCACTGGTATCTGAGGCGCCCTCATTGGATGAAGAAGAGCCACCGCATCCGCTGATCAGGAAAGCGAAGAAAAATAAACTCAGTGATTGTATTCTCATGGGTTTATTTTTTCATCGATAAGATATATTTCACCATCGCTTCAGCGTCTTCCTTTGTAACATTTGGATGTCCGGCCATTGGGATCTGACCCCATACGCCTGTACCACCACTAATTACTTTATCGGCCAGTTTATCCACGTCCGCATCGCTGTACTTCTTGGCAACATCAGCATAAGCGGGTCCGATAAGTTTTTCATTGTCCCTGTGACAGGTTCTGCAGTCAGATGCTTCAAGCAGGGCCTTACCATCTTTGGCCGGTGCAGGTGCAGGAGCCGCCGGTGTTTCGGGTTCAGCATTGCTAACAGGTTTCTTTTCTTCAGCGGATTTGTCTCCGCCTCCACAAGCCCAGCAGGCAGACGCGAGCAATAGGGCAACTAAGATTTTTTTCATGTCCAAAAATGGTTTTGTTAGTGAGGAGTATAAAGTTCGAAAGAAAACTAATCCAATCCTAAAATGGATCGATTTAATTTTTCATTGCTGCCGGTTCCGGCAAAGTCGTCAAATGCCTTCTCTGTCACGCGAATGATGTGGTCCCTGATGAAGACTGCGCCTTCTTTCGCACCATCTTCCGGGTGCTTGATGGCGCATTCCCATTCCATCACAGCCCATCCTTTATAATCGTATGCGGCGAGTTTTGAAAATATGGATTTGAAATCCACCTGGCCATCGCCTAAGGAGCGGAAGCGGCCGGCGCGGTCAATCCAATTTTGGTATCCACCGTATACGCCCTGCTTCCCTGTGGGATTGAATTCTGCATCTTTTACATGGAACATCCGGATCCTTTCATGGTAATTATCGATGTACTCGAGATAGTTGAGGCACTGCAATACAAAATGACTTGGATCATAAAGCAGGCAGGCCCGCGGGTGATTCTTCACCTTCTCCAAAAACATTTCGTAAGTAATGCCATCGTGCAGATCTTCTCCCGGATGAATCTCATAGCAGAGATCAACTCCGCATTTGTCAAATTCATTTAATAAAGGTGTCCACCTCTTCGCCAGTTCGGTGAAAGCCGTTTCCACCAATCCTGCAGGACGTTGGGGCCAGGGATAAACAGTTTGCCAAAGCAGGGCGCCGCTGAATGTGGCGTGCGCATTTAGTCCGAGATTTTGCGAGGCCTTGGCTGCCCATTTTAATTGTTGTACCGCCCACTCGGTCCTGGCCTTCGGATTGTTGCGCACCTGCTCTGGAGCAAATCCGTCAAAGAGTGCATCGTAAGCAGGATGCACCGCTATCAGCTGTCCCTGCAGATGCGTGGAAAGTTCCGTGATCTGCAATCCGGTATCATTAATGATTCCTTTCAATTCATCTGCATAAGTCTTACTCTCTGCCGCTTTTTGCAGGTCAATGCAGCGCGAATCCCAGGTGGGAAGTTGAACACCTTTGAATCCCAATGCTTCGGCCCATAAACAAATGGACTGAAGGTTGTTGAATGGAGCGACGTCACCCATGAATTGGGCTAGGAATATTCCAGGTCCTTTTAAGGTTTGCATGTTGGAAAAATTTGATTATGCTTCAAAAGCGGTCCACTTCTCGTCGCTCTGCGCACTCTTCACCACGGTATCGATGAAGGCCATGCCGCGAATACCCTCGTCAACCTGCGGAAAATCGGCAGCTTCTGCGGGAGCCTTATCGCCGCTGATTCTTGCGCCCAACGTCAGTGCGAAGTTGCGGTAAATATTTCCAAATGCTTCCAGGTATCCTTCAGGGTGACCGCCCGGTGTTCGGCAATTGTGAGTGGCGTAAGTGCTGAGCCGGTCGCCATAGTTTCCGCCGGCGCGCAGAATTTGTGTAGGCTGATCAAGCCATTTCACCAACAGCGTGTTGGGTTCATGCTGTGCCCATTCAATTCCGCCCTTCTCTCCATATACGCGAATCTTTAACGCATTTTCTTCACCGGCTGCCACCTGCGAAGCCATGAGCACGCCACTGGCACCATTGTCGAATTTCAACAATACGTTGCCATCGTCGTCCAGCATTCTACCTTCCACCATCACACTCAGGTGAGCGCAGAGGTGCGTGATATGCAGACCCGTAATGTATTCGGCAAGGTGTTCGGCGTGTGTGCCGATATCACCCATGCAACCACTTTTACCAGATTTTTTTGGATCGGTTCTCCAGGCCGCTTGCGCGTTTCCCTCACGCTCGGTGAGTTTGCTGAGCCATCCCTGCGGATATTCAACCCAAACTTTTCTGATCTTCCCCAATTTTCCTTCCTTGATCATCGCCTTCGCCTGTTTCACCATCGGATACCCGGAATAGGTGTGCGTGAGACAAAGGATCAATCCCGTCTCCTCCACTTTTTTCTTCAGTTGTTTTGCTTCGTCGATCGTGAAGGTGATCGGTTTTTCGATCACCACGTGAAATCCATTATCGAGCGCCATCATCGCTGGAGCGAAGTGTGCAAAATTCGGTGTCACAATTGTGACAAAGTCCATCCGCTTGTCTTTTGGAAGCGCGACTTCCTTCTTGATCATTTCGTCGAACGTGAGATAGGTTCTGTCTTCGGGAAGAAAAAGCGATTTGGCGGAATCCTTTGCTATATCTGGATTGATGCTGAGTGCGCCACATGACAGTTCAATGAGTCCGTCCATATTGGCAGCAACGCGATGAATGGCTCCAATGAAGGCATCCTTGCCGCCACCGACCATGCCCATCCTTAATTTTCTGTTCATAAAATTCGTATTATTGAAAGGTGAGATTGGATTTTAAAAGTAAAAAAAATACATTTACAAAACGATTTAAACCAGTATAAAAACCAAATCAACTCATGCAAGCCAACATCAGTCGTAGCCAGCTTTTTCTGGCGAGCCGTATTGCGCTCATTTTTACTGCCATGACATTTGCTTTCCGCGCACAGCTTGAAGGTGTATGGGGAACAGAATTCTCACTTTCAAAAGAACAGGTGGGTTGGGTGTTCAGTCCGGCTTTCTGGGGATTCACCCTGGCAATGATTTTTGGTGGTCCGCTCTGCGACGTAATCGGTATGAAAAGATTGATTGGAATTGCGTTTGTTGGTCATGTGGCCGGCGTGATTGTTTACCTCACAGCAAAGGATGCCACCATGCTTTTCGTCGGAACAGTTTGTATTGGTGTCGGAAACGGAATGGTGGAAGCCGCCTGCAACCCGCTGGTGGTTTCGCTATATCCTGATAATAAGACCACCATGCTGAACCGCTTTCACGTATGGTTTCCGGGTGGCATCGCGCTGGGTGGCATCATCGCATATATTATGATGAATAAGATGGGCCTGGGTTGGCACGCGCTGATCTCGGTTTTGTTTATACCTGCGGCGATTTATGGTTTCCTGTTTTTCAAACTTGAGTTCCCTCAAACCGAAAGAGTCACCAAAGGTGTGAGCACCGGAGAAATGTTCATGGCCTGTGTAGCGCCATTGTTCCTGGTGATGCTGGCGTCCATGTTCCTCACAGCAGCTACAGAATTGGGAACCAACCAATGGCTGGTAGCGCTGCTCCAGGGCGCCGGTGTTTCCGGAATCCTGGTGCTTGTTTTTATCAATGGCATCATGGCAGTGGGACGATCTTTTGCAGGGCCAGTCGTGCATCGACTCAATCCCAATGGAATGCTCATTTTCTCGGCCATCTTCGCGTGTATCGGTTTGCTGCTGTTGAGCAAATCCAGCGGATATGGAGCTTTTGGGGCTGCCCTGGTATTTGCGGCCGGTATTTGCTTTTTCTGGCCAACCATGCTGGGATTCGTTGCTGAATATATCCCCAAAAGTGGCGCACTCGGTCTTTCCCTTATGGGCGGCGCGGGCATGTTCTCCACCTCTCTTATTCTTCCATTAATGGGAAAATGGTTCGACAATTTTAAAAGTGAAGCCATAGCCACTGGCGTGGATGCTTCGAAAGCAGATGCCATCGCGGGTTCAAATACATTTATGAAAGTGGCCATTATGCCGGCCATCCTGGTTGGAATCTTTATTTTGGTGTATATCTCCCGCCGAAAATTTTATGCAGCACATAAGCAGGCGCATGCTTGAGTTGGGTATTAGGTATTGGTTATTAGGTATTGGGAAAATTTATTTGAGTACTTCGTATTCCCAATACCCAATACCCGATACCTAATTCCCTGCAAAAGATTCCTGTTAATAATCTAAAAAGCGCGCTGAGTAACTCCAAAAATCCGTAATTTCCAACCTCTAACAATTGCCCATGCCACAACAAAGTTCCCGCAGAAAAGCCATCAAGAATTTGTTGGCAGGCAGCGTCGCCTTTTCGGCTTTTCCCTCCTTATCCCTGGCCGATGTCGCTTCGCTGAAGAAAGCTCCCTTAGCAATGAAAGGAAATATCAATCATTCCGTTTGCCGCTGGTGCTACAGCTCGATTCCGATGGAGGAATTTTGCGCAGCTGTTTCCGCCATGGGATTAAAAGCAATGGATCTTGTGGGTCCCGCCGACTGGCCCATGTTGCAGAAATATGGGTTGTATTCATCCATGTGTAATGGCGCAGAGATTAGCATTCCGAAGGGATGGAATGACAAGCAATATCATTCCACATTGATCAAGAATTATTCGGACATGATTCCTCTTGCTTCCAAAGCGGGATACAAAAACATCATCTGCTTTAGCGGCAACAAAGGGACCATCGACGACGAAACGGGTCTGAAAAATTGTGTGGAAGGGCTGAAACAAATTATGAGCCAGGCCGAGAAAAATAAAGTGATGATCGTAATGGAACTGCTCAACAGCAAGGTGGATCACAAAGATTATATGTGCGACAAGACGCCCTGGGGCGTGGAGTTGGTGAAACGAATTAATTCAGACAACTTCAGGTTGTTGTATGATATCTACCATATGCAGATCGATGAAGGCGATGTGATTCGCACCATTCGCGACAACCATCAGTATTTCTGTCATTATCACACAGGTGGTGTGCCGGGAAGAAATGAGATCGATGAAACGCAGGAATTATATTATCCCGCAGTGATGAAGGCCATTGTTGAAGTTGGGCACAAAGGATTTGTAGCGCAAGAATTTATTCCCAAGAATTCGGATAAAATAGCTTCATTGAAACAAGGGGTTTCAATCTGCGACGTTTGAGGCGAAAGGTAAAAGGTAAAAGGTGAAAGGCAAAGGAGAGCAGAATTTCCACAATAAATAACCCATAGTCACTGGCACGGCCAATGGCCCAAAACAGCCAGTTTTTGAATTTTGAATTTTTACTTTTTAATTATTCCATATCATGCCTGAAAACGTTTATGACGCCATCGTAATTGGATCCGGAATCAGCGGAGGATGGGCCGCTAAGGAGCTCACCGAAAAGGGACTCAAGACAATCATGCTGGAACGCGGCCGCAACATCGAACACGTGCGCGACTATGTAAATGCAACCAAGGAAGCCTGGGATTTCCCGCACCGTGGTGGACGCACCCAACAGATGATCAAAGATTATCCCGTGCTCAAACGCGATTATCCGCTCAATGAAACCAACCTCGACTATTGGGTGAAGGATTCAGAAAGTCCTTACACGGAAATAAAAAGATTCGACTGGTTCCGCGGATACCATGTTGGCGGCCGCTCGCTGATGTGGGGACGCCAAAGCTATCGCTGGAGCGACACCGATTTTGAAGCGAACGCCAAAGACGGTCACGGCGTTGACTGGCCTGTGCGCTACAAAGAAATTGCGCCCTGGTACGACTACGCAGAAAAATTTGCGGGCATCAGCGGTAATAAGGATGGACTCGGAGTATTGCCCGACGGACAATTCCTGCCGCCCATGGATATGACCTGTGTTGAAAAAGATGTGGCTGCCCGTTTGAAAGATCATTACAAGGGTGAACGTCACATGATCATTGGACGTACCGCTAATCTTACCGTACCTCACGAAGGCCGCACCAATTGCCAGTTCCGCAACAAATGCTGGTTGGGTTGCCCCTTCGGTGGTTATTTCAGCACACAATCTTCTACATTGCCAGCGGCAATGAAAACCGGCAAGCTCACGGTTCGCCCTTTCTCTATCGTTACAAAAATTCTTTACGATAAGGATAAGAAAAAAGCAACCGGCGTTGAAATACTCGACGCAGAAACCAACAAGACTTACACCTACAACGCAAAAATAATTTTCCTGAATGCTTCTGCACTGAACTCCGCATGGGTGTTGATGAATTCAGCCACTGATGTTTGGCCTGATGGTTTGGGCAGCAGCAGCGGTGAACTCGGCCACAATGTGATGGACCACCACCTTGGTGTTGGTGCCAGCGGATGGGTTGAAGGTTACGAAGACAAATATTATTATGGCAGAAGGGCCAACGGAATTTACATTCCGCGTTATCGCAACTATGGCAATGACAAACGTGATTACCTGCGCGGCTTCGGCTACCAGGGCGGAGGCAATCGCGGCGGCTGGCGTCGTTCTGCGGAAGAAATTGCACTCGGCGCGGATCTGAAAGAGGAACTCACAGAACCGGGCCGCTGGAGCATGGGCATGGGTGGATTCGGTGAAACACTTCCCTACCACGAAAACAAGATTACGCTCGACAAGAATAAAAAAGATAAATGGGGCCTGAATGTGCTTGCGTTCGATGTGGAGTACAAAGACAACGAGAAGAAAATGCGCAAGGACATGCTCGAAGACGCCATCGAAATGCTCACGGCCTGCGGAGTGAAAGATGTGAAGGGTCGCGATGGCGATGGTACATTGGGCCGCGGTATCCATGAAATGGGCACAGCCAGGATGGGCAAGGATCCCAAGACTTCTGTGCTCAACAAGTGGAACCAGGTTTGGGATGCGCCGAATGTATTCGTGACAGATGGTTCCTTCATGGTATCAGCTTCCTGCGTGAATCCTTCGCTCAGTTATATGGCATTCACAGCCAGGGCAGCAGACCATGCAGTGAGCGAGTTGAAGAAAGGAAACGTATAAGAAAACGAGTAGACAGTGGACAGTAGACAGTGGACCGTTTTCTACCGTCTACTGTTCACCGTCCACTGTCTACCATTACTTAGAATATGCCACAAGACACGCTGACAGCCAACATCAACAACAAATCACAGGCACAGAATACCTACGATGCCATTGTCATTGGATCAGGCATCAGTGGAGGCTGGGCTGCAAAAGAATTGTGCGAGTTGGGTTTGAAAACTTTGGTGCTGGAGCGTGGCAGAAATATTGAACACATTAAAGATTATCCAACGGCAACGACGCCAATATGGGAGTTTCCTCACCGGACAAGGAAGCTTGAGAAGGATATCGAAGAAAATCCGGTGATTTCACAATGCTATGCTTTTACAGAAGACAACAAACATTTTTTTGTGAAAGACAAGGAGCATCCATACGTGCAGGAAAAGCCGTTTACCTGGGTCCGCGGATACCAGGTGGGTGGTAAGTCCATCATGTGGGGAAGGGCCTGCCAACGCTGGAGTGATTTTTCTTTTGGTGCGCCTGCACGAGTGGGGTATGCAGTGGATTGGCCAATTCGCTATGCCGATGTGGCTCCCTGGTACAGCCACGTTGAAAAATTTGCGGGCATTTGCGGTAACAAAGACAATGTTCCTGATATTCCGGACGGTGATTACCTGCCACCGTTTGAAATGAATTGTGTAGAGCAGGAGATGAAGAAGAAATTATCTGCAAAGTATAAGGATCGTTACATGGTGCACGGACGCTGGGCACATTTGACTAAACCCAATCCCATTCATTTGGAGCAGGGCAGGGGCCAGTGCCAGGCGCGCGACCTGTGTACACGTGGTTGTCCATACGGTGGTTATTTCAGTTCGGTTTCCTCCACTTTGCCCTGGGCAAGGAAAACCGGAAACCTGACCGTTCGTCCACATTCCGTAGTCCATTCTATCATCTATGATGAGAAGAAAGGCAAGGCGAGTGGCGTTCGGATCATTGATGCGAATACAAAAGAAAGTATCGATTTTTTTGCGCGCATCATTTTCGTGAATGCGGCCGCAATGAATTCGAATCTGATTTTGTTGAACTCGAAATCAAACAGGTTCCCGAACGGACTTGGAAATGACAGTGGTATCCTGGGAAAATATGTGGCCCATCACAATTACCGCGGATCAGTGAATGGAGACTATGATGGCCCGGCCGATAAATATTATTATGGCAGAAATCCTTCGCAGCCGATGATCGCGAACTTTCGCAATCTTGGTAAGCAGGACACTGATTTTATTGGCGGCTATCTTACTTTTTGCGGTGCCTATCGTGGCGGCGCAAATCCGCAGGGAGATCAGATTGGCGCTGACTTCAAGGAGGCTATGACTGAACCCGGTGGCTGGCATGTGTTCATGTACATGCAGGGTGAGGTTGTTCCGAGAGAGACCAATCATGTGCGACTGCATCCCGATCTGAAAGATCCATTTGGAATTCCACAACTGATCACCTCAGTTGATTATACCGACAATGATGAGAAATTGCTAAAGGATTTCCTGGATCAGAGTAAGGAGATGATGGAAGCCATTGGCTGCACAAATGTTGTTCAACACGATAACAAATGGGCGCCCGGACTGGACATTCACGAAATGGGCGGTTGCAGGATGGGAAAAGATCCAAAGACGTCCATGCTCAACAAGTGGAACCAGTTGCACCATTGTGAGAACGTATTTGTAACCGATGGTGCGTGTATGACGAGCACGGGTAACCAGAGTCCCTCTATTTTATACATGACGCTTACCGCGAGGGCGGCGAATCATGCGGTGGAAGAAATGAAAAAAATGAATTTGTAAGCAGGCTGATCTGCAAATAAACTTGTACATTGTAAAGCTTTTAAAAAGTAAATTATGAATAGACGTGATGCACTTTCAAGAGTTGCCCTGATACTGGGCGGCACTGTTGTAGGTGGGGCCGTATTCCTGGAGGGTTGCCAAAGCGGCGCCGACAAAACTGCCGCAGCGGCCACCGCGGACGTATTTGATGCGAGCGGAATCTCTTTTCTCGATGAAGTAGCTGAAACCATTATTCCTGCTACCAGCACACCCGGCGCGAAAGATGCGAAGGTGGGCGAATTCATGAAGACGATGGTGACCGATTGTTACGAAGAGAAAGATCAGAAGGCGTTCAAAGAAGGCATTTCTAAAATTGACGAAGCCAGCAAGAAAAAATTCAATAAAGGATTCATGGCGATCGATCCCAAGCAGCGCAAAGAATTGCTGACGGAGATCGACAAGGAAGCAAAAGCTTATGGTGCTTCCAAGAAGCCTGATGATCCCAATCACTACTTCAGGCTGATGAAAGAACTCACGCTGTTGGGTTATTTCACTTCAGAGCCTGGTGCTACCAAGGCGCTGCGTTATGTAGCTGTGCCGGGTCGCTACGATGGCTGTATCCCTTACAAGAAGGGCGATAAGGCCTGGGCGACTTGAATTAGATTGTGGATTGTGGATTGTTGATTGTGGATCAAATTTTTTTAAAGCCGCGTTTGTGCGGCTTTTTTATTTTTGACTCCTAATACCCAATACCTAATTCCAATGACAAGAATCATTCTCACCTTACTAATTGTACTGCCTCAATTTTTGGGCGCCCAGGATAAAGAGGCCATTCTTAAAATCCTCGACAGCCAGGTGCAGTCCTGGAACAAGGGCGACCTGGATCAATTCATGGTAGGTTACTGGAATAATGATTCGCTGATGTTCATCGGCAGCAGTGGAATTAACCATGGCTATCAAGAGGCGCTCAACCACTACAAAAAGGCATACAGTGACACCGCAAAAATGGGCAAATTGCGATTCGAGCTCATAGAACTCAAACAACTTTCGCCCGATTATTATCACGTCACGGGCAAATTCTTCCTGAAGAGAAGCGTCGGCGATCTAAATGGCGTGTACACGCTTCTCTTTCACAAGATCAGGGGAGTTTGGGTCATTGTTTCCGATCACAGTAGCAGCAGCACCCCGTAGCGTTAATAAGATGTTCAAACAGCATGGGGTGGGCCGGTTATCTTTACGAAGTTCAAAACACAAATTATGGCTCTTATCATCCTTGGGATCATTCTCCTTGTTGTTGGTTTCAATCTTAGAAAATCAAAAGACCCGCTTCCTAAATTCGGCCAGCCCCTGCGCGTGATTGGCTGGCTCGTCATACTCGTTGGCTTTCTCACTTCCTGCGTCAAGCAAATTGATGCTGGGTATATCGGCGTGAAATCCTTGTTTGGTAACGTTCAAAATGATGTGCTGGGAAGTGGTTTGAATTTGGTCAACCCGCTGGTTGACGTTAGATCAGTGGACGTCAAGACGCAGAACTATACGATGAGCGGCGTCCACGATGAGGGCACGCAAGCCGGCGATGACGCCATTCGCGTGCTCACGGCAGATGGCCTGGAAGTGACCATCGATCTTTCAGTGTTATACCGAATCGTGCCCGCCGACGCGCCGAAACTCATCAAGGAAACGGGGCTCGACTATCGCGACAAAATCGTTCGACCGATCACGCGCACGCGAATCCGTGACAATGCAGTATACTATGATGCGGTAGCGCTTTATTCCACAAGACGCGACGAATTCCAAAACCGAATTTTCAAAAGCATTGAGGAAGACTTTAAGAAGAGGGGATTGCTGCTGGAGAATTTGCTGGTAAGAAATATCACTTTACCTGCTTCCGTAAAGGCAGCCATCGAATTAAAAATTAACGCCGAGCAGGAAGCCCAGAAAATGCAGTTTGTTCTGCAAAAGGAAAGACAGGAGGCCGAACGCAAAAGGGTGGAGGCCCAGGGAATATCCGATTATCAGCGCATCATCAGCGAAAGCCTCACCGATCGCCAATTGCAATACGAGCAGATCAAGGCCTTCAAGGAGATGGCGCTCTCGCAGAATTCCAAGATCATTGTGCTGCCGCCAAAAGGGAATGTGCCGTTGATTCTGGATTCCAAAGATTCGAAGCCATGAGCACGGAGCAGCATCAACTGGCCGCCATCCTGTTTACCGATATCGTCGGTTATACGGCATTTTTCGGGCCTATGCTTTAATTAGCCTTAGGGTAGACGATGAATGGGATCCGATTCGCGAAGAGCCGGGCTTCAAACTCCTCATCGAAAAATTAGGTGGAGAATAGTATTTCACGCACGAATAATCATGAAAGAATATCTTTCTTCCAAATCTTCCAATAATACCAAAGTAGCACCCCCAGGCTGCCCAGCATCCAGATATAGAAAATGATATTGCCGATTTCGATGCCGTTTTCGAAGAATGCATAACCCCATTTGATGCCTGCGAGAGTGTTGATGAGCATCCAGATCAATCCCAGGAAGATCGTCACTACAATCTTCTGAAGGAATTGCTGCACTTCTGGTTCCATGGAACTCATTGCAGAATAAAGTTAGTACTTAGTACTAAGTACTTAGTACTAGGTTTACTGTTTCAACAACGCCTTAAACGCAACGCTGTCCCCATTAAACACATTAAAATCCACACCCGGCAAAATTCCATTCACCTTGCCCGCTTCGTTGTGTTGCCAGAAAATCCAGTCTCTTTCAATGCGTGGCTTCTCGGCCTGCAGATAGTGCGCCACCCAGAGAGGGTAAACATCGAAATCCTTTCCAAGGAAATTCTTATAATAATCGACGTTGGTGTATATGATGGGCTTCACGTGATAATAAGCCTCAACCGTGTATAGCCATTCCTTTACGCGTTTGCGAATATCCGGCGTGCGCACGCCATAAGTTTCTTCGATATCCAACACCGGTGGAAGATCACCGGATTCCAATAAAACGCTGTTCATGAAATTCTCGGCCTGCGCTTTACCGCTTTTCTGCGGCAGGAAAAAATGATAGGCGCCGCGAACCATGCCCACCTCTTTCGCCTTCTTCCAGTTGCGTTCAAACAATTCGTCTTCGTCCTGTACCCCTTCGGTGGCTTTAATAAAACAAAAACTGAGGTTGATATCCTTTACCTGCATGGCTTTCACCTGTTGCCAGTTGATCACGTCATTGTGGTGTGAAACATCTATGCCGTGCACAGTAAACTTCACGGGGATTTGTATCCCGAAATCGGGATAGAAAACGAAATGTGGGTGCTCAAAGGTCCAAATCCAAAACGCTGAACCGGCGAGCGTGAGCACTACGACAAGGGACAGGATTATATTTTCAATCCTCTTTTTGGTGGCTTTTTTCAAGTTGTCTATAGGTTCGGCAAATATAGGCGAAAGGTAAAAGTTTAGCCAGGTTGATTGGGTTTATTAGGTTGATTAGGTTAATTGCGGACTTTGGTTGTTAGCCCAATCAACCTAATCAACCTACTTCAGGATTCTTTTCGAAATCTTCACGCCATCTCCTACTACTCTCAACACGTATTGTCCGTGGGGAAGAGAAGCCGAATTGAAACTGCCGAAATAAAATCCATTCAACAATTCAATTTCTTTTCTCGACAGCAGTTGTCCGTTCATGCTGTAAAGCAGCAGCGAAACCTTACTGGCAGGAATATTTTGCAGGACAGTGAAGAATTCATTTCCTATCGGATTGGGAAGAATGTTGACCTGATCTTTCAGGTTCAGGCTCGACTGAGTAACCGTATTATTTGCTGAAATCAGCCAGTGATCAGGATCAATCAGCACGGTGTCGGGGACAAATCCAATGTTGACAAAATCCAGTTGTCCCGAGCTCTTGTGATCGATGATGATTGTTTTTTCCTGCGATGCGTTCCTGAACACGATTGGCACAGGCATCGCAAAGAAGCTCACCGAGGGATGCGAAGTCGTTTCCTTTAACCTGGTGCTGATCCAACCGCCACTCAACATGGTCCATTCCAGTTGATAAGTCGGATAACCCTGCCCGTAATACCAATCATTAAAAAATTGGGTGAGATCGATGCCGCTTAACTGCTCGAGATTTCTTTTGAAATCTGCCGTCCTGGAGAATCCGTATTTCACTGTCGGATCCTGTTGATACTGTCGCAGCGCACGAAAGAAAATCGAGTCGCCCAATTTCCATCTCAACATGCGCAACAGGTAGCCTCCCTTGTTGTAGGTGAGTCGTCCGTCAAAGAGCCTGCTGATATCAGTGGTATCATCTACCCAAACCGATCCGCCGGGTTGTGAAGTGATGTCCTGCATTCTTTGTCGCACAGAGCCCGGGTAATAAAACGGGCTCAATTTTTCCAAATAGTAAACCTGGCTGAAAGTTGCGAAGCCTTCGTTCAGCCAGAGATCCTGCCAGCTTCCGGTAGTAATTTTGTCGCCAAACCACTGGTGCGAAAGTTCGTGTGCCATCAATTCTTCGCCCCCATTCACCACGAATGAATTGGTTTGATGCTCCATGCCACCTCCCCATTGAAATTGGGTTTGTCCGTATTTCTCTTTAATGAATGGATAATCGCCGTAAGTGGAGTTATAAAGTTGCATCGCGTTTAGCATGTAAGGTGTACGACTTGCGAAATAGGCAGAGTCTTCCGGGTAGATATAACTAAGGATCGGAAGATTCGTCGACCCCAACAAAATGTTGCGCGTCTCCACGCTGAAATTAGTTACAGCCATCGCCACGAGATAGGTGGCGATGGGATAGCGATGTTTAAACGGACAAATTCTCTTGCCTCCATTAAAGGATGAAGCCAATTCAATTCCGTTTGATGAGGCGCGATAAATATCCGGGCAGGTCACAATGACGTCAATAGAATCTGCCTTGTCATTGAGCCCGTTCTTACACGGCCACCAATCGGATGCGCCGTAAGGTTCACTGAGTGTCCAGATCACGGGAGAGCCAGCATGGTCGGTTTGAATAAAGGAACCGAACCCTCCGCCGATAGGCGCACCCTGGTAAAAAATGCTAACGGAATCAAGGGTGCCTGCGGAGATGGATGAAGGGAATTGAATGGTAACGGCGTCTCCCGGTCTTGTGAAATTTATTTTTGCGCCGTGATAGTAAATGCTGTCGACGGTGAGATTCGCGCTAAGGTCGTAACTGATTTCTGATGCGGCTTGAGTAATATGAAAATTGGAACTGAGTTTTCCCTTGATATAATTCACTGCAGGATCAACTTCCCACTCGCAGCGATAGTAGTTAACATCGAAATTGGTGGAGGCCTGGCTGCGTTGGCCTTTGTCAGTCCTGGCGCGCATGCTTAGAAACTGCAGCTTTTCACTATGTGCAATGTCTTCTGTTGCCCGATCCGCTCGCATGGGTTCCTGTGAGAAAACGGAAAGGCAGCAGCCAGTAGCTATTAAAGCGGAAAAAGACTTCAGTTTCACTGATTCTAAACGTTTCATTAGTAATACAAATTGCTTTATACGAGGGTATTGGGTATTAGGTATTAGGTATTAGGAAAAAACACCTCCCAATACCCAATACCTAATACCCAATACCCATTTCAGCGATAATGCTTATTTTTATGGGCGTGCCAAAAATCAACATCAACGACGGCATCAATTTCCTATCAAAGCTAAGTGCTGCAAGGATTTGGAATGCCACTAAAGTTTATTCCAGCTATTATCTAAGCCGTTTACTCGGGAAACCTATCCAGTGGGGATACCCGATCGCGATTTCCTTTGAGCCTACCACATCCTGCAACCTGAGATGCCCCGAATGCCCGAGTGGATTAAGAGCCTTCACGCGACCGACGGGAATGCTGAAGAAAGACTTCTTCACGCAAACCATCGATGATATCCATCGCCAGCTTCTCTACCTGATTTTTTATTTCCAGGGCGAACCTTATCTCAATCCGGATTTTTTGGAGATGGTGAGATACGCCTCATCAAAAAAACTTTATACTGCAACTTCTACCAACGCGCACTATTTGTCGGATGAAAACGCGCGCAGAACCATTGAGAGTGGATTGGATCGCCTTATCATTTCCATCGATGGAACCACCCAGGATGTTTACGAGCAATATCGTGTGGGAGGAAATATCAATAAAGTGATTGAAGGCGCGAAGCGAATTGTAAAGTGGAAAAAAGAATTAAAAAGCAGGACACCCTTTGTGGTATTTCAATTCCTGGTGGTGAAGCCCAATGAACACCAGATTGAAGATGTGAAAAGACTCGCAGCGGAGATTGGGGTAGACGATGTATGGTTCAAGACCGCACAGGTATACGATTATAAGAATGACCCGAATCAATTGATTCCCTCCGTTTCGAAATATAGCAGGTACAGGAAAGACAACAATGGCGAAACCCAGGTAAAAAATAAACTCAACAATCACTGCTGGAAACTCTGGCATGCCAATGTGATCACCTGGGACGGCGTGGTGGTACCGTGCTGCTTCGACAAAGACGCTCAGCATCAGTTGGGGGATTTGAAAGGACAGTCGTTCCGGGAAATCTGGCGCAACGACAATTATAGGACGTTCCGTAAGCAATTGATGACGGGTCGTGAGAACATTGACATCTGTGCCAATTGCAGTGAGGGCACTAAAGTGTGGAGTGACTAGTAATCGGCCGCGGGGTAAGGAGCTGAAATAGAAAGTTAACTCCCGGTCAACGGTCAACGAACAACGAACAACGGAAATATACTCATGAATTTCAATACGCAGATCAGGCAGCTGCTCCTCCTGGCCATCATTATTTTCTTAAGCTACCTGGTCGTTTCCCAGCTCACCGGTTTCATTACGGGTTTCCTCGGCGCCATCACACTGTACATTTTGAGCAGGAGAAAATATTTCCGCCTCACCATGATGAAAAAATGGCCCAGGAGCTGGACCGCCGTTTTATTCATGTTGAGTTTTGTGGTCATCATTGGTTTGCCGATTTTCTTTTCCATCAAGATGCTTTCGCCCAAGATTGACGCGCTGATCAGGAACGGCGACAAAGTGATGAGCGTCTTTCAAACCATCTCTCATAAAATCGGAGAGTACACGGGTGCTGAATTGTTGACCGAAGAAAATTTGGCGAAGGCCGGTACGGCGGTGGCTTCCTTCTTACCCACCATTTTAAACAGCACGACGAACCTCCTGGCCAACCTCGCCATCATGCTTTTTATTTTGTATTTCATGCTGGTGAATGGAAGGGAGATGGAAAAATGGCTGAATAAATTCATCCCTTTTAAGCAGGAAAATATCAACAGGTTAGCTGCCGAGACGCGCACGATGGTCACCGCAAATGCCATTGGGATTCCGGTCATTTCTATTATCCAGGGGATTGTTGCTACGATCGGATATTGGATTTTTGGCGTTCACGAAATTGCGCTTTGGGGTTTCCTCACGGGCGTATTCGCATTCTTTCCAATCATTGGGACCATGGTTATTTGGGCGCCGCTGGTGATTTATTTATATGCCGTGGGACTAAACTGGCAGGCTACGGGTTTGATGATTTATAGTTTTGCGGTTACAGGAAATGTGGACTATCTCACCCGTCTCACCCTGATGCGCAGAATGGCCGATGTTCACCCATTGATTACGGTAATTGGTGTGATTGTTGGATTAGGACTTTTTGGTTTTGTCGGGATCATTTTCGGCCCCTTATTATTAAGTTATATAATTGTGCTGGTGAAGATTTATATGAATGAGTTTGTGGATGACAGGGATTTTTCAACGTAATCGTCAACGAACAACGAATCGACGTTCAAACTTCTTTTCAACAAAAAAGCCCTTCCTGCGCGATTATTAAGAAAGAAAGATATTTTTGTAAGGAACCTGCTTACTATCTCATGAGCCTCGAAAAAGACATCAATCAATCAAAGTTCCGCAATGAGCAGCAGAAGGGTGTGCTGAACATTATGTTCACGTACAGCTGGATCGTTGAACGCATCAAGCTCATGCTGGATAAGGAAGACATCACGCCTCAGCAATTCAATATTCTCAGGATCCTTCGCGGCAGTCACCCCCAACCCTTAAGCACCTTGCAGATCAGGGAGCGGATGCTCGACAAGATGAGTGATACCAGCAGGATTGTGGACAGGCTGATTTTAAAAAACCTGGTGTCGAAAAAAATCTGCGCCGGAGATAAACGACTCGTTGATGTAACGATTACGGACAAGGGCAGAAGGCTGTTGGAAAAACTAGATAAGCGAAATGATGAGATGGATCAAATCGTGAAGGAATTATCTAACGCTGAGCTTAAGGCCCTGAACAAATTACTCGATAAGATCCGCAAGTCGAATTGATGGAAATGAATTACCGCCAACCCGCCAACTGGCTTATCCTTTTTCTACTGTTCATAAGCCTCACGGCAAAAACGCAAACCACCGAGTTTCGTGGAGTCTGGATCGCGACAGTCGACAATATTGACTGGCCAAGCAGGGGAAATTTCAATGCAGATAGCCAGCGTGCCGAATTCATTCGCATCCTGGATATGCACCAGCGAAATGGGATGAACGCTGTGATCGTACAAGTTCGACCGGCGACAGATGCTTTCTATCCTTCTCCATATGAGCCCTGGAGCGAATGGCTCACGGGGCGACAAGGCGTACCTCCTTCACCTTATTATGACCCCCTTCAATTCATGATTGAAGAGGCGCACAAGCGCGGCCTGGAATTTCACGCCTGGTGCAATCCCTATCGTGCAGAATTTCAAGTTGGAAAATCATCGATCGCACCCACACACGTCACCAGGCTGCATCCGGAATGGTTCCTGAATTATGGTGACAAGAAATATTTCGATCCCGGGAACAAAGAAGTGCAGGAATATGTGACCCTGGTCGTTCGGGATTTAGTCAGAAGATATAATATCGAAGCGGTTCATTTCGACGACTATTTTTATCCTTATCGCATTGCCGGGAAGGAATTTGGGGATGACGCGAGTTATCAGAAATATGGAAATGGAATGACGAGGGACGATTGGCGCAGGAGCAATGTAGATAGCATCATCCGAAAACTGAGCGTGGCGATCAAGGAAGAAAAAAAGAATGTGCAATTCGGGATCAGTCCTTTTGGTGTGTGGCGGAACAAGTCAAAGGATTCTTTGGGCAGCGATACGCGCGCGGGTCAGACGAACTATGATGACCTTTATGCAGATATTTTACTTTGGTTGAAGAAGGGCTGGATCGATTATGTAGCGCCGCAATTGTATTGGGAATTTGGATTACCCGCTGCGCCTTACGAGGTGTTGCTGGACTGGTGGAGCAAGAATACGTACGGTAAGAACTGTTATATCGGACTGGGCATTTACAAGGCGGGCATCAACGCCACCTGGAGAGATAAGACGCTTATCCCGCGCCAGATCCAGGCCTTGCGCAACACGCCAAATATCCAGGGAATGATTTTCTTCAGTAGCCAATCCTTCGTCAACAATCCCAATGGTTGGAGTGATAGTTTGAGGTTGAATTATTTTAAGGAGCCGGCGAAGGTGCCCGTTTTTAGTGGACAGTAAACAGTGAACAGTGGACGGACTCCTGTTAACAATTTCTGTCCACTGTCTACCGTCTACTGTCCACTCAATGAAAATTCTTCCCCTCCAACCGATCCACCTCCGCTACCGATCCAAGTCTGAACCGAAAAGGAATCGCTATCGCCTTTTCCACCTTCCATTCCTGTCTGCAGAAAAATCCTAAACTGTTACAGTAAAAATCCGAGCTCACCGGATTGGGTAATCTCATCATCGGTTGCGGGGAAGGGTTAGCATTTATATGACCTTGAATGGGCCTCAGGGTTAGCCCCATTGTACTCACAGGTAACCTTTCGATTGCCGGCAGCAAATGCGCCGGGAAGGGGCTTTTAACATTTTCTTGACATAATACCCTGATTCCCAGCAGCATGAACACAACAATAAATTTCATTTTTCGTTCCGCCACCTTTTATTAATTTGTATGTAAATTTACGGCCTGATTTTTGCTGTAAGGCCCGCTTTTCAAAATTTTTTTTTGCGGGTTTTATTGCGGATGAACCCTGGAAGTTATGGCATTAAGTCAGAGTCTACAACAGAAACTCCTTCAGAAGCTATCACCTCAGCAGATTCAACTCATGAAACTGCTGCAGGTTCCGACTGTCAACCTGGAAGAGCGGATCAAGGAAGAACTCGAGGAAAACCCAGCCCTCGAGCTGGGAGAGGAGGGCCATGAAGACGGTGAGAATTCGGACGAATTCGATAACAATACAGAAGAAGATTACGAGGAAGAGGGCGGCCAGGAAGACTACGATAACATCGACATCAGCGAATATGTGAACGACCATGATGACGACGTGGCTGACTACAAATTGAGAGACGATAGTCATGGCGACGCCGAAGAACACAAGACCGTTCCGGTCAGGGTGGAAACCTCTTTTCATGAACATTTACTGGAGCAGCTGGGCATGCTCAAGCTGGATGACACGCAACGCAAGATTGCAGAGCAGATCGTGGGCAGCATTGATGATGATGGGTATTTGAGGAGAGATTTGAGTTCTATTGCTGACGATCTTGCCTTCCGTCAAAATATTAATGTGAACATCCTGGAAATCGAAGAGCTGGTCCAAAAGATCCAGAAATTTGACCCGGCGGGTGTAGCAGCGCGTGACTTGCAGGAATGCCTGTTGTTGCAATTGCAACGCAAGGTGAATGAGGGGAAGGACGTGCAGACCGCCATGAATATTCTCGAAAGATATTTCGATGAATTCACCAAGAAGCATTACGAAAAAATTCAGCGCGGGCTCAACCTATCCGATGATGATCTCAAGGGGGCCATCAACCAGATCATTAAACTAAATCCGAAACCAGGCGGCGATGTTGGCGAGACCAGCAAGATCGAAAATTACGTGGTTCCGGACTTCTTCATTTTTAATAATAACGGCAAGCTTGAGATCACGCTGAATTCGAAAAATGCGCCCGATCTGCGCATCAGCGAAGGATATCGCGACATGCTGAAGGATTACGACAGGGGCAGCAAGAAAGACAAGCGTCAGAAGGA
>Ga0097621_100000680_pt1 | contig 23834 bp, 16 predicted proteins | sample KBSMisM72_FD_73165 | JGI IMG/M metagenome (GOLD analysis project Ga0097621, IMG submission 73165) | Miscanthus rhizosphere microbial communities from Kellogg Biological Station, Michigan, USA - KBS Miscanthus M7-2 (version 2) (version 2) | ecosystem: Host-associated > Plants > Roots >... | reverse complement strand
AGTCTCAGCGGGCCACCATTGGCCCGCTGGGAGAAGCGATCTCAGCAGTTGCCCGTCGCGTTGGTGCACGCCGCGCTGAGCATGGCCGCGAACTCGGCGTTGAAGCCCGAGGCACCAAGGATCCTCACGTTCGGGTCGGTGAACCCGTACGACGTTACGCCCACTACGGCGTCGCGTGTGAGGTTGCGCACACCGGTCGGCGGGGCGCTGAGCGGATCGCCGAAGTTCTGGACCCACGGCCCGCCGCTCGAACCGCCGGCCATGTCGCTACCGTACTCGAACGCGTTATTGCCGGGAGCAGTGCTCCCCACACGGTGATCGCTCGAGTCATTGCGTTGCATGATATTGCAGTTGTTGAAGTTGCACGGATAGCCGAGGATCGTCACGTGCGTGTTGGCGAGGTTATTGGTGACAGCGGTAAAGCTAGCACCGACTTTCGTCTTCACGCTGACCGGCGCGGTGCCGGAGAAGCTCTGGTCATGAAGCACTATCACGCCGAAGTCGCCATTGTTGGGCAGTGCGCCCCCGGTGTTATTCCAGGTTGCCGATACGAAGACGGTTTGCCAATCCCACGAGCCGAAGGGTTCCTGCGGGCTGGTCTGGGACCCGGCGGGGTTCGCCAGGGCGCCGTCATACGCCGGAATGAACACCCAATTCGTAAAGAAGCTCTTGGCCACGGGGTCGAACAGGCAGTGCGCCGCGGTCACAATGACGCGATTGTTGATGATCGAGGCCGAGCACTGAAAGTCGCCCACGCCAGGCTCAGTGAAGAACAGCTTCCCTGCCGCCTTGTAGGGATTGGAAGTGACGGCCGTCCGCGGCGTGACGCGGGAGCGCGTGAAGTCGAGGTCGGCCGAGCCAGCAACCTGGACGGAAATTCCACCGTCCCGGAAGAGAACTCGCTCCTTCGCTGCCTTCCTGCGGTCGGCCGTCCAGTAGGCCGGACCGGCTGACAGAGCACCGATGCCGGGGTTTTCGAGCGAAGGGAATTCGTTAGCGAGGGCGACGCCCGAAACCAAGGTGCTAACCGCAGCGACGATCAGCGAAGCTTTGAGTGTTGTCCGTGCCCGATTCAGCATCCTAAGATTCATTGCGCACCGTCTCCTTGAAGTTGCAGTGATGGGATAGTTGCGCCCGTAGGTACCATAATGCGCCCAGACGGTTGTAGGCGCGAAAATGTTTGCGTAACACAGAACTTCGATACCTAGTCGAGGCACACACTGCACTGCCTGACACGGCAGTGTGCCTCGATAGGTAACGGTGGGTGACGCAGGTCGCCTAAACCCGTGGAACTGAAAATCCGCGTGTCGGTGGTTCAATTCCACCCTTGGCCACCATCAAATTCAAAACGTTAGTCGAGAATGACACGCACGCCAAGTGTCCAATATTTATTGGACAGTGTCCAAACGTTGTCTGCGGTGTCGTCTTCGGTCGGACGAGATGCGACAGACCGCACTCGGTTCAGTCTAACGCAGCAACGCTGTGGCCCTTCCGCCGGCCCAGCACCACTACAGTCCAAGGCGGGCAGAGCACGCCGGCCCCGCTAGATTTCGTCATTGAAAGCATCCAGCGTGTTTCCGCTTTGTTTCCAACCCATCCACACCCACTAACACCGTACAGCACCTACCACGCCAGCTTGGGCTGTCTAAACAGCTGATTGGCTTCTGTTGCGTGTTGGTGGATCATCTGGAGAGCGAACTGAAAATCCGCGTGTCGGTGGTTCAATTCCACCCCTGGCCACCATTTAATTCAGCTAGTTACGCGAATTCGCTAGATGCGAATCGCCTCATTCGTGCCAAATCTGCTAAGCAATCAAGGTGCTGATCAAACGGGCGCCAGCCTGACACTATGACCACGACGGATCGATAATTGCTGCCCAAGTTGGAGTGCAAAAGTGGCAAGCCAATCCATGCTAAGCGCGCTGAATCGCCGAGCGGAATAGCCGCGCGCGAAACCCAACTCACAAACATTGCACGAGCGTAACCTCAGTAAATGCGCCAGAACCCAGTGGAAGTCAGATCGCAATGATTTTTCCAGGATTCATGATGTTTTGAGGATCCATAGCTCGTTTTAGAAGGCGCATCAGATCAACTCCTCCCGAGCCGTGTTCGGCCTCCAAGTACTTGATCTTGCCACTACCGATGCCATGCTCTCCTGTACTAGTACCGCCCATTTTAATCGCGCGTTGCACCAGACGGTCGTTGAGGCGGTCCGCTTCGGCCAATTCCTCGGCGCGGTTACGGTCTACAAGCATAATCAAATGGAAATTTCCGTCGCCGACATGCCCGACGAGCGGTGCTATTAAGAAGGACTCAGCCAAATCGGCTTTGGTCTCGTGTATGCAGGATGCCAGCTTGGAGATCGGTACGCAGACGTCTGTAATCCAGCCGTAGGCGCCGGGCCGCAGTGCCAGGGCCGCTGGGTAGGCATCGTGGCGCGCCGCCCACAGGCGTCGCCGTTCGTCCTCTCCTGTCACCCATTGGAACTGCTTTGCACCGTGGTCCGCTGCTAAGCTTTCCAATAACTCTGCCTGTTCCGCTACCGACGCCTTCGTTCCGTGAAATTCCAACATTAGAGTCGGACGAGGCGACAGAGCGGTATTAGAGTAGCGGTTAATTGCATCGATTTGCACTTCATCCATCAATTCAATGCGTGCGACGGGAATACAGGACTGAATTGCCGCAATCACGGTATCAACAGCATCGTCGATCGCGTCGAAAGTACACACCGCCGCCGCCATAGCCTCTGGGATGCCATGGAGACGCAGGGTCACCTCGGTGATTACACCCAGAGTACCTTCGGAACCGACGAAAAGTCGTGTGAGGTCATACCCCGCTGAAGACTTTTTTGCTCGACCGCCTGTGTGGATTATTTGCCCGCTAGGAAGTACCACTGTGAGACCGAGCACGTTGTCCCGCATCGTCCCATAGCGGACGGCGGTGGTACCTGAGGCACGCGTCGCGGCCATGCCACCAATCGTCGCATCAGCACCCGGATCGATTGGGAAGAACAGGCCCGTATCGCGCAGCGACTCATTAAGCTTCTTGCGAGTAAGGCCAGCTTGCACGACCACATCAAGATCATTTGAATTCAACTCAAGCAATTGATCCATCCGCGTTAAATCAATGCAAACCCCGCCATTCAGGGCATTAACATGGCCCTCGAGTGAAGATCCAGCGCCAAAAGGAATTACCGGCGTGCCGCCTGCGGCGCAATTTCGGACAATAGCTGCTACTTCCTCCGTCGTATGGGGAAACGCTACCGCGTGAGGTGGATGAGCGGGATGCCAGGTCAGATCCCGTCCGTGGTTTTCGCACGTTGATCGATTCGTGGACAGTCGATCACCGAGCAACAACTGCAGGTCACGAATGACGTCAGAGCGATTAGGCTGCACGCTCATGCCAACCGCGCCCAGATCGCTGCGCCATACCACGACGCTGCGAGTTCGGCATGCCAGAGTCGGATGGATTGTGCGCTCAGGACTTGCTCGCTGACCATGCCACTACTCTTTGTCGCTGTTCTCCCAGCCCGTCTATCCCTAGCGCGACGACATCTCCAGGGCTTAGAAAAGCCGGTGGCTTGGAGCCCATTCCAACGCCAGGCGGAGTACCTGTAGTAATGAGGTCTCCGGGGTAGAGTGTCATAAACTGACTGACATAGCTCACTAGAGCGCGAACTGTAAAGATCATTGTCCTCGTATTCCCAACCTGTCTGCGCTGACCATTAACGTCCAGCCACATTCCAAGTTCCTGTGGATTGGGGATTTCGTCTGTCGTAACGAGATACGGGCCAATCGGTCCAAACGTGTCGCAGCCTTTTCCTTTGTCCCATGTCCCGCCGCGTTCGAGTTGGTACTCACGTTCGGAGAGGTCGTTAACGACGCAGTAACCAGCAACATGTCCGAGCGCATCCTCTTCAGCGACATATCTAGCTGTCGTACCAACGACCACACCCAGTTCCACCTCCCAGTCGGTCTTTCGGGACCCCCGAGGCAGCATTACGTCGTCATTCGGCCCCACGATGCAACTCACCGCTTTGGAAAAGACAATGGGTTCATTTGGAACAGGCTGATTCGCCTCAGCTGCATGATCGCTAAAGTTGAGACCGATGGCGATGAACTTCCCAATGCCTGCTACTGGAGGCCCAAGGCGAGGTGATCCGCGAACAACGGGCAGAGTCTCGGGCGGGACCCTACGTAGCCGGTTCAACAGGGCGGGGCTAAGGCTTTCCGCCGTAAAATCTCGCACGACCGCCGACGCATCTCGAACAAATCCCGCGTCATCCCGCATTCCTGGCTTCTCGAAACCTACACTCCCGTAGCGAAGAAGCTTCATCGCACAATTGCTTGCTGACATCTAGGCATAAGGGCTCCCACGACACGGCGACCACATTCGTCGATCACAAACCGCGTCAACCGCACCACGTCCGAAATTTACAATTGACTTGCAAATCCGCTCTTGGCGACCGCGCATGAGATCGCCTAGTTCCAGGTGTATTGGCCCTTTGGCAGCCGAGCGATGGATTCCACCGACACCGCGGGCTCGCTGATTCGCAATAGTGACTCAATGATTTTTGTTGCGGCAACAATCACGATTTCTAAGGCTCCCGGCCCAAAATCAGCGCAATCTTGTTCGTAAGCACCATTACCGTAATAAGTTGCCGGCGGAAGATAATTGAATGAGCCATTGGTATCGTTGGCCACGATGATCGCGTTATTCGGAAAGCGCTTACGTAGCTCGATCTGAAGTTCGGTGAATGGTTCCGCCGGCGTTGCGATAACGATCGCCTGACCGAACCTCATTCCCCAAATAGGAAACCCTCCGCGCAGGCCTCCTTCGAGATTGGAAACGTACTGCTTTAGACGCTCCATCCGAGTTAATGCGGGCCGATCTGTCTCCGCGGCTAGTCGCGCCTCAATTTCCGCGATAGTTGGCCAATTTTTCTCCGGCAGACGCACATAGTTCACTACAGATGCAGCGATCGGATCGACCGCGTAGGTTCGCGGCTCCCAAATTGCGAGTTCCGCGCCCGAACTTTGAATGCCAACGAATTCCAAACGTCGCCCCGGTGGCAACATGCCGCGAAGGGCTGAAAGGACGGCATACCCCAGGACCTCACCATTGCGATCGGCCACAGCTGGGTCACTGGAATATGAATCACGCGGTGTCTGATCGCCGGACGGTCCGTGCAAGAAAATACACAGAGCACCGCCCGTGTTCGCCTCCACGAGTTCCCGCATCGCGCCGACATAGTCAGGTGAGACAGCCGTGTTACCACCGCCCAACGATACGGGGTGGCACGCATAGTTGACAATCGACGCCACAATTTTTCCACTGAGCTCATTCGTTACACGTCCAACCATGAGCGTTGTGTCCGCACGACCAGCGGGGTTAGGCCCACAAAGAATTCGGCCAGAATCCGGATCTGTGAAGTCGCGCTTTCTCGCTAAGGAAGAGTCTGCACGCGTCCAGCTCAGGACTGCAGGGGCTAGGTTTGCGACGGCTTCGTCGACGGCCTCGCTTAAGGCTCCCATTAATTTCGCTCGAAACGCCGGAATTTTGTCGCCACCGGGCTTGCTCTCCAGTTCTTCATCGATGTGAGGAACAGAATGGGAATGTGTCACCACGAGCAAGAGACGGTGTTCCTCGATACCCAATGAGGCGAGAATGGGCCGGCGTAGTCGCGTAACGGTTTCAAAGTTCGGAAACCAACAGTAGTCGATTGTCACAATTACAAAGGGACTTTGATCTCCTGTTGCCTTGAATGCAATTGCGTAAACATAGAGCGGCCGGTGGATGGACTCGGCGATCTCGTGCCGTGCGCTGCCCCAGAGGTGGCAAAAGATACCAGGCTCCGGTGTCATGTCCCGTCGACTGGTGCCAATCAAACCGCGAAATGATGGCGCGGTTTCCGTTAGTGCGGATTTGTCATCGCAACTCATGGTCTACCAGTCTCCTACGCTGCCGTCAGGATAGAAAACACGCTGTAGGATTTCCGGTTCAAAGGGATGCTTTGCGATCTCGGTCTCGTTGACTTCAACGCCCCAGCCAGGGCGATCGTGCGAGAAATAGAGGCGCCCTTCGCGTTGCAGTCTGTGAGAACTTTGCACAATGTCCTCGCGCCATGGCACATCTGCCGTTACTGTTTCACAGATGATGTAGCTAGGCTGCGAAAATCCGAATTCAAGGGAAGCTGCGGTGCTGATTGGCCCTTGGGGATTGTGGGGTGCCAAGGCGAGGCGATTTGCGTCTGCCAGAGCGGCAATTCTGCGAGCTTCGCTAATGCCACCGCAGTGCGTAATGTCGAGCTGACAGACAGAACAGCCACGCACCTTGAAGAGTTCATTGAATTGGGCCAAGTGCGTCATGCGTTCGCCGGTAGCGATTGGTGTCGATACTGCGGCCGCAATCGACGCCAACCCGTCGAGCGCTTCGGGCCAACAAGGCTCCTCCAGAAAATAAAGTCCAAATTGCTCCAAGGCGACGGCAAATCGCATTCCCATAGCTGGCGACGGACGTGCATGACAATCGACCATAATATCGATCGTATCGCCAACGGCATCGCGCATCGCTCTAACGCATGCTTCGGCCGCTCGCACGGGCTTTAGCCCTTCTATGGGCAATGTCGGAGGAACTGCCATGCATTTAAATGCGCTAAACCCGTCGTCCACGGCGTGCTGCGCCATGTCAGCGAAGCGCGCCGCCTCGTCGACGGGCGTCTGATAAAAATCCTCCATTCGGCCACCGCCCAAGTGGCAATAGGTGCGCACGTAATCGCGCACCCGCCCACCCCAGAGTTGATGGCACGGCACGTCTAAGTGTTTACCTAGAATGTCCCACAACGCTAGGTCAATGCCCGCAATGGCAGTTGCCCTAACGACACCATTGCCATGCCAGAAGTGCTGTCGATACATCGTCTGCCACAAATGTTCGATGCGTAGCGGATCTTGCCCGACCAGCAGTTCTTGCAATCCACCTATAGCGCTGACAACCTCAGGGGTGTGCCATTCGAGAGTTGCCTCGCCCCAGCCAACCAGGCCTGGTTGATCGGTAGTCACCTTCACGAATACCCAATTGCGCATTCGCGCATTGCAAACCAGGGCCTCCATCGCGGTGATCTTCATGCCTACATACTCTCGGGGCTGCCGGTCGCAAGCCTATCTCATTTACTCAACGTCGACCTGCGATAGCGCCCTTGCTCCCCGGTACGACGTAGTATAATGTAACGTTACAGACACTGATATTCAAGCGTCGGCGCAACAATCATCATGGCGGAGACTCGGCCATCAAGCGGACATCTAGGGAATTGCATTCTGAGTCAATGCATGTTGTGTCCACCTACCAATGCGCATACAAAGCCAAGCTGAGGAGCCTCATATATGAATGATCCGAGCAATAAAGGAATACCGCGACGAACATTCCTTGCCGGCATGGGGTTAGCCGCCGCAACACTCGGAGCGCCAGCAGTCCTTGCTGGATCGAGTACCAGTTCAAATGTACGCAAGCCAGCGCCTAAGAAGGTTGGCATGGGTGTAGTCGGCGGTGGATTCGGGAGTCATTTTTTCTGGCATTTGCACCCGCAAAGTCATGTCGTGGCAGTGTGCGATTTGCGTGAAGATCGCCTCGAACATCTGAAATCGACCTATAACTGCAATGCTGGATTTAAGGACTACAGTAAGTTTCTTGAGCAGCCGGATTTGGATGCCGTCGCCCTATTCACGCCCCCACACCTTCACGTAAAGATGGCGGTATCTGCTCTGCGTCGTGGTAAGCACGTCATCAGCGCGGTCCCTGTTGGCCTGAAAGTCGAAGAGCTCGAGGAATTGCTGAGCGTTGTAAAGGAGACGGGCCTAAAGTACATGATGGCTGAAACAAGCCGCTATCGTCCTGAAACCCTGGCATGTCTCGATTTGAAGAAGCAGGGTGCGTTCGGTGAAATATTTTATTCAGAAGCGGAATATCATCACCCGGGCAGCGTGGGTATTTACGCGTACAGCACCAGTTTCGACTGCCAAAGTTGCAACATTGGTCCCGATGGTAAAGCACTCGAGAAGGATCTGAGCAAACTCGTGCCGACTTGGGACTATGGATATCCGCCGATGCTTTATCCGACGCATTGTACCGGTTTTATAATTCCGGTTACCGGCGAGCGATTTACTGAAGTGACGGCGCACGGCTGGGGCGACGGCTCGAAGATGCTGCAGAAGAACTACTACGATGACAATCCGTTCTTCCATACGGTCGCATTATTCAAAACCAATAAAGGGCACGCGTCGCGCATTTCTATCGGCTGGCATTTGGCCGCCGGAAATGGGGAACGGGCCTTATTTTATTCAGATCGCCTGTCGTACATCATGGGCCGGCCCGAAGTGCCATCGCAGTTGACCGACACCCCAGATTTAATTGTCGAGCAAGTGATCAAACCAGACTCGCCATTCGGCATTTACGCCGGCGAGTTGGAGAGCAAGGCCGATCCAGCCCACGACTACCTATCGCGACTTCCGGAGGCTTTGCGTGTCCCGAGCGGGCATGGTGGCTCCCAAACTCACATCACACATGAGTTCATTAGCGCCATTGTCGAGGATCGTCACCCGGCAGTGAATGTGTGGGAAGCTATCGCGTACACAATGCCAGGAATCATTGCACATAGGTCCGCACTGGCGGGTGGCAGTTGTCTGAAGATAAAAGACTACGGAAGCGCACCTGCGTGAGCTTCCAGCGCCTCTACACTGTCCCATTTTCAGCGCCTGCGGCCACTCGATGGGAATGGCCCCGCCCTCACTGACACCAACACTTTGACGACTGGGTCAATGCCGCTGTTCGAACAGGGGTTCGCGCAGCATCAGCTCGGCAGGCTACGAGCCGCCATCGAGATCTACAAAGAGCTCCTGCGTCAATGCCCTGATCACGCCGAGGCGCTGCACTATCTAGGGTTGGCGCATCTGCAGCTCGGGCAGCTTGCCGAGGCTGACACGTACTTTACTAACTCTCTGCGGCACGCTCCAGAATCAGCAAACACGTTGTGTGATTTCGGATCTCTCAAATCGGCACAGAAACTTTTTCCCGAGGCACAATCTTACTTCCGACGAGCGCTTGCGCTGAATCCAAATCATCCGGACGCTCTTAATAATTTGGGAAACCTTCTAAACCGGCTAAATCGTTTCGACGAGGCTTTACCGCTATTTAAAAGGCTCACGCTGGTGCGGCCAGAGGTTGCCGCGGGATTTCGCCTGCTCGGCGATACTTATTACAAACTCGATTGCATGGACTCCGCTATTGATAGCTACCGCAGAGCGATCGAACTCGATAGTGGCGATCGGCGCGCACGGTTAGCTCTAGGCGATGCGTATGAGTCAGCGGGCAAGTTCAAGCAGGCCAGGATGCAGTACGCCTCCATTCTTAACCGCAATTCTAATAGCCCTCTGGCACTGGCGCGAATGCTAATGTTGCACGATGGGGAAGTCGAACCTGAGTGGCTCAAGCAGGCTCACACCCTGGCCGCCTCAACTGAAACGCCGGTAGACGCTAGAATTCGGGTCAATATTGCCCTTGGTCAATACCATGACCGGCACGAAAACTATGAGCAGGCCTTCGAGCATTTCCGAATCGGCAATGACTTACAGTTTGCGAAGGAACCCTTTAATAGCGAGCGATTTGCGGAGGCGGTCGATGCACTAATCGACGTTTTCACGCCGGAGTACTTTTCGTCCCTTACCCCGCGCGAGTGTTCGCAGAGCGAACAGCCGGTCTTTGTTGTCGGCATGCCGCGATCAGGAACGACTTTGACGGAGCAGATCCTCGCGAGTCATTCGAAGGTTGCAGCCGGCGGTGAGCTTTCTTCGATACTGACGCTCGTGACTCGCATCGAGGGGCTATCGCCGAGTAAGAGCCCCTATCCGTACGGAATGAGAGGTCTCGGCGCCAGTCAGTGCAATGAACTTGCAGCTCGGTACCTTGAGCGCCTGCGCAAGGTGTCGGTTGACGCGCTGCGCGTTACCGACAAGCTGCCTTTCAATTTCATGCATTTGGGACTGATTGCAAGTATTTTCCCGAAAGCCCGAATCATTCAGCTGAATCGCAACCCTATGGATAATTGCCTTTCATGCTATTTCACCAGCTTTTCTGAGCAGATTCGCTTTGCGAGCCATTTGGAAACACTCGGGCGATACTACCTTGACTACCGACGGCTAATTTCGCACTGGAAGAAAGTCCTGCCCATTGAGATTCTCAGCGTTAACTATGAATCGATTATCAGCAGCACAGACCAAGAGACCCGAAAAATGTTGGATTATTGCGGGCTTGAATGGGAGGACAGCTGCCGCGCGTTCCATCGCACACATCGAGACATTAAGACACCGAGCCGATGGCAGGTACGGCAGCCAATTTACTCAACAGCGGTTGGCCGTTGGAAGCATTACAATCGGCAACTTCTCACGTTGCAGAACATTCTCGGATCAGTGCTAGTAGATGAGCAACGTGCGTAAGCCGCACTATTTGAATACATATCGCACGGTGAATGTGTATTGCCTCGGCAGATCGCGGGTAATTCCAAAGGCCGGGGAATCTTCCTTTGATAGATAGGTAACCTTGTCGAAAATATTCACGGCATTCGCATATAACTCGAGTCCTTCAAAGGGTCCCGTCTCGAAACGATACGCAAGATTGAGATCGACTCGACTACCGCCGCCCCCGAAGTAGTTGCCCCACTTCTTAGTGTTTCCAAGCGAGGGATTGAACGAATAGTCGCTCGAGTAGGCAACGTCTCCGCCAAAACGCAAGCCCCGCAGGGGCCCCGCCACGAATTCGTAGGATGTGTAGAGGGCGGCAGCGTTCTTTGGGGTGGATTTGACGGGGATAGTAAACGTGTAGTTCGGGTCGCTGATTTCGCTGTTGGTAAATGCGTAATTGAGGGCGACATTCCATCCGCGCACGATCTCGCCGACGAATTCGAATTCCACGCCCTTGACCTTGCGCCTACCCTCGAGCACAGATCCTGCGCTTCCGAATCCGCCGAGGTAGTTATTCTGCACGGGTATATTGTCAATCGTAGAATCGTAGAGGGCGAGCGAGGAACCAGCGGCGCCGTTCAGAAACTCGGATTTTATCCCCACCTCGTATGCGGTCATTTCTTGAGGCGTGTTCAATGGGTTTCCGTCGCCGTCCTTGACACCGATGTTCGGATTAAAGCCCTCGCTGTAGTTGAAATAGGCTTTGGTCGCATCCATAGCACCGTGTTTGCCCATTAAATCGTAGACAATACCCAAACGTTTCACGACCTTCGTGAAGCTCGTTTCAGAGTTCACTGGAGCGGTTTTTGTGACGGTGCTCGTTTGCTTTGTTTGCTGCGCCAAAACGCCGACTAAGAGCTTGAGCCGATCTATTGGATCGATGAGGAACTGCACACTCTCGCGGTAATCCCTAAACCCACTGTCAATGAGTCTGTTAACCGTAAGCGTCGACTTATCAATAAGAGGGACGGGGGAGCCGTCAGAAAATACGCCTCTGTAACCCCGGTCAATATTTATTGTGCCTAGAAAGAGCGAATGGTAGAGCGTATTAGTCGTCGGCCTAACATCGCCTTGTCCTTCGAACGCAGCAAAGAACTGCTGTTCGCGGCCCCCGACATTGAAATTTCCACCCAAACTCATGTCAAACGTGGCGTCCTCGTGAGTTTGATACTGATCATAGGTGTACAAGTACACGTCGTGGTCGGCAAGGGCATAGCCGCCGGCAGGTCCGTATACATAGTATTCAGACATGTTGTTTATTGTTTTTGTCAGTGTCGCCTGAGCTTTGAATCGCCAGGAATTTGCCAGCTCATGCTCGACATCGGCGACAACAAACATATTGCTGATAGTGTTTCTGTTATAGCGTGGGTCGCCCCAATACCAATCATCCGGCGGGACATTCGGAAATGTCAGCGTACCGTTTGGCAGTAGCTGCAGCGCTCCGCCATCCATCGGATCCGCTTTCGCAGAGTCGTAGTAGATCCAAAGATGCGAGGACGTCGTGTCTGTGAAGTCATATTGCAGTGATCCCATGACCATATACTTTTTGTCATGGTCGTCGACAATGTCCTTGTTGACATACACGCCCGAGTCTCGGCCCAGCGCCACAAGGCGCCCGGAGAGCTTGTCACCGGTACTTGGGATGGGGCCGGTAACGTCCAATTGAAATTCGTGCAAGTCGAAGTCACCGCCCCTGTAACCGATTTCAGCACCGAAGCTCTTACCGGGGCTTTTCAAGATCTGGTTGATCTCACCGCCGAAGCTACCTGTCACACCATATAGCGCCGTTGCGGGTCCGCGAACAATCTCGAACCGGTTGATCGCATAGCCTTCGAGCGAATGCCATGCTTGAAAACTCGTGCCGTTAATACGATTTGTTGTCAACAGATTCCCACGCATCACGAATCGGTCTAAGCCGAAACCCGTGCCAGAGCGACGCAGGCCCGGTACTAAGTCAGTCGCTTGGTAGATAGAAGGTGCACCGGCTACCTGCAACATCACCGGAGTTAAGACCGAAATCGATTGTGGGGTATCGATGAGATCAAGTTGCAGCCCAGTCGCCGAAGTTTGGTCTGTCGCGCGATATTTTTGCGCCGAGACTATAATTTCCTCGAGAGTTTCCGTGGCGACTGGAGCCGCTTCGACAGATTCGGCAGCGGCGATGGGACCGGCAGCGGCGAAGGTTCCCGCAGCGGCAAACGCGGTGCTTGCGATCAGCGTCCGCGAGTAGAACGCGCGGGGCCCCGCATTGATCTTTGCATTGGCGCGAAACTTGCGTCGGCGACTCCGCATACCCATCGCTATTCCCCCGTTTTTTGAGCTAAAGTCCGATCCGCAAACTAGCTTCAATGTGTAACGTTAAATTTTGTTGAGGCTACTGCTTGTAACGTCACATGTCAATAGGACAATTCGGCGCGTGCTTTCTGCCGCAAAGTTCGTGCCCCCCGCTGATACTGCAGCCTTGTGAACTGCGCCAATGGAGATATTGCAGTGGTCACGCCGCAATCAAGCACACCGGAGCTAGAAAATGCCGTGCAATATTTGGCGGCGAGAAAATACCGGGAAGCGGAGCTGTTGCTGATCGAATATCTCCGCAGAGAACCAAACTGCATTGAAGCGTACCATCTATTGGCTGATGCCGAACTCGCGCTCGGTGAGTTCGCCAAGGCAACTCTTGTGTTGCAATCAGGCGTCTCGTTGGCACCGGATGACGCGCCTATCGCGGCCCGCGTCGGAGAATTATTCGCATTGCGCGGCCGCTGGAAGCAAGCGATCGCCGCTTACAAGCACGCTATCGAATGCGGAATGTTGGACGCCGAGACGATGGCCCGGCTCGCAATGTCACAAATCGGAGGTTATAAGATCGAGGATGCCTCCCAAACGACGCAATGTCTGTCTCAGCGCTTCCCAGATAGTCACCAGGCGCCGCTGATAAATGCTCTGCTAAAGAAGTCGCTCGGGCTGTTCAATGAAGCGGCAGCTTCATACGAACGGGCCCTGGAGCTTGCGCCCGATTCGAGCGTCGCGTGGCACGGTCTCGTCGAACTCTCGCCTCCTGCGCCATGCGATAATCGAACCCTTCGACTTGAAGCGCTTTGTGATCACGCTTCGCTTGACTCCGACCGCGCGAATTTTGAATTCGCTCTGGCGAGAATACATGATCGCGCGGGTCACTTTGATGATGCTTTCAAGCACTACTGTGAGGCGAATAAGGCTACGAAACGTAGCCTAGACCGGTTTGGCTTGCAGTATTTACCTATAGAAACGGAACGCGGGACGGACGCGAACATTGCACGGTATCCGCGGAGTTTATTTAGTGACTCGGCGGCAGCGATGCCTTCATCGATACGACCGATCTTTATTATCGGACTGCCGCGTTCTGGAACAACTCTAGTGGAGCAAATCCTGAGCAGCCATCCGCAAGTCTCCGCAGGTGGTGAGCTGACAGCAATTCCCATTGCCCTCGAGGATTTCCTGCAGCGCCGGCGTGAGAATGGCCTTCGAGGTGAAATCGACCCCACCAATCCTCTTGAGGCCTCCCTGCTTTCCGAGATGCGTGAGCGGTACCTAGAAAGCCTCTTCGAGCACGACCTAGGAACTGAAGTGGTCACCGATAAATTTCCTGGAAACTTTGAGAACGTGGGTTTCATCCGCTTACTATTTCCGAAGGCGATCATCGTTCACTGTCGGCGAGTGCCGATCGCAACCTGCTGGTCTTTATACAGCACGAATCTCGCGGTTCGCGCACCGTACTACACGTCCCTGGATCATCTCGCTCATTTCTATGGCGAATATAAGAAAATGATGGCGCACTGGAAGTCGTTGCCCACGCCGCCTCTCATTGACGTGAGTTATGAACGTCTCGTGAAAGAACCAGAAGAGGGTATTAGGCAATTGCTCGAAGCGTGTGGGCTAAAATGGGACGACCGATGCCTGGCGTTCCACGAGAATCCCCGCGCGGTAACCACAGCCAGCGTAATTCAAGTGCGCCAGCCTTTGTACATATCCTCGCTCGAACACTGGCGGTGCTATTCTGGGTATCTTGGGACGCTTCGCAATTTGACGGACGACTGAACAGCAGTGCGTTGTTGTAAATCGCAATGCTCCTGGCCGACATGTGATCGGCAGTAGCAAACGGGAAAAGTCGCGACATCGGACTGCGATCGTCCGACCTATATGCTCAGCAATTGCTCGTCGGCTCGTGCAGTTGCGCGGGCCGCTCGGCGGTCGCTCCCGACAGCGGCCCAAGGGCGGAAGGAAACTCAGGTTGACCATGACCCATGCCGTAAAACGCGAAGCTGGCTCCGCCACGATCCTCTAGGCCGTCCCCAGCATTTGTCACTTCTGCCCGGGCGCTAGTAACGTAAAGCGTGTCACATAGCGGACCGCCAAAGGTTAGTGAAGTCGTCCGCGTCGCGGGCACGTCTATCCTGCGGACAATTCGGCCATTCGGATCAATGCGGACGACCGCCCCACCGTTCCAAAGTGCAGCCCACACAAAACCCTCCGCATCAACAGTAAGGCCATCGGGCAGAACCTCACCGTGTGTCCTAAAGAACACTCGCCGATCGGAAAGGCTACCAATACGGCTGTCGTATTCAAAACGCCAGATGGTCTGGGCCCCCGAATCCGAGAAGTAGAGTGTCCGCTGGTCAGGAGAAAACCCCAAACCATTCGGTTCCTGGACATCGTCGAGTAATACCCGCCATGTGAGATCGCGATGGACGCAGTAGAGACGCCCCGCGCGGCCATCGACTGGCTGCGTGCCACAAATCACACGACCCGCGGAATCGGCTATTACATCGTTGAACAGCCCTCGCTCTTCGCCAGGAAGGCAATCCATGAGTGACTGCCATTTCCCGGTCGCTGACACACGGGTGATTGCGCCCCTGTCGTGATAACAAAGCAAAGCCCCATCTTTCTGCCAGGTGATCGCGGTTGTCGCTCTACCAAATGCGAGTGTGTCCAGTACATTCAACTCCGCATCAAGCGCGATTACAGAGCCAGTCAAAATATCTGCAACGTACAGACGCTCGTTCACAGGATGCCAAAGCGGACCCTCGCCGAGAACGCAACGATGCTGGCTCTCGATGTCCGGTGAAACGATCATTTAAATACCACCGGCGAAAAGAATATCAGTATGACACCAGTCAGAACCCACAATACCAGCCACCAGACCATAACATTGCTGCGCAGTCGTTCGCCCCAGCCGATGCGCAGGTACTTGTTGGTCCAGCTGAAGGTATTACATTCCGAAACCTTGTCTGACGCTGGCGGGGCCGACCGCAGCGAACCCACGACTCCTGCCAAAAGGCTGACTGCAGTAATAAGCGCAGCTTGGTTGAGAATAGTTGAGGCTAGGCGCGGAAAGTCAGCAATAACATCAGGAGCGACTTTAAGAGCAACGGCTGTCGCAAATCCCAGAATCAGCGCCGCCATTGCGCCTTTTGCGTTCATTCTCTTCCAAAGTACGCCAAGCAAGAAGATGGCCGCAAAGGGCGGCGCAAAGAAGGCGTTGAGCGTCTGCATGTAGTAGAAGATGCTCATATGAAGTTCATTCACAAGAATTGCAATCCCAATACCGGCAATAAGAGTGATTAAGGAGGCCCACACTCCAATTCGAACCAAGTCCTTATCGGAGGCCTGCCGCTTGACATGCTGATGATAGACATCCATGACAAACACCGTCGCTGTCGAATTGAGAACAGAGTTCGCAATGGACTGAACGGCGCCGAAGAGTGCAGCGAGGAACAAACCTCGTAGGCCAATTGGCATGACCTCCTGAATAAAAGCTATATATGAACGATCAGCAGCGACTTGAGCAGAGCCCCAGTCCTGAAGCAGAATCTCCGGGTGCAACGCAAAGAGAATAAGGCCCGGCACCACGATGATGAATGTTACAAAGCAAAACAAGATCCCCATAAACACCAACCCCAGCCGAGCGTGGTATGCGTCACGTGCGCCGAGAACCTTCTGGATGACAAATTGATTCATTACGTTGTACCAAATGCCAACAGAAAACGAGCTCAACGCTAAACCGAGAAGTGGTGCAGCGACGTGATCAGCAGGTTGGAACATCGACAGTCGGTTGTACGTCGCCGCGCCGGTCATCATGTCGCGATGCCTAGCGGTAGCCTCCGCCCAAATGCCGCTCGTGGCATGATTGCGTTCGAACATTATTCGCACACCGTCCACTACAGAATCGGGGGATAGCGCATGTAGGCCCAAGTAGATGACGGATGCACCACCCAGAACTATCACCAAAGTAGATACAGAGTCCGTCCATGCAACTGCGGAAAGGCCGCCGTAAATCGCCCAAGCGCCAGCCACTACCCCAAGTACAACGATGGCCGCCGAGATGTTCCAACCGAATAATTCGTTTATTGCGAGCCCGCCCGTGTAGAGGACGGCAGCCATGAAATTGAACACATTGATGGCTATTGTGACAACTGCAAAGATGAGTCTGATGCGAGCGTCAAATCGCTGCTCCAGAAACTGTGGAATGGTAGTGACGCGAGATGCCAGCAGGAACGGTATCCACAGAAAAATCAGGAGTGTGATGTCGAGCGCGCAACCCCACATCCACATTCCGATGCTCGCGCCGTAAAGAACGGTCCAGCCGACCATGCCAATCAAATGATCTGTGCTTAGAACTCCGGCAGTGAGGGAGGTGCCAATTACGTACCAAGGGAGTCGGTTGCCGGCGAGGAAATACTCATGGCTACTCTTCGTCTCACCGCGCCCGGCGAAATAACCCGCAAACGACAGAATTCCCAGGAACGCAATAAAACAGACGTAATCGATTGCAGCCAACTCGAACGTAGGAGGGCCTGACATGGGTTTTCACATCTCGAGGTGGTGCTTGCACGTATTCGTACGTTGTATTGATGCTATCATGGACAACACAATGGTGTAACGTTACAACGCCCATTAAAGCGTGTATTTTAAGAATGGCTTCGACTGGATGTCGAGTAGGCGTTGCTTCCGCACCAGCAACAGCCCAATTCATCGCAGGATCTGCCATGCGAACTGCTGGCAGTGTTCTAAAGACGCAGCTTGTCAATTACCTAGCTTTCCATGGAAGATCTTTACCGTGAAAGCAATGAACATGACCAGCATTGTCACCGACAACTATGAAGGAACTGGGCGTCGAGCACACTTGAGTACGGGCGCGCGGTTTCCAGTCCTGGGACGCTTGGTCGCTGCCGCTGCGGGGTCAGCGCTTTGGAACCGCCGTGGGCGCTAAGCTGCAGGGCCAGGTGGCCGTCGTCAGCGGTGGTCTCGGCGACATTGGTCGAGCGATATCGCTGGAACTTGCCAGGTGCGGAGCTGACGTAGCAATCTGCGACCTGCATAGCAGCGCCGAGGCTCACCCTCTACTCTCGAACATTGGCGCTCTTGAGCGCCGGGGCCTCTACGGTCAAGTGGATGTCACAAACGACCGGCAGGTATCCGATTGGCTAGATGCCGTGCACACCGAGCTTGGGCTACCCACGCTCGTAATTCCGAACGCCGCGATAGTTACAGTCGTGCCAATCTTGAGTGTCGATTCCGTTACCTGGCGGCGCGAGCTCTCCGTGAACCTTGATGGGACCTTTTTTTTAGCATCTGCCGCCGCACGCAAGCTTGTAAGGCACATGAGCCCAGGGCGCATTGTCTTTGTGGGTAGCTGGGCCGCCGATCACGTGCACTTACAAATCCCGACCTACTGCGTGGCGAAGGCCGGTCTACGGATGCTCGTCAAATGCATGGCGGCGGAGTTAGCTTCACGAGGGATACTAGTTAACGAGGTTGCTCCTGGCTTTGTCGACGCTGGGCTCGCCGCTCGATTTATGGAGGCCGATCCGTTAGAGAGAGAACGTTCCCAACGGCAAGTGCCCACAGGTATGCTAATTGAGCCCAAAGATGTTGCTCGGCAGGTGGTCCATTTATGCGATCCAGAAAACTGCCACATCACTGGCGCGACGGTGCTTATGGATGGCGGGCTCAGCCTTTTTGGGTCGGCGAGGATGGAATTACCGTAACGCCAATATTCGTCGACAAGCCGTTCGGCCGAGCCGACCGAAATTTACGGCTAGAGAACTACGTTGACTCCCCTACTTGCAAAGCCACCGGGAAAACAACGCTACGTTTCGCAAATGCTCCGCTGTCGAGTCTTTGCACCAACATTTCGCCCGCGAATTGTCCCATCTCGTATGCCGGCGAAAGTACAGTGGTCAAGGTCGGGCGCGTGTACCGCCAAACGTCAAAACCGTTAAACCCGGTGATCATGATGTCGGCCGGTACACGCAACCCGAGTATCTCGCTGGTCTTGAGTACTGCGACCGCCATCATGTCCGTCGCGGCCACAATTGCATCGGGACGATTTCTGGAGAGGGCATCCTTCACTACGGCCTGGACGTCATCAAAACCCTCGGACGGAACGAGCATCGTCGCAATTGAAATGTTTGAGGCGACTTCATTGATGGCCGAGCGAAATCCCTTCTCTCTCTGTTCTACTGCACACCAGTCGAGCGCGGGTCGCAGAAAAACTACTGACCGGACCTTCCTTTCTACCAGGTGTTTACCCAAGAGCGCCCCACCGGAAGCGTCGTCTTGCCGAACAAGAGCGACGTCCGGCGAAGGCGACGCAAACGCTTCCTGAAATACAACGACCGGCTGTCCGAGCCTCTGCAGATAACCGAGGTTTTTCCGCCGCAAACTTGTAGGGCCGCAAAGGATAGCGCAGAGCGCCCCATTGCCAACCTTCCTCAGGATTGTTGCACTCTCAAACCGTTCTGGAGCGATGCCCTGAATATCGAGTGTATATTCAACCTTGCTCAAGTGGTTACTGAGTCCACTGACAAGTCGAGAGATAAATGGATCGGTCAGGAACGCGGGATCGCTGTCGGAAATAACGATGCCGACAGAGTGCTCTGTGGAGAGCCGTAAACTTCTGGCACTGATATTCGGTCGATAACGAAGTTGCGCAATCGCGGCCTCAACGCGCTTGCGTGTCTCGAGTTTTACGAGTTCCGTCTTGCCCCGCACTACGTTCGATACTGTCATTACGGACACACCGGCCGCCTTTGACACATCGCCAAGGGTGACTCGCCGACCAGGGCGACTGGTTGCCTCGCTCACATTCCTTCCTGAATATCCAAGCCTGTTTTGCATGTGGGAACGCGGAGATTCCCGATTAAAGCAATCGCAAAGACGCGCACACTATACTCAGTCCAACTGCGTCGCAATCAATTAGCCGCATCGGCAGGTCGGTGTTAAACGGGGTACGACCGGGTAGGGGTGCTCCCCTCCGCGCGTTCCGGACAACGGACGGTATTCTGCGTCGTTAACCTACGAACGTTTAGATGACCACACCACCGCTAGGCGTAGTCAGCATGCCGAGCTCCGGTGCGCAAAAAAGCCCAGGTTGTTGCCTTTAGGCCGAGAGTATTGTAACGTTACACTGTCTATGCCGACAGTCACTCCTAGATATTTGACAACAATTGGAGACCATATCGATCTCCGAATTTGGCAAGACCGGGTGAGCGGTTTGTAGCGCGTTTATGCGTTGAAGACGCGCCAATTGTGTCCTTGGCGTTGCCGCCGCTAAACCAGAATTCCTCGCGCTAATACAAGTTTCCGTAACAGTATGCCCACCAATTCAGCGTTCGACTTACCAACAGGGCCAGCACAGCAATTGGCGTCCTTAGTCGCGCACAACGGTGCATTCATTCCCGGCGCGGTTAGCTCAACCAATCGAATAATCAATCCGCCGATTGCCTTTGCGCGCGCAGAGGGAGCTTACCTCTGGGATATCGCCGGGTTACGATATATCGACTATCACGCAGGCTTCGCTCCGTATTTTCTTGGCCATAACTTCCGCCAGGTAAACCAAGCGGCAATCGACATTCTGCGTGGCGGAGAAAGCCTCTTCGGAGCTGGCCCCTCCGTGCTCGAAGGCCAGCTGGCGGAATTGATCTGCAAACACGTTCCGGCCGTAGGTAAGGTCACCCTTGTCAATACCGGCAGTGAAGCCACCTCTCTGGCAATTCGGCTGAGTCGGACGATCACCGGGAAATCGCACGTCATCGTCATGCAAGGCGGCTACAACGGTAATCACGATGAACTTGCGTGCAACGGCCTGAATTCACTGGAGGAGATTGGTCCACGAGTGTCTCCCGGTGAATACCCGCTCCGACCGATGGGTGGGGGCACCACAATCCAGCAAACGCGGTTCATGCACGCGATAAACTTCAATGATCTCGAATCCGTGCGTTATGTATGCAAACGCTACCCAATTGCGGCGCTAATAACCGAACCGGTGCTGCAAAACATAGGGGTTGTCCGGCCAATCCCTGGGTATCTTGCAGGACTCCGACAATTGGCTGATGAATTTGGATTCTTGCTGATCTTTGATGAGGTAAAGACCGGATTCCGTCACGCTCTCGGAGGTTATAGCCAACTGTCTGGCATACAACCAGACATCGTGGTCTATGGAAAAGCAATCGCGAACGGATTTCCGTTAGCTGTGGTAGGCGGGAAAAGTGAGTTCATGGATTTCATCGTTCATCCAGACCCTGAGCGACGACCATTGGTTGCGGGCACATACAACGGACATCCTGTCGCTGTGGCTGCCGCTATCTCTACAATTGAGTATCTCGCTGCAAACCAGCAGGAATTATATCCTCGAATGGAGGCGCTTGGCCGGCACATGGAACGTGGCCTAGTACATATTTTCGAGCGAGCGGGTATTGCCGCAAGCATTGCCCGCCAAGGGTCTGCCTTCGCTATCTATCTGATGGCAGAAACACCGCAGGACATGCACGCTATTGTCGAGCGACATAATTTTGCGAAGGATCTCGCCCTTCGCCGCGCTCTGACCGAACGCGGTGTATTCTTTCTTCCGATTGCAACGAAGCAGTGTTCAATCTCGGCTGCTCATACCCTTGAGGATATCGACTTCACCTTGCAACAGCTCGAGAAATCAGTGTCAGCTGTTTGGTGCCAGTAGTACATGGAGTGACTATGCCGGCGTCGACAGTTTATGAAGCTCTGATAAATCCAAGATGGGTTGACCCCAGTGGCAACCTCCAAAATGCCTATGTTGGCGTCTTACTCAGCTCGGCGTCCGACGCACTAATGGATCGATTAGGAATGGATGCCGCGTACAGAGCACGAACCGCATGCACACTTTTTACACTCGAAACCCACACGCATTGGCTTGGCCAGGTGAAAGGCAGTGGAGCCGTCGAAATCGATGCGCACGTACTTGCCTTTGATCGGAAGCGCCTGCATGTCGCCTTCGAATTGCGCGCAAAAGGCCTGCCAGCCGTTGTAGCAACCCAGGAATGCATGTACTTGCACGTCCACCAGGGTGATAGGCCGAGTGCGGTTCCTTTCGGCGAGGAGGCGCAGCAGGCAATCAGAGCATTTCAGGCACTTGACGTAGCCCTCCCTTGGGCGGGACCCGGCTCCCGTGCTATTTCGGTCAGGAGTTCGTAGCTCGGTTTAGCAAGCACATCGTTTCCGTCAGCAAAATGGCCAGTCTTCTATTGCCAAGTATTACTTGGTACGCAAGCGGCTATCTCCTCCACCTCAAATTATTCTTTTTGCACGAAATTTCTTGAATCGCAAAATGTCGGCACCCCGCGTGTCAGCCAAATTTGGCGACGCGACTTCTTGTACTAGGATCCAGGAACCCGCTAACCGTGGCATTGGTTTCCGCCATCATAATGTCCGACAGTGGAGCCGTAACTTGGTGAGCGAGGATTCGTTTTAAATTTCTAACAGGTTCGGGCGGCAAATCGGCGATCCTCTTCGCGGCCGCTAAGGCCACATCCATAAGATCCTGTTCGGGAACAACTTTCCACAGTAAGCCCCAGCTTAGTGCTTGCGCGGCGTCGAAGCGCTCGCCGAACATGATCAGTTCACGGGCCCGTTGGAGACCAACTAGCCGGGGCAGCAACCCGGTTACCGCCCCGGTTACAAACAACCCCCATGACAACTCGGGAAAGAAGAATCGGGTGCCCTCGGCGGCGACAGCAAAGTCACAGTTAATGACCCACTCGAGTCCTCCACCCACGGCCCAGCCGCGAACGGCACCAATCACAGGGGTGTTGCCCAAAACTATTGCACGGGTGACATCTTGAATATTCTCGACATAGGCTCTCACCTTCGGTTCATCGCCTAGTTGTTGGTCGAAATCCTTTAGATCATCGCCAGAGCAAAATGCACGCCCGGCACCTGTGAGCACGATTGCACGAACCGATTCTGCGCGATCGGCGTCTTTCAATGCCCTATTAAGGTCATCGAGTAACGCCGGGCTGATGGCATTGAGCCGTTCGGGTCGATTCAATGTGATGACGCGAACACCATCCAAGACGTCCTGGCTAAATACAGTGTCAGTCACAATTTTTCCTTACGAATGACGCGCGGCGTCTTGCCCTCGGTCCGCGGCAGGGTGTTGAAAGGTACTAAAGTGACCCGGGCTGTCAATCCAAGCTCGTGTTTGATTCGCGATTCAAGATTTGCCGCCAATCCATTGCCACTTTCCGGGCTAGCGGTCCGAGCTAGTTCCGCTTCGAGCGGCAACGCATCGTAGGGAGGCGGGCCGCTGAGTGCGATGCGATACTCTCCGGAAAGCGCGGATTCGCCGTTGATGATAGCGGCGACCTGGCTGGGGAAGGCATTGATCCCGCGCACAACCACCATGTCGTCGACCCGGCCCACTACGCGAAAGCGAGGTGCCGTACGACCGCAGGCAGCGAGACCGGTCCCCGAAATACAAATAATATCACCCGTGCGAAATCGCACTAGCGGCTGGCATTCCCGACTGACGTGCGTCAGCACCAATTCGCCGGTCTCTCCCTCGCGCCATGGCAGAATGTCGCCAGTTTCCGGAGTGATGAGCTCGGGATGTAAAACGTCGAGCGCCATGAAGTGTAGGTCGTTGTTTAATTCCGTCTGGCCCGCGAAATTACAAAAAACATCCGATACGCCATAATTTGAGTTGCGCACTTTGAAACCCCACACCGACTCGAGTCGCTTTCGGAATTCCAGATCGTCGAGCCCGGCCTCGCCGCCGAATAGCCCTAATTGCAACCCGAGATCGGCCGGCTTCAAGGTTGGAAATTGCTCCGTCAGCACTTTTTCGAGAACAGCAGGATAGGAAGGCGTGCAGGAAATCGCGGTAATTCCGAGTTCGCGAATGGTTCGAACCAGAAGTGCCGTGTCGCCGACCCCGAATGGAATGACGGCTGCGCCCGTCGCTTCCAAGGTCATATGGTCAGTTAGGCCGCCCATCCACAGTCGATAATTTAGACAATGCACCACGCGGTGACCCGGC
>Ga0097621_100000674_pt1 | contig 23911 bp, 22 predicted proteins | sample KBSMisM72_FD_73165 | JGI IMG/M metagenome (GOLD analysis project Ga0097621, IMG submission 73165) | Miscanthus rhizosphere microbial communities from Kellogg Biological Station, Michigan, USA - KBS Miscanthus M7-2 (version 2) (version 2) | ecosystem: Host-associated > Plants > Roots >... | reverse complement strand
AAGAAATGATCGCGATCGCCGCTGCGGACGCGCGCCGCTTTCTCGCCGAGGAGATCCGGGTCAGCGCCAATATCCGGTCGGCGCGCCTGGTCGAGGCGCTCGCCACCGTCCCGCGCGAACGTTTTCTCCCGCGTGGTCCGTGGCAGATTCGCGGCGTCGGCGACACCGGCGGACCCGCACGTCGCACCGACGACGCGGATCCACGCCACGTCTATCATGACGTGGCGATCGCCATCGACGCCGATCGCAACCTGTACAACGGGCAGCCGAGCCTGATCGCCCGATGGCTCGACGAGCTCGCCATCGCCCCCGGCGGGCACGTGCTGCACGTCGGCTGCGGCAGCGGCTACTTCACGTCCGTCATCGCCCACCTGGTCGGGCCCGCGGGCCGCGTCGATGCGATCGACGTGGACGCCGAGCTCGCCGTCCGCGCGCGCGTCTGCCTCTCAGATCAGCCGTGGGTACACGTCCGGCACTCCAATGGCTCGAGTGGCCTTCCGACAGAGGTCGACGCTGTCGTCGTCCACGCGGGCGCGACGCATGTCGTCGACGCGTGGCTCGACGCCCTGGCCGAGCATGGCCGGCTGCTCGTGCCGCTGACCGTCGAGTTTCCCGGAATGCCCGCCGGAATCGGCAAGGGCATGATGCTGCTCGTCACGCGACGCAGCGGCAATTGGGACGCGCGCCTTCTGGCCTCGTTGCCGGTAGCGATCTATTCGCTCAAGGACCTGCGCGACGAATCGACAGCCGCGAAGCTCGGACAGGCAATGACGACCGGTGCCTTGCTGAGGATCAAGCGCGTGCGCCGCGACTCTCACGAACAGGCGCCGTCGTGCATCGTCCACACTTCGACCGGCTGCCTGTCGGGGTAGTGCTATCCTCGCGCGCATGCTTGCCGACAGCCCCGTTTCACGCGCTCTTTCCCGCCGCTCCGAGCACGTTTTCTATTTCGTCATGGCGGTCGTGGCCATCGGCACGGCGTTCTTTGGATTCGCCCGGACGTACTTCCTGCGTTCGTACTTTCAAACGCAGCCGCTGCCCACGCTCCTCAAGCTTCACGGCGCCATATTCACCGCGTGGATCGTTCTGTTCCTGACGCAGACGACGCTCGTCGCCGCGCGGCGAACCGACATTCATCGGAAACTCGGCTGGATCGGAGCGGGGCTCGCCGGGCTCATGGTCGCCGTCACGCTGAAAGCCGCCGTCAACGCGGTGCACGCGGCGGTGGTCTGCTGCGACGCGGATGCGGCACGACGGTTTCTCGCGGTTCCGATTGCGGACATCATCGTGTTCGCCGCTCTCGTCATCGCCGCCATCGTGTTCAGGCGCCAGCTCACCGAGCACAAACGGCTGATGCTGCTCGCGACGCTGATGATTCTCGACGCGGCGACGGCCCGATGGCCCATCGGCTTCATCCAAACGACGAAATGGGGCTACTACGTCGCCGCCGACGCGATCATCCTCACGGCCGTCGCGTACGATTCGATACGGCACCATCGAGTCGCCCGCGCGTTCCTCTGGGGAGTGCCGCTCGTCATCGGTGCGCAGATCGCGCGCGAAGTCATCGGCGCAACGGCGACATGGAAGTCGTTCGCGCGGCTGATCGTCGGATGAGTTGCCAGAGTAAAGCAAAATACGACGATCAACGCAGAGAACGCTGAGTGCGCAGAGTTCGGAATGCGATTCGACGGGTCGGCCTGCAAAGCAGGCCGACAATCACAGGCGAATCGGATCGATACAAGAACAGCGGACTATCGAAACGTTCTTGTATCGATCCGAGTTCGGCTGTGCGCGTCGCGTCGCGACGCCCGTCGAATCGCTCTGCGTCTCCGCGATTCTGTGTCTTCTCCGCGATCTTTGCGATCTCTGCGTTGTACGTCGTCTTTATTTACTCTGGGCACTCAACCAGCGGTCGCGGAACGCGCGCTGCGCCGGTGTCAGCGATCCGGTGTCGACGATCTCCAGGTGGGGATTCTCGACGAGCGTCACCGCGACGGATCGCGTCGCCCCCGTGCGATCCACGTAAGTCACGTTCACTCGATCTCCGGGCTTGCGGCGGCTGATCGCCGCGTTCGCTTCTTCCGTCGACGCCACGCGATCGCCGCCGATCTGCGTCACCACGTCGTCGCGGTCCAGTCCCGCCGCATACGCCGGTGAGTTCGCCGTGATCTCGACGATGTGAGCGCCGTCGCCGCGAGCATCCATGCGGACGTCGCCCCACCAGGCGCGGCCGGCGTCGCGTTTGCGCAGCTCGAACCCGGCGCGGCCCAGCAGCCGCCTGTAGTCGGCGGCTTCGCGTCCTTCGATGTAACGGCCGAAGAAATCGCGGGCAAACCCGCGATCGCCGCTGACTTCGGCGAGGCGTGCTTCCGCATCCGCGATCGTGTACGGCCGATCGACGTAGCCTTCACGCGACCCACCCGGCTTGCCGTGCTTCTGCCACATCGCGCGCATGAAGTCGTCGAGCGTGATCTTGCCGTCCGATCGATCGCGCAGGGACAAGTCCATCGCGAGCGCGATGGCCGCCCCGAACGTGTAGTACGACAGCACGGTGTTCGACCAGTTCGTGCGATCCAACGGTCGACCGGCGTCGATGAACGGCGCCATGTAGCTCATCTCGACCGCGGATCGAAAACTGCGGGCAGGTTCGGTCACCACGGCGTCGACCTGTGCGCTCAGGAACTGTCTCAACTCGTCGACGTTCGTCAGGCCTGCGCGCGCGAGCAGCAGCGGCCCGTAGTACTGCGTGAACCCTTCGGCGAGCCACAGGTCGCCGGTCGTATTCGCGCGGTCGAGGTCGAACGGCTCGAGCTCGCGCGGCCTGATGCGCTCGACGTTCCAGCCGTGGAAGAACTCGTGGGCGACCGTGTCGAGCAGCCGCACCCGATCGCCGCGGATCGTCGACGGCTGCGTCATCACCGTGCTGTTGCGATGTTCCATCCCGTCGACGTCGGCGTCCGGCAGATAATCCGCGAGAAACGTGTAATGACCGGGCTCGTACTCTGGGAACTCGCCGTAAACAAACTTCTCTTCCCGCACGAGGCGCTGCACGTCGCGGACGAAGCGATCGAGTTCGCCGTCCGTGCCGGTATGATGTGCGGCAAAACGGAAGGTCCGGCCGTCGACGGCGAATTGCCGCATGGCAATCGGGCCGAACTCCACAGGGCTGTCAACCAGGTACTGCAGGTTCGGCGCGGTGAACGAGAGCGGCGTCGATCCGGCATGCAGCTGCGTCGCGACCGTCCACGGACGAGGGACGCCCGAAGGCTGCGTGAAGGTCAGCGTCAGCGCGCGATCGTCGAAGCCTCGTCCCCACATGATCGCGGCAGGCATGTTCATGTGGACGTGTGTGGTGTCGACCGCCAGATATGTCCCGTCAACGCGATCGCCGAACACTCTGTAGCGAATGTTGACGACGGCCCCGTGGTCGCGCACCGTCCACCCTGACGCGTCGGGCCGCGCGATCGCCAGCTCGCGGCCGTCCGGGTCCGCCGCATGCACGTCGTAGACGTTCTTCGCGAAGTCGTGCAGCGAGTAGCGCCCAGGCGACGACACGCTCATGCGCAGCTCGAGCGGCGACGAGTCGAGCTCGGTGAACGAGGCGTCGACCTGCAGCCAGTGATGCTGTGGTTCCGGAATCGACACGCGATAGGCGATTGGAGCGGCGGCGCGGAACGGGCGAGCGGAAAGCGCGAACAGCATCGCGCAGACGAGCGCGACGTCCCTCACAGTCCGCCTAGGGGCGGACACTACACACCACCGAGCGCCTGCTCGACGAATGCGTCAGGCGGCAGCGCGCCCAGAATCTCCACCGAGTCGTTCACGACCGTCTTCGGGACACCGGTCACCGAGTACTTCCGCGCGAGATCGGGAAACTCCGTGGCTTCGACGGCGAACGCCGTGATGTTCGGGTTCGCGAACGCCATCTCGTGCGCGAGCGCCACCGCACGCGGACAGTGCGGGCACGTCGGCGTCGTGAACACGTGCATCGTCGTCGGCGACGAGACGGCGGCGACGCGCTTCAGGCTTTCTTCCGATAACACCGACGGCCGGCCGCCGACGAGCAGCACCGCCTGAATGAGCGACATGAACTCGTACCCGGCCGGCGCACCGAGGAACCGGATGTTCGAATCGCGTTCCTCGCCGCTCTCGGTCTGGCCGACGATCGCCACCGCCGGAACGCGATCGATGCCGTACTGCTTCGCCTTGTCCGGCTCCAGGATGAAGTTCACTTCGTCGATCGAAATCTTCTCCGACAGCGGCGGCAGCTCGTCGAGGATCTGCTTCGTCTGCAAGCAGGTTTCGCAGCCGAGCGTCTGTGTGAAGAACACGAGACGGACCGGTCGAGCCATGTCCCCGAACGTCTCACGAAGCCGCTGCTGATCTGACGGGGTGATGAGGCCCATTTAGAATTTGAACAGGTCGTCGAAGGCCTTCTTGGCGCTGTTGCTCGCGGGACTTTGTTGAGCGGGCGTGCTCGTCTGACGTTCGACCGTCGTGCGCGCCGCGAACAGCGTGCAGGTGTTTTTCTCGTCTTTCGGCGCCACACGCACCGGGATCGCCTGCGTACATTCGAAGCGCGAGCTCGTGTCGAACGACGCGCACTGAATGCAGCTGTGCAGGTCGACCCCGCACCGCGCGCACTTGCCGCCCGCTTCGACGGGCAGCGACAGCAGGTTGCCGCAGCGCGAGCAGCGGAACACCTCGTGCGAGCTCATCAGATTCGGCGTCTTCGGGCCGTTCGCGCTCTGCAGCTGCCGGCCTGGCGCACGCGGCTCAGCGGGCTTCGGCGCCTGACGCTCGCGCGGTTCGCGATCGCGCGAGTCATCCTGGTAGCCGCGCTGCCGATATTTCCGATCGCTCATTGGATGCTATTCTGTCACATCGTCTTCCGAACTTCCGCTGTCCTCGCGCTTGCAAGCGCCGCCGCTGTACTTGCGGCGGAGGCGCCTGCTCCCGCGCCTATGTCACTCGTGCAGCTCGCTGAACTGCCGCGGCTTATCGACCCGCAGCTCGCGCCGAATGGCCGCGCGGTGGCGTACATGCTCGCGACCGCCGATTGGAACGCCAACCGTCAGACGTTTCACCTTTGGCGGCAGGACATCGGCGCTGCTGCGCCCATCGCGCTGACGGCCAGCGAACCGGGCAGCGACGCTCCAGGGGCCACGCGCTGGTCGCCCGACGGCGCCTCAATTCTGTTTGCTCGCGGTGGACAGCTGATGCTGGTTGGCGCCGGCGGCGGCGACGCGCGCGCGATCACGAAACATGCAACCGCGGTCGCGGCGCCGACGTGGTCGCCGGATGGCGCGACGATCTATTTCACGGCCGCCGATCCCGCCACGCCTGACGATCGCGAACGCGATCGGCGGAAAGACGACGTCTATAGGTTCGAAGAGCGCGAGAAGCTGCGTCAGCTGTGGAACGTGGACGTCAAGAGCGGTGCGGAAAAGCAGATCACTGCCGGCGAACTGAGCGTGGCATCGTATCGCCTTTCTCGCGACGGCACCCGGCTCGTCGTCGAACGCGCGCCCACGCCTCTTGTCGACGATGGCCACAAGGGCGAAGTGTGGCTGATGAACGCCGACGGCAGCGACGCGCGGCAGATCACGCACAACAACGTCGAGGAACTGCAGCCGGAGCTGTCGCCCGACGGCTCGCAGCTGCTGTTCATCTCCGACACCAACGAACGATTCGAGCCCTACTACAACCAGAACCTCTTCGTCGTGCCGGCATCCGGCGGCATGCCGAAGCTCGCGATTGCGGACTTCCCCTTTGCCGTCGATCAGGCGAGCTGGGCGCCGGACGGCCGGACGATTCTGATCGTCGCGAACATGGGCGTCCATAGTGAGATCTTCAGTGTCGACGTGGCCGGCCGGCAGGCCACTCAGCTCACGGACGGCCGTCACTCGATTCCGGCCAGCTGGAACGTGGTGCCGGCAGCCGGCATGATGGCGTTTCAGTTCGACGAGCCCACGAGATTCGGCGACGTCTGGACGCTGCCCATTCCCGCCGCAAACCAGCCTGCAGCGCTGCAAGACCCGACGCGCGTCACCGGAGTCTTCGACACGATGCAGAAGACTTACGCGATCCCTCGTCAGGAAAAGGTGACGTGGAAGAGCAAGGACGGCACAACGATCGAAGGGCTGCTGTTCTATCCGGCAAACTACGTCGCCGGTACGAAGTTCCCGCTCGTCGTGCAGATGCACGGCGGACCGTATGAGTCGGACAAGTTCGGCGCGGGCCCGGGCCTGCTCCTCAGTTACTTCCCTGTGCTCACCGGTAAGGGTTGGTTCGTCTTCCGTCCGAATTATCGCGGCAGCACTGGGTACGGAAACGCGTTCTATCGCGACCCGGTCAACGGCTACTTCAAGAACATGCAGTTCGACGTGCTGACGGGTGTGGACGCGCTGATCAAACAGGGTCTCGTCGATCCCGATCGCATGGTGCTGATGGGCTGGAGTGCAGGCGGCCACCTGACGAACAAACTCGTGACGATGACGACGCGGTTCAAGGCGGCGTCAGCGGGCGCCGGCGGGGCGGACTGGCTGTCGCTCTATGCGCAGAGCGACACTCGCGACAACCGCACATCGTGGTTCGGGGGCACGCCCTGGCAGAAGAACGCGCCGTTTGCGGCGTTCTGGAATCATTCGCCCATCAAGGACGCGGCGAACGTCAAAACGCCGACGCTGTTCTTCGTCGGCGAGAACGACGCGCGCGTTCCGCTTCCCCAGTCGGTCGAGATGTACCGCGCGCTGAAGAGTCACGGAGTACCCACCCATCTTTATGTGGCGCCTCGCGAAGGTCATCAGTGGCTCGAGTTCCGCCATCAGATCTTCAAGGCGAACACCGAGCTCGCGTGGTTCTCTCACTACGCACTTGGTACGAGCTATACTGCGGAGGTCGCGCCCGCGCCGAGTCAGTAGGCTCTGAGTTTGCACACAGCGGTTGCGCGATCCGTGGATCGCCGACCGATGTCGCAGATCTTCCACCGCAGTACCAACACCATCTCGAAACTCAGCATCTTCGGGGCGGTGTTCGCCGTGGCCGCGCTTCTCTGGCTTTTCGATCGCGTCAACGCGTCGCCGTGGGTCACGCAAGTGCACGTCGCACGCGACCAGCCCATCCAGTTCAGCCACGAGCGTCATGTCGGCGGCAACGGCATCGACTGCCGCTACTGCCACACGTCGGTCGAGCGATCGGCGTTCGCGGGAATTCCCCCGACGAAGACCTGCATGAACTGTCACTCACAGATTTTTTCGACGAGCCCGTTTCTCGAGCCGGTGCGCGCGAGCTTCCGCAGCGGCCGCTCGATTGCGTGGACACGCCTCCACGATCTGCCGGACTTCGCCTACTTCAATCACAGCATTCACATAAACAAAGGAGTGGGATGCACGACGTGCCACGGGCAGGTCGATCGCATGCCGCTCATGTGGCAGGAGCAGTCTCTCCAGATGGGGTGGTGCCTCGACTGCCATCGCAATCCCGAGAACTACGTGCGCCGCCGCGAAGACGTTTTTCGCACCGACTACGTTCCGCCCTCCGATCAGCGTGCGCTCGGACGCCAACTGGTCGCCGACTATCACATCCGCAAACTGACGAGCTGCGACACGTGTCACCGGTAGATCCGTTCTTGCGTTGGAGCGGGGACGACATCGATCCCCGCGATCCGGTTGCGCGCCGGACGTTCCTGAAGCTGATGGGCGCCTCGCTCGCGCTCGGCGGGTTCGGCGCATGCACACGCCAGCCGGCCGAAACGATCGTGCCGTACGTGCGTCAGCCCGAAGATCTCGTGCTGGGCGAGCCGCTGTTCTTCGCGACGGCGATGCCGATGGGCGGCGCGGCGATAGGGCTGCTCGTCGAAAGCCACGAGGGACGGCCGACGAAAATCGAGGGCAACCCGAATCATCCGGGCAGCCTCGGCTCGGCGGACGTGTTCGCCCAGGCGGCGATTCTCGGCCTTTACGATCCCGATCGCGCGCAGACGATCACGCATCTCGGCGAAATCACGCCGTGGTCGGAGTTTCTGGGCGCGATGCGCGCGGCGCTCTCGGCGCAACAGCCGCTCGGCGGCGCGGGACTCCGCATCCTCACAGAGTCGATCGGCTCGCCCACGCTGGCCGCGCAGATTCGCGATCTCTTGAAACGATTCCCCTCGGCGAAATGGCACCAGTGGGACCCGCTGTCGCGCGAAAACGCAAAGGCGGGCGCGAAACTCGCCTTCGGACGGTATGTCGACGCGCAGTACCGCCTCGATCGCGCGGACGTCATTCTGTCGCTCGACGCCGACTTCCTGTGTGACGGCGCGGCTGGCCTTCGGTATGCCCGCGACTTCTCGACGCGGCGGCGGCCCGAGCAGCCCGATCGCATGAACCGTCTCTACGTCGTCGAGACGATGCCGACGTCGACGGGCTCGCGCGCCGATCATCGACTTCCGCTGCGACCGACGGCGATCCAAGCGTTCGCAGAACACGTGGCGTCAGGCAAGTCGGCTGGACTCGATGCGCGCGCGACGAAGTGGGCCGACGCCATCTCGAAAGACCTGAAAGCACATCAGGGTGCCAGCCTCGTGATCGCCGGCGACACGCAGCCGCCGGCCGTCCACGCGTTGGCGCACGCGCTGAACGCGACCCTCGGCAACGTCGGCCGGACCGTCGTCTATACCGAGCCCGTCGAAGCCGAACCGGTCGATCAGGTTGCGTCCCTGCGCGATCTCATCGTCGACATGCGCGCCGGCAAAGTCGACATGTTGATGATCGTCAGCGGCAACCCGGTCTATTCGGCGCCGGCCGATCTCGGCTTCGCCGACGCGCTCGCCAAGGTGCCGCTGCGCGCGCATTTGAGCCTGCACAACGACGAAACATCCGCGCTCTGCCACTGGCAGGTGCCCGAAGCGCACTTCCTCGAGTCGTGGAGCGACGCGCGCGGGTTCGACGGCACGGCGTCCATCGTCCAGCCGCTCATCGCGCCGCTGTACAACGGCCACACGGCGCACGAGTTCCTTGCGTCGACAGGCGCTCGACCGGAGCAATCGTCCTACGACATCGTGCGCGAGTACTGGAAGTCGCAGTCGCGGTCGCAGGATTTCGAGGCCGACTGGCGCCGGTGGCTGCACGACGGCGTGATTCCGGATACGGCGTTTGCGGCAGTCACTGTCGGCGAGCCTAAACGGCTCGCCCTGCAACAACCCGGTGGGCCGGCCCTTTCAGGGGCTGGAGATCTCGAACTCTCGTTCCGCCTCGATCCGTCCGTCGCCGACGGCCGCTTCGCCAACAACGGATGGCTGCAGGAGCTGCCGAAGCCGATCACGAAGCTGACCTGGGACAACGCCGTGCTCGTCAGCCCCGCGACCGCCGCGACGCTTCGCACGGTCAACACACCTGCGGATGAAGGCGGCGAACACGGACAGATCATCAGCGACGTCGTGGAGCTGCGCTATCGCGGGCGCACGGTCCGAGGCGCGCTGTTCGCCGTCGAGGGCCATCCTGACAACTGCGCGACGGTGCATCTCGGCTACGGCCGCGCTCGCGGCGGACGCATCTCGAGCGGCACGGGATTCAACGCCAACCTGCTTCGCACGTCCGACGCGATGTGGCACGGCAGCGGACTGCAGATCGTCAAGACCGGCAGCGTGGTGTCGCTCGCCTGCACGCAGTTCCATCATCAGATGGAAAACCGCAAGCCGGTCCGCGCCGCCACGAGGGACGAGTTCGTCAAGAATCCGCGTGTCATCCACGAGGGCGACGAGACCCCGCCGAAGACGATCACGCTGTACCCGGACTTCAAGTACGACGGCTACAAGTGGGGCATGGCCATCGACGTCAACGCCTGCATCGGCTGCAACGCGTGCGTCGTTGCCTGTCAGGCCGAGAACAACATTCCGGTCGTCGGCAAAGAGCAAGTGCTCAAAGGACGCGAGATGCATTGGATCCGCGTCGACACCTACAACCAGGGCGCCTCTGACGATCCCGAGACGTACTTCCAGCCAGTGCCGTGCATGCACTGCGAGAACGCGCCGTGCGAGGTCGTCTGTCCAACCGGCGCGACGGTCCACAGCGACGAAGGCCTGAACGACATGGTCTACAACCGCTGCGTCGGCACTCGGTACTGTTCGAACAACTGTCCGTACAAAGTCCGCCGATTCAATTTCCTTCTCTACCAGGACTGGACGACGCCGAGCCTGAAGCTGGGGAGAAATCCTGACGTCACCGTGCGCAGCCGCGGCGTCATGGAGAAATGCACGTACTGCGTGCAGCGGATCAACCGCGCCAAGGTCACGTCGGAGAAAGAAGATCGACGCGTGCGCGACGGCGACATCCAGCCCGCGTGCGGCCAGACGTGTCCGGCCGAGGCCATCGTGTTCGGCGATCTGAACGATCCGAACAGCCGCGTCGCCAAACTGCAGGCCGAAGTCCGCAACTACGCGCTGCTCGGCGAGCTCAACACGCGGCCGCGCACGACGTACCTGGCGGCGGTGCGCAACGTGAATCCGGCGCTGGAGTCGTAGTGGATCCGACGCATCCCGCTCCGTCGCCGCCTCTGATTCCGCCGGGCTATACCTTCGGAAGCGTCACCGACAAGATCAGCGCAATCGTCCTCGGCAAGCGCACGCCGATGGGGTGGTGGGCGGGCTTCGCCGTTGCGTTCTTGTTCGCGATGCTCCTGTTCGTCTCGCTGAGCTATCTCGTCGTCAAAGGGATCGGCATCTGGGGCAACAACCAGCCCGTGGGCTGGGCTTTCGACATCACGAATTTCGTGTGGTGGATCGGCATCGGCCACGCCGGCACGCTGATTTCCGCCATTCTGCTGCTCCTTCGCCAAAGCTGGCGCACGTCGATCAATCGCTTTGCAGAAGCGATGACGCTGTTCGCCGTCGCCTGCGCGGGCATCTTTCCGCTGTTCCACACCGGCCGGCCGTGGCTCGCGTACTGGCTGTTTCCCTATCCCAACACGATGGGCGTGTGGCCGCAGTTCAGGAGCCCACTGATTTGGGACGTGTTTGCCGTCTCGACGTACGCAACCGTGTCCCTGCTTTTCTGGTTCGTCGGATTGATTCCAGACCTCGCGACACTTCGCGATCGATCGCAGTCGCGCGTCGGCCGGATCGTGTACGGGATGCTCGCGATGGGATGGCGCGGGTCCGCACGGCATTGGCATCAGTACGACACGGCGTATCTGCTGCTCGCCGGCCTCGCGACACCGCTTGTGGTTTCGGTCCACACCGTCGTCAGCTTCGACTTCGCGATCGGGATTGTGCCAGGGTGGCATACGACGATCTTCCCGCCGTACTTCGTCGCCGGCGCCATCTACTCGGGCTTCGCGATGGTGTTGACGCTGGCGATTCCGATTCGCGCCGTCTACGGACTCAACGACTTCATCACCTCGCGCCACCTTCAGAACATGGCGAAGGTGATGCTCGTCACCGGACTCATCGTCGCATACGGGTACCTGACGGAAGCCTTCATCGCGTGGTACAGCGGCGACCTCTACGAAGGCTTCGTGCCGATCAACCGGGCAAACGGTCCGTACCGCATCGCCTACTGGTCGTTGATTCTCTGCAACATCGCGATTCCACAGCTGCTGTGGTTCAAGCGCACCAGGTTGAATCCCGCGGCGCTCTGGGTGATTTCGATCGTCGTCAACATCGGGATGTGGCTCGAGCGGTTCGTCATCATCGTGGTGAGCCTGCATCGTGACTTCCTGCCCTCGTCGTGGGGCATGTACTCGCCGAGCTTCTGGGACTACTCGACGTTTCTCGGCACCATCGGTCTGTTCCTCTCGCTGCTGTTCCTCTTCCTGCGGTTCCTGCCGATGATTTCGATCTTCGAAATGCGCACGATGCTGCCCGAAGCGAAGGTCGAGGTCGACTGGAGGGACGTCGACTGATGGCGCCGCGCATTTACGGATTGATGGCGGAGTTCGAGGACGCGACGGCGCTCGTCGCGGCGACCGAGCGCGCGCACGAGGCCGGCTACAAACGGATGGACGCGTATTCGCCGTTCCCGATCGAAGAGCTGCATCACGCGATGGGCTCGCCCCACAGCAGGCTGCCGCTAATCGTGCTCGTCGGCGGCATCGTCGGTTGTCTCGGCGGTTTCTTCCTGCAGTACTGGGCGTCGGCGATGGCCTACCCGATCAACGTCGGCGGCCGCCCGCTGAACAGCTGGCCGGCGTTCATCCCCGTCACGTTCGAGTGCACCATCCTCGTCGCCGCACTGTCCGCGGTGCTGGGCATGTTGGGGCTGAATGGGCTGCCGACGCCGTATCACCCCGTCTTCAACGTCGAGCGATTCGCGCTCGCGAGCCGCAGCCGGTTCTTCCTGGTCATCGAATCGAAAGACCGGCGATTCAGGCTCGAAGACACACGCGAGTTTCTCGTGACACTCCACCCACGTGACATCTGGACGGTGGACTACTGACATGGCCAAGCCAGATGTAGTGCAGACCTTCAGGTCTGCAAAGCCTGCCACTGCAGGCCTAAAGGCCTGCACTACAGCCGTCATGCTCATGATCGCCGTTCTAACAACCGGCTGCCGGCGTGACATGCACGACCAGCCGAAGTACATCCCACTTCGCGCGTCGTCGTTCTACCCTGACGACCGCTCCGCTCGCCCGCTCGTCGAGGGGACAGTGGCGCGCGGACACTTGCACGAAGACACACTGCTCGAAACGGGAAAGGTCGGCGACGAGGATGCGACCGTGTTTCCGTTCGCGGTCGATCTCAGGGTGCTCGAGCGCGGACGCGAGCGCTATGACATCTACTGCGCCCCCTGCCACGGCCGAACGGGCGCAGGCGACGGCATGATCGTCCGCCGCGGATTCCGCCGTCCGCCGTCGTACCACGACGACCGTCTGCGCAACGCGCCGGTCGGCCACTTCGTCGACGTGATGACGAACGGCTTCGGCGCGATGGCCGACTACCGGCAGCTGGTCGAGCCGCGCGATCGCTGGGCCATCGCCGCGTATATTCGCGCACTTCAACTAAGCGAACACGCCACGATCGCGGACGTGCCGGCCGACCAACGGGGAAGGCTGCAGTAATGGTGCTCCAACAGACCGCGGGCGAGCTGATTCCCGAGCTCGAACGGTACCAAATGCCGCTCATCGCGGCGGGTGTGGCGGGCGTCATCGTCGGCGCGACGGCGAGTGCTCTCACCGGCGACACGACACAGTTCTACCAGTCGTACCTGATCGGCTACATGTTGTGCCTCGGCGTGACGCTCGGCTGCCTGGCGCTTGGCATGGTGCACCAGCTCTCCGGCGGCGCATGGGGTGTCGTGCTTCGGCGACCGATCGGTGCCGCCGCCCGCGTGCTGCCCGTTCTCACGCTGCTGTTCGTCCCGATTCTCATCGGGATGACGCATCTGTACATCTGGACGCACGCCGACGCGGTCGCGGCGAGCGAAGTCCTCCAGCACAAACAGCTCTATCTCAACACGCCGTTCTTCGTCGCACGCGCGGCCGTCTACTTCCTCGTCTGGAACGGCATTTCGTACTTCCTGAATCGCTGGTCGCTCGAGCAGGACCGCACGGGCGATCCATCGATTCCGCGTCAGATGCAGCGCCTCAGCGCCGTGGGGCTCGTGCTGTACGGGTTGACGATCACCTTCGCGTCGTTCGACTGGCTGATGTCGCTCGAGCCCGAGTGGTTTTCGACGATTTACGGCGTGCTCATCATGGGCGGTCAAGGCTTATCCGCGATTGCATTCCTGATTCTGACGATCGCGTGGCTGAGCCGGCGGCCACCGCTCAACGACATCATCGTCGCCGATCACTTTCACGACGCCGGCAACCTCACGCTCGCGTTCGTGATGCTGTGGGCGTACTTCGGCTTTTCTCAGTACCTGATCATCTGGGCGGGCAATCTGCCGAAAGAGATCGCCTGGTATCAGCATCGGCTGCAAACCGGGTGGCGGGCCGTCGGGATACTGCTGGTGCTCTTTCACTTCGCCGTGCCGTTCCTGGTGCTCTTGTCGAGACGGGTCAAACGACATGCGTCCACGCTTGCGCGGATCGCCGCCGCGATTCTCGTCGCCAGGCTGGTCGACTTGGTCTGGCTCGTCGCGCCTGAATTCCACCGCGACGGCCTGTCGATTAGCTGGCTCGACGTGCTGGTGCCGCTGTCGCTGGCGTCCGTCTGGCTCGGCTGCTTTGTCTGGCAACTGCGCGGCCGAGCCATCTTCCCGGTGTACGACCCCGAGTTCGACGAAACCCTGGGGCCGCTCGTTGAACGGGCGACTCACGAATCATGAACGACCATCCTCACGAAGTGCACCGCGAAACGAGCGACGTCAACATCGGCGGCATCGCTGTGTTCGTCGTCGTGCTCATCGTCGTGGCCGTCTTGATTCACGGCGCGGTGTGGGTGCTCTATCGGCAGTTCGAAAAGACAGCCTCGCGTCCCGCCATGGTGGAATTCCCGCTGGCGACGGGCGCACTACGGCGGCTTCCGCCCGAGCCGCGGCTTCAGATCGACCCTCGCGACGACCTCCTGAACATGCGCCGCAACGAGGAGGAGGTCCTGCAGTCGTACGGCTGGATCGACCGCAACACGGGCACAGTGCGGATCCCGATTGAACAAGCGATGAAGCTCACCGCGGACAGGGGCCTCCCAACGCGATGAGCGCGCGCATCCTCTGCCTCGTCGCCATCGTCACGCTCGCAGCGCCGTCCGTGTCCGCTCAAATGACGGGGGCGTCATCGGGTGGATACAAACGAGAGGCTGGCGTCAGCGCGTCGACGATGCCGGCGCCGCTTCGCGAGATCGGCTTCGATCAGAACATCGGCGATCGGCTTCCTCTGGATACGACCGTCGTCGACGAAGACGGACGCTCGACGCCTATCGGACGGTACTTCGGATCGCGTCCGGTCGTCCTGGTGTTCGCGTACTACAGCTGTCCGATGCTGTGCTCGCAGGTCGTCAACGGGCTCGCCAGCGCGGTCGACGTCCTGTCGCTGCAGCCTGGCCGCGACTTCGATGTCATCGTGGTGAGCTTCGACCCGCGCGACACGCCGGCGACGGCGGCCGCCAAGAAGGCGCTCTATTTGGAGCGGTACACCAGCGCGGGGGCCGCGGCTGCGTCGCACTTTGTCACCGCGCCGCAGCCCTCTATCGACGCGCTCACCAAAGCGGCCGGGTTTCGCTATGCCTGGGACAAAGAAACGCAGCAGTTCGCCCATCCGACGGGCGTCATCGTGCTGACCCCCGACGGCCGAATGGCGCGCTACATGTTCGGGATCGAATACGGGCCGCGCGATCTGCGTCTGGCCCTCGTCGAAGCGTCCGGCGGAAAAGTCGGCAGTGTCGTCGACGCGCTGCTGCTCTACTGCTACCACTACGACCCGATGAGAGGCCGGTACGGCCTGGCGATCATGCGCACGCTGCGCATCGCCGGCGCGTCGTCGGCGATCGGACTCGCAGCCTTCGTCGTCGTCATGCTTCGACGCGAGAAACGGGCACGGGTGTAGTACCGATGCCCACAAGCTCTCCACTCTTCCCGGAAGCCGCCTCGACGATCGCTGGACGTGTCGACGCTCTCTACTTCTTCCTGATCGGGCTCACCGTCTTTTTTTCAGTGCTCATTGCGGGCCTCATCATTTACTGCGCGATCAGATTTCGGCGCCGTTCGCCTCGGGAAGTCGGCCAGAAGATGCATGCCCACTATGGGCTCGAAGCCACATGGACGGTCATCCCGCTGGCGATCACCATGTTCCTGTTCGTGTGGGCCTCGCGTGTCTATGTCGAGATGGTGCGGCCGCCTGACGAGACGCTCAACATCTACGTCGTCGGCAAGCAGTGGATGTGGAAGTTCCAGCACCTCGACGGCCAGCGGGAAATCAACGAGCTGCACGTGCCCGTCGATCGCGACGTGAAGCTGATCGCGACGTCCGAGGACGTCATTCACGACTTCTTCGTGCCCGCGTTCCGCGTCAAAGTCGACGTCATCCCAGGACGCTATGTCTCGATCTGGTTCCGTTCGACGAAGGCAGGACGCTATCGCCTGTTCTGCGCCGAGTACTGCGGCACCAAACATTCGGGCATGACCGGAGAAGTCGTCGTCATGGACCCGCCGGCGTACCAGGCGTGGTTGAGCGGCGGCGCGACGCAGCAGACGTTGAGCGAAGCCGGGCAGCAGCTCTTCAGCGACCTGGCGTGCAACACCTGTCATCGCGCCGATCTGAAAGGCCGAGGACCGGTACTCGAAGGCGTGTTCGGGCAGGCCGTCACGCTGCAGTCTGGAGAAAAGGTCGTCGCCGACGAAGCCTACATCCGCGAATCGATTCTGAATCCAGCGGCCAAGATCACGGCCGGTTATCAACCGATCATGCCCACGTTCCAGGGACAAGTCAGCGAGGAGCAGCTGCTCGCTTTGGTCGAATACGTGAAGTCGCTGCACAAGTAGCCATGCCATCGATGCCGCACGCCACCGCCATGCCCGCACACCACTACTTGAACGACGGCTACGGCATCAAGTCGTGGCTGCTCACGCGCGATCACAAACGGATCGCGCTGCTCTATCTTGCGGGCGTCACGTTCTTCTTTTTCGTCGGGGGCGCGTTCGCCGTGCTCATCCGCCTGGAGCTGGCGACGCCGGCCGGCGATCTGGTCACCGACGAGACCTATAACAAGCTGTTCACGATGCACGGTGTGATGATGGTGTTCTTCTTCCTCATCCCCGCCATCCCGGCCGTGCTCGGCAATTTCCTCGTCCCGATCATGATCGGCGCGAAGGACCTCGCGTTTCCGAAGCTCAATCTCGCCAGTTGGTACATCTACATAATCGGCGGGTTGTTCACGCTGTGGGCGCTGATCAACGGCGGCGTCGACACCGGCTGGACCTTCTACACGCCGTTCAGTACGGTTTCCTCGACCACGAACGTCGTCCCCACGGCGCTCGGGATTTTCATCACTGGGTTCTCGTCGATTCTGACGGGTCTCAACTTCATCGTGACGATGCACAAGATGCGCGCGCCGGGCATGACCTGGTTCCGCATGCCGCTGTTCTTGTGGGCGACGTACGCGACGTCGCTCATCAACGTGCTCGGGACGCCGGTGATCGCGATCACGATCGCGCTGGTCGCCGTCGAGCGCGTCTTCCACTTCGGCTTCTTCGACCCGCGCCTCGGCGGCGATCCGGTGCTGTTCCAGCATCTGTTCTGGTTCTATTCGCACCCGGCCGTCTACATCATGGTGCTGCCGGCGATGGGCGTCGTCAGCGAACTGGTGGCCGCGGGCTGCCGCAAAGAGGTGTTCGGATATCGCTTCGTCGCGTTCGCGAGCCTGGCCATCGCGGTACTCGGGTTTCTCGTGTGGGGTCACCACATGTTCGTCGCCGGCGAGTCCGTGTACGCCGCGATGATCTTTTCCATCCTCAGTTTTCTCGTCGCCATCCCGTCCGCGGTCAAGGTGTTCAACTGGACGGCGACGATGTACCGCGGATCGGTGTCGTGGGAGACGCCGATGCTGTACGCCTACGGGTTTATCGGACTGTTCACGATCGGCGGGTTGACCGGCTTGTTCCTCGCGTCCATCGCCGTCGACGTCCACGTCACCGATACGTACTTCATCATTGCGCACTTCCACTACATCATGGTGGGCGGCACAATCATGGGCTACCTCGGCGGATTGCATTTCTGGTGGCCGAAGATCAGTGGGCGGTTGTACAACGAGGCGCTGGCGAAGATCAGCGCGGGCATCATCTTCATCGGCTTCAACCTGACGTTCTTCCCCCAATTCGTGCTCGGGTATCTCGGAATGCCGCGGCGCTACCACGCGTACCCGCCCGATTTTCAGGTGCTCAACGTGCTGTCGTCTGCCGGCGCGTCGATCCTCGGCGTCGGCTATCTGATCCCGATGATCTACTTGATGTGGTCGCTCCGCTACGGCCGCGCCGCCGGCGCGAATCCGTGGGGTGCGGTCGGCCTCGAGTGGACGACGACGTCGCCGCCGCCGACGGAGAACTTCGAGAAGATGCCGACCGTCACATGGGACCCGTACGATTATCCGGCGATCAAGAACGCGGAGCATCGCCTTGTCTAGCCACGGATCGCGCGCGCTCGCGCACCAGTTCGAGGATCTCGATCAGCAGCGCGAAGTCGCGTCTCTCGGCATGTGGCTGTTCCTTGTGACCGAGGTCCTGTTCTTCGGCGGGCTCTTCCTTGTGTACTCGATCTATCGCGGCTGGTATCCGGAGGCGTTCGCCGCGTCGAGCCACGAGCTGCTCGTCTGGGCAGGCACGCTCAATACGGTGGTGCTGATTACGAGCAGCTTGACGATGGCGCTGGCGGTACATGCAGCGCAGACCGGCCATCGACGCGCGCTCATCGGGCTGCTGCTGGCGACGATGATCCTCGGGTGCGCGTTCTTAGGCGTGAAAGCGTTCGAGTACCGGACCGAGTACCTGGAACATCACATCCCCGGCGCCGCGTTTCAATTCGAGCCCGAGCACTTCCTGCACGCGCAGATCTTCTTCTCTCTGTACTTCATCATGACCGGCCTGCACGCGGTGCACATGATCATCGGCCTCGGCGTCATGGCGGTGATGGTGTGGATGTCATGGCGCGGCCTCATCACGAGCGAGTACTACAACCCGATCGAAGTGAGCGGGCTCTACTGGCACTTCGTCGACATCGTCTGGATTTTCCTCTTCCCGCTGCTCTATCTGATCGGGCGCCATGTCCACTGACGCACCGCGCGCGCACGCTCCGTCCGCCACGCGAGTCTATTACGTGGTTTTCGCCGTGCTGCTCGTGTGCACGTACCTGACGTGGCAGGTGGCCTACTTCGATCTCGGCCGTCTGAACACCGTGGTCGCCCTCACGATCGCGGGATTGAAGACGACACTCGTCGTGTGGTTCTTCATGCATGCGCGCAGCAGCCCGCGTCTGACGCTGGTGATCGCGTTTGGCGGGCTGCTGTGGCTGGCGATTTTGCTGGCGCTGACGGCCGGGGATTATCTGACGAGATGACCCACCCGCAGATGTAGTGCAGACCTTTAGGTCTGCCTCTTCAGCAGGCCTGAAGGCCTGCACTACCTCTGTTCTACTCAGGCCACCTCGAACCGATCGAGATTCATGACCTTCGTCCAGGCGCCCACGAAGTCGTTCACGAACTTCTTCTGTGCGTCCTTGCACGCGTAGACTTCCGCGACCGCACGAAGGTGCGAGTTCGATCCGAAGACGAGGTCCGCGCGGCTGCCTGTCCACTTGACGGCACCGGTCTTGATGTCGCGCCCTTCGAACGTCTCACCTGTCGAGGATGCCGGCTTCCATACCGTGTGCATGTCCAGCAGGTTGACGAAGAAGTCGTTCGTCAGCGTCCCAGGCCGGTTCGTGAAGACGCCGAGCGGCGATCCCTTGTAGTTCGCGCCGAGGACGCGCAAGCCGCCGACGAGCACCGTCATCTCTGGTGCGGTCAGCGTCAGCAGCCTCGCTTTGTCGATCAACAGGTGCTCGGCTGGACAGTGCGGTCCATGCGCCGAGTAGTTGCGGAACCCGTCCGCCTTCGGCTCGAGCACTTCGAACGATTCCACGTCGGTCTGTTCTTGCGTGGCGTCGGTGCGACCCGGCGTGAAGGGCACCGTTCCTTTGAAGCCGGCCTTCTTCGCCGCCTTCTCGATGCCCGCGCAGCCACCCAGGACGATCAGGTCCGCGAGCGAGATCGGCTTCTTGAAGTCCTTCCGGATCTTCTCGAGCGTTTCCAGAACCTTGCCGAGTTCGCCCGCGTTGTTGACCGCCCAAGCGTTCTGCGGCGCAAGACGGATGCGCGCGCCGTTGGCGCCGCCCCGCTTGTCGGTGCCGCGGAATGTCGACGCGGACGCCCATGCAGTGGAGACCAGCTGCGAAACCGTCAATTTCGACGCGAGGATCTTCTTCAGCTTCTCGGCGTCCTTCGGCGAGATCGGTTTGTGCGTGGCCTTCGGAACCGGGTCCTGCCAGATCTGCGGCTCCTTGGGCACCAGCTTGCCGCGATAGCGGGCGATCGGACCCATATCGCGATGCGTCAACTTGAACCAGGCTTTCGCGAATGCTTTCGCGAACTCGTCGGGGTGCTCGTAGAAGCGGCGCGAGATCTTTTCGTACGCCGGGTCCATGCGGAGCGACAGGTCGGTCGTCAGCATCACCGGCTGGTGCTTCTTCGATTTGTCGTGCGCGTCTGGGACTGTACCGGCGCCGGCGCCCTTCTTCGGGATCCACTGCTTGGCGCCCGCCGGGCTCGTCGTCAGCTCCCATTCGTAGCTGAACAAGTGTTTGAAGTAGTCGTGGCTCCACTTCGTGGGCTTGGTCGTCCATGCGCCTTCGAGGCCGCTGGTGATTGCGTTCGCGCCCTTTCCCGTGAGGTACGTGTTCGACCAGCCGAGTCCCTGCATTTCCATCGCGGCACCTTCGGGCTCAGGGCCGACGTTGGTGGCCGCCGACGCTCCGTGCGTCTTGCCGAACGTGTGTCCCCCGGCGATCAGCGCGACGGTTTCTTCGTCGTTCATCGCCATGCGGCGGAACGTCTCGCGGATGTCGCGCGCCGCCGCAACCGGATCGGGCTTGCCATTGGGGCCTTCGGGGTTGACGTAGATGAGGCCCATCTGCACGGCGCCGAACGGGTTGGCGAGCACGCGATCGCCGCTATACCGGTTGTCGCCGAGCCACTCTCGCTCGATGCCCCAATACGTCTCGTCCGCTTCCCAGACGTCCGCGCGTCCGCCGGCAAAGCCGAACGTCTTGAAGCCCATCGACTCGAGGGCACAGTTGCCCGCGAAGATCATCAGGTCGGCCCACGAGATCTTCCGCCCGTACTTCTCCTTGATCGGCCACAGCAGCCGGCGCGCTTTGTCGAGATTCGCGTTGTCGGGCCAGCTGTTCAGCGGAGCGAACCGCTGCATGCCGTCGCCGGCGCCGCCGCGGCCGTCGCTGATGCGATAGGTGCCGGCGCTGTGCCACGCCATGCGGATGAAGAGCGGCCCATAGTGGCCGTAGTCGGCCGGCCACCAAGCCTGCGACGTGGTCATCACCGCGATGACGTCCTTCTTCAGCGCGTTGAGGTCGAGCGTCTCGAACTCCTTCGCGTAATCGAACGACGGCTCCATCGGGCTGACGCCCGGATGGTCCTGCTGGAGAATCTTCAGATCGAGCGCGTTCGGCCACCAGTCGCGGTTCTGCGTGCCCTTGGGAGTGAAATGTGGTCCGCCTGTTACCGGACACTTCATATCGGTTTCCATCGTGACGTTGCCTCTCTAGTTGGAGTGCTTCATTTCACGCTGACGCGCGCGACACCGCGCGCACAGCACGTCGTACTCGATGCGCGCGCCCAGCACACGCGTGCCTCTCGGGAGTCCCCGGGGCGCCGCCCGCGAACCCAGCGCGTTGCCCGGCAAATCGAACACGTCGCCGCACTTCCGGCAGACGGCGTGATCGTGCTCCTCGATCACGCCATCGACGCGCAACCGTCCATCGCGCGCCGGCATCCGGCGCAGCAGGCCGGCTTTGGCGAACGCCTCGAAGGTCAGGTACACCGTCGACAGCGACAGGGACGGATGACGCGCGCGCAGCGCACGGTGGACGTCGATCGCATTCGGGTGCGACCGGTTGCCCTCGATTTCCTCGAGCACGGCCACGCGGGAAGCCGTGACACGCAGTCCAGCTTCCCTGAGCCGTGCGGCGACATCCCGGGCCCGGCGGCCGTTCGTCATGATACGACTCAATTGTAAATCAGAATTATTCCGAACTAGGGCAACACATTGGCGCGAACCTCGCCGCCACGGACGCCTGTCCTCGTCCCTGCGTCTAGCCTTTCACCGCAATCCTTGGGTCTTGCGGCAGGAGGATCTTCTCGTAGAGAAGGGCCGCGACGACGGCGCCCGCGATTGGCGCGACCCAGTACGCCCAGTGCCAGGCCCAGTACCCGAGTTCGAGCGCCGGGCCGAATGAGCGCGCGGGATTCATCGACGCGCCGGTGACGGCGCCGCCAGCGAGGATGTCGAACGTGACGGTGAGCCCGATGCCGAAGCCGCCGATTTTCACGGCCCGACCGCGTTCGTCGACCGCCGTCCCGAAAATCGCCGTCATCAGCAGGAACGTCATGATGAATTCCGCCGTCAGCACGACGCCAGTCGTCGCCCACGCCGAGGGCAGCGGAATGCCCAGATGGGCGGCGTTCACCGCGTCGGCGGGAAAGATCACGCGGCAGAATCCCGCGGCCGTCGTCGCGCCGAGCAGCTGCGAAATGACGTACGCGATCGCGAGACCGGGCTTGATGCGGCCCGTGACGAGGAAGCCGCTCGTCACCGCCGGGTTGAAGTGCGCGCCCGAAAGGCCGCCAAAGGCGTTCACGGCAACCGACAACGCGAGGCCGTGAGCGAACGCGATGGCGACGATGCCACCGCCGTTACCGACCGCGGGGGTCGTGCACAGAATCGCCGCGATACCCGCGAAACAGAGGAAGAACGTTCCGATGAATTCGGCGACGCAAGGTCGGAGTGTCGTCATAGTGCGACGGATTTAATCGAAAAAGCGGAAGAGAGGCAACCAGATTTGCATGAACTCTCCACCACAGAGGACACAGAGGACACGGAGGTTCTTCTTAAGAGTTTTCCTCTGTGTCCACCGTGTCCTCTGTGGTTCCTAGCTCTCTGCGTCCTCAGTATTCCGCGAACGCGTCGTCCGGATAACAGTACAGCCAGCGCTCGCCGGGCTCCGCGGACGCAATCACCGGATGCGATGTCGCCTTCGCATGTTTGGTCGCGTGCCGGTTGGGCGAGTTGTCGCAGCAGTGCGTGCCGCCGCATTCCTGGCACGTCCGCAGGTGCACCCATTGGCCGCCGATCTTGACGCACTCGTCGCACACGCGCTTCTTCGCGTGTTTGACCGTGGCGACCGACTCGATGTGCGCGCAGGCTCCGTCGCTCATCGCTCCAGCTCCTTCCGGTTCCAGTTTCCGAGCGTCGCGCCGGCGTCGTACGTCGACTGCAAGAAATCCATCAGCGCCGCGCTCGGCGACGGAGCATTGCGGACCTCTTCGTACTTCAAGAAGAACTCGCCGCCGGCGCCGGCATCGCCATAGAACGCCTGCGGAGGCCGCACGCGAGCGGTCTTGAACCCTGCTGGCTCCGGAGCCGCATATGCGTAATACGCCGGTTCGTTCAGCGTCCCGCTCCCCGGCCAGAACCCGGCGCTGATCACCTCGTGCGAGTACGCTTCCTTCGTCATCGCGTCTGCACCGGGCCGCTCGGGTGCGCGTCTGCCGTTGAACCGCGTGACCGCAAGATCGAACGCGCCCCACCAGAAATGCACGGGGCTCGATTTTCCAATGAAGCTCGCCCGGAATTCGTTCATGACGCTGGCGCTTCGCGCCATCGCGCGCCACCAGATGCTTGCCGCCGCGGCATCGTAGGTAGCGTGCTGCCTGTCCTCGGTGAACCGGATCGGATTGGGAATCTCGACGGGCATCGTCCAGATCTTCACCGCGATGCCGAGATCCGCCAACGCCGCCATGGTCTGCGCGTAGAAATCGGCAACCGACTTCGACTCGAGCTTCACGGTCTTCATACGCGTGTCGTTCATCCGGATCTGCAGTTCGTGCGCGCAGAAATCGAAGGTCATCTCGAAGGCGCCGGCGTCGTGAGGCATGGTCAGCGTCGTCAGGCCGCGCGCACAGAGCTGCAGCGCGGCGCCCCACCAGTGATTCACTTGAGGCGACAGCTTCAACTTGATCTTGCCGACGATCTGCGTCCACATGTGCAGCGTGGCGCAGGTGTCCGGCCATGCCGCCGAGGAAAACTCCGGCCAGCTATCGTCGCGGGAGGTCATCCAGCGATTGTAATGGCATACTGACACCCGAAATGCGTGCCATTCCAGCCGTTCTGCTGGGCGTCGCCGCCGGCGCGCTCTATACCGTGTCTCCGCTCACGGCGTGGTGTGTGCC
>Ga0097621_100000673_pt1 | contig 23947 bp, 22 predicted proteins | sample KBSMisM72_FD_73165 | JGI IMG/M metagenome (GOLD analysis project Ga0097621, IMG submission 73165) | Miscanthus rhizosphere microbial communities from Kellogg Biological Station, Michigan, USA - KBS Miscanthus M7-2 (version 2) (version 2) | ecosystem: Host-associated > Plants > Roots >... | reverse complement strand
GCCGCAATCCTTGCCGCTGGGCGAAAGATGATCGCCGGGAATGAACCGTTCGACGATGGCTTCTATGGTGGCGGCTTCGCCGGGCGTGAAGAAATACCAACCCAGCGGATTGACCGGCCGGGGCGGTTCGCCCGCAAAGGGAGACCAGGGCACCGTGCCAGAAAGACTGCGTCCATCCGCGGCGGACGCGGCCAGGATCGGCAAGGCGGCGGCCGACGCCAGCAGGCGGCGGCGGCTCAGCGTGCGCGATGTGTGATTCATGTCCAATCCCCGCCCTAATGATTCTCGTTCTTGTTGGCGCCGATCCTAGGAGCGAGTTCCACGCGGATCAAATTTGCCCGGATATTGCAGCCGCGAAACAAGGCAGGCCGCCAATTTGGGCAAGCCCATGAAACATCGGGAACTCAAGGGGTTCCCGGAACGATGAGGGGGCAGGCCGCATTTCCTGACTGGGCTGGTACAAACCCCAAGCTTGGAGAATGACATGACCAACCAGAACAATCAGTCTGGCCAGAAGGACCAACAGCAGAAACACCAGAACCAGCCGCAGTCCGGCCAGCAGAGCCCGCAGCAGCAGCGCCAGGGCGGCCAGCAAGGTCAGCAGGATCACAATCAGCAGAAACCCAATGACCAGCAGAACAAGCAGCGTTAAGGCGCGCAATCAAGGAGGCCCGGGAAACCGGGCCTCTTTTTGGCGACACGGTAATTGTATTTTTCGACGCGAAAGACCAATCTCATGCGATGGTGACGAAGCGTCCGAAAGCCAGCCGCCTGCAAGCCGATCTGGCGCGCCGCATCCTGCGCTACCTGAAGGAACAGAAGGCCCAGCCGGGCCACCGCCTGATCGAGCTGGAGCTTTGCAGCACGTTCGATGTCTCGCGCACGCCGGTTCGCGGCGCCCTGAAGCTGCTGGCGGCAGAAGGTGTTGTGGCGCCGCGCGCCAATCGCGGTTTTGTTCTGGCAAAAATTCCCGGCACATCAAATGACGATAGCGATGCGGACGAGCAGGATCGCCAACTGTTCAACGCCCTGGCGCGCGCGCGCGATGCGGGAAAATTGCCCGACCAGTTCACCCAACAGGAAATTGTCCGGCGCTTCGATGCCAAGCTTGGCACGGTGATGACCGTGCTGCGCCAATTGGCGGAGTTGGGACTGGTGGAGCGCAGGCCCGGCAATGGCTGGGCTTTTGCCGGCGATGCCACGCGCATCCTGAATGAAAGCTACGCCTTCCGCCGCGCCCTGGAGCCGCAAATGCTGTTGCAGCCGGGCTTCAAGCTGGATCGCGCCTGGGCGGAGCAAACCCGCAGCCAGCACCACAAGCTGCGCAAGAAAAGCTGGCGCCCGGGCGATGGCATCGGTTTTCATGCTCTCAACGCGGATTTTCATGAACAGTTGGCGCGCTGTTCGGGCAATCGCACCATGCTCAGGGCGATCCAGCGCCAGAACCAGTTGCGCGACTTCCTGATCGGGCAATCGGACTATCCGATGGAGCAGATGCACAGCGCCATCGAGGATCATCTGGAAATATTGGCGGCGCTGGAGGCCGGCTATGCCGATAAGGCAGCCGCGCTGATGCTGCATCACCTGACGCAAAGCGCGTCGCAATCCCAGAAAGATGAAGCAGCCTGATTCTTATTGTCATGCCCGCGCAAGCGGGCATCCACTTTGGCGTACAAAATCTACACTGATTTCACTCTGACTCCGAACTTAGGTGCACTGGAGTACCGTTGCCATGAGCCAATATGATCCGATTGATCCGATCCTCTCGCGATGGGCCGAGGCACACTCACTAGTATGGCTTACGGTTTATCAAGATAGTGAAGTTCGGACATTCTTTCTGAATCCAAACAGTCGGGCAAGAGTTCAAGTTTGGGTTGATCCACCGCACGATGGGAGCATGATCGTTCGCGTTGGGCAGAACCAAAGGGGACTTTCGCGACTGAACAGGGTCGAGAATATCACTTGCTCGGTGTCTGGCTTGCCAGACGCTCTGGATAAGGCTCTTGAGATAGGCAACGGCTGGCTTGGCTGAAGAGCCGGGATAAATTTAATTCGAAGCACGCGCTAGAGCATATTGCTTTCTGTTTGACTGAAACTCCACTGTCATCCCCGGCCGAGCATTGCATCAGCAATGCGAGGGGAAGGGGACCCAGGTGCTTCAGCCCCGATAGTTTTAAAAACACCATCCCCGTTCTTGAATATCTCCACATTGGCGACCGCCTGGGTCCCCTTCCCTCGCACACGCTTCGCGCGTGCTCGCCGGGGATGACAGTTGAGGTGTTGGATAAAGCTGAACACTATTGGCGTTAGTAAATATCGCGCCGGTACAAACCATCCTGGGTCATGGTGTCGAGCTTCTCCTCGCCCAGGATTGCGATAAGGGCTTCCTGCACCCCCGCCGCCATCTCAAGCCCGCCGCAGACCAGGATGGAAGCGCCGCGTTCGCGCACCCAGCGCCCGATCTCGCCGCCCTGGTCCGCCACCAGATGCTGGACGTACCGTTTGGGCACAGTGTCACGCGAGAAAACCAGGTCGGCGCGGCTCAACGTGCCATCGGCCTGCCAGGCCCCGATGTCATCACCGTAATAAAGATCTGCCGCCTGCCCGCGCTCGCCGAACAACAGCCAGGCCTCGGCCAAATTTTTCCGCTGGCGATAGAACAGATGGGCACGCAAACCCGCCATGCCGGTCCCCGCGCCGATCAATAGCTGTGGACCGTCCGACGGCGGATGGAAATTGGGATTTGGCCTGAGACGTAGCTTGACCACCCCGCCCGTCAGGCAACCTTCCGTCAGCCAGCCCGAACCCAGGCCCAGGCTGCCGTCATCCTTCACCGCCTTGCGCACCAGCAATTCCATATGGCCACGGTCGGGCAGCGAGGCGATGGAATATTCGCGGTGGGGAAAAGCTTCCAGCCGTTCCACCAGCCAGTCCAGCGAAATGCCCTCGACCTCGTGCGGCTTGGGCAGCCGCGAATGGGCAAGGATGTCGCGCAGGAAGGTCCACTGACCGCGCCAACGGAAGCTTTTTTCTCCATCCAGTTTATGCCGCGCCAGGAATTCCTCTACCAGGACCTGGCTGTTGCGGGGCCAAATCTCGGCAATATCGCCGGCGGTCCAGTTCAGTTGCGCCGGATCCTTGGGACGCAAGGCGATGTGCCAGGCCTCGCCGCCCGCACTGCCCGGGTTGAGCAACCGCCGTTCCTCCAGCAGCCAGTCCTGGGGCGGCCCCGGCATCAGCGCTTCAGCCGAAGTGTGCGCACCCAGCCGGTTCAACGCCATCGCCCATTGGCTCATGGCCGCAGCGTCGTCATCGCCATCGACGCAGACCGTATCGAACAGCCGGCGCGCCTTGCCCGAAGCCAGCCACTGATCCAGCCCACGGCCGAAGCCGCAGAAGGTGGCGTCGTATTTTTTGTCGCCCAGCGCCAGCACAGCATAGTTCAGCCCCTTGAGTAGGGGCGATTGCGCCATTTGCTTGCGGGCGAAAGCGCGTGCGGAGTCCGGCGCTTCGCCCGCGCCATAGGTGCTGGTGACGGCGAGGAGTGTGCCGGCCTCCGCAATCTCCGCCAGCGTAAGCCCACCCAGGGGAGCAACCCTGATGACCCAATTTGCGGCCAGCGCATTGGCGCTAAGCCAGGCAATACGCTCGGCCGCGCCGGTCTGGCTGGCAAAGGCAACCAGAATTCTGCCGCCACGTTTGGGGAGGCCGGAAAACAGCGAGCCGAAGATCATGTCGCGCACTAACACAGGCCCAAGGCAGGCGCAAACCTGCGGTTTTTCAAGGATTTCCGGGAATAGCGGGATTTTCCATGCGCCCGGGAACCCGGCTCGCGCGTTGTATCCCGGAAGACCCTTTTGAGGAAAAACAGGCCATGCATGCCAACGTCATCATGATCCAGCCGCTGGTCGCCTTGCTGTTTGGCATCCTGATTCTGATCCTGCCGCGCCTGCTCAACTATTTGATCGCGATCTACCTGATCTTCATCGGGCTGGTCGGCCTGTTTCCCCACCTCATCACCGTCACGACATAAGGAGCATGACATGAGCACGCACAACCACAAGCCACACGAAAAAATGCCGGAGCATCACAGCACCGACAAGGAGCCGAAAACCAAGGAAGAAAAAATCGACGCCCAGATGGCCGACAGTTTTCCCGCCAGCGATCCGCCGTCCTTCTCCGGCGGCAATCACATCATAGGCGCGCCGGCCGGCCGCGAGAGCGATACGCCCGGACCCGAGAGTGCGGCGGTTGTCGACGCGGAAAAGAAAGTGAAAACTGGTTCCGCGACGGCACCAAAAAAATATTGAGCGATATTTAAAATGCGAGGAATTTTCTTGACCAGCTGTTAAGCGGCGAATTCTTAGGCTGCGCGGGCTAGGGGGCGGCTAAAAAGGAGCCGCTTATGAAGAACTTAACGCCCGACTATGCCGAAGACCGGACCATGCCGCCAAGCAGTGGCGTCGTGGTCCCGTTTAACCTTCCTCCCTCTTATACGGTGCGATGGGTCCCTCGCCGCAAGGCGAATGTGGTCGCTGCCGTGCATGCGGGAATTTTAAGCATGACGGAAGCCTGCTTCCGCTACCGCCTCTCGCCGGAGGAATTCCTGGAATGGGAACGCCAATATAAGGCGGGTGAACTGACCCGTCCGCGCAGTTCCCCGAAAAAACCGGCGCTGCACTGAACCCAGTGACGTCAGCCGTCCAAGGCGCCCAGCACACCGCTTTCCGTGAGGATTTGCGGCAGGATGATGGGCGTCTTGGCGCCTGGCGGATAGTAAAGATAGAGCGGCACGCCGGAGCGGCCATTTTCCTTCAGCAAAGCGGTGATGTCCGGATCGCGGTTGGTCCAATCGGCGACAAGATAAGCGACCTTCCTGGCGGCGAAGGCACTCTTAACGCTGTCACGCGACAAAACCGCCTCTTCATTGACCAGGCAGGTGATGCACCAGGCCGCCGTGGCGTCGATGAAGACCGGCCGGTTTGCAGCCCGCAAGGATGCCAGCTTGCCGGCGCTATAGGCCTCGCCGGCCTTGCTGGTTTGGGCAGCAGGCGCGGCGGCGGCGTTGTTCAGCCGGCTGACGCCGTAAAGGGCACCAAGAAGAACCAGCAACGCCGTTAGCGCGCCGATGATGCGACCAGAGGAGGTTAGGTTCCGTGTCACGCCCCAAAGCCAAGCACCGAGTGCCAGCGCGATCGCTGCACCCAACAGGATGGCGACGCCGTACGGGCCGGCTTGCTGCGACAAGACCCAGGCCAGCCAGGCGGCGGCGGCATACATGGGAAAAGCCAGGAACTGCTTGAAAGTCAGCATCCAGGGACCCGGCCTTGGAATGAAAGCCAAAGCACGCGGCCAGATGCCGAACACCAGGAAAGGCAGCGAAAACCCAACTCCCAAGGAGACAAACACCGCCAGCGCCGAAAGCGCGTTTTGGGACAAGGCAAAACCCAGCGCCGCCGCCATGAAAGGCGCGGTACAGGGCGCGGCAACCGCAACCGCCAGCACGCCGGTAAAAAACGCCCCCGTCAGGCCGCTGCGACTGGCCAGGCCCTCGCCCGCCGTAATGGAGCTCACTTCAAACAGGCCCGAAAGATTGAGCCCTACTGCGAACACCAGCAGTGCAAAACCCGCCACCGCGACCGGCGACTGCAACTGGAAACCCCAGCCGATGCTTTCGCCGCCGGCCTGCAGCAACACGATGGCGAGGCCCAGCGCGGCAAAGGACAAGATCGCGCCCGCGGCATAGGCAAAACTTTCGTTGCGGCCATTTGCGCCGTGGTTCGCCAAGGACAGGGCTTTCATCGCCAGGATCGGCAGCACGCAAGGCATCACATTCAGGATCAATCCGCCGATCAGGGCGAAGACCATCGCAAGCCACAATGTGAGTTCGCCGCTGTCGGTTGGCGCGGCATTGAACTGCGCGGCGGGCACCGCCCCGGCGGGAGCAGCGACTTCCAAGGCCTGAATGGAGCCGTCAGTCGAGGTCAGCACCAACAAGCCTTCCAGCAAGCCGCCGACTTTTTTGCCCGGCACCAGGCGCAGCACCAGGCCATCCCTGGCATAGCCGATGGTCTGCGGCGCGGCGTTCTTGATCAGACCGGCGCGGGCAGGAAAGAAGTCGGCGCTTTTGGGATGGGCAGTCACCAGGGACGGCGCAGCGGCATAAAGATCAAGATGCTCGCCGAACGCGTAATTGATTTTCCAGGGAGACGCGACCGGCAGCAGGGCGCGTGCCGCGGCGAAATTCTTGGCCACTGCCGGGTCGGCTTCCTGTTTGCCCACCGGCACGGTCAAAGTCAGGCTGGCATCTTCGGGTATGCAAATCTGCTGGCACACCAGCCAACTGACGGCGGCCTTGATCGTCACCGCGCCGCTGGCATCGGCGGGGGCGGTCAGCTTGGTCAAAAGCCAGGGCGTGCCTTCATAGCCATAATCCATCAACGGCCCGACCGGCAGGCGCTTGGGACGCGGCCATTGGATGGCCTCGGCTTTCCAGCCCGGCGGCAGTGTCCACTGGATCTCGGTCGGCGCCCCGGCGTCGCCAGGATTCTTCCAATAGGTGTGCCAGCCGTCGGCGATTTTCTCTTCCAGCGCCACCGTGATGCTGCCGCCGGGCGCAACGGCCTTGTCCTCGGCCACCAGACGGGCGTGAACTTTCAGCCCTTCCTGGGCGAAGGCGGGCGTCGACAACAACAGGGCCAGTAAAATGAGAATGCGCTTCATGGCCCTGCCCTATAAACCGTCATCATGCTATTCGCCAGTTGCGGCGGGCGGTTACCCGCATTGAGGGCGCGGTTAATGCGAATAACAGGCGGAAAGCTGGGCGGACGGCGGTTGGTCGCACCCGACGATGCCAAGGTGCGCCCAACCTCGGACCGAACCCGTCAGGCGATTTTCAACATGCTGCGGCACAAGGATTTCGGCATCGGCTTTACCCTGGAAGGCGCCGTCGTGCTGGACCTGTTCGCGGGAACCGGGGCGCTGGGGATCGAGGCGCTCAGCCAAGGCGCGCGCTGGTGCCTGCTGGTGGATGACAGCGCCGACAGCCGCGCCTTGCAGCGCGAGAATGTCGAGGCGCTGGGCCTGACCGGGGCTACCCGCATCTGGCGGCGCGATGCCACCGACTTGGGACCGATAGGCCCATCGGCGGGCGGCCCCTTCAATCTGGTGTTTCTCGACCCGCCCTATCGCAAGGAATTGATCCCAAAAGCGCTGAAGAGTTTGAAAGACGGCGGCTGGCTGGCGGGCAAGGCCTTGCTGGTGGCGGAAAGCGATGCTGGCGAAGAGATCGATCTCACCGGTTTCACTTTGCTGGACGAACGCGACTATGGCGAAACCCGGCTGCGGTTTTTAACGAGCGTCTAGCTCACAAATCTGATGTCTCGATAAATAAGAAATAGATATCCTTGCTCCGTTGGCACTCGGTAAACACCCTTTGCCGATGTGATGCGGGTTACAACAGCACTTAATTCCCAACCAAGATTTTCCAGCGATTCGTCTTCAAGTATATCGGTTGTGAGTTCGGCAATGCCGTGCTCCTCGCCAAAGCGTCTCGCAGTTTTCGCATCCTGAACAGCAGATTCATAACCCCAATTGTTTGCCCAAGCCCAAAGCCAATTCTGATTTGTGACTATACTACCAACCATCTGAATATCAGCCGTGACGACTGGTTTTCCCTGGTCCGAAAAGACGAGACGAGCATCCGCCAAATCATAGTCAAAACGAGGCAGAGAACCCAGACGAAATTGGATTCGTAAATTCGCATTTTTTCTCATTAGCGCATGAACAGCATCATGTCTCCATTCCGCATACCAAGGAGGTTGATTCATGGCCAAATCCTACGACGTCACCGCCGGCCGAATAATTTTTCGATATCCGCCAGCTTTAGCTCAACATAGGTCGGCCGCCCGTGATTGCATTGGCCGGAATGCGGCGTGGCTTCCATTTCGCGCAACAGGGCGTTCATCTCTTCGCCGTTCAGCCGCCGCCCGGCCCGTACGCTCATATGACAGGCCAGGGTGCCGGAGACTTCTTCCAGCCGTTCCTTCAGGGACAGCGCATTGCCGGTCTCGGCGATCTCGTCCGCCAGGTCGCGCATCAGGCCCTTGATATCCAGCTTGCCCAGCATGGCGGGGACCTCGCGCACCACCAGTGCATCGGGCCCGAATGCCTCGATCACAAGGCCCAGTTCGGCCAGTTCGGCGGCGCGCGCACTCACCCGCGTGACTTCCGACGGATCCATCTCCACCACTTCGGGGATCAGCAAGGGCTGGCGCGCCACCCCGCCATTGGCCAGGGCCTTTTTCATCCGCTCATAGACCAGTCTTTCGTGCGCGGCATGCTGGTCCACGATCACGATGCCGTCGGCGGTCTGGGCCACGACATAGGTTTCATGCAACTGGGCGCGGGCGACACCGAGCGGCGTGTCGGGCACCGCTTGCAGCGGCGCCTCCTCCACCCGCGCCGACATCGAGGCGGCGAACATCGTGGGCGCGGGCTCGCGCAGGACCGCGAAACTATTGGCGGATTGATAGGTTTGCGGCGCCTGGCGCTGGAACGCCGCCAGCGCGGAAGACGCCACCGTGGTGGAGGCGCGATAGCCGCTATCGGCTATCGCATGCTTCAGGGCTCCCACGATCAACCCGCGCACCAACCCGGCATCGCGGAAGCGCACTTCGGTTTTGGCGGGATGGACATTCACATCCACGAAACTGGGATCGCAATCGACAAACAGCGCCAGTGCGGGATGGCGGTCGCGCGCCAGGAAATCGGCATAGGCGCCGCGCACCGCCCCCACCAGCAACTTGTCGCGCACCGGGCGGCCATTGACGAAGAGGAATTGCATGGCTGCATTGGCGCGGTTGTAGGTGGGAAGCCCGGCATAGCCCGACAGGCTGACGCCTTCGCGCGCCGCTTCCACCCGTGCGGCATTGTCACCGAAATCGCGGCCCATGATCTTGGCCAGGCGCGGCAGCCGCCCATCCATCAGGTCCGGCTCGGCAGGCAGATCCAACGCCTTGCGCCCATCCAGGCTGAGGGTAAAGCCGATATCGGGCCGCGCCATCGCCAGCCGCTTGACCATGTCGGTGATCGCCAGATCTTCCGAGCGGATGGATTTGAGGAATTTCAGCCGCGCCGGGGTGGCATAGAACAGCTCGCGCACTTCCGCGCGGGTACCATGCTGGCCGGGCGCGCGAAAGGCGACCGGACGCGGGCCGTCGATCCTGCCGCCATCGACCTTGATCTCGGCCGCCTCGCCCGCAGCGGTGCGGCTGGCCAACGAGAGCCGCGCCACCGCGCCAATCGAGGGCAAAGCCTCGCCACGAAAGCCCATGGTGACGATGTGCGAAAGATCGTCCTCCCCACCCAAAACCGGCAATTTGGAGGTGGCGTGGCGTTCGATCGCCAGCCTGAGATCGGCAGCCGACATGCCGGTGCCGTCATCTTCTACCAGCAAGAGATCGGCGCCGCCGTTGGAAGCGGCGATGTCGATGCGGGTGGCGCCCGCATCCATCGCATTCTCCACCAATTCCTTGATCGCGGCGGCGGGCCGCTCCACCACTTCTCCGGCTGCTATCCGGTTCACTGTGCCTTCTGACAGGCGGCGAATGGGCATTACTTTTGCGCCAGATACTGCCGCGCGAGAATCTTGCCTTCCTCGACACCCGGCTGGTCAAACGGATCGACTCCCATCAGCCGGCCCATAATGATGGTCTCCAGCATGAAGTGCATCATCAGCGCCCCCATATGGAATTCATCGACCTTGGCCAGATGAATTTGGCGCACCGGGCGGCCGTTCTTGAACAGGGTCTGGGCGGTGGCGCGGGCTTCCGCATCTACCAGATCGCCCAGTCTTTTGCCGGCGAGATATTTCAGCCCCAGCGCATTGGCGCGCGCGCGTGGCGCGGCGGGGCCTTTGCCCTTGGTATCCACCGCCATCAACGTGAATAAAGCCGTGCCCGGCCCATCGCGGAACAGTTGCAGCTGGCTGTGCTGATCCACCGGCCCCAACACCGACACTGGGGTGGAGCCCTGCCCGTCCTTGCCCAGGCTCTCGGCCCAGAGCTGACGCCACCAGCCGCCGAACACCGCCAGATCATCGGCATAAGGCCACAGCACCGTGGTGGCCAATTTGTTCTGCTGGCTCAACGCATAATGCAGGGCGGCGCCGCAGGCGGCGGGTGCATCGGCCGGCGTGCCGGCGCTCAAGACCTGGTCCAGCGCCGCCTGCGCCCCGGCGCGCAGCTGCTTGAAGTTCAGGCCCATCGCCAGGCCCGGCAAGGCGCCCACCATGGTGAGCACCGAATAGCGCCCGCCCACCCCTAGCGGATGATCCAGCTTCACCGCGCCGATACTGTCGGCGAAATCGGCCAGCGCGCTCTGATGCGGTTCGGTGATGATGGTAAAATGCTTTTTCAGCGATTTGACGCCAAGCTTTTCCAGCGCGTCCGTCGCCGTCAGCACCTGCATCAGGGTCTCGGCGGTGCCGCCGGATTTGGAAATGGCAATGAAGTGGGTCTTTTTGAGATCGAAGCGCTTCAGCGCCTTGGCCCAGCTGAAAGGATCGGGATTGTCGTGAAATTCGACAAAAGGCTTGGAGACTTTGCGCAGCGCGGTCAGCGCCTGCCCGCCCAGGCTGGAGCCGCCGATGCCCAACACCGCGACGGTGGAAAAGCCTTTAAGGGCGGCAGCCTGTTTGGCGGCCGCGCGCAAATCGTCGGTCCGTGCGGGCACGCCCAGCAGTTCCAACCCCTTGCTGGCATGCTGCTGACGCAGCCAGTCCAGCGCGGCGGCGCTTTTGGCCAGCGCCTGATCGTAAGCGGCGCGCGGCGGAGCGCCCTTGCCGGAAAGGGCCAGATCGAGATTGACGCTAAAGGGGGCGGATTGGGGCATGGGCGATACTCTATCAGAGGGGTTTCAGATCCCGCCTCGAAAGCCCGCGATATCAACAATCTTCTAGGGCTTCTTGGCGGGGGCGGTTACTGGGCCTGCGAACGGCTTATCGGCCGGTTTTGGCGCCATTGTGACGCCGCGGGCCGCGGACGCAGGCGGTTCACCGGTCGGTGCGGGCGCGGGCCGAACCGGGGGCCGGGGCACCTGGGGCGCTGCGCGTCCGTCCGCAGGACTGCCGCCGATTACCACGGTCAGGCGCGCGGGGTCATACAGCCGCCGGGCGACTCGCTTCACATCCGCCAGGGTCACGGCCTGGATCAGGGAATTGCGGCGGGCGACATAGCCGATATCCATATTCTGGCGCAGGTAAGTGCCCAACTGCGAGGCTGTACCGCTGTTGGAGGCGAAGGCCAGCGGGAAACTGCCCGTCAGATAGGTCTTGGCGTCGTCCAGTTCCTGCTGGGTGGGGCCGTTTTTGGCGAACTCCGCCAGCGTGTCCTTCACCACCTGAACCGTCTGGCGGATGGCGTTGGCGCGGGTCGCCACCGAACCTTGCATCACGGCGGCCTTGTTGTAAGCGGTGAGAGACGTGGAAACGCCATAGGTCAGGCCGCGCTTGACGCGCACCTCCTCCATCAGGCGGGAGGAAAAATCGCCGCCGCCCAGAATATAATTGGCGACATAGCCGGGAATGAAATCCGGATCATGCCGCATGATGCCGGGCAATCCGAAAGTGGCGGTGGGCTGCGGCACCGGCAGCGCGATCACATGCACGCCCGGCGCGCCCAGCCGCCCGACATCCGGCAAAGCGGGCGGTTGGGCGCCGGAAACCGGCAGAAACGCGTCTCCCAGCAGTTTGGCCAGGGCCGGAGCGGTGATGTCGCCCGCTACCGCCACCTTCAACCCGTTCTTGACCCAATGGGTGCGGGCGAAATTGCGCAGATCGGCGGCGGTGACCGAGGCGATGCTGTCGATCTCGCCATTGACGGGATGGGCGTAGGCATGCGCGCCGAAAAAGCTGCGCGCAAATCCCCGGGCAGCCAGGCGCTGCGGTTCGGCCTGGTCCTGCTGCAGCGATTGGATGATCTGGGCGCGTACTTTCTGCAGCGCCTCATTCTCAAAGCGCGGATGGGTGAGCGCCAATTGCAATAGGCGCATGGCTTCCGGCGCGTTCTCCTTCAAGGTGGAGATGGAAATTACCAGATAATCGCGCTCGGCGCGGGCGCTGAAGACAATGGCGCGATTGGCCAGGGCTTCGTGGAACGCCTTGGAGTCCATTCCGCCCGCGCCTTCGTCGATCATGGCGCCGGCAAACGCGGCCAAGCCGGCCTTGCCGGCTGGATCATAGGCGGAGCCCGCCGGCAGCGCGATGTTGAAGGCGATAATGGGAACCGTGTGATCCTCGGCGAACCAGACTTCCGCGCGCCGGCCCAGGTCGATGTTGCGGATTTCGGCGGCGCGCAGCGGTGTCGCGGCCAGCAGGGTCAGCGCGAGAGCGGCGAGAAGATGTTTCACTTTCCACCTCCCGGGACCAGATAGGCACTGACCGCTTCCTTGCGCGACAGCGACTGCGCCGCCTTGCGCACGCTTTCCGCATTCACGGCGCGGATGCGGGCGGGCCATTCATTCACATCGTCCACCGTCAGTCCGATGGTCAGCGCCTGACCGTAAGCCATGGCAAGCGCGAACTGGCTGTCGCGGCGATAGGTGACGCTGGCGATCAGCTGGGTCTTGGCGCGGGCCAGGTCATTGTCGCGCGGCAGGGCCAGGGCATTGACGCCCAATATCTGGTCGACCGCCTTTTCCAGCGCTTCCAGGCTGACGCCGGGACGCGGAACCGCATAGACGGAAAACTCGCCGGCATCGCGGGCATAGCCGTCGTAACTGGCGCCGGCATCGGTCGCCAAATGCTTTTGCTCGACCAGAATGCGATAGAGGATCGACGTCTGGTCGCCCCCCAGCAGCTGGGCATAGGCCTCCAGCCCCTCGGCTTGACCGGGCCTGCCTTGCGCATAGGACGGCACACGATAGATGCGGTTGAACAGCGGCACACGCGCATCGGCGCGGGTGATGGTCATGCGGGTTTCGGCCAGACGCGGCGGCTCGGTGAATTCGGCGCGCGGCTGAAGCTCCCGGGCCGGGACCTTGCCATAAACGTCCTGCGCCATCTTGCGCACATCATCCGGCGTCACATCGCCCGCGATCACCAGGATCGCGTTGTTGGGCGAATAATGATGGTCGTAGAAATCCTGGGCGGAGACGCGGTCGATGCGGCGCACCTCGTCCGACCAGCCGATCACCGGGCGGCCATAGGGATGGGACAGATGCAGCGCGGCATGCATCTGCTCGTTCATCAATGATTGCGGCTCGTTGTCCACCCGCATGCGGCGTTCTTCCAGCACGACATCGCGCTCGGGCGCGACATGGGAATCGGAAAGATCTAGATTGGCCAGACGGTCCGCTTCCAGCCGCATCGCCAAAGGCAGCCGGTCCTTGGCGATCTGTTCGTAAAAGGCGGTGTAATCATGGTCGGTGAAGGCATTGGTCTCGCCGCCATTCTTGGCGATGGTCTGCGAGAAGGCGTCGTCCGGCACCGTTTTGGTGCCGCGGAACATCATATGCTCGAAGAAATGCGCCAGGCCGGAAATGCCGGGCGGATCATCCACCGCCCCAACCCGAAACCACAGCATCTGGGTGACCACCGGCGCGCGATGATCGGGGATCACCAACACCTGCATGCCGTTCTGCAGGGCGAACTGGAAGGTATTGTTGCCGGTCTGGCGCGGATTGACGGGCGCGGGCTGGGACAGTTTGGCCCGGTTGGCGGAGTTCGAGAGCTGGGCTGATGCCGGCAGCGCCGCGCACAGCGCCACCAGCAGACTGTTGCGAAAAAGGGTACGGCTAAAACCAGTCAAACCAGCCGCCGCTTTTTGCTTTTTTCTTGGTGGCGGCCGTGGATTTGCTGCCCTTGGCGATCTCGGCATCGGCATTGATCGGCTTGCCGGTGTCGGGGGTGGCGGCACTGCTCAGGATACGGTCGGTAAAGCTGCGATCCGCATTCTGCACCGCGCGCTGATCGGCATTCAGCCGGGCACGGATGGCGGGGTCGCTGTTCTGCGCCTTGGCATTGGCCAACAACATCCGCTCGCCCATGGTGTAGGTGCCGGGCAAACCCCTGGCCACGGTCTGGACATCGACATTGCTGAACAAGGCAAGTTCGGCATTGGTGGATGGATCGCGGGTGTTGGAGGGCGGCGCGCCCGGCGTCGGCGGACGCAGGTTGAAGTCGGGCGGAATGACCAGCGGCGCCTTGGTGGTGACGGCGAACTCGTCGGGCGATTTTTTCTGCAAGCCGGCGGCGCGGCGCAGAGAGTCGCACCCGCTCAGCGCACTGGCGCAAATACACAAGGCCAGGACGGTACGCAGCAGTTTCATTTCAAACCTCATGACCGGCATCCTGTCCGGCAGGAACCTCGGGCTTTAGCACATCATACAGGATGGCCACGGCGCCCAGGGTGATCGCCACATCGGCGATATTGAAGACATACCAGTCATAACCGAAGCCGTAAAAGTGGAAAAAATCGGCGACTTTGCCGTAGATCACCCGGTCCACCAGGTTGTTGCCCAGGGCCCCGCCGATGATCAGGCCATAGCCGATGGCCAGCGAACGGCTGGTGGCGCGCCACAAAAGCCAGGTCAGGACGCCCACCGCGACCAGCGACAGGCCTATCAGCAGGAAAGTTCCCAGCCTCCCGGAGGCCGGAAACAGGCCATAGGAAATGCCGGGATTCCACACCATCACCAGATTAAAGAACGGCAAGACAGGCACATTTTCGCCCGGCGTCATACCGGCGAAACCCAGGCCGTGCAGCATGAACAGCTTGGAGCCCTGGTCGGCGATCACCGCCAGGGCCGCCGCGATCAGGCCGATTTCGCGCGTCTGCAATCTGGTCATGCCGGCTCCAGGGCCGCGACCGCGCCGGTGCAGCGGTCGCAGAGATGGGTGTCGGCGCGGGTCTCTTCCAGCACACGCCAGCAACGGGCGCATTTTTCACCCGAGGCTTTCACGAATTTCGCGCCGGCGCCCTTGATCTCAGCGAGGGCGTAAAATCCTTCCAGCGATGGCACGGTCTCGACCGAGGCAAGTGAGGTAATGGCGATCTCCGCCAGATCGATGGACTCAAAGAGCGCCTTGTCAGCAGAGTCAGAAACCAACAGAACAGGGGCTGCTTCCAGGGACGAGCCGATGCTCTTGTCGGCCCGCGCCAATTCCAGCGCGCCGGTAACCACGCGGCGCAATTCGCGGATGCGCGCCCACTTCTTGACCAGTTCCGCGTCGGCCCAGTCCTTGGGCACCGCGAAGAAATCGTTGAGATGCACGCTTTGGCCCATGCCAAAGCGCGTGGTCCAGGCCTCCTCCATGGTGAAGCAGAGAATGGGGGCATACCAGGTGACGATGCGGCGGAAAATCTCGTCGGTTACGCTGCGCACACTGCGGCGGCGCGCATTGGAGGCGGCGTCGCAATAGAGCGAATCCTTGCGGATATCGAAATAAAAGGCCGACAGATCGTTGGTGCAGAAATTGAACAGGGTGGAATTCACCAGTCCGAAATCGAAATTCTCATAAGCCTTGCGCACGATGGCATCGAGCTCGGCCAACCGCGCCAGCATGTAGCGTTCCAGCTCCGGCATTTGGGAAAATTCGATGCGCTCTTTTTCGTTAAAGCCCGACAGGTTGGCCAGCATGAAGCGAATGGTGTTGCGAAGGCGGCGATAGGCTTCGACATTGGCCTTGATGATGTCCTGGCCGATGCGCAGATCCTCGGTGAAATCCGAGGACGCCGCCCACAGGCGCAATATTTCCGCGCCGTTCTTTTCCGCGATCACCTGCGGCGCCAGGGTATTGCCCAGGCTCTTGGACATTTTGCGGCCCTGCTCGTCCAACACAAAGCCGTGGGTCAAAACACCGCGATACGGTGCCTGCCCTCGCGTGCCGACGCTTTCCAGCAACGAGGATTGGAACCAGCCGCGATGCTGGTCGGAGCCTTCCAGGTAAAGGTCGGCGCGTTCCGCCTTGGGCCAGTTGGGATCGATCGGCTGCTCGACCACAAAGACATGGGTGGAACCGGAATCGAACCAGACGTCCAGAATGTCGGTGACTTGTTCATAGTCTTCGGGCCTGCGGCCCTCGCCCAGGAAGCGCGACGGCGGCGAGGTAAACCAGGCATCGGCGCCCTCGGCCTCGAAAGCTTGTTCGATGCGCTTGAAGACGGCGGGATCGTTGAGCACCTGCCCCGTTTTCTTCTCGACAAAGATCGCCAGCGGCACGCCCCAGGCGCGCTGGCGCGACAGCACCCAGTCCGGTCGGCTTTCCACCATCGAGCCGATGCGATTTGCCCCGCGCGGCGGATACCATTTGGTTTCGCCGATGGCCGTCGTGGCGAGCTGGCGCAGGGTCTTGCCGTTCAGACCCTCTCCCATATTGGAAAAGGGCTTGTCGATGGCGACAAACCATTGCGGCGTGGCGCGGAAGATCACCGGCGCCTTGGAGCGCCAGCTGTGCGGATAGGAATGGCGCAAGGTGCCCTTGGCCAGCAGCTTGCCGTGCTCGATTAAGGCCTTGATCACCGCGCCATTGGCGTCGCCGTCCTTGCCTTCCGGCGTGAGAATGCGCTTGCCGGCAAATTCCGGCACATTGGGCGCGTAAGAGCCGTCGGGCTGCACCATGCTGAAGGCATCGGGATTCTTGGCCGGATAGTCGCGGTCCATTCCCAGCAGAAGCTCAAAATCGTCTTCGCCATGGCCCGGGGCATTATGGACAAAGCCGGTGCCGGTATCGGCGGTGACAAAAGCAGCCGGCAAAACCGGCACTTCAAAGCTGTAGCCCAGGCTGCGCAAGGGATGCGCCGCCACCAGAGACTTGAGTTCGTCCGCCGTCACCGTGCGAACCCGCGACAGCATCATCTTGGCGTGCTTGGCCACCTGCTCGGCCAGGGTGTCGGCCAGCAGCAACTGCTCGCTGGGCCGCGCCAGGCTGCCGTCCGTCGCATCGGCCACCTGGTACAGGCCGTAGGAAATCTCCGGCGAGAAGGCGATGGCGCGGTTGCCCGGAATGGTCCAGGGCGTGGTGGTCCAGATCACGATGAAGGTATGCGCCAGCTCGGGAGACGACTTCACCAGCGGGAATTTCACGTAAATCGTGGGCGACTGTTTCTCGTGATATTCGACCTCGGCATCGGCCAAAGCGGTCTTTTCCACCGGCGACCACATCACCGGACGGAAGCCGCGATAGAGCAGTCCATTTTCCACGAACTTCATCGCCTCGCGCGCGATGGCGGCCTCGGCCTTGAAGTTCATGGTGGTATAGGGATGTTCGAAGTCGCCGATCTGGCCCAGCCGCTGGATCTGCTCGCGCTGCACATTCAGCCAATGGGCGGCGAATTGGCGGCATTCGCGCCGCAGCACATCCTTGGGGATGTCGTCCTTGGCCTTGCCCTCGGCGCGGAATTTCTCTTCCACCTTCCATTCGATGGGAAGGCCGTGACAGTCCCAGCCGGGCACGTAAGGCGCGTCCTTGCCCAGCATGCCCTGCGAGCGGACCACGAAATCCTTCAGGATGTGATTGAGACCGGTGCCGGAATGGATATCGCCATTGGCGTAGATCGGACCGTCATGGAGTATGAACTGGGTCCGGCCTTTGGCCCGGGCGCGCAGCTTGCCGTAGAGATCGATCCCGGCCCAATGCGCCAACCATTTGGGCTCGGCCTCAGGCAGGCCGGCCTTCATGGGAAAATCGGTCGCGGGCAGGAACATGGTCGCCCGGTAATCCAGGGATTCGGCGGGCTTTTCGGGCTTTTCAGGCGTTTTTGACATGGTGGACCTGGAGGGCCGACGCTTCTAACAGGGGGTGCCGCACCCGTCCACTCCACCCTCTATCGGGGCGTTTTTGCGAGGATTTCCCGCGCCTTGACCGCATCGGTGGCGATCTGGGCAATCAGGGCCTTCTGGTCGGGGAATTTGGCCTCAGGCCGGATGTAGCGGATCAGCTCGACCGACAGATATTTGCCGTACAGGTCGCCGTCGAAATCGAACAAATGGGTTTCCAGCAGCGGCACATCCACCTGGTACATCGGGCGGACGCCGAAATTGGCGACGCCGTCGTGCCGTGCCACCACGTGATCGCCTTCCAGGATTGCGACGCGCACGGCATAGACCCCGAAGGCGGGCGCCAGGCAGTGACCCAGATGCATGTTGGCGGTGGGGAAGCCCATTTTCCGGCCACGCGCATCGCCGTGTTCCACCCGCGCCTCCACCGCCCAGGCATGGCCCAGCAGCCGCGCCGCTTCCTCGGGTTTGGCCTGTTTGAGCAATTGGCGGATCAGGGTGGAAGAAATCTTCTCGTCACCTGCGGCCGTGACCGTGTCGAAGGCGGTGACGCTAAACCCTTCCTGCTCGCCCAGAAGCGACAGAGTCGCCAGATTGCCGGCGCGCTTCTGGCCGAATTCAAAATCATGCCCGACCACCACGCCGCCGATGCCAAGGCCCGCGACCAAAACATTCTGGACAAAATCCTGAGGCGAACGGCGCGCCATCTCGCCATCGAAGGTCAGGGCGAACAGCACATCGACACCCAAATCGGCCAACAACCGCGCCTTGGTGCGCAAGGGCGTAAGGCGGAAAGATTCGGGAGATGGCCGAAAATATTCCTGCGGATGGGGCTCGAAACTCAGTACCGCGAGGGGCCCGCCCCTCGCGCTTGCCTGTGCTTTTGCCTCCGCGATCAGGGCGCGATGACCGCGATGCACGCCATCGAAATTGCCGATGGCCACAACCGCGCCACGGCAGGCAGCAGGCACATCCTCGAAATGCCGGAAAATCCGCACGCTAGTCTTTGCCGGTCGCGACCGGACGGCGCGGCGCCAGGACATGGGCTTCGGATTCCAACACCTGCTTGCCGTCCACCGTGCAGACGCAATCCATCACCACGGCGCGACCATTGACTTCGCGCACCGTGGCGGTGGTCAGCACCGTGTCGCCGATCCGCACTGGTATCTTGAATATGATGCTGGCCGACAAAAAGATCGAGCCATCGCCGGGCAACTTGGTGCCCAGCAGCGCCGAGATGAACCCGATGCTGAGGGCGCCATGCGCCACCCGCCCCCGGAACACCGTCTTGCGCGCGAACTCCTCGTCGAAGTGGACCGGATTCATGTCGCCGGTCGCCTCGCCGAACAGCTGCACGTCGCGCTCGGTGACAGTGTGCTCGATGGTCGCCGACATGCCCGGCCGCAGCTCGTCAAGATAAACGCTGGTCATTGCCTCTACTCACCAGGCCAGTTTGCGGGTTGCGCTGCCCGCCGCCGCCCCAAAGCGGGTGAACAGGGCTGCAAGATGTTCGTCAGTATAAGGCGCAATCTCCTCGCCATGAACCCCATCGGCGATGAAGAGAGCCTCCAGCCCTGCGGCATTCGCGCCCTTGATGTCGGTCAACAGCCCGTCGCCCACCGCCAGCGGACGCTTGGGCGCATGCCCCAGCAGCGCGCTCAACTGCGCCAGGGCTGATTCGTAGACCGGCAAATGCGGCTTGCCGTAGTAGATCACGCTGCCGCCCAGCTTTTCATAGGCCTGGGCCAGGGCGCCCGCGCAATAGACCAACCGCTCGCCGCGATGCACCACCAGATCGGGATTAGCGCAAATCATGGTCAAGCCGCGCCCGCGCATCGCCGCCAGCTCTTCGGCATAGTCCTGGACAGTCTCGGTCATGTCGTCGCGCAGGCCGATGGCCAGCGCGATTTCCGCTTCCGCAATGGACGCACGTGGCGTGTCCAGTCCCTGGATCATCGCCAGGTCGCGGTCCGGCCCTATATAATAGAGCGGCAAGGTGCGGTGACGGGCGCGCTGTGCCAGATGATCCCGGGCCGCGCCCCCGGAACTGACGATGGCGTCATAGCAATCGGGTGGCAGGCCATAGCTTGCGCATTGCGCCGCGACTTCCGCCGGCACACGCGGCGCGTTGGTCAGCAGCACCACCGGCCCGTGCTTTTGCTTGAAGCGGTACAGCGCATCGGCGGCGGCGGCATGGTGGCGATGGCCGTCATGCACCACGCCCCACACGTCGCATATCAAGGCGTCGTGGCCGGAGGCAATTTCACTTAACCCCTTGATAAGTTTGGGGCCGGAAATCAGGCGGGGCAGCATGGGCGCTATCGGAAAAATGCGCCGAAGCGGTCGCATGGGCGCCGCTTCAGGTCAATGCCGGCCTGCGTTAAAGCGAAAGAGAGATCAGCTCGCCTTGCGGAAAGGCACCACCGCCGCAGGTTCCACGGCGCTGATGGGCTTGAGGGAATCTTCGCGCACGGCGCGCGGTTCGCCGAACAGATAGCCCTGGGCATAGTCCACGGCATAGTCCAGCAACTGCACCACGGTCTTTTCGTCCTCGACCCGCTCGGCGATCAGGTTCAGGCCATGGCGGGTGAGCAGCTTCTTGAAATCCTCGGCGGCCACCACGGCGCCCGCGCCGTTCATGCCGCGCGTCAGGGTGGAGGCGCGCACTTTCAGGTGGCGGAAGCCGATGGCCTTGAGGCGCAGGAAATCCAGCGCCAGGCTCTCGACATGGTCCATGGAGAGCGCAAAGCCCATGGTGGCCAGTGAGGTGAGATTCTTTTCGCCTTCGGTGCCGGCCTTCAGCACGGCCTGCTGGTTGAATTCGAAAATGATCTGGCCGGCCAGGTCGCGATTGACCCGCATATAATCCAGGAATTGCGGGAAGAATTCCTTGTCGGCCAAGGTGTCGCCGGAAATGTTGCAGAAGATGCCGATATCGCGGTTCTTCTGGGTCAGCTTGCGCACGATCTGGACGCAGCGGAACAGCAGCAGATTGTCCACCACGCTCATCAGGCCTGCCGGCGCGGCCACCTGCATATATTGCGACGGCATGATGATCTGGCCGTTATGGTCGCGCAGCCGCGACAGCGCTTCATAGAAGCGCAGCTTGCGCTGCGGCAGGCTGACCATGGGCTGGAGATAAAGGTCGACGCGATTTTCTTCCAGGCTGGCGCGAACGGTCTCGAGCAGCTCGTCCTTGTCCGCCATGGTATTAAGATAGGCGCTGGCGGGGCCGCGCTGGTCCTTTTGCGGCAGGCGCGGCACCTGGGCGGCGCTGCGGGAAACCTTGCCGGCGAAATCGCGCATCAGGCTTTCCAGCACTTGCAGTTCGGCGACGATCTTTCTTTCCTGCGTGGTGGCGCGCTGCTCGATCTGGCCCGTCATCTCGCCCAGCCGCGCGCGGGTTTCATGCAGCGCGGTCTCGAATTCCAGGTGGCTCTTGCGCAGATGCGCCATTTCCTTGGCCATGGCGCGCTTGTCGCGGCGGCGCGCGATGCCGCTTATCACTTGCTGGATACAGATGAAGCCGACAATGCCGGACAGAATCGCCACCGGCCAGCCGGTGAACAGCGCCAGCGCCGCGCCCACAGTGGCGCAGATAAAGAACATGCTGAGGGTCAGCAGCGCCTTGGTGACGGTGGAAATCCGGTCGGTCATACCAGCGACTATCGCCGCGGTGCGTTTCCAATGTGTTAACCGTGGAAATTCTTCCACAGCCATGCTTGCAAGGTTAATGAAGCGTTAAATCCGGCGCGGCAAGAAAAAGGCCCCCGGCAATTGCCGGAGGCCTTGCAGGTGCTCCACCTGATTTCATCTAACGGTTGTGACCCCAGCCGCCATGGCCGCCCCCATGATCGCCGCCGCGCCAGCCGCCGCCATTATGGCCGCCGGCATTTTGCTGTGCCGGTGCTTGCTGAATCTGGGCCTGCGACCGGCCCTGCCAGCCGCCACCGTTATTCTGGAAACTGCGCGACTGGAAATTCTGGCCGCCTTGGAATCCTTGCCGGTTCCAGCCGCCGCCGGAAAAGCTGCCGCGATTCCAGTTGTGGTTGTTTTGATTGAAACGCTGGCTCTGGAAATTCTGGTTGCCCTGGAATCCAAAGCTGCTGCGATTGTTCCAATTGTTGCCGCCGAAAGACTGCTGCGGGTTGTAGGCGCGGCGGGCATAGTTCTGGCCGCCCCAGTTTCCGCCACGGGTGAAGCTGCGGCCGCTGAAGCCATGGCTGCGATAGAAGTTGCGGCCCAGTGCCGGACCGAAATGCCCGCCACGGTTGTTGCCGTAGCGCCAGCCGCCATGCACCCAATATTGCCGGCGTCCGCCATAGTCGCGCCAGTAGAAGGGGCCGTTGTACCAAGTGTTGCCGTAATAGACGTCGCCATAATAGAGCGGCAGATCATAAAAATCGTCCGGGCAGTCATAGCCGGGATCGCAATAGCCCGTATCCGGACCATAATAGCCGGGACCCGGATCGTAGGATTGGTCATAGGGCTGGTCGTAGCCCGGTCCGTAAGCCTGATCGCCGTAACCCTGATCATAAGACGGGTCATAGCCGCCCTGCTCGTCTTCATAAGGTTGCGCGCCGGCAGGGGATGCGGCCAACGCGCCTGCCACACCGAAGGCTACGATTGCCGCTTTAAAGAACCTTCTCATCGTTTCGCTCCACTGAACTTCTTACTGGCCCTCACGGCGCGAAATCATCGCGTTGATGAGAATTTGATCGTCTGGGGCTGAACCGTATCTGAACCAATTAAGATCAATTGTGTCTGGGTTCATTTTCGTACCGGTCTTTTACCGCCGCAAAAGAAAACGGCCCCGGGAAACCGGAGCCGTTTCTTTATTGGATTGCGCGTTCAGCGGTGATGTCCGCCGCCATGGCCGCCACCCCAGCCACCACGTCCGCCGCCATGCCAGCCGCCGCCATAACCACGGCCATAGCCGCCGCGATAACCGCGATAGCCATAGTCGCCGAAATAGATGCTGGGACCGTAATAGCCGCCGTAATAATAGGGATCGTAATAGGCGGGCGCATAATAGGGATCGTAATAGCGCGGGCCATAATAGCCGCGGTATCGCGGGCCGTAGTAACCGCCATAATAGCCGGGGAAGCCCAGGCCGATACCGATCGACACGCGCGCTTCGGCGGGGGTGGTGGTGACGGCGGTGGTCGCCGCGGCGGCGCCAACGACCATTGCCGCACCGAGAGCCAGTTTCGCAAATTTCTTCATGATCAACTCCATTGCTCGAATTCCGATTCCCCTCAGTGATGCGCACTTTGGAAAAAACCGGCTGAACCACAGATGAACAAACGTCAGGGACGGCGCGCTGTTGCCGCCAGGGGCGAAATACCCTGAAAAGGCCCTGAAGCTGACTGATCGTTCATGGGGCTGTTCGGGGATCTTTCCGCCCCGGAACCGCCTTTTTCCGCCTTTTAGGCCGGAAGCCGCCTTGACCGGGCCAGCTTGGGTCCCTAAATACCGGTCGCGGCACTTGGCACTCAACGGGTGCGAGTGCTGCAACCTGTAAAAAATCCAATCTTATCAAGAACCTAAGAAAGAGGATCGCAATGAAATTCCGTCCGCTTGGCGACCGCGTAGTGGTCCGCCGCATCAAGGAAGATCAGAAGACCGCTGGCGGCATCATCATTCCCGACACCGTCGCGGAAAAGCCCCAGGAAGGCGAAGTCATGTCGGTCGGCCCTGGCGCCCCGGATAACAACGGCAAGCTGATCCCCACCACCGTGAAGGCCGGCGACTATGTGCTGTTCGGCAAATGGTCCGGCACCGAGGTCAAGCTCGATGGCGAAGAACTCCTGATCATGAAGGAGAGCGACATCATGGGCGTGCTCGAAGGCAAAAAGGCCAAGAAGTAAGCACTCCCCTTTCCAATCATCCGAACAACTGAATTCAGGAGAATTATCCAATGGCAGCCAAAGACGTGAAATTCGGCGCCGACGCCCGCGAGAAGATGCTTCGCGGCGTCGACATTCTGGCCGACGCCGTGCAGGTGACGCTGGGTCCCAAGGGCCGCAACGTCGTGATCGACAAGAGCTTCGGCGCTCCGCGCACCACCAAGGACGGCGTCACCGTCGCCAAGGAAATCGAACTGGCCGACAAGTTCGAGAATATGGGCGCCCAGATGGTGCGCGAAGTCGCCTCCAAGACCAATGAC
>Ga0097621_100000672_pt1 | contig 23958 bp, 24 predicted proteins | sample KBSMisM72_FD_73165 | JGI IMG/M metagenome (GOLD analysis project Ga0097621, IMG submission 73165) | Miscanthus rhizosphere microbial communities from Kellogg Biological Station, Michigan, USA - KBS Miscanthus M7-2 (version 2) (version 2) | ecosystem: Host-associated > Plants > Roots >... | reverse complement strand
GGATCCAGTCACGTTACTCATGGTTGTGGCGTTCGTCGGCGGGTTGGTCGTGGCTCTGTTGCTAGCGCTTTTCCATCATCGTTCATCACGGGTGAGCGCTCCACTTCCTCGTCGTGACGACGCACCACTCGTCGACCCGATCAACATCGCACACATAAGAGTCACGGGTATCGCCGGCTTCGGGTTCGTCCTGGTGGCGCTTGCCGTCGCCGCGTACATTCCGAGCATCGGTGTGTCACTGGCGACCGGGGCGGCCCTCGGAATTGTGTTCGCAGTCGTCCTGATCTTACGAAGAAGGCGCATCGTCATTAACCACCCATGATCGCTTGAGACGGCGGAAAGTAATGACGGAAGACATCCATTCAAATCGTCCGCGATGGAGCGTTGCGCCCTACCTGGTCGTCGATGACGTCGTTGCCACGGCCAACTACTACCGCGACAAACTTGGTTTCGAGTACGACCGGTTCTGGAACGAACCTCCCTCGTTTTGTATGGTGTGGCGAAACGGTATCTGCATCATGCTGGCCCAGCTCGAACAGACCGGCGTCATGCGACCGAATCGAGTTGTCGATCCGGAAGGGGGAGCCTGGGACGCCTACATCTGGATCGACAATGCGGACGGCCTCAACGCCGAATTCAAATCCAAGGGCGTGAAGATCACGCGCGATGTCGGAGATCGCCCGTACGGCTGCCGCGATTTCGATGTGGAGGACTGTAACGGCTACCGCCTGTGTTTCGGTCAGGACACGGGACGCGAATAGCCCACGCGAAGCTGACCAAGGCATGCCGCCGCGGCTGAAACGCGGACGTTAGGCAGATGCGAAACCGCCGAGAAACTGCGACCTCGGTCTTTCTTGATTTCATCCGCGTGGTCGTGGACGGGGACATCGACCACGCGTCCCGGCGTTTGGCGGAGAGTCCGGCTCTTGCGACCACGCCGTCCGACGCCGGCGCTACACGTCAGAGGTCCTCTTCTTTTTTCTTCGCCGACATCGCTCACTATCTCTATGAGGGCGATACAGCACTCCACATGGCTGCCGCCGCCTTTCGGCGTCCTGTTGCGGAACTCTTAGTCGCGCATGGAGCCGATTGCCGAGCAAGAAATCGCCGAGGCGCAGAGCCGCTTCACTACGCTGCCGACGCGAACCGGTGGAATCCGACGGCACAGGCTGAGACGATCGGGTACCTCCTGTCGATTGGCGCCAATCCGAACGCCGTGGATAGCGGGGGCGTGACGCCGCTGCTCAGAGCCGTGCGAACGCGGTCGTTGCCGGCTGTGCGCGCGCTGCTGGATGGCGGGGCGGATCCGAGACAGCCAAACAAGACGGGATCGACGCCATTGCACCTTGCCGTTCAAACCACTGGGCGAGGAGGGAGCGGCTCTCCGCAGGCGCGTGAACAGCAGGCCGGCATCATCAGACTGTTGCTGGAACGCGGCGCAAGGGCGACAGACAAGGACAAGCAGCGCAAAGCGGTACATCAGACCGCGACCAGCGAATGGATTCGAGCGTTGCTGAGGGAAGTGACACAATCGACCGAATGAGCAAGCCGCTGCCCTGGCTGCTGGCCTTGTACGGGCTCACCAGTCTCGTGCATTTCATGCACAACGCCGAGTACCTGAGCGTCTATCCGAATTTGCCGGCGTGGCTGTCACGGTCTCAGATCTACGGCGTTTGGTGTGGCATCACGATGCTGGGGCTCGCCGGCTACACGCTGTACCGTCGAGGCCGCGCGCTCAGCGGTCTCTCGTTACTGGTCGTCTACACCTTGCTCGGATTCGACGGTCTTGTTCATTATCAACGCGCGCCATTTGCCGCCCACAGTGCCGCGATGAATCTTACGATTTGGTCAGAGGTCGCCGCAGCGGCACTGGCCTTCATCGCGGTGGTCACGGTTGCTCAACGCGCGGTGTTCCAGAGGATCACGACGACCTGATACCCAGCAACAAATCGATCACCAGCTGATCGAGCTTCTCGTACGGAAGCGGACGTGACGCGAGCTGCTCGCGGTCAAATTCGCGCGACTTGAGTGAGTCCGCAGTTGCGCGGTTGTACTTGCCAATGGCGACGTCTGCCGCGTGGCTGCGAATTTCCGCGAGCAGCGCCTGGATCTCTTTGTCTGCCGCGAACTGTCGCGCCTTCTCTTTGAGAATCAGGTACGTCCGCATGCAGCCGGCGGCGAAATCCCACACGCCCTCGCAGCTCTCCGTCCGTAGCGCGTGCGCGTCGAAGTGGCGCGGGCCGTCGTACCCCGATTCCTCGAGCAGCTTCACGACGAAGAACAGCGCCTTGATCGACTCGGATCCGAAACGCAGATCCTGATCGAACCGGCCCGGCTTCTGGTCGTTGAGGTCGATGTGGAACAGCTTCTTCGCCTCGATCGCCTGCGCGACGACGTGATAGAAGTTCAGACCGATCATGTGCTCGTGGGCGACTTCGGGGTTGACGCCGACCATTTCCGGATGCGCGAGCGTGGCGATGAACGCGAGGTATGACGCCGTTGTGGGGAAGTAGATGTCGCCGCGCGGCTCGTTGGGCTTGGCTTCGAGTGCGAAGCGCAGGTCGTACTTCTGATCGCGCGCGTATTCGCAGAGGAAGTCGATCGCCTCCCGAAAGCGCTTGATCGCTTCGATCGCATCCTTCCCGGCATCGACTTCGGCCCCCTCGCGTCCGCCCCAAAACACATACGTCTTCGCGCCCAGCTCGACGCCAAGGTCCATCGCCCGCAGTGTCTTCTGCAGCGCATAGGCGCGGACGCGCGCGTCGTGGGATGTGAACGCCCCGTCCTTGAAGACCGGATCGGTGAAGAGGTTCGTGGTCGCCATCGGCACGCACATGCCGGCGGCGTCGAGCGCCGCCCGGAAGCGCGAGACGATGCGATCGCGTTCGGCGGCCGTGGCGTCGATGGGCACGAGGTCGTTGTCGTGAAAATTCACGCCCCAGGCGCCCAGCCGGCCGAGCCGCGCCACCGCATCGACGGGATCCAGCGCCGGCCGCACGAATTCGCCGAACGGATCGCGGCCGCGGTTGCCGACGGTCCAGAGGCCGAACGTGAACTTGTCCGCACGAGTTGGCTGATAGGACATGGCGCGCACTTTATTACACTATGCAGCGCATGTCGCGGGCGTGGTTGCTGTCGGTCGCCGTCCTGCTCGTCGCCGCGAGCGTCACGCACGCCGAGACCGGCGCTGCCGCGTGGCTGCGATACGAACGCATCACCGACGCCGCTGTCCGGCAGCGATACGACATCCTCTCCGGTCCGATTGCCGTCCTCGACACGTCCCTGGTCGTCTCATCGGCGCGCGACGAACTGATTCGGGGCGTGCGCTCCCTGCTCGACCGCGCGATGACGCCGACGACGGCGTCCGGCGGCGCGGCGATCGTCATCGGCACGGCGGACCAGGTGCGCCGGGCCCTGCCGTCGGCATCCGTGCCGACGCTGACGAAAGCGGGCGCCTTCTGGCTTGGGACGACGACGAACGGAACGCGGCAAACCGTCGTCGTCGCGGGCCGCGATCAGCGCGGCGTTCTCTACGGCGCGTTTGCGCTGCTGCGCCACATCGCGCTTCACGACCCAATCGACCGCCTCGACGAGCGCCAGGAGCCCGCGGCGCCTGTCAGGTGGACCAACGAGTGGAACAACCTCGACGGGACGATCGAGCGAGGCTATGCGGGGCCGTCGATCTTCTTCGAGAACGGCCGCGTCGCCGCCGACCTCACACGCGCCGGCGAGTACGCGCGCCTGCTCGCGTCGGTCGGCGTCAACGGCTGCGCTGTCAACAACGTCAACGCGGACGCGCGGGCGATCGCGCCGGAGTTCGTGCCGCAGCTTGCCCGCATCGCGGACGCGTTCCGTCCGTGGGGCGTCGCGTTGGCGATCTCCATCGACTTCAGCAGCCCGATGAAAGTGGGCGGACTGGACACGTTCGATCCGCTCGACGCTCGAGTCGCCGCATTCTGGAAGACGCGCGTCGACGACCTCTATCGCGCCATTCCCGATTTTGGCGGCTTCGTGTTGAAGGCCGACTCGGAAGGCCGGCTTGGTCCGTCGGCGTACGGGCGGACGCACGCCGACGCGGCGAACGTCGTCGCACGGGCGCTTGGAGCGCACGGCGGGCTGCTGTTCTACCGCGGCTTCGTGTACGACCATCTGATGGACTGGCGGAATCCAAAGAACGACCGCGCGCGCGCGGCCGTCGACAACTTCAAAGATCTCGACGGCACGTTCGACGCGAACGTCATCCTGCAGATCAAGAACGGGCCAATCGACTTCCAGGTGCGCGAGCCCGTGTCGCCGCTGTTCGCCACGCTCGAGCGGACGGGCGAAGCCATCGAGCTGCAGATCACGCAGGAATACCTCGGCCAGCAGCGTCACGTCGTGTTCCTTCCTCCGATGTGGAAGGAGACGCTCGACTTCGACATGCAGCGCCATGATCGGGCGACGCCAGTCAAGTCGCTCGTCTCGGGATACGTCGGCGTGTCGAACGTCGGACGGGCGGCGAACTGGCTCGCCCACGATCTCGCAATGGCGAATCTCTATGGCTTCGGACGCCTTGCGTGGAATCCGGACGAATCGTCCGCGCAGATCGCGCAGGAGTGGACCGCGCAGACGTTCGGACACGACCCGCGCGTGATGAATGCCGTCGACGACATCCTGCTCAAGTCGTGGAAGACGTACGAGCGCTACACCGGCAATCTGGGAATTGGCACGCTGACCGACATCATCCGCGCGCACTACGGCCCCGGCATTGAATCATCCGAGCGAAATGGATGGGGACAGTGGCATCGCGCTGACGGACGCGGCGTCGGCATGGATCGAACATCCGCGACAGGAACAGGCTTCGTCGCGCAGTACCCACCACGCGTTGCGGCCATGTACGAATCGTTGGACCGCGTGCCCGACGATCTGCTCCTGTTCATGCACCACGTGCCGTATACGCACGTCCTGAAGTCGGGCGAAACCGTGATTCAACACCTGTACGACGAGCACTACCGCGGCGCCGAGGAGGCCGCCGGTTTCGTCGAGGGTTGGCGCTCGCTCGACGGTGTCGTCGATCGCGACCGCTACGCGGCCGTCCTTTCCCGGCTCGAGTACCAGGCGGGCCACGCCGTCGTGTGGCGCGACGCCGTGACGAACTGGTTCCGATGGATTTCCGGCATTCCCGATAACCGCGGACGGGTGGGTCGCAACCCGAATCGCATCGAAGCCGAGGCGATGCGGCTCGATCGCTTCGTCGTGGACGCGGTCACGCCGTGGGAGACGGCCTCAGGCGGTCAGGCCATTCGTTGTCCGTCAGGCAGATGCACCGCGACGACGGCCTTCGGCGGTGCGCAGGGTTCGTACGACATCGTCGTGCAGTACTTCGACGAGAACGACGGCGCGTCGAGCTTCGCGCTGTTTGTGGGTGACCGTCGAGTGGACGCGTGGGTGGCCGACGATGTCCTTCCGTCGAGGGAGCCGAACGGGCACACCTCGACACGTCGCGTGATCCGGAACGTCCAGTTGAAGCCGGGAGATGTCGTGCGTATCGAGGCGGTGCCGGACAAGGACGAGTTCGCCGTCGTTGACTACGTCGAGATCGTGCCGCGAAGGTAGTGGCGCTGGCGCGACGTCGTGAGCGCGGCCGACACGCCGGCGAGAATCAGCACCGATCCAACCAGACTCCACACGGTGAGGCGCTCGTGCAGGATCGCCGCGCCGAGCAGCAGCGCGATCGCGGGCGTGAACACACCGAAGAAGCTGACGGTGGTTGCCGTCCACGACTTCAGCAGCGAGAAATAGATCAGAAACGCGACGACACTGCCGATGAGCGAAAGATACGTGACCGCGGCCCACGAGGCGGCGTCGGGCGGAAGCTTCACGCCGTCGCCCGCGAGCGACGAGGCCGCCAGCAGAAGCACCGCGCCGATGAGCATCGTCGACGCGTTGAGCGCCGCCGAGTGAATCGCTCCGCCGTGCCGCTTCGTCGCGACGTTCGCGGCGGCGGCGCATGCCGCGGCCCCGATGATCGCCGCCATCGGACCCGCATGCGACGCGTCGATATGCACGCGGTCGCCGAACAGCGCGGCGACACCCAGTGACGCGGCGATGCCGCCGGCGAGCTTGCGCCGGGTCAGATGTTCGCCAGGCACGTACACATGCGCAAACACCATCGTCAGGAGGGGAAAGGTGCCGAACAGAATCGCCGTGAGCCCGCTGTCGATGTACTGCTCGGCCCAGTAGATCAACCCGTAGTCGCCGAGAAAGAGCAGGACGCCCACGAAGACGACCAGCGTCCATTCCGCCTTTCCACGTGGCCAGCGAGCGCCGACCAGCGGCACTACGATCGCGAGCACCGCGGCAGCGATCGCGAACCTCACGCCTGCCACGTTGAACGGGCCGAGTCCGCCATACCCGACTTTGATGACGAGCCACGTCGAGCCCCAGATGATGCAGAGGAGCACGAATCCCGTCAGCCTCAGCGCGTCGCGCACAGCGTGATCATGGCACACGGCGCGTGCGCTCTCAGGTGACGCGTCGGTAACCCGGCCGGTGACCTGGAATATGATCCAGCACCATGAAGCATGTCCTGTTCACGGCGTCCGCGGCGCTGCTTGTTGCGGTGGCGCCGTTCAATTCCACTGCGCAGCAGCTGCCGAAAGCGCCGCATTTCGAGGTCGATCCGAATTGGCCGTCGATCCCGAACAACTGGGTGCTCGGAGAAGTGACGTCGATTTCCGTCGACCGGCACGATCGCATCTGGGTGCTGCACGTCCCTCAGTCGATTCCAGAGGCACAGCGCGCGAACGCGGCGCCGCCGGTGCTCGAGTTCGACGCCGCTGGGAAGCTTCTGGCCAGCTGGGGCGGCCCGGGCAACAACTCCGTCTGGCTTGGGCGCGAGCACGGCATTTTTGTCGACGCCAACGATTTCATTTGGATCGGCGGGCGCGCCGGCTGGCCGAGACAGACGACGCCAGGCGTCAGCGACGACATGATTCTGAAATTCACCATGACGGGGAAGCTCGTCATGCAGATTGGCCACAGCGGACAGAGCAAGGGCAACGTCGATACTGAAAATGTCCATCAGGCCACTGACGTGTTCGTCGATACGGCAGCGAAGGAGGTGTACGTCGCGGACGGCTACGGCAACAAACGTGTGGTCGTGTTCGACTCCGAGAGCGGCGCATTCAAGCGGATGTGGGGCGCGTTCGGCAACCCGCCGCCGCCGACGCTCGCGCCAAACGCCCCCACGCCGCAGCCGCAGACGACGCCCGAGGGTCCGGCGGAGTTCGGACTTCCGCACGCCATCAAGGTGTCGCGCGACGGCATCGTCTATGTCGCCGATCGCATCAACAACCGCATCCAGATGTTCACGACGGCCGGCAAGTTCCTGAAGCAGGTTCGAGTGACGAACGAGGGCAGCACCGTCGTGCCTGTCCCGGCAGGCTTCGCGTTCTCGCCCGACAAGAAGCAGCAGTTCCTCTACGTGGTCGACTCGGGGCCGATGCGCGTCGTGATCTTCGATCGCGCGACGATGACGCAGGTCGGCGTCATCGGGATGAAGGGTTCGAAACCCGGCGAGTTCGACATCGTCCATCACATGGCGGCCGACTCGAAAGGCAATCTCTACACGGCGGAGATCGTCAACCAGCGCCGGGCGCAGCGCTTCGTGCTGCAGAAGAACTAAATGCGACGCATCATTCTTATATGCGCTTTCGCGGGCGCGATTTCGACGAGCCTGACTGCGCAATGGCCCTCCTTCGTGCGCCAGCAGACACCGCGCACTTCGGAGGGCAAGCCCGACCTGGAGGCGCCGCCGCCGCGACTGACCAATGGCAAGGTCGACTTTTCGGGAACGTGGGAAAGTCGTCAGCCGCCGAGCGGACGCCTCGGCGGGCCGATGGTGCCGAACGTGAATCCGGCCGGCGATCCACCGCTCGCGAACTTCGCCAACATCGGGCAGAACGTCAAGGAAGGATTGCCGTTCACGCCCTGGGGGGCCGATCTGCGGAAGCAGCGGATGGCGACCAACTCGAAGGAGAACCCCGACGCGAACTGTCTGCCGCTCGGGTTTATGCAGCTGCACACGCACTCGCAGCCGCGCAAGGTGGTGCAGAACGTCAACGACCTCGTCATCATGTACGAGGCCAACAGCGGGCTTCGCACCATCTTCACGGATGGCCGTTCGCTTCCGGCGAACGATCCGCAGCCGTGGTGGTACGGCTACTCAGTGGGCAAGTACGAGGGCGACACACTGGTCGTCGAGACGATCGGCTTGCGCGACGACGGATGGCTCGATGTCCAGGGCGCGCCGTTTACCAACGGCGCAAGGATCACCGAGCGATTCCGGCGGCCGACGTTCGGCCGCATGGAAATCGACGTGACGATTGACGATCAGAAGGCGTACACGAAGCCGTGGACGGTACGCGTCAACTGGCGCCTCGGCGCCGATGAAGAACTCATCGAGTTCATCTGCCAAGAGAACAATGTGTCGATCAGGCACATGAAGTAGCGGATCACCGTCCCGACTACTTTTTCACCGTCTGCGAGTAGTTGATAAAGCCTTGCTCCTTGCAGCGGTCCTGCGCGTACGGCGCGTCGGCGACGCCGATCACATCCTGTCCTTTGTAAACGCCCTTCAAGTAGACCGAGTCGTCGGCTTCGTAAGTGCGCGTGAGCCTCATCGTCTTCGGGTCGAGCGTGAAGCGTTCGACGACATGGAGTTTGTCGCTGTTGCGGACGGGCGCGTTGAGGACGCCGGGCAGGAATCGAGCGGTGTCGACGATCAGCGTGTCGTTTTCCCAGCGGCCGATGGAGTGGCCGGCGCGCGTCAGCTTCGCATTTGCCGGGTGATCCTTCATGTTCATGTAGATCGTCCGTTTCAGTCCCATTTGACCGTACAGGATCTCGATGGCGTCCTTCTTCTGCGTGATGCGATTGACGGGGCCGTCGAATGTCCAGTCGAAGACGATGCTCGTCGTCTCGCAGTGGAAACGAGGGTTGTCCATTTGCTGGAACTTGGCGGCGGCTTCCGTTCCCGCCTCGGTCAATTCGCTTCCGCCGTACGTGCGTGGACCGGCGGGCGCGCCACGACGTCCACCGCCGCCGCGTGCCTGTGGGCCGCCGGCAGCGTCCACTTGCTGAAGCGTCGTCAGCGGAACGAGGCCACCGCCGGTGCCGCGGGGATTCGCCATTACCAGTTGTTCGGGTGCCCAGTCGCCGCTGATGTTCGGCTCGCCGCTCGACAGACGCGGTGTGCGGCCGGCCGTGTTCGGCGCCGCGACCGGGCCGCGCACTTCGGTCAACGCGCCGCCAGCGCCTTTCACGTACTGCCCGTAGCGATCCATGTGCGTGCCGTCTTTGTATCTGATCGTGTTCAGGTAGCACGAATTCGGATCGATTTTGTCCGGCGCGGCTTCCACGACAATCGGCTGTCCAACCGGAAACTGCTCCTTGTTCCAGCCAGAGCGTCGAAGCACGTGGACCGATCGCATCTCGCAGCGATGGTGCGACACTTTGCCGTCGGGTTCCGTCACGTCGAAGTAGAGCCACGAGTGCGGATTCACCAGTTCGACTCTCGTGAGCGTGCCGTTGTACGTCACCGAGCGGGTCAAGTCGAACGAACCGCCTCCGTGGTGGGCGAGCAAGAAGGGCTTTTCAAACACGAAGGCCACGAAGACAGCAGCGATGAGCGCAGCTTTTCGAATCATGCGGAGATGCTACTAGGGACGAGGGTCTGCGGGCTAGGGGGCGCATCGCGTCCTAGCGCCAAGTTGACATCACGTTCTGAGAGGCGTATTAATCGCGTTATGAGTGATCAGCCGCCGGGCCTTCGTCGCGCATCGATGAGCTGATCCATCTCAGAGATGCGCTACAACTGAACGCTCCATATCGCTGAGCCTGGTTTTTACCAGGATGCGTGTTCAACACACGCGCGATCACCCAACGTCCGGCACGGTGCCGTGTTCGAGTACCGCCGCCGGACGTTTTTGCATTTGATGGCGCTGCAATAGCATGCATGAGCTTGAATGCGCCGGTGATTGACGCTATCGTTCCGGTGCTCCTTCCGAAGGCTCTTTTTTCACGCTGAACTGCTCGAGGGATTCCGTGCTGAGGCGCATCATCGGCCTGGCTGTGTGTGTTTGTGTCTGCGTCGCAGGCACGGCACGAGCTCAGTCGTTTGGACGCAACAAGGTCCATTACGACGCGCTGGATTTCCGCGTACTCGAAACGCCGCATTTCAACGTCCACTACTATCCAGCGGAACATGACGCCGCCGTCCAGGCCGGGCGTCTCGCCGAGCGTTGGTACGCACGGCTTTCCGCAGCGCTGCACGACGAGTTCACCGAACGGCAGCCGATCGTCTTGTACGCGAGCCACGCGCAGTTTGCGCAGACCAACGTCGTGGCAGGCCTCCTCGGCGAGGGCGTCGGCGGTGTGACGGATCAGGAACGCGGCCGCGTCGTGCTGCCGTTCGCTCCCGGCCTCGGCGAAACCGATCACGTGCTCGGCCATGAAATCGTGCATGCGTTCCAGCGCGACATTCTGAAGAAGAACAATCGCGCGATGAACTCGCTGCCGTTGTGGTTCATCGAGGGAATGGCCGAGTACTTGTCGATCGGCGGCATCGACACGAACACGTCGATGTGGCTCCGCGACGCCGTCGCGCAGGACGATCTGCCGCGCATCGCCGACCTCGACAACCCGAACTACTTCCCGTACCGCTACGGCCAGTCACTGTGGGCCTACCTCGCGCACACCTTCGGCGAGGACGTCGTGTCGAAGGCGATGGTCTCGAGAGCGAAGGGCGGAGCGTCCGGCCGGCTGGCGGCGGTCACCGGCAAGAGCGTGTACTCCCTGACGGAAGGATGGCACGCGTTCATCCGTGAGCGGTCGCACGTCGAACCGCACGCAGACGACGACAAAGCCGACGAGAAAAGGGACGTCAAGGATCCGGCCGTCAAGAAGCCGCCAAAGCCGATCGTCTCGCTCGCCAACGGCGGCCGCCTCAACGTCGGACCGGCGCTCAGCCCCGACGGCAGGTCGCTGGTGTTCTTGTCCGAGCGCGACCAGTATTCGATCGACGTCTACGTCGCCAACACCACCACCGGCGCGATCTCGCGCAAGCTTGTCGCGACGGCCGGCGATCCGCACTTCGAAAGCCTCCAGTTCATCGAGTCGGCCGGCGGATGGGATCCTTCAGGCAAACGGTTCGCGCTCGCGGCGCTCGCCGGCGGGCTGCCGGTGCTCTCGATCTTCAACGTCGCGAACGGCTCGCTCGAGCGCGAGTATCCCATTCATGGGACCGATCAGGCGTTTGGCCCGACGTGGTCCCCCGACGGCAAACGCATTGCGTTCTCGGCAATGGCCGGCGGTCTGAGCGATCTCTACGTGCTCGATCTCGAGAAGGGCAGCGTACAGGCGCTCACGCGCGACGCGTTTGCCGACCTGCAGCCCGCGTGGTCGCCGGACGGACGAACGCTCGCGTTCGCCACCGATCGCTTTTCGTCGTCGCTCGAGACGCTCAGATTCGGCCAGTTCAGGCTCGCGCAGATCGACGTCCAGACCGCCGTGATCACGCCGCTGCCCAGCGTCTCGAATGCCAAGAACATCGACCCGCATTGGTCGCGCGACGGCGCCAACCTGTTCTTCATCGCCGACGCCGACAACATCAGCAACGTGTACCGGTTGAACGTCGCGAGCGGTGAGGTGCGCCAGGTGACCTCAGTCGCAACCGGCGTGAGCGGCGTGACGGGCCTCAGCCCCGCGCTCTCCGTCGCGGCGCGCTCCGATCGCATGGCCTACACGGTCTACCGTCACGGCGGCTACGAGATCCACGTCTCCGACGTCGACGCCTCTGCACCGCCCGCCGTCACGGACATCGACACCGTCACGACGCACGCGTCTCCAACCGTGCTGATGCCGGCGCCAGCGGCCTCGTTCTCGGAGCGGCCGTACCGCGCCGGCCTGAGGCTCGATCGGCTCGTGCAACCGTATCTCAGCGCCGGCGGCGGCAGCACCGGCAGCTTCATCCGAGGCGGCGTGGGTCTGTCGTTCGCGGACATGCTCGGGAATCGGCAGCTCGATCTCGCCGTCCAGGCGGGCAAGCAGGTCGACGATTTCATCGCGCAAGCGACCTATCTGAACATGCGATCGCGATGGAACTGGGGCGTCACGGGCGGCCAGGTGCCGTGGTTGAGCGGTGGACTGAGCTCCCCGCTCACGCCATCGGGCGACGGCGACACGCTTACGCGCAAAAACGACATCTACCGGCAGCTGCATCGAGAGGTCGCCGGCGTTGCGATCTATCCGTTCAGCGGCGCGAAGCGCGTCGAGTTCAGCGCCGGCGTCCAGTCGATCGCTTTCGATCGCGAATCGACGACCACCGTGTTTTCTGCGACGACGGGGCAGACCGTGTCGTCGACGACGAATACGTCTCCGGCGGCGCCGACCGCGACGCTCGTGGACACAGGCGCCGCGCTCGTGTACGACACGTCGGTCTTTGGCGCCGCCAGCCCGATCCTTGGTCAGCGTTACCGCTTTTCAATCGCGCCGTCATTCGGGAGCGTCTCGTACACGACGGTGACCGCCGACTATCGCAGATACATCATGCCGCTGCGTCCGTTCACTATCGCGATGCGCGTGATGAACGTCGGCCGCTACGGGAGCGGCGCGGGCGATCCGCGCCTGATGCCACTCGCGTGGACGCTGCGCGACATCGTCCGCGGCTACGGCGACACCGGGCCGAATGCGGAGTCGACGACGTATCTGAGTGCGGATCGTTTGCTCGTCGGCAACGTCGAGCTGCGATTTCCGATTCCGGGCGTGCTGTCGAAGCGCATGCACTGGGGCGCGCTCCCGATGGAGGGCCTCGTCTTTTCCGACGCGGGACGTTTCTGGATTCCTGACGTCCTGAACAGTCGCACGAACACGGCGTTTCTGCACAGCGCGGGCGCCGGCGTCCGCCTCGTCGCGGCAGGTGTCGTGTTCGAGTTCGACGCCGTCAAGCCGCTCGATCAGCTTGCGCAAGGCTGGACGTTTTCCTTCAATTTCCGCCCAGGTTTTTAACTCGGCATTCGCCGCGAGGGAATGCTGCTTGCAGCCTCGCACGACACAAAGCCGGTGGACCGCTGCAGGCTTCGTCGGCGCGAACTACGGCGCCAGCGCGACGAGTTCGAGCGTCGACTTCGGCGGACAGGTCGGCTACCTCTATCGCGGAATCATCGGCGGTGAGTTCCTGGCGGACTTCGTGCCGCGATTCCACGTCGCCAACGCATTTCTGGCAGATCGTCCCAACGTCAATGCATACATGGCGAACGTGATTCTCGCTGCGCCGTTCGGCACGGAGGCCGCGATCCAGCCGTACGTGTCGGCGGGCGTCGGAGGCATCCAGCTGCGATCCAACATGCTCGCTTTCGCGAACGTGCCGACGAGCGCGCAAAGCGAAGTGAACCAGACGCGCGGAGGCGGCGACATCGGCTTCGGCGCCATGGGATTTGCCGGCAATGTCGGCATTCGCGGCGACGTGCGGTACTTCCGCGCGTTCACCAACAACGCCGTGACGACGACCGGGTCGACGGCGGCTGATGTGTTTGCACAGAATCTGCTGTCTGGCCTCGACTTCTGGCGCGCGAACATCGGCATCGCCGTGCGCTGGTAACGCCGTGAGCGAGTCGTCTCACTCGTACGCCGATCTGGCGGCGGCGAAGGCTGCCGCCGCCAGCACCTCTTGCATCAGCGCCGCCCAGCGGCCCACCGATCGTCGATACCCATCCTGAGGAGACCAAGCTCGAAGGCGGCGGACGGTAGCACCGGCTTCGTGCCCTCCGTGCGTGTGTGAAGTCCTTCGTGCCCTTCGTGGTACAGGCCGCGGGCGGACATTTGAGTGTCCGCCCGGGATAGAGGATGAAAAGCTGGAAGGGGCTGTCGTGCGGTTTGCGCCTCTGTGGCGCGGTTGCCCCCTTAGAGAGCAACTTCGGTACCGCACGCGAATACGACGAAATCATTAGATTCGCCCGCAAAGTGGGCGAATTGGTAGCACGCACTACAGAGAATGGGCAGCGGCGTTCCCTTCACCGCCCCAGATGAGTCTAGCGGCTTACAACAGCTTGATAGTGCCCAGGTCGAGGTTGAGGTCTTCGGGGGCGAGGTCGAACTGCGTGCCGATGTCGCGGATCGTGCGTTCGATTTCCATCAGCGCTTTTCCAACGGCCTCTGTCTCCGCCGCGGTCAGCGTCCGTTCGTCCATGCGGCGAATCGCCTGGCGCTCCATCAATTTCCTGATGAGCTCTACGAGCGTCAGCACGAGCTTGATGACCGATCGCTGGACGTCGTCGGGGTCAGGGTTCCAGCGCATCACCGCCGGCTTCCGAGCCTTCTTGCGATTCTTTTTCTTTCCTCGAGCGACGGGCGTGCGGGTTCGGCGCTTCATCGGGGTCTCCGCAGTTTGCGTGGTCCGCGGTTGTGGCGACGCTTGGGGCCGCCCGTCTGCGAGAACACCCGATCGACCGCGCTTAGAAGAGCCGACAATCGCAAGTAGACGAGATCGACGCCGGCGACGCCCAGCACGACGTCGCCGCCAACCACCACGCCTTTGTTCAGGAGCCGATCGAGCATGTCGAGCAGCGTGGCGTCTTCGGATGTGTCGAGAATGAGATCGACCTGGGCGGCTGCTTTTGCCGTCCGTTTGCGCGCCGCCATTAGGCTCTGTCGACGAACGAATACGGCGGCCAGGGGCCGGTGACCTGCAGAGCGAACCCCGCCGGAGTGATCTTTCTTGCTTGCCTCGCCACGGCCGCGCGAAATCGCGCGGCCTTTCCGCGAGGCACGAGAAACGCGGCGTCGAGCAGCATGCGGCTGCGGCTCTCGGTCTCGGGCGGCGCCGTGATAGTCCGCTGACGCGTATCGCTCGCGAGGGGACGGAGGGCCTTCACGACGTCGCCGGCGATCTTTCGCATGTTCGCCGTGCGCGCGGCCGCCGTCGCTTGCTGGCGCCGTTTGGCTAACAGGTAGCCGCGTCCCGATTCGACGGCCGCCGCGCTATCGTCGGCCGGCGCGCGGGACTCGTCGAAGACGAGGCGCACACCCCATTCGTCGCGTTTGGCGAGCCGGCGAATCACGCGCTCCACGCGCGTCCATCCTGCGCGCAACTCCTCGAGCGCGCGGGCGTCGTTGGTGAACAGCGTGAACAGCTTCATCGGCACGACTGCGTCGGACTGCGGCATGAACGACGCGATGACGGCTTCGTGCGCAACGGCGGCTCGCGACACCCAGTCGAGATCGGAGAGGTGGTTGGCCAGCGACCGCTCTCCGAAGTGATCCAGAGGCGCGTCGCTGATCACGGCATATCGCTTCGGGCGCACCTCCAACGCGCGCACTTCCCGAGTGCCGGGCGGTCCGGCCGGCGTGCGCGTCGTCGAGAGTGGCTGTCGGGACGAAACGATGCAGTAAACGTAGGTGGCGTTAGTTGACGGCATTACGTGACGACATTACTTGACGTCGTCGGAAACCGAGGCTTCGACGCTCACCGAGCCGTCACCGGAGGTCATGCTGATGGGGGCGGTGTGGCCGCCGCGCAGCTCGCGCAGCCTCGCGAACACGTCGTGTTCGATGTCGTTGAACTCCTCGAGGCTCAAGTCGCCAAGCTCGAGTTTCATCTGCGCGTCGAGCAGCCGCTCGCGCAGCACCGTGTCGTCGTTGAGCTCCGCGTCGACGACCTGCACCAGTTTGTCGAGGACGAATTTGAGGCCGTCGATGAGCAGCGAATCGATCAGAAACATCGCGTACTCGAATTCTATGCCGGTTCGAGCTTCAGGCGGATATTGACGAAGTTGTACGGCGGCCACGGGCCGGTGTACTTGAACGTGAGCTGGTCGAGCCGGCTGGCGATGTCTTTGATCTTGCGGTCGAATGCGTGCTCTTGGTTGCGGGAGATGAGGAATGCCGCGTTCATGATCATCTTGTCGCCAATCGGCTTGTTGATTCTCGAGGCCACCGACACGTCCCTGAGCTCGTTGAGGATGCTGGCGACGTAGCGCTCCGATCGCGCCTGCAGCGCCGCGTCCACGAGCCGTCCGTACTGCATTCGCGCGAAGTAGGTCGGCCCTTTCTGCGCCGAAATTTCCTTTTTGAGTTTGGCGATGTCCTCGTCGTCCGATTCGACGTCCTTCACGGCCTGATCGGGATCCCAGAGCACCTTCAGGCCGAACTCGAGCTTGTTCTGCATCTTGTTCAACACGTCGCCGAACGCGTCGAACGCCGATCGCAACAGCTCGATGATGTCGTCGTGCGTCTTGAAGATCGTCCCGAACGACATCGGGATGACCGTGTGGTCGTGCATCACCGTTTCGTTGACGCGTTCGTGCGCGAGCACGTTGTCGCGCGTCGAGTCGAGCACTTCGAGCGGCGCGTCGGACACGACCGCAGCGAGGTTCTTGTAGTGGATCGTGTAGACGTCAGGCGGCTCGACGCCGATGCCAATGGCGCCGAAGCGGAGCGGCTTCTCCGAGTTGATGATGCAGTAGACGTACTTGCCGCGGCTCGGCGCGCTTCCGGTGGCCAGGTGCGGCCGCGCCCCCGGAGAGAGCGAAGGCGACGGGGTAGTCGCGAGCCGTCCAGTGGCCACGAGCGCGGGTTTGGTCCGCGGCGCGGGACGCCGCACTTTTTGCGCGAGCGCCTTCGCGCGCGCCTTAGGCTTTGACTTTGGCATGGTGTCCGCTCCTGCGATGCTTGTCTCCTGCGTCCACGCGCGCGAGCGCCTTCTTGATCTCTCCCACGAGATCTTCCGGAAGGCAGGGCTTCGTGATGAAGCCGTCGCAGCCAGCTGCTTTGGCGTTGTTCGACACGCCGGTGAGAGCGTGTCCAGTGACCGCGAGCACTGGGATGTGTTTCGTGCGGTCGTCGGCCTTCAGGCGCCGTGTCGCTTCCCACCCATCCATGACGGGGAGCGACAGATCCATCAGGATGACGTCGGGATGGCTGTCAATGGCGCGTTCGATGGCTTCCACGCCGTTGCCCGCCTGCACGATCTCATATCCCGAGAACTCGAGATACTCCGCGTACATCTCGCGCGCATCGGGATAGTCGTCGACGAGCAAGACAATCGGCTTACGGGTTTTCTTTTTCATGCTCCTAATTACCGGGTATGGGACAACGTCAACGTGAACGTCGATCCCTTGCCAACCTGACTTCGCACAGTGATGGCTCCTCCGATGATGTCCGCCAGACGCCGGCAGATGGACAAGCCCAGACCCGTGCCGCCGTACGCCCGCGTCGGCGAGTTATCGAGCTGTTTGAAATCTTCGAAGATGCGCTGGTGATCGTCTTGCGCGATGCCGATGCCAGTATCTGACACCGACATCGAGAGCGACTTCGGAGCGCGCAGCGCCCGCACCGAGATCTTCACGCTCCCTTGCGGCGTGAACTTGATCGCGTTGCTCAGCAAATTGAGCAGAATCTGCTTCACCTTCTGCCGGTCGCTGTGAATCGGCTTCAGATCTTTCGGCACGTCCGTGACGACTTCGAGCTTGCTGCGGCGGATGATCGAGTCGAGCTCCGCGAGAACCTCGCCGACGAGGTCGGGCACCTTGAACTTCGAGACCTGCAGCGGCATTCGCCCAGCTTCGATGCGCGAGATGTCGAGAATCTCGTTGATGATCGACAGCAGGTGCTGACCGTTGCTGGCCACGCGGGCCAGATGCCGCTTGATCGGCGCGTCGATGGGTCCGGCGACGCCTTGCTGCAGCATCGACGTGTAGCCGAGGATCGCGTTGAGCGGCGTGCGGAACTCGTGCGACATGTTCGCGAGAAACTGCGACTTCAGCGTGGATGCCTGCTCCAGCTCGAACGCCTGACGGCGGAGCAGCTCGTTCTGCTGGGCGATGTCGGCGGTCGCCGCGTGCACTTTGCGTTCGAGTTCGTCCGACACTTGCTTCAACTGCTCGTACAGCGCGGCTCTCTCGAGCGCCTCGCGGCGATCGTGCAGGATGGAGACGATGGCCGTCAACTCGCCCTGTTCCGTCATCATCTTGCCGGCGATCGCTTCAAACGGCATCAGCCCGCCCGTCGTCGGATCCAGGAGGTTGACTTCGCCGACGCGCCGCTCGTCGTCGCTGAGCAGCATGCCCGACACGAACGAGGAGAAGTGCGCGTCGTTCGCCTGCACCCGCCGCTGCTCGGCCGGCGACGCGCCGGGCCGTGTCGCAAACAGACGCTCGCCCGGATCGTTCATGAGCGAGGTCGATCCGCTCGCATCGGTGACGATGATCGGATCGGCGACCGAGTCGATAATCAGGTTCAGGCGATCGCGTTCGGCGCGCGCCTGCATTTCCGCGAGCCGCATCTTGCGATAGTTCTCTTCGATCTGCTCGGTGGCGCGGCGGAGGTCGCCGACGTTCCGCAGAATCGAAACGATGCCGGTGCCGTAGCGCGCGTCTTCCGTGACGGTCGACAGCAGCTCGAACAGCAAATCCGAACCGTCGACCGGATTCACGAGCAGCAGCTCGCGCCGCATCGCTCCCGTTTCCTCGATCGCCTTGCTCGACAGCGCCGACGACAGCAGCATGTTGTTCATGCCGACGGCGCCGCGGCGGCCTTCGCTTTCTTCTTCTGACGCGACGAAGAGGGTACGCGCGCGGGCGTTGGCGATCAGCATCCGGCCCTCGGGGTCCGTGAGCAGGATCGGGTCGGTGACCGCGTTGACGATCGCGCGCAGTAGCGACCGTTCGTACTCCTGTTTACGGTCGCCTTCGGACAACGCGAGCCGGCGCAGCAACTGCGCGAGGCGCAGCGCGAAGGCCGTTCCGAACCACTCGATTTCCGGTGTAATGCGCCGCGTTCCCCCCCAGAGCAAGAGACCGAGGGCTTCTTCCGACGTACTCGTACGCAGGGGCAACACGTGAAACGCGCTGTGCTCAAACGGCGTCGACGGACGACGGCGCCGCTCGTGGCCTGAGGCCGTCAGGGCTGGGAAGAACGTATGGCGTCGGTTTGTGAGAATCTGCACCAACGGATTGCGCCAGTCCTCGAGCGAGATCGTGAAGTTGCTGAGCGCTCCCGGGCCGAACCCGTAGGACCCGATGGCCGCGAGCGTCGTCTCGCCTTCGCGGCGCGCGAGACACAGCGCCTGCGTGAGGCCTCCGTACTCGGAGAGCCACTCGAGTGCATATTCCGTACAGTCCGCGATTTCGCTTCGATTCAGGAAGCCTTCGAGGAGTTCCAGCTTGGCGGTGTCGGTGGCCGGACTCTCCACCCAAGGAGAGAACCGGCGGGTCCCCCGCGCCATGGCGCTCGCCTTACCGGCGGCGCGCTGCGCCGCGACGGCCCGACGTCTGGAGTTGGGCGCGGAGTGTCGCATTTTCCGCCGCAAGTTCTTCGTACGGCTTGCTTTCGACGGCGGGACGCGACGCGGTCGCCGCCGCACCGACGGCCTCTGAATACTTCAAATAGGTGTCGATCGACGCGACCACAACGCGGGCTTCAACGGTGATGAGGTCGATACCGACGAGAGACACCCGAACCCACGCGTCGATGACGATGCCCTTGTCAAGGACGCGATCGAGAACGTCAATGAGACTACTGCCGCTCGCCGCGCGTTCAACTGCCATCGAACAAACTCCTTAGCTCGGGGCTCCAACTATCGTGGGAACGCCGCCGATCGCCTGCGGCCTGTCGCGGCCAGCTGCCGTTCGAGCGCGCGCACCTGCTTCCGAAGTTCTTCGTTCTCCGCCGAGAGCTGCTGCTTGCCCGGAGACAAGTGGTGGTCGTACTTCCACCAGTCGAGGCCAATCTGCTCGGCTTTGTCGATCGAACACACCAGAAGGCGGATTCGAATCGTCAGCAGCTCGACTTCCGCGAGCGACACCTTGATGTCACCGGCGACGACGAGGCCCTTGTCGAGGATGCGATCAAGGACTTCGACCAGGCCGGTGGATCGCGGGTGCGTTTCGACGGCTGATGACATAGGCGCGGATTCTACATCACCGTCGACATGCGCCTGTTCCCAGGCCTGGCGCGTCTGACTGTGTCCCTTCGATTACCGTTTTATGTAGCTTGTTCTTCGACCACAAGTGACGGGCGCCCTTAAGAGCAAGATCAAGACCAGCTGAGCCGCAGCATACCGCAACAGAATCGCCGGGAAGTGAGAATCTTATTACCTACTGTGGGAAAACAGTTTCTCACTCCTGAACGATTCCCTGCTCCTTGATCTTGTTTAAGAGCGTCTTGTAGCTGATACCGAGCAGCGGTGCGGCCTTACGGCGGTTCCAATGCACGCGGCGCAACGTCGGGATGATCAAGTCGCGTTCGGCCTTGAGCATCGCCTGACGCGCGACCTCAGCGAGCGACTGCGGCCCGTCGGACGGCAGCGCGTGTCCGTTTTCTCCCGCCGGCGGCGCCACGACGCCCGCCTCGGCCACGTCGTCCGCTGCGACGGGCGCGGCGACGGCGACCGGTGCCGGCGCGATCCTTTCTTGCGACGCCGTCGCGACCGCAGCGGCCGCTTGGGCACGTCGCGTCGACGCCTGCAACTCGCGCAGCAGCAGGGCTTCGTCCTGCAGAATGACGAACCGCTTGATGACGTTCTCGAGTTCGCGCACGTTGCCCGGCCACGAATAGTTCTGCAGCGTGTCGAGCAGCGTCGGCGTCATCGCCGGCTCGCGACGGTTGTACCGCTTCGCGTACTTCGCGGTGAAGAACTCGATCAGCTGCGGAATTTCGTCCTGTCGTTCGCGCAGGGGCGGTACATGAATCTCGATGACCTTCAGCCGGTAGTACAGATCTTCCCGGAACTCCGACTTCGCGAGCATCGCCTCGAGATCGCGATTCGTCGCCGCGACGACTCGTACGTCGGAGCTGACGCGCTTGTTGCTGCCGAGACGGCTGAATTCGCCGTCCTGCAGCACGTGAAGCAGTTTGCCCTGCATTTGCGGCTTCATTTCGCCGATTTCATCGAGCATCAGCGTGCCGCCGTCGGCATGTTCGAACTTGCCGACGCGCAGGCTCGCGGCGCCGGTGAAGGCGCCCTTTTCGTGGCCGAACAGTTCGCTTTCGAGCAGATCGTCTGGCACTGCGGCGCAGTTCACTTTGACGAACGGCCGATGGCGGCGCACGGAGCGATCGTGAATCGCGCGGGCGACGAGCTCCTTGCCGACGCCGCTTTCCCCGCGAATCAAAACGGTGACGTCGCTGTCGGCGACGCGATCGACAATCGATGCGATCGATCGCATCTCGTCGCTGTTCGCCCAGAACGCGAGCGCCTGGTCGTCGTTCATCTGACGACGGAGTTCGGTGACCTCGGAGACGAGCTGGCGCTTCTCGATGGCCTGCTTGATCGCCGTCTCGAGCGCGATTTCGCCGAGCCCGTCGGGATCGTCGGGCTTCACGACGTAGTTGACGGCGCCAAGATTCAGCGCTTCGACAATCGTCTGCGCGTGTTCCCGCCCTGACAGCATGATGACCTGCAGGTCTTGGTGCGCGGCCTTCAGGCTGCGAAGTGTCGCGATGCCGTCCATGCCGGGCATCATGACGTCGAGCAGCACGACGTCGGGCAGCTCGCCAAGCCTCGCCGCGGCAAGCAGATCCTCGCCGTGGCCGTACACCCGCGCCAGGTAGCCGCGGGCTTCCAGAAACGTTTTCAAGTAATTGGCAAACGCGGTGTCGTCGTCAGCGATGGCAATCTGCGGCGTTCTCATAACAACAGAATACTCCTGGGTACGGAATCAGACGGCCGAGCCGTGAGCAGGTTGCGTGCCACTGTCCCGAAGATTAGCCCGCCGCAGTTCAATTTCAGAAAAGTTTTTCCGTGATCTCGGCTGTGTCGCTTGGCACTGTCGTTGCGACAAGCCCGGCCGTGACATCGCCTCTGTGGCAAAGGAGTTGTCAATGAGTGCTAGACGTGCGCTGCAAACCCTTCTCTGCGGATTGGGCGGACACGAACTGCTTCGTAGCTTCGAGCCGCATCGTGTGTGCCTTCGCTGCACGTCCTGCCCGTATGAAACACCGGGCTGGACGCTGAAAGAAAAACCACATCAACCGCAGGCACCGCGTGCTCTGAATGCGGCATTGATTGCTCAGAGCGTTCGCTGAGCGGTCAAACCGTGAGCGGCAGGGAGAGCGCGCAGGTGGCGCGCGATCCCGGTAACGCCCACAGCGCGCCCTGATGCGCCAGCACGATACGATGCGCGATTGGCAGTGACAGACCCATGCCCCCGCGCCAGCGGTCGAACGGCAGCTGGTGATGTTTCAGCACGTCGGCCGCCGAGGTCATCGTACCTGGCTCTCCAAATGCGATCAGTGCTGTCGGGGCGGACGTGCGCGTCACGAACCCGCGCGCTTCGATCGGCGAAGTACTGCGCTCTCTGACCAGTGAGGCGATCAACGACGACACGGCCTGCCTCAATCGCGCTTCATGGCCGTCAATCCGCGCCTCGCGGTCCGCGTCGTCGTACGAGAACGTAATGTCGGCGCCCTCGTCGGAGGCTGATTGCACGACGTCGTCGCATAACGTGAAGATCGACAACGGCTCGCGCTTCAATTCCTGGCTTTCGAGCTCGCCGAGATCGCTCAGCTCCTGGACGATGTGCATCAGCCGTCCGCACGAGCGGTTGGCTTCGTCGATCATCTTTTGTTCTCGCGCCGGAAGTTCGGGCGCGGCCGACCTGAGCATCCGAAGGTAGCCGGAGACGACCGCTCCGGGCGATCGCATTTCATGCGCCAGCAACGCCATCAGGCGGCGGCAATCCTCATCCAAGTTCATCAGTAATCCGTCGGATTCTCAGCAGTGGGGCGCCACTGTCACACACTCGCAATGGATGAGTGTAGTGCGCTTCCGTATGCGGAAAGCGTGCCACTCTTGAGCTGTGTCAGTCGACTGTCGTAGTCGGCTCGGGATCTGTTTCTTTTGGGGGTGCACCAAGCCCGAGCAGCAAGCGGACTTCGCACCACAAGAGCTGCGGAAGACATGGCTTCGCCATGAAAGCGTCGCAGCCCGACAGGCGGGCGCTTTCACGCGCGCCTGGGACCGCCGTCAACGCGATGATCGGGATATCGCGCGTAACCGGTGACTTTCGCAGACGTTCGGCAGCAGCCCACCCGTCGACGTGCGGCATCGCCAAGTCGAGGACGATGACGTCCGGATGGAAGGTCAACGCCTGACTGAACGCTCCGGCGCCGTCAGTCGCCGTGTAGACCGCGCAGCCCATCGACTTGAAATAGAAGCCGTACATCGTGCGCGCGTCGAGGTCGTCGTCGACAACGAGGACTGTGGGCCTCCATGGCTTCGAGCGCGAGGGTTTCCCTGGTTTTGCTGAGACGAGTCGCGATGCAGGACGGACGCGACGTTTGTGGGACAACTTCCTATGGGGACGGACCGACATCGCCTGCCTGGCACCTCACTGTGAAGGGAGGGTGCAAGATATAAGCCCGAAGTCGCTCGTCTGTAGGAAGTTACGCGGACAGCTTGCGCGGAAACTGCGCAGCGCGACACCAGTCGACGGTCTGGGCGAGCCCTTCTTCGAACGAGACGAGCGGCCGGTAGCCGAGACGCGACGCCGCGAGCGAGATGTCTGCCTGCGAATCGCTGACGTCGCCAGCTCGTGCCGGTTTATAGATTGGCTCGATGGTGGTGCCGACGATGGTGTTCAGCACGCGAAGCAGATGGTTCAAAGACACGCGTCCGCCGGCGGCGAGATTCATCATTTCCCCAGCGACACTTGCCGCGTCGCACGCGCGCAGGACGCCGTCCACGACATTCGCGACGAACGTGAAGTCGCGTGTCTGCTCGCCGTCGCCGTAGATGACCGGCCGGTGTCCGGACAGCAACGCGGATGTGAACTGTGAGATCACGCCGGAATAGGGCGAGCCTGGATCTTGGCGTGGACCAAACACGTTGAAGTAGCGCGTCGAGACGGTTTCGAGTCCGTAGAGATCGGTGAACATCCGGCAATATTGCTCACCGACGAGCTTCTGAAGCGCGTACGGCGA
>Ga0097621_100000669_pt1 | contig 24062 bp, 18 predicted proteins | sample KBSMisM72_FD_73165 | JGI IMG/M metagenome (GOLD analysis project Ga0097621, IMG submission 73165) | Miscanthus rhizosphere microbial communities from Kellogg Biological Station, Michigan, USA - KBS Miscanthus M7-2 (version 2) (version 2) | ecosystem: Host-associated > Plants > Roots >... | reverse complement strand
TAAGCCGAAATTCCCCGTTTTTCTCAATTGCTTCCTGATTTTTGCTTCATTGACCTGGATGACTCTAACCTTGATTTATCATTTCAAATGAGGCAGGAAACGATCAATGGCGACTTTTTGACTGCTTTGAACGGGAACAATTTCTCCGGCCGGACCCACTATTTAAAATTGTTGACCAATAGCCAGACGCCAGCCTCGGCTAATGGCATATATATCGGGGAGCAGCCCAATAATTATATCTCCGGGATACTTCCAACCGTGCAGAATGAAATAGATCTTCATGCTGTCAAAGCAGATCCAGACCGTTTACAGAGCGTCAACCAGCTGCTGAATGAATTCGGATTTCGTGATCTGCTGACTCAAAATCCATTTAATCTGAGCGGCGGCGAACAAACGGTATTGGTTACACTGTCAAACCTGCTGCTGCAGCCGGAAATACTCGCCATCGATTCAACCATCGAGCAGCTTAACAGAAACTGGAGAGACCCGCTTTTACGATCCATTGGACACGGAGAATTTCAGCAGACAAAAGTCTTTCTGTCCGATAACCGCATCAACGAATACAACATTTCCGGCATTAAACGGATAGATGTACCCGCGGACACCGAAGTTTATCCGGACCGGTTCACATCACCTCAATTTACTCCCAGTCTTAAACCGGAGGCAACTGCACCCGGATTATGGTTTAAAAACATTTCATTCAGTTATGACAAGGGCCGCAGGATATTGGATGAACTGGATACTCAACTGGACCCGGGGAGCATCTATCACCTGAACGGTGAAAACGGAGCCGGAAAATCTACTTTCGCCAAAATTGCCGCTGGCATCCTGAAATGCGGGAACGGAGAAATTTTAAGGGGTAATACAACCTATGACAGCTATAAATACCCCGGAAAACTGGCGGGTTATTCCTTTCAGAATCCTGATGAGCAGCTTTTTTCCTCCAGCGTTGAGCGTGAGTTATCAGTTTCATTATTAAAGCAGAAGCATACCACCGAACGGGCCGAAGCAATCATAAACATGTTTGGCTTGCAAGGTCTGCGTGACCGTCACCCGGGTGATCTCCCCTTTGTGATGCGCAAACGCATAGCCTTAGCCGCGACCTTGGCCTACGATCGGCCCTGGTACATTTTGGACGAGCCCACTTTGGGCCAGGATGAATCCTTTGTCGATTTTCTTGTCAGCCTGTTGAATTACCTGGCATCAGTGGGCTACGGGATCATCATCATCAGTCATGCAGAAAAATTTATACAGAAAATAAAATGTAAAAAACTAAATTTGGTCAAAGGGAAATTACTCTAAACCAATCATTTAGTTACCATGAACGCTGAACCTAAAATTATCATCAACAAAATCGGGTTTTCTGAAGTTGTCAATGAAGTCCGTGAACTGAACCCGGATTTTTTTTCACATTTCATTAATGTCTTCGAAAACTGTAAACCAAATCAGAAATATGTTTATGTCATTGACTTTCCGTATGGCTACCCGATCATCGAATTTGGCAAGATGAAACTACTGGCCAAAGAGAGGGATAGCGACTATTATCTCCACGAACACAAAGTTGAATTCAAAGATACTTTCGGCCATGGAAAAGAGGAACAAAAGTGGAACACCTTTGTGAAAGACTGCGAAAAAAATACGGATCATCCGTTATCTATGGTATTGGACAACATGGTGGAAGTATTTGCCGAACAACAGGCGGGGGTATATATAAAAGCCAAAGACAGGGATAAAATACATTATCCTTATAAATTCCCTTTGAATCACATCCAGACCGGGCAGCTTTTCGGCGTCTGGGGTACTATTGATATGATCTCCAAAATCCCTCCCCCGGAAAGGTCAGAATGGCATGCTTCCGCTGGAAAATCATGTTTTGAATTCTTGTTTCCGGTCACAGAGGGTGGCAAGTCAAATGAATTTTACAGGCATTGCTGCGAAATAATTTTTGATGGAAAGGTAGAAAAGCTGACCGACGCCATCCATATCATCGCCAAAAAATTAGCGGGAAACACAAAAACCAAGATCCTGATATTTCCAGAGCACTATTTCCTGATCGATAAAAATATTGATACCAAACTTTGTCAATCCCAAAAAACAGAATTTCAGATTTTCTTATTCACTTACGGGTGGGAGCAGTTCAAAAAGCAGCGGGAGCTGCTCTGGGATAATAAAGAGCTTATGAGAAAACTGAATTATAATCACCACGATTACAGGTTTCAGATCTCTAATCATTTTCAGGAAATCGTAAACTGCAAGGGTTACGCACTGAAGCTGGTGGGAAAGGATGATAAAATACTTTATGAAGTTTTCAGATATCTCTGCGTTAAATTTAATGAACAGACCCCCAGGCAAAAAAAACAGATCAAACAATTTAAATCTCTGCTTGATTATAATACGCCGTTCTTTTTTTACTATGACACCTTGAAAGAAGATAAAAATCAATGGGCACTGGTTCCTTTTTACGGCCCGGCGATCAATACCTATATTCCCAATGAAACGACTCAACTGAGCGAACAGCTATTGACTACCGCTACAAAAGAAAAAATGGGGCACCTTAAATCAAACTGTAAAAAACAGGGCCGCAGAACGATAGACATTAGCGTTCATGACAGCCAAGACAGGATTATGAAATTTTATAAAAACTATCTTGGCATGGGTAAGCCGTTAAAGGAATTTTTTGAAGGTGACTTTGACGGAATAGAAACACCCATAAAAATCCAGGAAAACAAAGAGTTCCCTTTGTTTCGGGAATTTTTCCTCATAAAAATCGAATAACAATGCTTTTCCCACAATTAAAGGTTATTACCCAGCTGAAGAATTTTTTAAAACTGCCACAGCATGCATCAGCGAATTTATATATCATATCTGTTCAGCATTTACTGGAAACAACGGGTTCTTTATTTGAAGCAATCATTGACGCCGGTTTTCTGCCTCAGAATATCTATTTAACCGGGAAAATATATTCCACCCACCAGGCCACTTCTGATCGGCTGCGATCATTGGGCGTTCATGTTATCCCATCCAGCGTACCCGTAAAACTAGGGTGTTATATAGAAGAATTGGAAAAAGACATAACCGGCATGTGGGCTTTACTGAACATGAGACTGACCGGGGCAAGCAGGGTCATCATCCTGGACGACGGAGGCTATACCTTAAAAAATGTCCCGGACACCGTTTCAAAAAAATGCCGGGTATTCGGCATCGAACAGACCACCTCGGGTATCCGCATGCAATCCGCCTTTGGGAAGTTCCCTGTCATTCACCTGGCTGCTTCTGCGGCAAAGGTACTCATCGAACCCCCGATTGTGAGCGAAGCGGTTCAGATACAGGTGGGGAATTCCATAAGAAAATTAAACCCCAAAACCATAGGCATTGTGGGTTACGGTCATATCGGTAAAGCCGTTGCGAGAGAGTTTGCACCCGATTATACAATCCTGGTTTATGACCTCAATGATGAAATTGATAACGATCTGGTACCAGGCGCCATTCGCTGCGGTTCGCTATCCGAATTATACAGCAGGGCTGAACTCATAATCGGCGCAACCGGGCAGGATATCTCTGACCTCACCTGGCTGACCCGGTCCATGGCCGACAAAACATTGATGAGTGTTTCCTCAGGCGACATTGAATTCAATACCCTGCTTCGAAATTGCGAGCCATATCTGAACGAGGAACTTAAATCACCTTTACAGATATTAAACCTGATCACCCAAAACGGTTATAGGTTGAAAATATTAAGAGGCGGGATGGTGGCCAATTTTACAGGGACCGCAGACTCCAGCCCGGGACACATCATCCAGGTTACGAGAGGCTTGTTATTTTCCGCAGTGCTACAGATACTCCGTGACCATGCCAGGCTGGAAAATCAATTCGGTCCGATCATGCTTGATCCCGAATTGCAGTCAAAAGTAGTATTGTCCTGGTTTGATGATCAGCCGCAACGAAAAATGGACTATTCGCAGGAAATATTAGAAGGATTTCAAAACCCTGACTGGATCAAAACCCATTCAGCGGGTGTCTTCATCCAATAACCATCACTTATTAAAAGTTATCGGGCACTTGGCGGGGATATTCGCCTCACCAGGTTGCCCGTTATCGACACTAAGCAAAGGGGGATTGCTCCCCCTTTTAATGATCAATTCAATGCCCTGTTTCCATATTGAGCAAACTCGCTGCACAGATCAAACGCCGTTTGGTTACGCTGTAAGCCTGTCCCCTGCATGATGGAGCGGAATTTACTTTCCTCGTCCTTATAATTGCGGACGTTTTGGAAATAGCCCGTGATACTGTTATATGCCCCGAACAATGTGCCCTTAGTCGTCGCCGCCTGTTGGGTCGGGCTCGTCATGGCATAATCAAAAACGCTGCTCACCATATTGGTGTAGTGGCTGGAAAGTTCCTCTTCCCTGCCCTTTTTCAGCAATTCGTAGGTTTCCCGGTTCGGCACCATCGCCAGTTGAATCAATTTTTTCAGTTCCGGGTCAGTGATGCGCACCCTTGACCAGCGGTTAAAAATTGCCTCCAGTTCTACAGATAATTGATTTGTCAGCCCTAACATTTGATGCGCCGATTTGAGTTTGTCGGCTACGCTGGCGGTATGGCGAATCTTAATGCAGTTCGTACAGTCCCGTAAAGCAGCGTTTAAAGTGTTCCGGCAAAAAATGCGCACGGGCGTAAAAGCAATCGTAATACTTCCCGTCCCGTCATGCGTCGAAGTGAGAAAAAGGTACTGCTCAATAAGGTCGTTCTTCCCAACCCGGATATGTTCCGGCAGTTTGGCGGTGATAAAAATGGTTTCGCCGTAACCTAATGCGCCTGCCGTCTCGTAATGGATGCCCCCGTAATTTTCGACGATGCTGTCAAAAAACGAAAAGGCCTCTGAATTCTGCACGACCTCGTAATCCCTGCCGACCTTGTCGCCTAAAATCGCCTCGGTGTCCGTGCGGAAAGTGTAATAACTGTTCTCCGATATGATGTTCACCCCGCTCGGCATCGGGTGGATGTTCGGGCGTTTCAACACCTCGAAATTTAAGCCGGAGGCCTCTATCGCCTCGGCACTACTTTTATATTGGGTAATGGTCTCGCCTAACAAGTGCCACACCTTGGGTTTAATGATTTGATTGACTGTTTCCATGTCTTTATCTTTTAATAGTGGTTAATATGACTTCGGTTTCGGTCACCCGGACGTTTTCGGTATTGCCGATGCTGTATGCCATCTGCGTCTGCATTTCGTGAACGACCGCTTCCTTATCCTCCAGGTCCGTTTCATAACTGATTTTAATGATCAAATAAAATGTACCGTTCATGACTTTAGGAGTTATAGGAATTCATAAATTCCGCCAGTTCCAATTGGAAAACTGCCGGGTTAGCTTTTGCCAGTTCTTCGGCGTACCCCTCCCAAAAAATTTGGTTGGTGAGTTCTATGAATAATTGTATCATTGCTTTAGCTTTTAAGATTGTACGGTCTTAGAAATACGCCCCCTGTTAGCGTTTTGGGAACAGGGGGCGTTTCCATTTAATGCACTCAGGCGGGTATTTGGATACCTGCCTCGATTTCAGCCAGTTTGTCCACGCAAAGGCGGTTCACCATCTGCGACACCGTCCAGATAATGGTCGGGTTTTTGGTCACAAAAGACTGGCGGTTATCATCCACGATGGTCAGCGTACAGCCCTGGTAAACATTACCCCCGGTCTCCTCCATTTCCTCCTTCAAATCGAACTCAAAGCTTTCGAGGTTATTAATGGTTTCCAATAACTTATCCCGTTGGATTTTCCGGCGGTGCAATTCCTCCACCAGTTTCAAAGTGCCTTCCAAATTCAGCACAGGTTTAGACGTTTCAGGCTTGAAATGCTCGGCGGGTTTTTGCTCCGTCTTAGCAGGTTCAGTTTTAACCGTTTCCGCCTCAGGCGCATCTTTAGCCGGTTCAGCTTTTTGCTCGTTCTTTGCTGATTCCTTGTTGACAGGGTTATTCGCCACAAACTGCGGATTGCCTTTTTCAATCGTTACCGGGTTAACATTGCTCTTTACTTCTGCGCCATTCTTAGCGGTGGTATTTTCTTTTACTTTGGTTTCCATGATGTTAAATTTTAAATGTTTTTAAATTGTGTTTTACTCGTCTCGTGAAAGGGTCGGTTTTCCGTTAACCCTTTCCCCGGTGGTGCCCTGCCTGTTTTCTCTTTCATGATGCTTTTTTATCCGCCCCGTCGGCACATGCCTCCGGTGGCTTTTTGTAAGCACCCTCACCTGAACAAGCCGGTCAGACGGGCAAGACTTTGCGGAAAAAAATACGACCCGGAGCGCAGCGGAGGTGTGGAGATTTTTTTCCAGCAAACCCGCAGGGCCCGGTCTTGACAGGCTGATCCGGCGGTCAGAACTTTGCTTGCGAAAAAGCCAATAGAACTGCCTGGACACGATAAAACTTCCCTTAAAACACTTTTAAAAATCCGATCCGGAAGGATGGGCGATGGTCGCTAGCCTGGCGAACGAGCGGCAGCGAGCAACCGGGTGACGCGACGGAGCCCAGGCTTCCCAACTGCTTGAAGCGGCTGAGCGCAGCGAAGCGGCTGCAAAGCTGACCAGGGTAAATCACTGCGCCTTTTTCAGCCACATCCGCTTGCCTGAACGTGCCGTCAGCCGCGACGCCAGCTCCATGGCTGAAATGATCGTCGAGGATTTGGCTATGCCCATGCCGTAGAACCGGCACAGTTCTTCCGCACTTAAAGCCGACAAACGTTCCAGGTCACGGTCCACGCTGACCAGTATGCGCTCCGCCAGATCGACTGCCGACTGGTTCGGTGTGCCCGACCCGATCAGCATGGCCAGCAATTCGGCGTCTTCCATCGCCTCCCGTCCCTGATCCGCCAGCTTCTCCCGCGGCCGGAATTCCGGCGGCCAGCTTTTAATACCTTTTGCCGCTTCCGGTTGCGCGAACAAGTCGCCCTGCTTTTTCAGGTAGCTGCCATGATGGAATAAAGAAGAAAAAGCTGCGATCAGCAGCTCGAAATCCTGCTCGAAGAACAAAACGGATGAGCGCTTATAGCTGTCATCATCCTGGCGCCTGCTGCAGGCAATGGTCATATAGACCTGGTTATTGGCAGCCTGGCGGAAATCAAAAAAGTAATGGGATCGCCCGCTGGAAAAGCTTTCTGTGGTTAAAATGGGATTTTTCATACCAAAAAATTTATCTCACAAAAATCTGCGGCCTGGTGCGACCAGTCGGTATTATTTCACATTACCCGATGCCAATTTAGCTCAACCGATCCCGGCATCTATTACCCGATCTTAAAAAACCTTACGCGCTATTTTGATGTTAACCATATAGTAACTTTGAATGATGAGTAACCTGCAAAAAGCAATTTGTCAAGATTGCGGCAAGCAGATCAAGGGCCGCAGCGATAAGCGGTTCTGCGATGACAGCTGCCGAAATAACTTTAACCGGAGGAAGCGACAAGCCGAGCGGGTACAGATCACAGAAGACGCATTGGAAATCATCCGGATCATCAAAAAGAATTACCAGCTTCTGAAACACAAAAACCTTGCACCGGACGAATCAACCTTTCAATTGGTCGAAAACCTGCTTGCCAAAGGATTTAATTCGAACTATTTCACCAGTACCGCGGAAGTAGCTGGCGAATTATACCGTTTTTGTTTTGAATGCGGGTTCCGGATCTCAGATGGTTATATTTATGTTATCGAGCGGCCCGGCCAATTGCAATTGAATATTGAAGTATAAATTGTCTGCGGAGAAAAAAAAACAAAAAAATCATATCGCAGTAAAATTAATTCAAAAGCTTTACAATTCATGCAGGCACTCAGCCTGTTATGTGATAAGGTTTAGGTAAAAATCCCCTGCGGCGAGCGTTCGGGGATTTTGTATTTCAAGGCCGGAAGTTCCCTATATCCAGCGTCATCACTTATCGAAAGAATACTAATAAAAGACTATGCAGGTTAAAAATACAGCTATTAAATTGCTAAAAAATGGTAAATTAGCGACGATAACCTTAACCGCTATCTAACTTGCCTACAGACGAAATCACTGGATTTAATGATGAATTTCTCACAACTTACCAACGGGGAACAGTCGTAGAGGTTTATATCAGCCAAATTATTCCACCGTCGCAGGTCATTACGACCTTCACCGAAGAATTTACCGGGCGCTTATCACTAATGGATATTGACCCCTGTTTTCCCATTGCCGAACAACTGTTTGCAGGCTATGCCATCGGGAAAAAACTAGTATGCGTGATCACAGCGATAGATCTCGAAATCCGTACCGTAACATTAAGTATTAAAGATATTCCCCGAACAGGAGAAGAAAAACTCCGTTGGGAGAAAATACATATCAACGACGAGTTTAAGATCGAAAGCTTCGAACCGCTAAATGACCATTATCTGATCAAAACCGCAGCCGGAAATTATGGAATTATTCCCAGGCTCCAGGAACACCAACCCGATGCAAATACCTCCGTCCGGGTGAGTAATAAAATGGAAGCCTCGGGCTTACTTTATTTTTTGAGTACAAGCGCCGAAACGGAGATTCCGGAACTAGCGGATGGGGTAAAAAAGACAAAGTTCAATTCAATTGAAGAAGATCTCCAGTCCTATCATGCTTTTTCAAGATCCCTGTTAAGCCAGTATGCAAACACGGAACAGGAATTACTGATCAACTCCGGTTTCCAGCATGATCCAAGGATATTTTCAAATGATATTACCCTTGATCAACCCTTACTGATCGAATTCCAAAACGGAACACCCGCTTATGAAAACGATTTCCTGCGCAGAGCTGCGGATTTCTTTTTGCCGGGCGAGGAAATGAACAAGGAAGGCATGAAAAAGCTGCTTGAAAAAGTAGGCGGCCTGAACTACTGGTTCAAACTGAACAAATTTCAAAAAAACGACGACCGGGATAAGGAGACCTATGTTGATTTCACGCTGTTTAATGATCAGGTCAGCATTTTTGTGAATGTTCAACACCCAATGGGCGAGGACGAGCCTCGCTTTATTGTCCGGAATTTCAACATCGGCCACGACAGGGCGGGCACCAGCGAACGCAAAAAGAAATTTTCTAAAAACGGAGCGTTTCTTTTCAACTCCGCGATTGTGCTCCGGTTGCCGTATACTAACTTCCCGCTGGGATTTTCACAACGGGCAGCCTTTAATTCGGTCATGTTAAAGTCCGAATGTCATCACTGTATTGCAGAGCTCAAAAAAGAGTCCGGTGAAATTCTGCGACAGGAAGGGCATACGCTCGGTATTATTGATAAGTTTCTGGAATATCAGCTGAGTCTGTTAGACAAAAGAAAAGAGAATACCATCTTTATAGAACGTTATAAAAGAGTACCCAGTGAATCCAGTCATGCAGCGATCTCTTTTGTTCAGCCGATGGCAGAAGAAGAACTTGACCTCGATGGTGATCCGGTGGTCAATGTCAGGATCAGGCAGCCATCCTACAAAGAAAACCTGGACGAGGAACTGGTTTGGGTGGGAGACGGTGTATTGAAACAAACTGAAAGCGGATGGAAAATCTCCTTTAAGGATGAGGTAGATGTAAGCTTGCTCGACCGCGGCTTTTACATCGAAAAACGAATTTCAAAACGGCAGTTGCATATCCAGCGGGAGATCATCAAAGATTTTTTAGAAAAGAAGATCAGGATCGACCATATCGAAGCGCTCCTGATCAAACCGGAGCAGACGAAGACGCCAAAACTTGCCCGTGTTGACTTTATCAACCCCGACCTGAAAAAAGGAGCAGAATCACGCTCCGATAACAACCAGATCACTGCGGTAAAAAAAGCAGTAGGCAATCAGAACATATTTCTTATCCAGGGGCCGCCGGGCACAGGGAAAACCACGGTCATTGCAGAGATCATCAGCCAGCTCACGGCAAGGAAGGAAAAGATACTGGTTGCGGGTCAAAATCACGTAGCCGTCGATAATGTGCTCAAAAAAATAGCGAAAGATGCCAACCTGGCTTTGCTGAGGGTCGGTAACCCGGAGAAGGTTGACCCCGATATGGTTCATTATTGCATCGAAAAGCTATCAGAGGATTACAAAGCGGACCTTAAACTTTTTATACAGCATCAGAGCATGCTTGCGCAGGAATACCTGGTACTAAAACAATCAAAACTTGATCCGGAGGAAATCAGCACATGTTATAAAACCAAAGCAAATTCGTTAGCGAAAAGTTATGGCCGTTTGCAGGATCGTTACCGCAACATGCATCTAAAGCTTCAGCAAACGCTTGCCGCACTGGAACCCGGCCATATTCAAAACTCGGTCAAAATACTTGAGAATTGGAGCAGCAATATCCAAAGCGAGTATGAGCTGTTACTCGAACCCCTGATCTACAATAGCGTCGATGTTGTTTTTGCAACCTGTATCGGGATCAAAACGGATCCAATGTTCCGGCAGATCAAAAAGAAATTTGATACCGTGATCATCGACGAAGCCGGAAAAGCAAATATTGCAGAGACCATCGTAGCCATGGAGCTGGGCAAAAAAGTGATCCTGGTAGGCGATCAGATGCAGCTGCCACCTTACATTGACGGTGCCTGCATTGATGAACGAAATCCGGATTCCTTTCAGCGAACGGAATTTGGCCAAAACTATCAATTAGCTGATATCCTGCATGCGCTGAAAACATCTTTCCTGGAGTTCATTATTAACAGGATCAGCAAAAAACAATTCCCAGCGGAAAACCTGGTATTGCTCAACTATCAGCACCGCATGCACCCGCATATTGGTGAGTTCGTATCCGCCTCATTTTATGACGGCAAGGTACAAATGGGCGCAGATACCCATTTACAGCGGTTGCCCTTACCTATGCCATTGGACAAAGAGATCATTTTCTTTGACACCTCCAACACCAGTGACCGGTTTGAAAGATCCGAATCCTTATCTTTCCGGAATGACTGTGAAGCAAAAGTTATCACGGACCAGGTAATGCCGCTGCTGCTGGACAATGAGGTCAAGCCGGAAAATATTGCGATCATCGCCCCTTATAAACTTCAGGTTGGAAACATTCAGCGCTTCATTACGAACGCAGCACAGATCAGCAATAAACAGATCGACGTATCAACGCTCGACTCTTTCCAGGGGAAAGAATACGATGTCATTATTTTCAGCTTCACCCGCTCAACTGACCATAGCAAGGCCCCGGTTATCGACGGCCGGCGGAGATTCGGCAAAGTTGGTTTTTTAGATGATGCGCGCCGCCTGAATGTCGCCTTCAGCAGGGCCAAGAAAAAATTGATACTGATCGGGGATGCCGGTTATTTATCTGACCCCCGTTCCCATTATGACTTTCTATTTAATTACACAGGGCTGTTTAAAACATTGGTTGGATTGACGCGTGATCCGCGTTTGGGCCGTTTTATTAATATTGCCAGCTACCGGTCCGATCGGGTTAAGGTACGCCAGCCTATTGACCTGAAGGTGGGCACTATTATTCCCGGTAAGGTCGGCGACCTGGCAATCGCAACCAGCTCCCAAAAGCCCTACGGGCGCTATATCCTATTAGCCGAAGGTAAGGCCATTGCCCTTTTTGCGTACAAGGGACAGGTAATAAACAAAAACTTTTCCAGTTTAGCACCAGGGGCTTCAGTTCAGCTCTTAGTGATCGAAAATGAGCTGTCAGGTTATCCTGTCGTTCAGATATTGCCCCCGGAATGGATAGAAATCATGGAACATTCAGCATCGGGCAAGCCCTTAAAGGCATTCTTCGAGTGTAAAATAAACGGCGGGTTTTTGCTCAAGTTAAAATCAGGTTTAACCGGAATGGTATCATTTAAAGATACAGCAGGCTATGTGAATCTAACGAACACGAAAGCCGTCGATGTGGTAGTTAAATCCTTTGATATGGTCAATCACAAAATAAAATTCAAGGTGCATCATGACTAACTTCACGCTGGATTTTGAACGTTTAAACGAAGCCATAACCAAGCAAGGCCGCTTGCTCAAAGGTTTGGGACATATTCAGTACCCCATTTACTGTGTTCATGCAGTGATTACAGACACCACCCCTGATGCCTTCGACAACCTCGACCGCGTGATCTGCGAATTCCTTTTCGACAAACCGGATTACCAGCCACTGCATATCGCGGCATTAATGGGGACCTCCACTTCATTTATAGAGCAAAGGTTGCAGAGTTTGCTTAACGACGGGCTGATCGAGCGAAAAGTGAATACCGGCTTTTTATTGACGACTCAGGGCGTACAGGTCTTCCAGGAAGCCGTTCAAAAACGGGAGCACCGGCGCCCTTTCGATTTTTACATCGATGGTATCAGCCTTCAACCTCTGCTGGGTATTTTCTATACCCATTACAAGAATCGCCTGATTAGCGAAACCGATAGCTACATTTATACCAACTCCAGGGGAGAAAGCGTAACCAAATGGCCATTCGGTCCTGATATCGTGCATACTCCGCCGGATAAACAAACCATCAGTGACGGGATATTTGCCATTTCCCAGGACAAGCGGAGTGATTATGGCATACCCGTTGGCCTGGAGTCCATTGACGAGATCTTTTATACCAAACAAACATTTCCACTACTGATCTCCGTCAGCGAACAGAACGGCACCCTAACGAAAGAGATCCTGGATGGTTTTCCCTTGTTTTCTTTGAGCGAAAAGACCACCTATTATGAAGCTGCCAAAAAGAACGTCCGGTGTTTTGAAGACAAAGTGGCAACCCGCATCAGGCATTTTGAATTCAGGATCGACCGGCAAAGCTTTATGCAGGCCAATGAACAGACAGAGCAAGCCGTGGTCATAACCAACTGGCCGGAGATCGACCGCTCAGTGACCCATACCAGAAGTTTCTATTTTAGCTCAGAGGAGCTAATCTTATTGCTGGAAAAGCATCTTCAAATTACAGGTATTCGTCCGGAGGACCTGATCAGGGAAGATAACGAAACTGGCATTAACATCAGTAAAGCCCTGCTCGACAGTGCAGCAGACAAAAAGCGTTTACTGCGGAATCTGATCCGCGGCAGGGACTACAAATTCGGGAGCCGCGATAGCAATGCATTTATCATTTTTATAAAAATAGCCACCAGCGATGAGCAGGTAAGCGGGGTGCTGGATTTTTATAAAGCATTACGTGAAATCCCTCCGGATCAGAGCATAACGCTGGACAGGCTGGCAGCCCTGAGTCCCGGCTACGCCATAAAATACCGTGAGCTTTTACAGGCAGTCGCGGAGCTCGAAATACTGGAAGAAATAGATATCAAAGAACACATGCTGGAGCTCACATATTCATGAAAACCTACGAGGCATCAAAAGATTGTTTTAAAACCGGGTTATTTTTAACGAACCCTGCTAAAAGCGCGGACCCTCCGGTTGCTTCTTCCCATCTTTTTTTAACGCAGAAGGGGTCTCCCGCGATACGCGGCGAACTAAGCCGGCTGATAGCCAATGCAGAGACCGTTATCAAGATTTGCAGCTTTATTGTTACCGATCCGCAGATATTCGGACAATTACTGAACAAGGCCCGGGAAAAAAAAGTAGCAATATTCTTACTGACGCAGCTCGATAATTCAAAGCTGATTAACACCAGTGCAGATATGGATCTCTCTAATGCGGATGAGCAATCCGCATTACATTTACATCATATCCAAAGACTTTACGATCAGGGCGTTCACGTTCGGGCCGCAACAACAGCACATGCTAAATTTGTCATCGCTGACCGCAAAACAGGCTTTCTGACATCAGCCAACCTCACCGGTCCGTCACTGGACCTGAATATGGAGTCGGCTATCTACGTGAATGAAAGGGATTCTGTTCAATTGGACCGGCTGTTTGATATTATCTTTCAGAAAGGGACGCAGTACCGTCACTATATTTCCGCTTCAAAACAGAAAAACCTCATCATTCAAGCCGGAGCCAGCCTTCAACCGCACGACCTCAGTTTACTCGACAATACGGCAGGGACCAAGTATACGTATGAAAAGCTCATGCACGGACTGTATGAACAGATCGTTCAGATCATCAATGGCGCTGAACAATTTATTTATCTTTCCAGCTTTAGTATCGTCGCCCTGGATAAGCTACCTGAGTTTTGCCAGGCGATCACCAGCGCTGTGCAACGCAACGTGACCATAACAATCTTTTGCCGGGGGATGAATTTTCGTGAGGATCACCTGGAAGCCTGTGAGTGGTTACGTGCGACCGGATGTTCAATCTTTGGTGACTTTTACAACCACTCCAAAGGCATTGCCAATGAACACGAAGGCCTGTTGTTCACCGCCAATATAGACGGTATCCATGGCCTCAAGAGTGGATTTGAGGTTGGATGTATGTTTAGCCGGGAGCAGCACCGGGCATTTGTTCACTTACAGCAATGCCTGGTAGCAAACAGCGATTATGTTTTCACAGCAGGTGCCCCCAGGCGAGATTTTTTTGATACCTATTCGGTTTATGAGCAGCATAAAAACATCAAACGGCCTCCGTTACCGAATGCATTGACTATCCGCAAAAGCAACCAAGACCTGCCGGACCTTGATACCAGCCCGGTATTCTTTGCCAGCGATCAGCTCGGATATCTTCTGGTCTCAGGAAAATACCAATGGAAGTGTAATTATGCAGACGGTGTTTTTGAAATCGTAAACAAAGAGCCAAAAGATAAAAGCAGAAACCTATTTTTATTAAAGTATGAAACCTTAACGATCGATTGAAATGAAAGAAGAAATACCCTATTTGCAGGAATGGCTGAACTTATCCAAGAGCGGCAGCTTTGAACAAGCCCAGGAAATTTATTTTGAGAAACTTTTCCCATCGGTGATCGATTCTTTCTGCAGGGTCAACGCGAACAAATTACCTATTGGGGGCACGCTGTTCTCGATGCTGGGGTATTCGCCGGAACCGATCATTCTCACCGCCAAACTAACCCAGCCGACCAGGCACGTGATTTTTACTAATAAAAAGGACGAAGGCGGAAATTACCTGGAAAAGTATCTGGGTTCCAATTTCGAACTGGTACTCTTCCAGATGGACACCTTTCAGGATATTTATCTGGCGTTAAAAGAACAATTGGTCATCAATCCCACCTCCAGTGTAACCTTAGACATCACCGGCGGAAAAAAGTCAATGGTAGCGTCAGCAGCCATATTTGGCAAAGACTACGGGTGCAGGATCGTGTATGTCGATTTTGCCGAATATATCAAAGAGTTGCGTAAACCCATGCCGGGATCCGAAGAACTGAATATTGTCTATGACCCATTTAAAAATCAGCCTGAAATCTTTTTCAAATGAAACATCACATTACCTTACTGGGCGGACAACTCATGCCCATTTTACTGGGCATCAGGGAATTTGCGCCGGACATCGTCTACCTGTTATGCTCCCGGGAATCAGAAAAAGGCGCCGCAGCAATTAAAAAGATGGCCAATCCGGTGAAAGTTAAAGAAATCCAGGTAGAGGCTTTCAACTATGGGGCGATCAAAAAAGCCTGTGAGGCTATTCTTCCCCTGATCATGGAAGGAGATGAATTGAACGTGAACCTTACCGGAGGTACCAAGATCATGGCACTGGCTTGTCAGGCGTTCGTCCTGGAACACCAGCTAAAAGGTTTCTACATCAACCAGAACAATACGGTACTTGCAATCCCGGGCTATCAGACAGTCCCCGTCAAAGAAAAATTAAGCATCAACGACTTTTTCGCACTCAGCGGACATCAGCATTATACGGTAGAACACGTTGCGGATTATAATGCACAGGACCGCACAGCTGCAGCGGCCATTGAAGCTTTTGCACCTACTCCCCAGTATAAAGATATTATGGCTCATATCCGAAGGACCTTTAAAGATCAGACCATCCCGGCAAACGGGAATGAAACCTTCGGTAAAGATGACCGTCTGCGATACAAATGGGACGACAAAGAAGTGGAGATATTTATTGATAGGAAATCAAAGCACCGCTTTACTTCTGAAAAGATCATGGATCTTTTTTTCAATGCGGCCTGGTGGGAGCTCATCGTGGCGCTGGCGCTTGAAAAGAATCTCAAGCCACAGGAGCTTTTTATGAAAGTCAAACTGCCTTACATAAGCGACAAAGGCACCGATAAGAATGAGATCGATATCCTAATCAGCCACAACAATAAACTGATCTTCATCGAATGCAAATCGGGAACAGTAAAAAATGCTGACGTCCAAAAGATGAAGTCGATAAAACAAACTTACGGCGGTTTAGTCTCCAAATCTATTCTGGTCAGCCTTTACCCTCCGGGCGATGCCATCCAGGAACGGTGCCGGGAACTGGACATTGTGGTGTTTACGGGCATGGCAAAGAATTTTAACCAGCTGGCTGCGATCATCCAGAAACTGGGGAAAAGTCCTTCCTTATAATGGGTTAGGAAGATATACATAGTTATCAGTACTCTGGAGACGCCCCAGTGGTCGGGAAAACTACGTTTCATTGAGATCAGACCCCAATCCTAACAGAAAGGAAAATAGCAAATGAACAGAACTGTTACCTAAAAGACCCGACACTGTGCCGCCAAACCAAACCCAGCGCGACATGCTTCAAGATGTTGCCGACACGTGCACATCATACTGCGCCCAGCCACACGGTACCAGTTTCCCGGATCGCTTCGTCTTCCTTTAATGGTTTCATCAGCACTTCCGGATCTGCTGCATAACTCCGTCGGAATACCGCCCGCTTATCCGCTTCAATGTATCAAAGAGATTAGCATTGATCCGGCTTCGTAACTATAAAACCTATAACTCATTTTGTTCCACAATAGGTAGCATCACCCCGCATTGCGGATAATTCGAACAACCATAAAACGAGCTGTAAGAGCCTGTTCTCTTCACCAACACACCCCGGCATTCCGGGCAGCGCCGAACGAGCCCAAAGTTACCACTATCCGATCCGCCATTCAATTCCAACACAAACTTACTCGGACTCGATACATTATAAAGCAAATAATTCTTATGCCTTGCCCGCGTGATCGCCACGTAAAACACCCGCCGCTCCTCCGCATTCTCATAAGCATCCTCTTTCTCCATTAAACAACCCAGCAAAGGATCATCCGCCACCTCCGAAGGGAAACCCAGCTTACCCGAATCCAGGTCCAATAAGATCGCATAGTCACAGGTCGTGCCCTTCACCCGGTGTGCCGTAAAATATGCGATTGACAAATCCGGGAACTCCTCTTTCAAAGCCTGCAAATCCCGCGGACAATTATGATTGTAACGCCCGATCAGGAAAACGGAATTACCCAAGCCCAAACCCAGGATCTCCGCTAAAATATTGCCCACCTGAACCGATTTCGCCTCAGCCCCGCCCTCCAGGCCCACAAACTCAAAACTAGGCATAACCGCCTCCCTGTCCGCCACCAACTCCTTTCGCAGCTGCGCCGGGTTCTTCTGTATAAAATCCCCGGAAACCTTCAGGATCTCGCTGTTAAAACGATACGTACGCAGTATCGCCGTACTGCTCGTAAACCCAAAATGCTTTTCAAAATCCGTAATGATGGAGATATCGCTCCCCGTAAAACGAAAGATCGACTGCCAGTCATCGCCCACCGCATACAGCTTGACCGCCGGATTTTGCCTACGCAACGCCTTCAACAAAGCATAACGCCCCAGCGACATATCCTGGAACTCATCCACCAGCACATATTTATACGGTTTAGCAAACTCGCTCCGCTCCAGACAACCCGCGGCGCGGTTCACCATATCATTATAATCCAGTTGCGACCGGCGCCGCAATTCCGCTTCGTACTCCCCATACAAGGGCCCGAAGACCCCCAGGAATATTTTCAGGCGTTTGTGCACCAACAGACCCCGAACAAGCTGATCCGGCGTTTTCCCATTCGACTTCATGAGCCCCAGGAACGTATAAACCAAGTCCATAAAATCCTCATAATGCGCACCTGCTTTGACCAAAGCAAGCATATCTTCCGGATCACGCGGTTTAAACACCACCCCATGATCCAGCAAACGCTGTTTCAGGTTCGCCAGCAGCGTACCCTCCCTGTTCTCAAAGGAATAGGTCTTGATCAGCTTCGTTTGATACTTTTGATGTATCCCCTCCTTCCATTGGATCAGCGCATGGTAATACTCCTTTGCCGTCTTATAGCCCGGTTTCACCGCAAACCAGGAAGGCACATTCCCGTCCCGGTCGATTCCGTAATGCTCATGCCAGATCGCATAGTCCGTCAAATAAAAATCAGGATGATAAGAAGCATGATTAGCCCCGCGATCCTCCGGTTCCAACGGGTAATGCTTCTCATATTCATAATTCAACCCCTGTAAATAAAAGAAATTCCCGATCTCCATCTCCTCCTTACTATTCACCTTATTGCCGTCCAGCGTCATATTCTCAAACCCCTCCTCATGCCGGATAAACTCATCCTTTGATTCAAACTCAAACTCATCCCGTTCCGGCCGGTTAAAAAACGCCAGGAAGTTCACCGCCCGCCGCTGAAAATCAGCATCCTCCAAAAACAAACGATCAAAGGTTTCCTGCAAAAAAGCCTTCGCCGCCTCATCACTCCCATCAAAAGCCACGTTCAACTCCTGATCCGAACAATGCCGGTTGATCAAATAACCAAACCCGTTAAACGTCCGCACCTCCAGGTTTTCTATGCCCTCCATCTCCCCGCAAAAACGCCGGCAGCGTGCCAGCATCTCCTGCACCGCATTCCGGGTAAACGAGATCACCAGCAGTTCCTCTGGCCTCGCCAGGCCCTTCTTCAACAAATAGGCCACCTTCGCTGCAACCGTCGTCGTCTTCCCGGTACCCGCCCCCGCAATCACCATGTTATTATCCTCATCCCGGATGACCGCCTCCACTTGCTCCGTCGACAAAGGATACGCCTCCAGCGAGGCAAAAAAATCAGCAAATTTCTCAGACTCTAACCGCACGAAATCTGTGTTATACCGCTCCCGTATAACGCCAAATCCGTCAAACGTCCGCACAAAGCGGTCGATGAGCCCTTCCAATTCCAGCGGCAAGCCCAGGCGGCCAAACCCGGAATAAACCAAATCGCGCAATTCCGTATGCTCCGCCATAAACAACTGTTCCTCCCGAAAAGCGCAATATTTTTCATAGGAAAACAGCTGGTCGATTTGCGATACTGCCGCCTGAAAACGCTCCCGTAAAGCCGGCAATTGCTGCCAGGCTTTTTTCCGCGCCAGCCAATCCCTATACACATACCAGATCCCGACAACCGAAATACAAAGTATAACGATTTCAAGTATATCAACCAGATCAATTAGGTTTTTTCCAGGCATTGCGGACAAGGTGGTTAGCTCAAACCAAGAACGTGATTTTCTGCGACTTAATCAAATTCCGCCTGAAGTTGGAAGAACAAAAAGATTAAAGCCCATGGTTCTCTGAAGCAGTTCACGGTTATTAGTCCAAATCCTGCAGCGTCATATGCTTTTTTTCATAGATCTGCATAAAAATATTGGCCAGGTCATTGTCGCTCTGGCGGTCATGATCGCCTTGCCTGTCCAGGGCCAGGTTTATCCGTTGTATGTTCCCTTTTTCTTTTAATATCCGGTAAATACTGGAAGGGTCAAACAAGCCAGCCATCGCATCGTATTTCCCTTCATTAAATCCAGCTTTGTAGATCTGGTTACCGTCATGTGACCCAAAACTGGCCACTGTAGGCGTAAAGACCTTGATGAGCCGGATTGCCCTTGACGGTGATTTTTTCAATTCCTTTATGATCCGGCTTTTCAACTCCCGCGGGTTCACCGCGTGCCACCAGATCATTAATCGCCACAGATCCATATCTTCTACGATCTCAAAGAAATCGAGATATTTGGCCGCATTTTTAAACCTACCAAGCAGATCGGCCTTGATGCTCTTTTCATCACTGGTGGTATAAAACCGCTCATCCCCTTTTTGATCTTTGTAAAATACCCAGTAACAAATGTCCATTGCGAAACCCAGGCTTGCTGTAATAGAAAAAAGTTTTTCTGTTTGCGCACCGCGTTTTTCAATGGGAAGATTTTCCATCAGCCGGGCAATGGTCTTGGCACCCTCTGCCCTCGTAGTATAGGATCGGAACTCCCCTTCCTCGACAGGCAGGTCCGGACCGATCGCAGCCAGCACTTCGGACAGTTTAATGGATTGGCCCTCGCTAAGCTGGTCTTCCCATAAGCGTAATTTAAAAATAGCGTCACCTAAGCTGATCTTTTCAAACAAAACTTTTACGCGCTCTAATGCCTCATCAAGTGTAATATGTTCGAGCTCTTTTAAAAACTGATTAAAGAATACATCGGAGATATCGCCCTCGTTCACCGCATAGGTAAAATACCGCTCAAAATATTTCCCCGAACAGATTCTTTTCTCCCGGTACCAGGTCCGCCAGCTATCCTCCGGATAAGCCGTATTCCGGCAGATGTAGGCATATTGCGGGAATAATTCCATCCATATTTCTTTGATCACCTTTTGCTCTGATTCGGGGTAGATCGTCATAAACCGGGCAATTTCGGCCGTAATCTCGCCTTTGCCGGGGCTTTTCAAAACGTAGCTCCGCTCCTGCATGTTATCGGTAATAAAAAACGCAGCATGAACCCGCATGAAGTCGTAAGCCGCGGGAAAAAAGACCTTGATGCCCTCCACCAGCATCAGGTCAGTCGTGCAAACCTCACCGAGCAGCAGCGGAAGCGCGAAGAACAGCGAATTGGCATAACGTATTGCAGTTCGCGGGTTATCTACTACAGGGATAAAATTTTCATCGAAAGCAATCCGGAAACGGGTCACTTCTTCCATCGTTACCTGCAGTTCCAGTTGTTTGAAGGTTTGGTCGATCATCGCAATCGTGTAATTGCGCAACGCCGCCCTGGTTGCCTTGGGTATCTTCAACGGCACCTGGATGATCTTCTCCAAAAATTGATAACCGTTGGCCTTCTCACCGGAACCATATAGAGGTGCCAATGCTCCAGCCACCATTTCATCATCAAATGCCAGGATATAAGCCGTATTGCAAAAATCGCCAACCAGTTTTATTAATTTGAAGATGTATTGGATCTCGCGCACATCCAGCCGGTCTATATCATCCACGCAGACCACGATCTTTTTACCGGATTCCTGAATGACACGGTCAACGCGGTCCTTAAGAACTTCAATCGGCGTATTTTCAAGCTGATCACCGATCGCCTTCAGGCCATCCAGGTTCACCCCGACCAGCTTGGTCACATTACCGATCATGCTGCCGTAATCGCTTAATATCTTTCCTATATTTTCCTTCTTCGTGGTAATGGACTGGCCCATGCCCGCGGCCAGGCTGTCGAAAAATGCCTTTATCAAATGCTCCTGGTCGCTAAACAGCCAGGGGTTGAAATTGACAATTACCGTATCCTCCGGCAATTCCGCCTTAATAAAGTTCATAACCGAAGTTTTGCCTTCGCCCCATTTTCCAAAGAGGCCGATTACCAGGGACTTCTGAGCGGTATTGGCAGAAATGATTTTCGCTACTCGCCTGGAGAATTCATATCGTTGGAAACAATCCTGTTCCTGTAAAGTCTTCGGTTGGTCGGTATTGATTGAACTTGTCATTAAATTGCCGAGATTTGGGGTTTAAGCGTGTGCTAATTTAGTTAAAATTGCCCGCAGTTAGCAGCAGCCTGAACCAAATTTAAACCCTGATGATATGCCCCTGAACCTGTTTGAAGACCAGTTTATCAAGCACTGGAAATCGCTCGACTTTTCGACCTGGAACGAATCGGATGTGCGCGAAGATTTCATAGCGCCACTATTAAAGCTCCTTGGCTATGCCAAAAACACAGTCGATCACATCATAAGGGAACCAACACTTGCACTGGATCATAAATACCACCGCATTGGCCGCAGCCAGATCGCGATCGATTATATCCCAACTGTCAGGTTGAAAAAATTCTGGATCATCGAAGCCAAACCGGGCAATCCAAAAGAAATGGCATTTGGGGACCTGCTCCAGGCGCACTTTTATGCCATACACCCTGAAGTCGGCGCCCGCTTTATGGTCATGATCAACGGCTGGGAAATCCGGGTTTATGACGCACAGGGGTCCGGGTCCTGGGACGATCATATTTGCTGCTGCACACAAGAAAACTGCGACTCGACCTTTGAAGAATTGGCAGACCTCCTGGGCAGCAAATCGATGACGACCGCATTGAGAAAATATATTTTATCCACAGTGAGGGAAAGTCTGCTGGTGGAAGTCGATATCCAAAAAGCAGAAGAACTCCGTACAGAAGTCCTCAACATTTATCGAGAATGTTACCCGGCCATCCAGAAAAACGTCCGGGACCTGCAAGTGGAAAGCTTTAAGAAAGCGGAATCAGAGGAAAAAGAGTGGCTGAAAAACATGAGCCTGGAACATTTATGGATTTTCATGGACCGGCCTACGGACGCCCGGGGGATGTACGGCATGGAACTGGTGAGACGGTTGACGGAGCTGGACGAAAAGGGACGGTACGCACTCTACCGAATGATGATCCAGAAATGCTATGGCAGGCCTCATAACGTATTCAGGGTACAATGTATCGTTGCTTTAGGCCATATGCTGGAAGTAGGCCTGGAGGTCTGCCAGGACGGGCAGCCTGTAAATATCTTAAAAGACCTCACCGTCATCGCCACCTATAACATGGCTTACTGGCTTTGGCCGGTCGGAAATCCTATGGACCAGATCAGTCACGCCCTGTGCCACCTGGACAATATCTGCGCCAGGATGGCTTACAAATTCAGCCGGAGGTTCGGGATGGAGCCATTGAGAGCGATTGTCAATGCACAGCATCAGGCGTTTGCGGTCGAAGATTTGCTCGTCAGCCGCCCCAGCTTATCCAAAGCAATTGTCGGCTCCGTTCGCATAATCCATGAGATGTTATGGTTTAAGTTCCGGAGCCAGGACAGCAGGCAGATCTGGGAGGATATCTGGAATCTGGAAGAAACAGAAAAAATACTAGATACCATACCCCAGGTGGACTATACAGACGGGGAAGCCGATTTCCTCTGGTTCGGAGAATATGGCGTCAGTTTTGATATGCTTCGCGTGGGCACCTGGACGGAATTGAAAACGCTGAAAGACACCCTGGTTAAAGCCGGGGCCAGCTCCGAATTATTTGCAATCATGGAACTCAGCCGGGAAGAAGTCAAAAAGATACCACCGACGCTCAAAAGACCCGATAACTGGGCATTCCGGCCAAGCGTACCCATAGACGGCCTGGCGCAGCTCCTTCGTGACCTGCATACCAGGATCAATCAAAAATAGTTACAAAAAAAGCCTGATCATTGACCAGGCTTTCGAAATGCATACGGGTAATTACTTCCCGGAATTCTTCTTCTCCGTTACTTCTTTACGAATATCACCCGCTAACACCTTTAACTGCTGCATCGCGCCCCTTAAACGCGTACCGGCAGCCTTATTGGCTTTGTTATAAAATGCTTCGGCATCTTTTTCAGCGCTTTCCAAAAGGGTCTTTACCTGATTGAATTTGTCCATGATCTTTAATTTAAGTTTATCAAATTGTGAGTTAAGGCCGCAAATATAGCAGGATCAGCGGCTCACCGATAGCTCTTTTTCCTGTTCCCTGCCTTTACCTTTTTCCAGCTTAAGCGATTGGTCCAACAACTGCACCTTCAGGAGCTCCTCCCTTTTTTCCGGCCTGCCGTCCTCCCTGAAAAAATTGAGCTGGCTGTAGCGCGGCGAGGTCTCCAGGTATAACTTAACCTCCTGCCCCTCCTTCAAGACCGTAACCAGCGGACTGTTGCCGTTCTCCAGTGACTTTTGCAGCCTTTCCGCCTTTTCAGGATCGTTCATTTCCTTGATCTGGTATTTATCCAGCACCTCCTTCAGGATAAACCCATAAGCCGGCACCGAATATTGAGTAGTGGTAAAATTCTGGTATTTATCCTTCTCCTGGTCCATGTTCAGCTTGATCCAGGCCTGGTAGTGCTCGCCGCCCAGTTTCACCAGGTCATCGCGATAGATCGCGCGGCCCTGGATCAGGTTCGCCGACTGTTCGGCAGTAAACCCTTTTCCCTTGTCCACGAAGATCGTTTGCGTGACCGCCGGTATGCGATAAGTCCGCTGGAAATCCTTCGCGATATAATTCACCTTGCCGT
>Ga0097621_100000667_pt1 | contig 24145 bp, 21 predicted proteins | sample KBSMisM72_FD_73165 | JGI IMG/M metagenome (GOLD analysis project Ga0097621, IMG submission 73165) | Miscanthus rhizosphere microbial communities from Kellogg Biological Station, Michigan, USA - KBS Miscanthus M7-2 (version 2) (version 2) | ecosystem: Host-associated > Plants > Roots >... | reverse complement strand
CGCAGCCTGGGACGGATGGACGATTTCATGACCCGCAACCGCCGCAATGTCATCCGCGTCGCGGCCTTGGCGGGGATAGTGTCCCTGGGGCTGATGGCGTTTGTGAAATTCGATTCCAATCCTTTTGATCTTCGCAGTCCCAAGGTGGAGTCGGTTTCCACCCTGCTGGACCTGATGAAGAATCCGCTGACCTCGCCCAACACCATCGATGTGCCGGCATTGTCGCTGACCGACGCCGACTCGATCACCCAGCGCATTCAACAGGAACCGCTGGTGGCCCAGACCCTCACCCTCTCCAGCTTTGTGCCCGACCAGCAGAAGGAGAAACTGGCGCTGATCGCCGACGCCAACAATCTGCTGGACGCCACCCTCAATCCTTTCGAGGTCATGCCTGAGCCGGACACCGCCATACAGATGGCCTCATTCAAGGAGACGGCCGAAAAGCTGCGGCAGGCGGCGGGAACCGCGCAGGACAAGCCCGCCCAGGACGCCCGCCGTCTTGCCGATGCGTTGGACGCTGTCGTCAAGGGCGGTCCTGCGGCCCTTGCCCGGGCGCGCGAAGCGCTGATACCCGGTCTCAAGACCATGCTGGGCCAGGTTTCGGAATCCCTGAAGGCCGCACCAGTCACGGTCGCGACCATGCCGGAAGATCTGCGTGCCGACTGGGTTGCCGCCGATGGCACCGCCCGCATCCAGGTTTTCCCCAAGAATACCAGCAACGATCCCGATGCCCTGTCGGCCTTTTCGGACCAGGTGTTGAGCGTGGCGCCGCAAGCCACCGGCGCGCCGATTTCCATCCGCGAATCCGGCAGGACAATTGTCGGCGCTTTCGCCGAGGCCGGCGCTCTGTCTTTCGTCGCCATCATCATCCTGTTGGTACTGGTCCTGCGCAGCCTGCACGATGTGTTGATGACCCTGGCGCCGCTGGTACTGTCGGGATTGCTCACCCTGGCGACTTGCGTGCTGCTGGGACTGCGGCTGAACTTCGCCAATGTCATCGCCCTGCCCCTGCTGCTGGGTATCGGCGTGGCTTTCAACATCTATTTCGTGGTCGCCTGGCGGCACGGACAACGATGCTTCCTGGCCTCCAGCCTGACCCGCGCCGTGATCTTCTCCGCCGCCACCACCGCCAGCGGCTTCGGCACGCTGTGGCTGAGCATTCACCCGGGTACCGCCAGCATGGGCGAATTGCTGATGATCTCCCTGGGCTGGGTGTTAACCACCACCTTGTTCCTATCGCCGGCCCTGCTGGGCCCGCCGCCACATACATTGCGGATGCATGATCCTGAAGTGTAATTCCCAACCCCCTCCGGTTTCAGCTTCCTCTCGGCTCGCTACGCTTCGCCTCGATCGCTGAAACCACCTCCCCTTTGCCGCGCTGCGCGCTAAGGGGAGCGAGCATGGCGGCCAAGCCATGCGAACGGTCTCTGGAATTCGAACGGTGTGTCAGTTCAACATCTGATCGGCCAAAGCATTAATGCGCTTCGCCAATCCTTGCGCACCACCCGAAGCAAGTGTCGCGGCGAAGTCGGAACGCTTCTGCGCCATCTGGCTGATATTACCGGCGAGATAGACGTCGGTCACCTTCCACTCCGATCCCGCTTGATGCATCCGATAATTGAACGCGATGGTTTCTTTCGAGGTCTTCAGACTGCTTTTGACGAAATGATCGCTGCCGCGCGTGATCGAAGCCGGCTCGACGATGAATTTCTCGCCGCCGAAGGAATCGAAATTCTTGGCATAGTTGGCAATGGTCATGCGGCTGAAGGCATCGGTCAGCGCTTTCTTGTCGGCGTCCGGCAAGGCGGCCCAGCCCGGACCGACAGCGGTCGCGGTCATGGCGGGCAGATCGAACGCCTTTTCCACCGCCGGCTTTAATTTCTCGTAGCGCGACTTGGCGGTGCCGCCCGCTTTCATGGAAGCCAGCAGCGCGTCATAGAAACCTTGCACCTGCGCGCTGGCCGGGTCCACGGCCTGCGCCAGCACGGGCTGGGGCAAGACCAAGGTCGCGGCGGGAGCCGCCATCAACGTCAGGACCGTGCAGACAGACTTCAGGAAACGGCTCATCGAACTCTCCTTGGATATTCCCGTGTAACGCATGAAAGCTGAATGGGACCCGAACGGATTTGGCAAAAATCAGGCTCATTTCCCGGCTTTCAGCTGTCCCGGTCCAGCAAAAAAAACGGCAAGGCCGACAATTCCGGCGCCTTTGCGGCATAGGGGCCCAACGCCTCGACCGCGCGCCGGGCGCGTTTCTCGGCCTCCGCCCTGGCACCTTCCAGACCCAGCAACGTCACCAGCGTCTGCTTGCCCATGTCGGCATCCTTGCCCACCGCTTTGCCGGTTTTTTCCGCGGTGCTGGTGACGTCCAGCAAATCGTCGGTGATCTGGAACACCACCCCCATGTCTTCGGCATAGGCCTTGAGCCGGGCGCGATCCTCTGCCCCGGCCTGGCCCAGGATCGGCCCTGCCTCGCAGGAAAATTCAAACAGCTGGCCGGTTTTGCGGCGCTGCAGGTCGATCACATCCTCGACCCCGAAACTCCGATCCGCCAGCATGTCGATGATCTGGCCGCCGATCATGCCGCTATGTCCGGATGCCTCCGCCAGGCGGGCGATCAGCGCGCAACGCACCTCGGCGGACGGATGGGTGCGGGCATCGGCAAGAATTTCAAAGGCGATGGTCAGCAGTGCGTCGCCTGCCAGCACTGCGGTCATCTCGTCGAAGGCGATGTGGGTGGTGGGACGGCCGCGGCGCAGGTCATCGTCATCCATACAGGGCAGATCGTCATGCACCAGGCTGTAGGTATGCAGGGACTCGATCGCCGCGCCCACCCGGAGACTGCGCGAATCATCCACCCCGAACAGCCGCGCCGAATGCAGCACCAGGAAGGGCCGAAGCCGTTTGCCGCCCGCCAGGATGGCGTAGCGCATCGCCTCCTGGACCCGGGCCTGACGCCCGGCAGGGACCGGCAACACACTTTCCAGGGCCGCATCGACCAGCTTGGCGGAGGCCGCAATGGCTTTGGGCAGCGGGCTGGTGTCGATCCCGCTGACCGGCAAATTGAGGGGGTTATTGGACATCCTGCCCCATTTTAAGGCCGCTAGAGGGTGGTTTGATGATGGTTCCGTGCCAGGCCCCAGCCGGGGACCAGGCCCTGTTGAACCGCTTTTAGCCTTGAATCCGCCCCTCTTGCCAGCCGCTTTTCCGCCCCTTTCCCGCGACATTTCACAGCCCTGCCCGGCGCGGTTCCCGCCCCTGCGGGAAGAGGGGTTGCACCCCCTGTTGCGAAAAGGGAAAATGACTATGTTGCAGCGCCAAAGCTGTGAATCTGCCGGGTCTTCCGGGTTGGGACACGGTAGGCCTGGCCGGGGCGGCCAGGTTTGTTGGAGCCGGATTAGGGATCGACATGCGAGTCATTCTTGCCCAGCCGCGCGGCTTCTGTGCCGGGGTCGTGCGCGCCATCGATATCGTGGAGAAGGCGCTCGATAAGTATGGCGAGCCCGTCTATGTCCGCCACGAGATCGTTCACAACAAGCATGTGGTGGACAAGCTCAAGAACAAGGGCGCGCGCTTTGTCGAGGAACTGGACGAAGTGCCCGAAGGCGCCGTCACGGTGTTCAGCGCCCATGGCGTACCGCAGTCCGTCGTCAAGACCGCCGCCAGCCGTGGGCTTCCCGTCCTGGACGCCACCTGCCCGCTGGTCTCCAAGGTGCATAACCAGGGCAAGCGCTATGTCGCGCACGGCCGCACCCTGATCCTGATCGGCCATGCCGGCCATCCCGAAGTGGAAGGCACCATGGGCCAGGTCGGCGCGCCGGTAACCCTGGTGCAGAACGAAGCCGATGTCGCGGTGCTGGACATTCCGCCCTCGACGCCGGTGGCCTATATCACCCAGACTACGCTTTCGATCGACGATACCAAGGGCATCATCGTGGCGCTGAAAAAGCGCTTCAGCGACATTGTCGGCCCCGAGACCAGCGACATCTGCTACGCCACCCAGAACCGCCAAACCTCGGTGCGCGAACTGGCCAAGATCGCCGATGTGATCCTGGTGGTGGGCGCGGCCAACAGCTCCAATTCCAACCGGCTGCGCGAGATCGGCATCGAGGAAGGCGTGCCCTCCTATCTGATCAATGACGGCAGCGAGCTCAAACCCGAATGGGTGCAAGGCAAGGGCGTGGTCGGGCTGACCGCCGGCGCTTCGGCCCCGGAAGAATTGGTGCGTCATGTGATCGACGCGCTGGGACAGATCGAAGATGTGGAAGTCGAACAGATGGACGGCAAGAAGGAACATATCGAGTTCCGTCTTCCCGCCGAATTGAGGGCTTAAAGCTATGGGACTTCCGCTGCGCCAGGCCGCCAAGATCGGCGCCTATGTGATGAAGAAGCATCTTTCCGGCGGCAAATATCCGCTGGTCCTGATGTTGGAGCCCCTCTTCCGCTGCAACCTGGCCTGCGCCGGCTGCGGCAAGATCGACTATCCCGATGAAATCCTCAACCAGCGCATGTCCTATCAGCAATGCATGGATGCGATCGACGAATGCGGCGCCCCCGCCGTTTCCATCGCCGGCGGCGAGCCCCTGCTTCACCGCGACATGGCCAAGATCGTGGAAGGCTATATCGCACGCGACAAGTTCGTCATCCTGTGCACCAACGCGCTGCTGCTGGCCAAGAAGATCGACCAGTACAAGCCGCACCCCAATTTCACCTGGTCGATCCACCTGGACGGCGACAAGGCGATGCACGACAAGTCGGTCTGCCAGGACGGCACCTATGACCGCGCCGTGGCCGCCATCAAGCTGGCCAAGTCCAAGGGCTTCCGCACCCAGATCAATTGCACCTTGTTCGACGGCGCCGACCCCGAACGCACCGCCGCTTTCTTCGACGAAATGATGGCGATGGGCGTGGACGGCATGACAGTATCGCCCGGCTATGCCTATGAGCGCGCCCCCGATCAGCAGCATTTCCTGAACCGCGAACGCACCAAGAAAATGTTCCGCGAGATTCTGAGCCGCGGCAATGGCGGCAAAAATTGGGAATTCACCAACTCATCCCTGTTCATGGATTTCCTGGCGGGCAACCAGACCTATGAATGCACGCCTTGGTCGATGCCGCTGCTGACCGTGTTCGGCTGGCAGAAGCCCTGCTATCTCTTGGGCGAAGGCTATGCCGCGACCTTCAAAGAATTGATGGAAGGCACGGAATGGGAAAAATACGGCGTCGGCAAGTATGAGAAATGCGCCAACTGCATGGTGCATTGCGGCTTCGAAGGCACCGCCGCCACCGATGCGATCAAGCATCCGCTGAAGATGCTGCCGATCCTGATGAAGGGCATCAAAACCGAAGGCCCGATGGCGCCTGAAATCGACCTGTCAAAGCAGCGTCCGGCGGAATTCACCTTCTCTCGTCATGTCGAGCACAAGATGTCACAGATCAAGGCCGGCAATTCCAACACCACAGAGATCGAGGCAGCGGAGTAGTTCCGCGAAGGCTTTGTTCGAGGCCCGTGCGGTGCGGATCAGCGCCGGCACTTGACCGGGCTTGCGTAGCACCGACCCCAGCACCCGTCCCAGCGCGATGCCGCCATCCGGCCGCATCGCCACCAAGGCGGCCGGCGGCAGCACATGGGACGCATCGTCGGAAATCACCCGCAGGCCCGCCAGCGGCAGGTTTCTCTTCGCGGCGAACCGCGCGGCAACCTGGCTTTCCATATCCACCGCCAGGGCGCCGGTTGTGGTGTGCAGGCCCGACTTGGTCTCGGAGTTTTCGATGATCACGTCGCTGCCGAACAGCTGGCCCTGATGGGCATAAGGCAGCCGTGAGGTCAGCCGCACCCGCCAGCCTTCATGGCAATCCCACGTTTCTTGCCCCCTCCGGCCTTCGCTGGCTCGAGAGCCAGCTACGGCCACCTCCCCCGCATTGAGCGCGCTGCCGCGCGCGCGGGGGAGGAGCGCACCCGTCATCACCTGATCGGCAATCACCACATCGCCGACATTCAAAAGCGGCGACAAGGCCCCCGCCAGGCCGATGGAAATTACGCCATGGATGTCGCCATGCAGCGCATTGAGCTTTGCCATCAGGCCATCAGCGTCACCACCACCCGCCACCGCCACCACACCAGCAACGCCGGCGAGTTTGGCCTCCTTGGCAAGCCCGGTGACGGCCAAAATCGTCACAACCCGTATTCCACCCGACGCGAATTGCTGGTCTTGAGATTGCGGTAGCGCGCCAGGGCCCAGAGCGGGAAGAACTTGGGATAGCCGTGATAGTTCAGGTAGAACACGCGCGGGAATCCGCCGCCGGTGTAATGCGCCTGCGTCCATAACCCGTCCGGCGCTTGCGTTGCTTTGAGATAATTGACGCCACGCGCCACCGCGGGGTGATCGACCTCGCCCGCCGCCATCAGCCCCAGCAGTGCCCAGGCGGTCTGTGACGCGGTCGAAGGCGCGGGCTCATAACCCTTGTAATCCAGCTTGTAGCTGTCGCAATTTTCGCCCCAGCCGCCATCCGGATTCTGGATCGCCACCAGCCAATCGGCGCCGCGCTTCACGGTCGGATGATCCGGACCAAGACCGGCGCCGTTCAACCCCGCCAGTGCCGACCAGGTGCCATAGATGTAATTGACACCCCAGCGGCCCCACCAGCTTCCGTCCTGGCGCTGGGTCTTGATCAGATAGTCGATACCCGCCTTCAGGCGCGGATCGTCATTCTTCGCGCCCAACTGCGCCAGCATGCCGACACAGCGCCCCGACACGTCCTCCGTAGGCGGGTCCAGCAGGGCGCCGTGATCGGCGAAGGGGATGTTGTTGAGATAATAATAGCTGTTGTCGGCATCGAAGGCGCCCCAGCCGCCATCCCGGCTTTGCAGCCCTTCCACCCATTCGGCGCCGCGCGCGATTGGCTCTTTGTATCTGTCGCGTGTTCGGGCGCGGTCCATCGCCATCACCACCACGGCGGTGTCGTCCAGGTCGGGGTAATAGTCGTTGCGATACTGGAAGGCCCAGCCGCCCGGGCGCACATCGGGCTTTTCCTCCGCCCAGTCGCCTTTCACATCCAGCACCTGCAACGGCTTCAGCCATTCCAACCCGCGCTCGGCGGCATCTTCAGCGCGTCTGTCCTTGGTTTCCATCAGCGCATGGGCGACCAAAGCGGTGTCCCACACCGGCGAGACACATGGCTGGCAATAGGCCTCGCTGTCCTTGACGATCAGCAGATTCTCCACCGACTTGCGGGCGATGGCGCGGTCGGGATGGTCGGGCGGATAACCCAGCACGTCGTACATCATCACGCTGTTGGCCATGGCGGGATAAATCGCGCCCAAGCCATCCTCGCCGTTCAACCGCTCGGTGGTCCAGGCATGGCATTTCTCGATGGCGCGGGCGCGCAAGCCCTTCGGCCAGGGTACGCGCTTGAGAATCTTGTCCAGAAGATTGAAGAACAACGACCAGCCAGCGCTTTGATGCGGCGCGCGCGGGCTCGCCGCCGGCACGCCGAGCACGAACAATTCCGGCACATGGATGCTGCGCGGATTGCGCGCGACGGGCTGCTTGGCCGCCAGCACCAACAGCGGCACGATCACGGTGCGCGCCCAATAACTCATCTTCGACAGGTGCACCGGAAACCAGCGCGGCAGCAGGATCAATTCCACCGGCACGGTGGGAACATTCTCCCAGCCGGTCTCGCCATACAGCGCCAGCAGGATGCGGGTGAAGACATTGGCCTTGATGGCGCCGCCGCGCGCATGCAGCGCCTCGCGCGCCCGCACCATATGCGGCGCATCGATATCGTCGCCGATCATCTTGAGCGCGAAGTAAGCCTTCACCGTCGCGGAAATATCGAAGGCGCCGTCATGGTATAGCGGCCAGCCGCCATGGGCGCCCTGGATGCGGCGCAGATAGACCCCGATCTTGCGTTCCAGTTCCAGATTGGGCGCCTCCGCCAGATAGTGCACCAGCAGGACATATTCCGCCGGAATGGTGGCATCGGCCTCCAGTTCATAAACCCAGTGCCCGTCGGGCTTCTGCTCAGCCAGGATCGCGTCGGTTGCGGCGCGGATCGCGCCTTCCACTTCTGCGAACTCACCCGGGTTCATCTGGTTCATACTTGATCCCTAAGAGGGCACTATAAGTGGAGATGCTTGAGGGCCAAAGCGGCCGCGGTCTCGCCTGAGCGCAACGCCCCCTCAATGGTGGCCGGCAGGCCGGTCTGGGTCCAATCGCCGGCCAAAAACAGGTTGCGCCATTGGGTTTTGGCGGCCGGGCGGCGGGCGTCCTGCTGCGGGGTGGCGGCGAAGGTGGCGCGCTTTTCCTTGACGATCTGCCAGGCCGGCATGGGGACCTTAAGATCAAGCGCCTTGCTCACATCGGCCCAGATACGGATAGCCAGGTCCTCGCGGTCCTGGTCCACAATGGCGTCCGCCCCGGACACGGTGACCGAAATGCGATCATGGAAGGTGAATATCCACTCGGCGGTGCCGCCGATCACGCCCAACATGGGTGGCGCTCCCGCCGGCCCGGCAATCTTGAAATGGGCGTTGACGATGGCGCGAAAATCATTGGGCGCGGTAAGGCCTGGAATCAGGTCGGCGGCGCTCCAGGGCGGCACTGCCATCACCACCACATCGCCGGACGTAATCGGCAAGGTCGCCTCGACGGTGTTGATCGCCATGGCCAGGGAGCCGTCAAAACCGAGATCGCGCACACGCGTGCCCACCTGCACCCTTGCGCCCTTGGCCCGGAGATAATTCAGTGCCGGATCGACAAAGGCCGCCGCCAAAGTGGGATGGGCAATGCGCGGACGATAATGACGTCCGCCTTTCGCCAAGGTCTCGCGCAACACGGCGCCGGCCAGCGCCGCCGACGAGTCTTCCGGTTCGGTGTTCAGGGCTGCCAGCAGGAAGGGGCGCATCAAGCGCTCCCACAAGGGACCGCGATCCGCGACAGCCTCGCCGATGCTGGATTTTTTGTCCGCCCACAACAAGGGGGCATATTTGAAATAGTCAAACGCACCCGTGCCCGGCACCCGGCGCTGCTCGCGGAATATCCAATAGGGAATGCCGCCCTCATTGGGCCGCAACAACCAACATTTGCCATCGCGCAAATCCACAAAGTTGAATTCCGCGCGTGGTGGTCCCGCCAGCGCGTCACGCGCGCCGATGCGCGCCAGATAGGCCTGGACCGCATGGTTGCCTGACAAGACGAGATGATTGCCATTGTCGATGACACCATCCATGGCCGCGTCGTAATAGGAGCGGCAGCGCCCGCCCGCCTGCCCGGCGGCCTCGATCACCATGACCGAAACGCCGCGCGATGCCAGGATGGTGGCGACTGACAGGCCGGCGAGACCTGCCCCGACAACATAAGCTCGCCCGGTCATGCGCACATCATGAAAAGAGGCCTTGCCGCAGCACCAGCGACAACAGCCTTGATTTGGGCAATGACACGCGGCGGCGCGGCGCGGTAAAACCTTGCGCCTCGCTGGCGCGCAGGATTTCGGAATAGACCGCCCCCATCAGGCGCGGCGTCTTGATCCGGCCGCGCGGCCGCGACGCCAGGATGCGCTCCGCCTCGTCATAATGATGATGAGCCAGCTTGGCCACCCGGCGGCAGACCGCATCGATCTCCGGCCGGGCGATGATCGCGGCCGGATCCATCTGGCGGCAGCAATCCATTTCTTCAAGATATTCGCGCGGCAGATACAACCGGCCAATCGCGGCGTCCTCGTCGATGTCGCGCAGGATGTTGGTCAGTTGCAGTGCCCGGCCCAAATGATGCGCCAGTTCAAATCCCGGCCCTTCCTCCATGCCGAACACCTTGATCGAGAGCCGGCCCACCGCGCTGGCGACACGGTCGCAATACAGATCCAAGGTGGCGAGGTCGGGCGCGACGATATCTTCAGCCACATCCATGTCCATGCCGTCCAGCACGGCCAGGAAATCCTCCAGCCTTAGGCCGTAGCGCGTCACGGCGGGCGCCAGGAACCGGACTTGCGGCGCGATGGTGCCGGCATAAAGGCCGCGCAGGTCGCTGCGCCACTGTTCCAGCTTCCCGTGCCGTTCGGCGCGGGTGCCAACACCATCATCGGCAATATCGTCCACCTTGCGGCAGAAGGCATAGATCGCGAACATGGCGTCGCGCTCCTCCGCCGGCATCAGCCGCATGGCGACATAGAAGGAACTGCCGCTGGCCTTCTTCTTCACGGCCTTGGCGGCCGGGACGCCGATATTTTCTGCGTTGGTCATGCGTGTCTCGATGACTATCTTTATGTTTGGCGGGTCAGGCGCATCAAGGCGAAAGCGGGAAGGCGTTTGAGGAACAAGGCGGCTACATCGATCTTGGAATGATGCACGGATTCCGACAAAGGATCCCGGTTCATCAGCAGGCGGTTGAGGTCCTCGGCCAGGGTCTGGATCAGGTCGACCTCCATCGCCAGCCGGCCGTCTTTTATCCCGCGGGCGAAGGGCCGCGAAGTCTCCAGCAGCGCCGCATTCTGTCGCGCCAGGCCGGCGATCACACCAGCCAGGGCCGGATTTGCGCGTCTTTCCGCCAGCGCCGCCGCGCCGATCCCCGCCACTGTCAACAAGGGCTCGGGAATATAGACCCGATTCAACTCGCGATAATCCTTGGCGCAATCCTGCAGATGGTTGATCACCTGCAGCGCGGCGCACAGCGCGTCATTGGCGGGCCACAGCGCCCGGCTTTCGCCATGCACATCCAGCACAAACCGGCCCACCGGCATGGCGCTGTAACGGCAATAGTCGATCAGATCGTCCCAGTCCCGGTAACGCAGCTTGGTGCAGTCGCGGCGGAAGGCTTCTAGCAAATCCAGCGCATGGTCTGGGGTCAGGCCGCGTTCGGCCTGGATGTCACGCAGCGCCACGCCTTCCGGTATAAAATCGCTCTCGCCCGCCAGGGTGGCGCGCATTTGCTCCAGCAACGCCAGTTTCTCCTCCGGCGGCGCAACGGCGTTATCGGCGACATCGTCGGCGGCGCGCACGAACTTGTAGAAAGCCAGGACCGGTGGACGGTGGCGGGGTGCGATCAGAAAGGAGGCAACCGGAAAATTCTCGTCCTTGTGCCCCTTGCCGGACTGCAATTGCGCGACACTGTTCTGTGAAGATCCGGTCATGCCTGCTCCCCGGCCTTCTGCGCTTGGGCGCGGCCCTTCCACATGCCGCCCTTTCCCGACCAGTGCTGGATGGCGGACTGAACCGTGAAGCCGGCATAAAAGACGCCGATCAGCGGCAGCGCCAGCCCCCACAGCGGCGACAGGCGATAAAAACGCAGGATCGGCTGGAACATCACCGCCATGATGATCCAGGCCAGCCAGCCAGCCATCTGCGAAATACCCCAGGCGAACAATGCGGTCATCACCGGCGCCAGGTAGACCATCGCCAAACCCAGCAGGGTCCCCGCCAATACCAGCGGCGAATAGCCAAGCTGGGCATAGGCGGTGCGGGTCACCATGTGCCGGATGTCGGAAAGATGCTCATAGGGCCGAAGGCTCACGGCGCGATCCGTCAGGCCCAGCCAGATGGGCCCCTGGCTCTTCATCGCCCGGCCCAAGGCGCAATCGTCGATGATGTTGTGGCGGATGGCCGCCAGTCCGCCTGCTTTTTCCAACGCATCGCGGCGTGCCAGCATGCAACCGCCCGCCGCCGCCGCGACCGGACTTTTCGGATTGTTGACGGCGCCAAAGGGAAACAGCATGTCGAAGAAAAATACAAAGGCGGGGATCAGGAAATGCTCGGCGTAGCTTTTGCAGGACAGCCGCGCCATCAACGACACCAAAACCTTGTCGCCGGCCTGGGCGCGCGACACCAGATGCCGCAGATTGTCCTTGTGATGGGCGATATCGGCGTCGGTGAACCAGATGAAATCCGGCGCGCTGCCCTGATCGAAGACATTGGCGCTGGCATGATCGCAGCCTTGTTTCATCGCCCATAATTTTCCGGTCCAGCCAGCCGGGCGCGGCGTGCCGGTCAGCACGGTGAGGCGTTCAGAATCCAGCGCCCGGGCCAACCCGCCGGTACCGTCGCCGGATTGATCGTCCACCAGCACGATGCGAAACGAGCCTGGATAATCCTGGGCCAGCAGGCTGCCGATACTCTCCCGAATCACATCGGCTTCGTTGCGGGCCGGCACTACGGCGACGACGGAAGGCCAGATTGCCGGTTCCGGAACCGCCTGCATGTCCCGTTCGCGCAGCAGCCAGAAGCCGTTGCGGAACAACAGCAGATAGAGCCAGACCGCCAGTGGCACAAATCCGAACAAGATACCCGCGATCATTTCAGGTATCCGTTGTCGCGGAACCAGGCCAGGGCGTCCTTGAGACCGTCGAGATAAGGCCGCGCGGTATAGCCCAACTCGCGTTTGGCCTTTTCCGAACTGAAGAACATGCGATAGCGCGACATCCGCAAGGCATCGACGGTGAGGAACGGCTCCTTGCCGGTGACGCGCGCCGCCATCTCGGCCGCCCAGGCCAGTGGAAACAGCGGTGCCCGGGGGATTTTCAGGGTGGGGGCGCGCCGCCCCGATAAAAAGGCGATGTCGCCCAGCATGGTTTCCAGCGCCACATCGGCGCCGCCCAGAATGTAGTTCTCGCCGATCCTGCCTTTGTCCAAAGCCAGCAGATGGCCCTGCGCCACATCATCCACATGCACCAGGTTCAGCCCGGTATCGACAAAGGCCGGCATGCGGCCGGTGGCTGCCTCCACGATCACCCGTCCGGTCGGCGTCGGCTTGATGTCGCGCGGCCCGATGGGCGTGGAGGGCGCGACAATCACGGCGGGAAGCTTTTCGGTTGCGATCAGGCGCTCGACTTCGCGCTCGGCCGCCAGCTTGCTGCGTTTGTAAGCGCCGATCACGCTTTGCGGCGTGTGGCGCGAACTCTCATCCACCGCCGCCGCTCCCGGCTTCAGGGCGGCGACCGACGAGGTGTAAACCACCCGTTCCACGCCCGCTTTCAAGGCCGCGCCCATGGTGGCGCGGGCGCCGGTGAGATTGTTGCGTTCGATTTCGCCCGGATCGCGCGCCCACAAGCGGTAATCGGCGGCGACATGAAACAAATAGCGCGCGCCTTTCAGGGCAGCGGCCATGGAACTCTCATCGCGCATGTCGCCGGTGACCGGCTCGCAATGCACCCCCGCGATGTTGACCCGCGACGCGGTGGGGCGCATCAGCACCCGCACATGCAGCCCGCGCGCCACCAGAGCGCGCGCCACGGCGGAGCCGACGAAACCTGACGCTCCGGTGACCAGCGCGATGTCAGACATTGCCGGACCCCGCAAACGCCTTGCGGCCTTCGACACCTTGCCAATAAAGCAAAGCGGGAACTCCCAGCACGATCTCACGCGCGCGTTTCAGCAACGACACCGCCACGCCCATTTCAGCTGGCAGGCCGAACAAGGGCGCCAGCATGGCATAGCCCCATTCCTGCACGCCGATGGCGGCGGGAACGGGTGCGGCGATGCTCCGCAAGGTGCAAAGCAAGGCTTCCAGGGCGATGGCGTTCAGCAGGCCGATATGCCCACCCACCAGGCGGAAGGCGATATAGGTGCCGCCGCCCGCGCCGATCCAGGCGATAAGATGCCATGCCGCCGAGATCGCCAGCCGGCCGCGGGAATCGTAAAGGTCTTCAATCGCGGCACGGAAAGATACGCCCTGCCCGGCTTGCGGGAAAAAGCGCGCCGCGATCCGTTCCGCAAAACTGGCGCCTTTCTTCTGCAGGAAAATCAGCAACGCGATGCCGGGAATCGCCAGTAGCAGCACCGCCAGCATCGCCTGGGTCAAAGGCGCGGAGCCTTGCAGATGACGGAATTGGGTGAACCCCATGCCCAGTCCGAACGCCAGGAATACCACCTGCGCCATGGCCTCGGTGGTGGCGTCGGCGGCAACGGACGCCGCCGCATAGGCGCCGTTCATACCCTTGAGCACCATCAACCGCGCCGCTGCGACCATGCCGCCCACCGGCGAGAAAGGCGAAATCTCGGCGATGGAATCGCGCACCAGCCGGGCAATATAGAATTCCGCGACGGAGCGGCGGTGCTGTCGGGGCAGCAAAAAATACCAGGCCAATGCCAGGCTGACGAACACCACCAGCGCATAGCCGCATAACAGCCCCAGCCCGCCAAACCCGGCGCGGGCAATCGCGGCAAACACCGCGTCGAACCCGATCGACCAGACCAGATAAACGGCCGCGACGACGCCGGCCAGCAGCGCGACAGCGACCCCGATCTTGGGCGCCCATTTCATTAGACAGGGAGCGGCTTGGCGCGGAAGCTCCACAGGCGCATCGCGCCCAGCGCGGTTTCCGCCAACTGGGGCAGGAAACTGGGACGCAGCAATTCCTTGTCGAACACACCCATGCGGCGGCGGTTCTCGGAATAGCAGTCTTCCAGGAAGCGGCGGAAAGTGAAGCCGTCCAGGAACACCGATGCCTGGGTGGCGGAAAATTCCTTGCCGTCGTTCAATTCCTTGCCGCGTTTGGCGGTGCCGACCATGCGGCCCAGGGCGCGCATGTAGTAACGGAAGTCTGTCAGGGGCAGCATCAGCCTGGCCAGGAAACCCTTCTGCGCCTGGTTATAGGCCATCCAGTTGACGAAGAAGACGATATGACGGGTCTCCTCATACATCAGGGTTTCGAAGATGCTGAACATTTCCTTGGGCAGAAATTCCGACTGCATGGCGATCTTGAAGACGCCGAAGCCCAGGAAAGAGTCCATGCATTCGCCGAAGCCGAAATCCTTGAAGCGGGTTTCGACATTGTCGCTGACATCTTCCAGCGGCCGTTCGGCCGCGTCGATGCCGTATTTGTTGATCATCACCCGGATCAGCTTGGCATGGCGAGCCTCTTCGAAGCCCTGCATCGCCACGGCTTCCTTCATCACCGGGTCTTTGATGGTCTTGACGAATTCGGCGACAATCGCGCCGGCCCGCCGCTCGGTATAGAAAACCTCTTCCCAGAAAGGCACCGATTTCAGGCGCGTCAGCGCCGCCTCGTCCAGATCCGGCCAGGGCAAGGTGTCCGGATCGAATTCGGTATAGGTCTGCATGAAATGCTTGCAGAAGGTATCGCGATGCTCCGGCGATCCGATTTTCATGCCGCAACCTTCTTTTTCGGACCGATGAACTTCAACGCCTGCCTGGCCAGGAACGGTACAAAGCGCGGGCGCTTGAGACGGTTGTCATAAGGCTTCAGGCGGCGATCATTCTCGGCGACGCAAAGGGCGACCAACTCGCCGACATTGATGTCCGATCCCAACTGTTCGGCGCCGCTGAGGGTGAAGTTGTTGTCCTGCTGGCCGTTGGAAACGTCGGATGCGATGCCCATGCGCTCATAGATCAAGAACAGCCAGACCGCGAAAACCTTGAGCTCGAAATAGGGCCTGCGCCACAACGGCATGTTGCGGCGGTGCCAGGCGACCCAGTTGACGAAAAACAAAATGTGACGCGCTTCTTCATTTACGACGGGATCGAAGGTCTGGACCAGTTCCGGCGGGAAATAGCCGGTGTCCTTGGCGGCCTTGAACAGGCCGAAGGCGAAGAAGGAGTCGATGCATTCGCTATAGCCGGTGACCATGAAGGCCCATTCCGGATCCTTGGGCTTTTCATAGACCGGCTCGGGCGCCAGCTTGATGCCATAGGCCTCGACCAGATTGGCCAGCACATGGCGATGGCGGCGTTCCTCGAACCCGTTGAGCTCGATCGCCTTGCGCAGCAGGGCATCGGGCACGCTTTCGGCATAGGTGCAGACATTCAGCCCGGCGCGGTTTTCGGTCTGCACCGCGATGTCCCAGATCGGCAGCGCGGTAATGCGCTTCTCGGCTTCCTCGCCCAGCCTGGGCCAGTCCAGCACCGCCGGCTTGTAGGGATCATGGGTATCCAGCAGGGTCTTGCAGAACAGCCGCTTATGTTCGTCGCTGCCGAACTTGATCGGGCCGTCACCGGGCCAAAGGCCGGTGTCGCGGGTCAGGTCGGGCGGAATGGCGAAAGCCGGGCTACTCATCAAAACCTGCTTACGGTGAACCGCCTTGCAATACCCCTTTGGCGGAGCCAATTGAACCCAAAAATGCGGCCCGGCAAATCCGGTCTAAGCCTTTGATACTATTGGCGTGAAAAGTCCTCAAAGCCACCACGCCCGACTCCTTGGGCGGCCAGCAGACCCGGCAACTCAGGATCGGTCAGGGCCGCCAGTTCCCCCTGATACTGGTAATCCGGCGCCGAACCCGGATAAGGGCCGGTAGCGGGATGGGTATAGATCTCGCTCAAACCCTCGGGCAGATGCCGGATCAAACCAGCCAGCCTTTCGCGCGTCATCGCACCCGACCAGGCCAGGCCGAAGACCTGATCGGGAGAGGCGATTCCAGCCCGGCGGAAACGGCGGCGCAGGCCGCGCGCAAAGGGCGTTGTCAACGCCACCACGGCGGAAGCTCTGTGCGGCTCAACCCTTCCCAGCACGCCTTGCGGTTCCAGCGGCACCCGCGCGCCTTTCACGCCATGGGTTTTTCCGATTTCCACAATCATAGAGGCAATGGTGGGATGAAGATGAAAATGCTTGTGGGCATTGACGTGATCCAACCGCAGCCCAGTGGCGGCAAAGGCCTCGAACTGGGCCGCGATCTCCGCCGCCAGTTGCGCGCGCACCTTGGGCAAAAAAAACATCGCCGCGCCGGCGCGCGCCATGTCGGTGCGGAAATTTCCCGCTCCATCCACCAGATCAGGCACCGAATGGACGGGCAGCACGGGTTTCCCCTCCACCAGCACCAGATGCAGCCCGACCCGCAGCGTCGGGATCGTCTTGGCGCGCGTCACGGCATCATGGGCGGCAGCACCCGCCACCATCAGGCTGGCGGCGGTCAGAATGCCGTCCCGATGGGCGCGTTCGACCGCGTCATTGACTTGGATGGCTGCGCCGAAATCGTCTGCTGTGACGATGAGCTGTTTCACAGGCCCTTAAGAAACGATCATGTCTTCGCGGTTCTTGAGGAACTGGAAGAACTCCACACCCTCGCGCAGACGCCGCACCAGCATATCGCGCGAAGTCAGCATCTCCTTGACGATCTCCATGATCTTGGAGGGGCGGAAGTAGAACTTCTTGTAGAAGTCTTCCACCGAGTCGAAGATTTCGGTGTGGCCCAGATGGGGATAGTTCAGCGGCGCGATCTGGGTACCGTCATCGGTCAACAGATCGACATCGCTGGCGAACCAGCCATTCTCCTTGGCTTGCTTGTAGAGGAAGGTGCCCGGATAGGGCGCGGCCAGCGACACCTGGATGGTGTGCGGATTGACTTCCTTGGCGAAACGCAGGGTTTCCTGGATGGTTTCGCGGGTCTCGCCCGGCAGGCCCAGAATGAAGGTGCCGTGCACCACGATGCCGAGCTCGTGGCAGTCCCTGGAAAAGCGCTTGGCGACGTCGACCAACAGGCCCTTCTTGATGTTGTGCAGGATCTGCTGGTTGCCGGATTCATAGCCCACCAGCAACAGGCGAAGACCATTGGCCTTCATCACTTCCAACGTCTTGCGCGGCACATTGGCCTTGGCATTGCACGACCACACCACGTTCAACGGGCCCAGCGCCTTGGCGAGCTCTTCCACCCGGTCGTGATTGTCGGTCAGCGTGTCGTCGTCGAAGAAGATTTCCTTCACTTCGGGGAAATTCTCTTTCACATACTTCACGTCCTGCACCACCCGGTCGATGGACATGAAGCGGTATTTGTGTCCGCCGATGGTCTGCGGCCATAGGCAGAAGGTGCAACGCGATTTGCAACCGCGGCCGGTGTACCAGGACATATAGGGGTGCAGCAGGTAGCCGCCGAAATACTTCTTCACATCCAGCTGTTTGTAGAAGGGCAGCACCGACGGCAGCTTGTCCATATCGACCAGGATTTCGCGCTCGGGATTGGAGATGATTTCACCGGAGGCATCGCGATAGGTCAGGCCCTTGATGGTGGACCAGTCCGCGCCGCCCGCCAGTTCCTGAATGGTGAAGTCGTATTCATTGCGGGCGACGAAATCGAGTTCCGGACAAGCCTGCATGCTTTCCAGCGGCTCGACCGCCACCTTGGCGCCGATGAAGCCGATCTTGGCGGTGGGATTGATGGCTCTGACCAGGCCGGCGGTTTTGCAATCGGATTTGAAGCTGGGCGTCGAGGTATGAATAACGATCAGCTCATGCGCCTTCACATCCTCTTCGATATCCTTGAAGGACAGATTGTGCGGCGGCGCGTCGATCAGGCGCGAGCCCGGCACCATCGCGGCCGCCTGGGCCAGCCAGGTGGGAAACCAGAAGCTCTTCACTTCCCGCTTCATCTGATAGCGCGCACCGGCGCCGCCGTCATAGCCGTCAAAGGACGGCGCCTGGAGGAAAAGGGATTTCATCATGGTTATACCTCACCCCGGAGACCGGGACCTTAAGGGAACTTTTCAGGTCTCAGACCCAAATATTAGACTTGAATATTAGACTTGGGACATAGCGCCTGAAGGCTCTACCGCAAAGTGGCTCCCGCGCCAATGTACGGTTTCGCCGGACAGCGAAACCAGGAACACCGCGAAACTTAACAGATCGCGCAGCGGCATCAGCCAATAGGGACCGGCATAAGTTCCAAAATGCCCGTCAATCCGGCTTTTCAGGACCAGGCGGGCAAAAAGGGCGACGCCCAGGATTCCCAGGCTGACAGGGTTAAAACCCAGCAAGACAGCGGCCATCAAAGCAAAAGCGAAACCATGGGTAACAAAGCTGCCCAGATGGCCGGCCGGGCTCACCATGCGGATGGTGCGGGTCCAGCGCAATTCATGGCGGAACAGATCCATGACGCTGTCTTCGGCCGCCGTGTGACCAACCCCCATCGCCGGGATGGCCAGGGTGTAACCCTTGCTGCGTACGGCGCGGCCCATTTCGTAATCATCGGCCAGCTGGTCGGCGAAAGCGGCAAAGCCGCCCACTTCGTCCAAGGTCTGGCGCCGCAGCGCAATGGTGGAGCCGAAGCAAGGCGCGGCCAGGCCCAGCGAGGTTCCCAAAACCGCATTGGGCAGAAACGTATAGGACGTGCTCATGGCTGCGAGCGAGGACCATAGCCTGTGCCCGTCCTTGGCCGGTTCGCCGGTATAGAGGCAAGTGACAATTCCCACGCCGGGACGCGCCAGCGCAGCAGTCACCTGAGAGAGCCAAAGCGGGCCCACGGCAATATCGCTGTCCGACAGCACCAGCGTATCGTGGCGCGCTGCCGGCAGCATGTTGATCAGGTTCGACACTTTGGCGTTGGCGCCATACAGCGCCGCGTCCGCCACAATCGCGGTGTCGCGATGCGGATATTTGGCCTGCAGCGCCTGCACCACCGCCATCGCCGGATCGCGCTCGTCATGGACGCCGAACACGATCTGCACCGCCCCGCTGTAATCCTGTGCGAAAAAAGTCTCGAGATTGCGCGACAGGTCCGGCTCACCCTGATGCAACGGCTTGAGGATGGTCACCGCCGGGCTATGGGCCGTGGGGTCTTGCGGATTCTGCATGAAGCGGCCCACCAGGACGGCGGCCAGCAGGGTATAGGCGGTTCCGACGAGCGCCACCGCCGCCAGGCCCCAACCCAAATCCATGAAAAACAACTGCATGCTCACGTTCTAAAAGCTGCCCCTGCCCCAGATACTTATTAGAGCATCGATATTCGAGGGGGGAAGGGCAAAAAGGTGACATTTTGCGACAATTAGGAATAATACCTATAATTTTTCAAGCCATTGAAAAATATTGATAATTCGTAACGCACAGGGCTTTTGCTCCCCTCAAGGGCGCTTTGCTAACCGATAGGGTTACAGCCCCATGCCGGACCGGGTCGATTCGGATGCAGGAGCAGCACCATGGGAAGCCGCCGGGTCTGCGCCCGCACCGTGCCGGGAACTTAAGCGCGGCGGCGGGTGTGCACGGTTTTCGAGGTGGCGCGGCGAGCCTTGGCGGCCGCCACCAGCAATAGCCAATTGCCGATCAAGCGCACCGCGGCGCTGCGCCAAATCTGACGCGGCAAAGCGCCCAGCACCACGTCCTGATAGCGGCCAAGATCGGCCTTTGCGCCTATCTCCCCCAGCCTGTTCTCGGTGGCGCGGTCGAAATAATGTTCCGGAAACGCCGGCCGCTCCGTCCTTTCGCCCGCCAGGAAACGGGCCATGCCGCGCAGATATTCGCGGCCCAAGGTACCGGGATCATATTCCGGATGGCCCTGCAGAAAGACGAACTGGCTGTAACCGGGCGGTTCGCGGGTGAAGATATCGACCTGTCCGTCACCGCCCGTATCGAGGCGCGCCAGCACGCGATAGCCCTTGGCCGCCAGGTCGCTTTCGGCGATGTCGTTGCGGCGCAAATGCGGTACCGGCACCGTAGGCGGTGCGTTGAAGAATAACGGATCGTCCTGCACCCGGCGGCTGTCAAAGACGCCACAGAGTTTACGGGCCAGCGGCCGGCGCCGGATTCCATCCAGATGCAACACCGCCGCATCCGCCGCCTGACCGGAAAACAGCGTGGAGAGGGTGCCGGTTTGCGCCCAATCGATCAGTTGGGCCAGTTCATCCCAGTAAGGCTCCGCTTGCGGATCGGCCGAGCCAGGCTGGGCCCCGGTGACGATCAGCGCGTCGATATCGGCGGCCTCGAGGAATGCCGCATCGTCATAGAAGCCCGCCATCCGTTCGCGCATTTGCGCGGCGCGCGGAACGGAGCGCAGGGAAAAAAGACGCAGCCGCACATCCAGCGGACCGGCGGCATCCTTGAGCAGCCGCGCGAATTGCAGCTCGGTGGTCCGCAGCGCCGCGTCCGGCATGTTGTTGATCAGCCCGACATGAATGGCGGTGCGGTTGTGACCGCTGCCAAGAAGAAAGTGCTCGACCCGGCTCATGGCGCGGCCTGCCGGAAATCGGCGCGCCTGGCCGTTGTCAATCGCTGGTATCGGCCGGCTCTGAAGCCGGCCTGCAAAGTGAGCGTCGCGTCGCGCATAAAAATCCCAAAATCGCCGAGGCGGGCCGATCCTAGGAGCGAGTGGATTAACAAAATCTCGGCACAATGCCGGACCCGGGACGGGTCTGTGTTAACCGTGCTCGATTCAAATCATGCTGCCGGGAAGCTTATTTCGCGGCGAAGTCCGTCTCAATTCGAAACAGACGGGAAATCTTGGTTTTATATCCGGATCAATTCCGGCCTGATCCGTCTGTGAACCCGGCGCTCGGGCAGCGGCGGCAGCTTCACCGCATAGCGGATTTCAGTCCCGATGATTCGCATCGCCTCGGCGGCGTAAGGAATCATCCGCGGCATACAGTAGAAGTAATGGATCATTCCGGCATGGCAGCGGCCATGCACCGGCACTCCGAATCCGCCCAGCCGCTGCGCGTATTCCTCGCCCTCCTCGCCGAAGGGATCGAACTGGGCGGTGTGGACGAAGGCCGGCGGCAGCTGCGCGAATTCCTCGGCCCGCAACGGCGACAGGCATAGATCGGACAGTTCGGTCCCTTGCGGCACATAGAGTTCCAGGTCGCGACAGAAGGTTTCGCTGTCCAGAAAATAGCCCTCAGCCAGTTCGCGGCGCCCGGCGGATTCGCCGTGCACATCCAGGATGGGACACAGAAGCAATTGGAAGGCGATGGCAGAGCGCCCCGCGTCACGGACGATCCGGCACAAAGCCGCCGCCAGGGTGCCGCCCGCGCCGTCCCCCGCCACACCCAACCGCCCTGGGTCGATGCCGAACAGGGCGGGACCGCGCGTCACATAATTCAGCGCGGCAACGGCATCGGACAGGCCATAAGGAAAGGGGTGCTCGGGCGCCAGCCGGTAATCGACCGCGATCACCCGGCAGCCGGTCTGGTTGCTCAACCTGCGGCACAGCCCATCATGGGTCTCCAGGCTTCCGGCCACCCAGCCGCCGCCATGGAAAAACAGCATGCCCGGCAAACAACGGGCGGGCTCTCCCAGCGGCGAAAATATCCGCAAGGTGAGATGGCCGCCATCGACCGGCATCAGATGGTCGCGCACACCGCCGATAGCTTCCACCCCGGGCGGGTCCACGACATCGGCCAGGTTCCTTAGCGCGGCCCGCCGTTCCTCGACCGTCTCATAGCGGCCGCAGCTCTGGCCGGCGGCAACCAGCATCTCGAGAAAACGGTGCGCGTGATGATCCAGCGGCATGTGCCCAACCTATCCGCCAGCCATGAAGCATTGGTTGAGCGATACCTGACCCGTTGAACAGTCCACAGACGGCCACCTTATGGCAAACGAGCGTTAATCATGCCGGGGCGGTTTAACGGTCCGCTAATGGCAAAGGGCGCATAAAGGGTTGGGGCTTTTTTGCGACCGCATGTCTATCGAACAGGCCAGCCGTGTCCGCTGCAGCCCGATCGCCGAAAGCGATCTGGAGGGCCTGGCCGATCTCTTGACGCGCGGCTTCCCCCGCACCAACCGCGACTATTGGCAGCGCGGTTTCGCCCGCTGGAAAAAGATTCCCGTGATCGAGGATGTGCCGCGATACGGTTACATGCTGGACGGCAGCTGGGGACTGGTCGGCGCGATCCTGCTGATATCTTCCAAACGCGGCGGCCAGATCCTGTCCAACCTTTCCAGTTGGTATGTCGATCCGCAGTGGCGCACGCATTCCAGTCTTCTGATTTCGCTGGCGACCAAGCTCAAGCATGTCACTTATCTCAACGCCTCGCCGGCGCCGCATACCTGGCGCACATTGCAGGCGCAGGGCTTTGCGCCTTACAATTTCGGCCGCAGCTTTTTCTTCGCTTTGCCCGGCCGCGGAACGGTCAGCGAGACCATTCCCGACGATCTGGCGGAGGCACAACTGCTGCGCGATCATCGCGCCATGGGCTGGGTCAGCCTGACGGTGGAGAAGGACGGCATTGTATCGCCTTTCGTGCTCAAGCCCCACCGCCTGGAGAAGCCGCCGGCGTCGGTGATGGATGTGATGTTCTGCCGCGGCGCCGAAGATCTGCGCCGCTGTGCCCCGGCCCTGGCCCGCTATTTCCTGTCGCGCGGCAGTATGGGCTTTCTGATTGACGGCGACATGGAAACGCGGCTGTCGCACTATGCCGAAGGCAAGGAGCCGCGCTACTTCAAGGGACCTTATCGTCCCATTCTCGGTGATCTTGCCTATACCGAGAAAGTCATATTCGGATGACCGTTTAGGCGTTGCCCTAAAGCCCCAGCGCGACCGGTAGCGCTTCGCGCATCGGCAACATCTCGATCCGCGCGGCAGCAACACGGCCCAGCGCCCAGTCCAGCATCTTGGGCGTGGTGCCATACCGCGTCGGCGTGTCCGATACATCATGCGTGTAAAGGATCAGCCAGCCATGGCTGTGCAACACACGATGGATGGCGCTTTCGATCGCCTTCTCGTTCCAGCAGCGTGCTTCCAGCGAAACGACATTGAGCTGCGCCAGGTCCACCCGGCCGATATTGATTCCAGCATGGGTGCCGCGCGCCGATTCAAATTGCGAAGCATAGAAGCGTTTGGTGCGCGGGCTGACACGGCCAAACGGAAAGGCAAAACTCACCGGCGCCTTGCCGCGCAGGAAGGCGCTGAGAAATTCCCGATTGCGTGTCGTGTCGGCAGCAAGTTCCTCATTGCTCAGGCTTGGAGTCGGTTGATGTGAAAAACCATGACAGCCGATTTCGTGCCCCGCCGCCGCCAATTCTGTCAGGTCATGGCTATCGTAATAACGTGTGCCGTCGACCGCGCGGCCGCAGAAGCTCCCCGCTGTATAATAAGTGCCCCGCACCCCATGACGGGCCAACACCGGGCCGCCCTGGACCCAAGCGCTCTTGGGAAAATCGTCAAACGTGATGCTGGCCACGGGCTTGTGCCCTGCCAGGCGGGCCGGACGCGCCGCCAAGGCCTGCCCTGCAAGGCTGGTTAGCTTGGTTTTCAGGAGATTTGCCAATGCCATGGCGGTTTTTAGCCCTGAAAGACTTAAAGGCCGGAAAACGGCAAAATAGTATCTTGCAAGACAAGGTACCGTGTGATAGACACTAGCGTATGGTTGAATCCCTTCAAATCCAGCTCAAAAAAGGCGTCCTGGAGATGTGCGTGCTGGCGCTGCTCTCCCATGGCGACAATTATGCCTATGACATTGCCAGCCGCATGGCCGAGGCGGTGGGCATGGGCGAAGGC
>Ga0097621_100000666_pt1 | contig 24162 bp, 22 predicted proteins | sample KBSMisM72_FD_73165 | JGI IMG/M metagenome (GOLD analysis project Ga0097621, IMG submission 73165) | Miscanthus rhizosphere microbial communities from Kellogg Biological Station, Michigan, USA - KBS Miscanthus M7-2 (version 2) (version 2) | ecosystem: Host-associated > Plants > Roots >... | reverse complement strand
AATGAAGAGGCTCGGCGGAGGGCCCTCAACATGCTCATTTTGACGCGACGAGTTGGCGAATCAGTGGTCATTGGTGAAGACGTCACCGTGACGGTGCTTGGTGTAAAGGGAAACCAGGTACGCATCGGCATCAATGCGCCGAAGCACGTGACCGTGCACCGTGAAGAAATCTTCGAACGCATCAAGAGCGGCCGTGCCGCTGGCGATGCCGCGGGGAATTCTGACAGCGAAGCACCCGCTTCCCGCGAAACCATGCCCGCCTGACCCTCTTTCGAGCAGTTTTTTGCCTCTGGCCCCTCCGGGTCATTATGATTGCGCCCCCCGGAGAGATGGCCGAGTGGTCGAAGGCGCACCCCTGCTAAGGGTGTAAGGGCCAAAAGCCCTTCGAGGGTTCGAATCCCTCTCTCTCCGCCAATTCATGCTTCGCCGCTACGGCAATGGTTGCACCTCGCGGCCACAAAATCAGCGGGGAGTTTCGCGGAAAATTCGGCCGATACATCGACGACCTAGTCGTGGCTTCGTGCGTCATTTTCATCAGTCGCAGACTCTAAGTCCGGGCGGGACTAAAACGGGTTTCAGGTCGGGCTCGCTCAGGCAATTCAATTCCAAGAATCCCTTCGTTGCTCTGTTCAGTCGCGGAAGGCGCGTGTGTTCTGCAACTTACGTCCGGGGCAAGTGGTTGATTGCAGAAGATCGATTAGCTAGTCGCCCGCTCTCATAGTACCGGCGTCGAGGCATCGACTCTCTCCCTTTTCACCGCGTCCTCACGCGAGGTTCCAGCCAAGTCTCTTCGAGCTCTCTGCCATGGCAAGCAACCTTCGATCTCCGTATCCAGGGAGAAGCTCAGGAATGTCCTGATCGTCACGATGCCGGCGAGCAAACCGACGCTCATTGGTGTGAGTGGTGCGGTGATCGTGGAGATGATGTCCGCGCCCACGAGCAGCTCAAGACCCAGCAGGATTCCTCGGCCAAGACTGGACCGATATCGGTCGCAAGCGCGGCGCCAACGCCGTTGCCGCAGCCCCTCGTGTATGAAGACGGATGTGGCGCTGAACACGCCAGCAATGACGATTCCGACGCCCCCAAGCTCGAGGAGCTTGGCGAGTTGGTCTACAAAGGTATGAGTCAAGTTGCTCAACATCAGCGTTTGGAGCCACGCGCGCGCGGGAAAGTCAGGATGTCGCGGCAGCTGCACACGTGAAACCCAGAGAGTCCAGCTTTTCCAGGATCGATCAAGGTGACGACAAGAAGCGCGATGGTGACCGCGGTTGCCAACGATAGAAGCGCCAGGGCTATCGCGTCGGTGATGAAGCCGGGCTCGGCGGCGGCAAATCGAAGTGCGGCAACACTACACGAAGCGAGGGGAAATCCCACCGACCACCAGGAGACACGAATGGGACAACACACCGGCAAATCGCGCAGTTGCCCCAATAGAGTAGTTAACAGAAACAGGGTCAACATGAAGAGTGATTCCGCAAGAAGATCTGTTCGCTGCGCTGTAACCGTATAGGCCGAGTAGCCCACCGCGAAGGGAGAGACCAGGATGAGTAACGACGGCCTGAGCGCAGCAGGCAGGGGCGGATCGAGCAGCAGCCGCGAGAAAACCAGAGTGACGAGCAGCAGGGCAAAGAACGAGCCGATTGCAAGCGCCGCAACCATTAGTCCATGTACGTGTGGGATACCAAGAGAGGGAAGTGCGAGCGGGATGGTCAGTACGCCGACGATGGGAATGATCCAAGCAGGCGTGGCATAGGCGACTCGCTGTCGATGATTAATCCACCGACTGACCACGAGCCAGGCGAACGAGGTCATTCCGGTAGCACCGGCGATCCATATGATCTGCGCGACGCGGTGCGCAAAAGGTGAGATCACGATCGGCAACTGCAGGAGACTGATCAGCGCAGTTCCGAAGAGGTTGCCATCGATGGGGTGGCGAAACTCCTCCTGAACCGAAGGGAACGCAATTACCAGCTTGATGACATAGCCTGCAACCATTAGAAGAAATGCGGTCACTGCCACGACGGCAACCGCCCGAGCGATCCATTCAGGTGATCCATAGCGTTCGCTCGCGAGTTGCCAGGCGACGGACAATCCCGTCACGCCCATCGCCGAGCCGAACAGGCCAATCGGCAAGCGATTGATCTTGGCCCGTGCCGGCGTGGGTGGAAGGGGTAGTTCGATCATGGCGCAATTGTGTCCTGCATAGACCAAGCGACCAGCTCATGTAGTTGGATGCGCGGAGAACGGTCAAAGCTCTGCGTAGGCGACGCCGGTGAGATTCCCCTGACCGTGGAGAAAGTTGTGTTGGTTCCTTCCATCGAGATCAACGGAATAGACCGAACCTGCAAAATCAGTGACGAAGATTCGATTCCCTGGCACGTCGAGGGCGATGCCGATTCCCTCCATCAAGTGAGTCACCAGGACTTCCGGCATTCCTCGCCTGTCTATCGCCGCGCGATTGACGGTGTTGCCACGAGGCGGATCGCCGCGGTCGGTCCAATAGAGGGCACGGTTCTCTGCGTCGAATGCCAGGTCGATGGGCTCCGGCAGGTCATCGAATAACAACTCGATGTCCGAACGGCTTGACGCAGTCGCACCTCGGGGAATCTCGACATCGGCTCGAAAGATCCGGCCCTGGCCGCCATTGCTCGGGCCCTTCTGGGACCAATAGATCTTCTGAAACTTCGAATCGACGGTAATGCCGACGCACCATCGCGTCTGATCGCGCCGGTCTTCTTCGCCACGGCCGGTTTCGACCAGTACTTCCGCGTTTGAGCCGTCCAGATTTGCACGCATCACGCGCATGCCCTCGCGATCGCACCAATAGAGTTTTCCACCCCGACTGTCGAGATGAATCTGCTTGGGTGTGTGCGTCGCGCCCCGTGGGAGGATAACCCTTCGATCAGTGCCATCGAGATTGGCGCGCTCGATGGAGCCGTCGTCGAGATCGGGCGCGCCCATATTGGTCCAATAGACGTGCCCGGCATTCGCATCTATGGCGATGCCGTCCGGCAGGTAACAGCCGCTGACGATGACTCGGCGGTCGGATCCGTCCGGCTTCATCGAGTGGATGCGATCACCGCTCATCTCGAGGAGGAACAGTCGCCCGGATTTGGCGGCTCCATCGGTGGCAAATGAACCGGACGCGAGTTCCATGCCATTTGCCCCGCCAGTGAGTTGAGACGACTTCCGTTGAAGGTTCATTGTTGTCTCCCGTACGTCCCTGCCGATCAGTCGGGATGCTTCGTCGTGCCCTCGCCATCTGACCGCCCGAGCGCGGGGAGATACCGCCCGAAATTCAATTCGAAGTCGCTCGGAATGCCATAGCCGATATTTCGCACCCTGGCGCGGCGCGCCTGGGCGCTTGGCCAAGCCAGCGTTGGAAAGAACAGGTCGTTGCTCGACTGAAGCTCGCTGGCTGTCGGCTTCCCGATCCGATTGATCTGGTCCTTCGCGAGGCCCAATGCTTCGCGGTCAAAGGAAACCAGGCGCCGAACCAGTGCATCAACGAAAGGGTCGAGGTCGCCATCATCAAGCGTCCGATTCACCCAGCCATATCGCTCGGCGATGTCGGCATTGAAATCGTCGCCGCTGAGCACGATCTCCATCGCGCGCGAACGGCCGACCAGGCGCGGCAGCCATTCCAGCGCTCCACCACCCGGAACCAGGCCAACGCCGATCTCCGGGTTTCCAAACTGGGCGCCTTGCCGGCTGGCGAAACGCATGTCGCATGCCAGCACGAACTCGTTGCCGATGCCGCGCGTGCGTCCGCGGATCTTGGCGATGCTCACGACCGGTGTCGACGAAAGGCGCAGCACAAAGTCGCGCCAGAGGTCCAGCACTCCCGGACGTTCTGCCGCCTTGGATACGTCGAGATGAGCGATGAAGAAATCGGGGTTTGCCGATTGAAACACCACCGCTTTGACGGATTGATCGGCTTCGAGGTCGGTCATCAAGGCGCCAAGTTCGATGATCGTCGCGGGCACGAACATGTTGATCGGCGGATTATTGAACGTGACCGTCCACAGGCCTGGACTGCCGCGATTGATATCGAACTGCGAGATGCTGGACATGGCGCGACTCCTGGTTTGGATTCCTGGCCAGTCTTGACCATCATCACCGTTCGTTCAATTGCGCGACGGTACTGGTTGATAGATACGGCAGTATAGACATCTATCTACCAGCCGACACATCGACGGCGGATGGTTCACGATGACCAGCAGTCGGAAATGCAGCAAGCAGCTCTTGCGTCGACACGATGGAGTGGGCGAAGGTCGGGCCGTTGAGATGATGAGCGGCATGCAGCATCTCTCGCGTAAACGCCGCCGTCGCATCACGGACCAAGGTCACGTGGTAACCAAGCTCCATCGCATGTCGGGCCGTCGACTCGACGCATGTATTGGCGAGCAGGCCAATGACGAGGACATGAGTTATGCCATGCTGCTTCAACAGCATGTCGAGGTCGGTGTTGGAGAAGCCGCTCTGTCCCCAGTGCTGCTGGGCGACGATGTCGTCCGCCTGAGGCGCAAATTCCGGACGGAAATCACCGCCCCATGTTCCCTTCGCAAACGAATGGCGCTTCATGATGCCAAGCTGCGTGGGGTTGGGGTGTTGCCACGTCTCGTAGTCGCCCTCTTGCCATTGGCGATGCGGAACTACGATCACACGCACGCCCTCGCTTCTCGCAGCAGCCAGGATCGTACGAAGATTTGGAAGCAGTCCGACTTCTTGCGCGATCTCCTGGATGCGCGGCCAAATCAGTCCGCCTTCAGACAAGAAGTCGTTGTACGGATCGACAAAAAGAAGGGCCGTCCTCTTCTTCTCATAGCTGGGCGCCGGCATTGAACGCTCCATTGGCCGTCAGGAAATCCGGAACGACGTTTGCGTCGCCAGATGGCAGCCGTTCCCGACGCGCATGGCGTTCGATGCTCGCGGCGAAGAATGGAGTCTCCTGCCTGTTGTGGGCGATGCTCATGGGTTGCCTCTGCAGGCGAAAAACGTCCAACGGAATGCCCTGTCGCGCCAGGAATTCCAGGAAGTCGTCCGTTGCGCGAGAGCGTACGTGGTTGGTGAATTCGCACTTGCCGTCGGCCAGTGGTTTGACAGTCAGCTCCCACGTCACGAGGATGGTTGTCCTGCCGGCTGACGTGAACAGGTCCGAAACCGATTCGACGACCAGATGGTGCTTCTCCGCGACGACCTCGACATAGTGCTGCACCATTGGGACGCCGCCGATCACTTCGACGTTGATCGACATGCGCCGGCCGTCGCGAGAGGTGGTCGAACCTGCCGCGAAATGCGCGGGTGAGCAGCCCTGGTACTCCTCATCCGGCAGAGTGAAGCACCATGAGGGGATGTCGATCGATTCGAATGGCGCATTGACGATAGCCGAGAAGCTCGAATCCACGATGACCAGCTCTTCCATGTTCCGTCTCCAGCGTCAGATCCCGGTTGGAACACTAGGCCAGTTACGAAAAATCGCTACTGTGCGAAAGGATGTGTGTGACGACGCAAAAGTCTAGGAGGACGGCCTGGTGCGTCACCGACTGCGCAGATCAACTGGCCGCGGACTCAGGATTGGTGAGTTTCGTCGGGCAACATCTTCAGCCGATCGACCATGCGGCAGAGATCGGCGAATGAGGAGGCGTCGATCTTGCGCATCGCATTGCTTCGATGAACCTTGACGGTCGTCTCCGTAATTTCCATTTCCGCAGCGATCTGCTTGTTCAGACGCCCTTCGACGACGCGCAGAAGTATTTCGCGCTCGCGTGGCGTCAAGCCTTCAAATCTTGCCCTCAGTGCGCGTAGCGCGACCTCGTCGGCGCGCCTTGCGCGATCGCGCGCGAGACCCTGGTTGACCGCGTCGAGGAGGTCCTGGTCGCGGAACGGCTTCGTGAGGAATTCAATTGCTCCCGCCTTCATGGCCTGGACGGACATCGGCACATCGCCATGGCCTGTGATGAAGACGATTGGAAGCGTAACGCCGGCGGTTGCCAGGTCCCGCTGGAAGTCCAGCCCGCTCTTCCCCGGCATCCTCACATCGAGAATAAGGCAGGTCGGCTCATCGGGTGGTTTGGACGATGCGAATTCGGCGATGGACGTGAAGAGTTTCGAGCGCAGGCCGACCGATCGAAGCAGTCGGCCGAGAGACTCCAGGAATTCGGGGTCATCGTCGATGACCACGACGCAATCATTGGCATCTGGCTGGGACTTCGTTCGCGACTGAACGGCATCGGAGAGTTGCATTGTTTCTCCTTCAGTCTTCGCTTCCCTGGAATCATAGTAAGTCGAATTCGCCCGCGTGGGCAGTATGGCGCACTTACGAAGTAGGGGCAGTCAACTAAACCTAGGTTTAGGGCTCCTGAAGCGTCGCCGCGCCATCCTTGTACTCACATAGTAGTGCAGCGGCCCAACGGTGACGTGTTGTCCGAGCAATCATTGATAGCGATTGTCGATGACGACCAGTCGTTCCGCGATTCGATGCGGAGACTCGTCAAGTCTCTGGGGTACGCGGGTTCAGTTTATGCATCCGCAGCAGAATTCCTGTCATCGCCCCGGCGCGCCATGACGAAATGCCTCGTGGCGGATATTCACATGCCTGAAATGTCCGGGGTCGATCTTTTCAGACACTTGGTCGAAGCGGGGGACTCGATACCAACCATCCTGGTGACGGCATATCCAGATGATCGGGTCGAAGAGCAGATGCTTGGCGAGGGAGTCGAGTGTTATCTGCGAAAGCCACTCGAAGAAGCAGCGCTCATCGAATGCCTTCGCTCCGCTGTCGCGAGGCGCCGGTTGGGCGTAGATTGATCGTCACGCATTGCTGATTCGAACGCGAGGCCTCGCGTGTGACTGCATCCGTCCAAACTAACTCCATCGGTCGATTCGCCGCGCCATCGGTGATATGGACGGGTGCGGAGCGCACTCTCTGCCGCTTCGAATCGAGCGACTCCGGCAGCATCAGCCACGTCTATCTCCCCACGTCCGCCGACGGCGAGCATCCTTCGCTCGAAAGCATCCGTCGACTGGCGCATGAATATGAACTCAGGGGGTACCTGGACGGCGGATGGGCATTGCGGCCTTGCGAACTGGTGCGCGATCGCGGGCAGGCTCTGCTGATTGTCGAATACATCGGGGGCGAACCCCTGGATCGCCTTCTCCGCGGGCCAATGGAAATCGGAAGGTTTCTCAAGCTTGCGATTCAACTGACTTCGGCCATTGGTCAAATGCACGGGCGCGGCTTGATTCACAAGGACATCAAGCCCGCAAACGTACTGGTGAATCCTTCCAGTGGGGAAGTCTGGCTGACTGGCTTTGGAATCGCATCGCGCCTGCAGCGCGAGCGTCAGGCGCCTGAACGACCCGAACTGATCGCCGGAACCCTCGCCTACATGTCGCCGGAGCAGACCGGCCGAATGAATCGCTCGATCGATTCGCGAAGTGATCTCTACTCACTGGGGGTCACTCTCTACGAGATGCTGACCGGCAGCCTGCCTTTCACGGCGGCAGATCCCATGGAGTGGGTGCATTGCCATATCGCAAGACAACCGGTTGCTCCTCGAGACCGGTCCACGGACGTGCCATCCGTCGTCTCGGCAATCGTGATGAAACTCTTGTCGAAGACCTGCGAAGACCGATACCAGACGGCCGCGGGAATCGCCATGGACCTGCAACGCTGCCTTCGCGACTGGGAAGGTCGGCGGAGAATTGAGGAATTCATTCCTGGGTCGCACGACGTTCCAGATCGCCTGATGATTCCAGAACGTTTGTACGGGCGCGATGGCGAGATCGATACATTGCTGACGGCGTTTGATCGCGTCGTGGCCGGAGGCAAGCCGGAATTGGTGCTGGTCTCCGGTTACTCGGGTATCGGCAAATCCGCGGTCGTCAATGAGTTGCACAAACCGCTGGTTCCTCCTCGGGGCCTGTTTGCCGCAGGGAAATTTGACCAGTACAAGCGCGACATTCCCTACGCCACGCTGGCCCAGGCCTTTCAAAGTCTCGCGCGGCCGCTGCTGAGCGCGAATGAAGACGATCTGCGTAGATGGAGAGAAGTGCTTCGTGAGGCCGTGGGCACGAACGGGTTGCTCATCGTCGATCTGGTTCCAGAGGTCAAACACATCATTGGTGAGCAACCGCCCGTGCCCGAGCTTCCACCCCAGGAAGCCCAGCGGCGCTTTCAGCTCGTATTTCGCAGATTCATCAGCGTGTTTGCGCGGCCCGAGCATCCGCTGGCGCTTTTCCTCGATGACCTTCAATGGCTGGACGCGGCCACCCTGGATCTTCTGGATGCCCTGCTGACCGGCGATGATCTGCGGCACCTGCTACTCATCGGGGCGTACCGCGACAATGAAGTCAGCCCGACGCACCCCCTGACCAGAAAGCTGACCGCGATGCGGGAGCGCGGCGCAGCCATCCAGGACATCGTCCTGGCGCCGCTCGGAGACGATGATCTCACTGAGCTCGTGACAGATTCGCTCCACTGCAGCCGGACCCAGGCCATTCCGCTCGCACGACTGATTCACGACAAGACGTCGGGCAATCCATTCTTCGCGATTCAATTCATCGGCACTCTCGCGGAAGAAGGGCTGCTGATCTTCGACTATGACAACGGGAATTGGAGCTGGGACCTTGGACGCATTCACGCCAAGGGGTACACCGACAATGTGGTCGAGCTCATGGTCGGCAAACTGTGCCGCATGAGCCCTCAGACGCAGCGCGCACTACAGCGGTTTGCCTGCATGGGCAACAGCGCGGACTTTGAAATGCTGCAGAAGGCCTTTCAGCTATCGAATGACGAGATGCACGCCGACCTCTGGGAGGCAGTTCGCAACGGGCTCATCTTTCGCTCGGAGTCGACTTACCGGTTTCTCCACGACCGCGTGCAGGAAGCTGCCTATTCCATGATTCCAAGGGAGCGGCGTGCCGAGACTCATCTTCGAATTGGCATGCTGCTGGCAAAACACACGCCGTCGGAGAAGCTCGAAGAGGCTGTGTTCGAAATCGTAAACCAGCTGAATCGAGGTTCGCATCTCGTCACCACCAGCGATGAGAGCGAACAGATTGCAAACCTGAACTTGATCGCGGGGCGGCGCGCGAAGCTCTCAACGGCATATGAGTCGGCTCTCAAGTATCTGAAAGCCGGCGGGGAGATGCTCACCGAGGACACGTGGGCGAAAAACTACTCGCTCAAGTTCTCGACCGAGTACCTGATGGCGGAATGTGAACTTCTCACGGGAAAACTGAGCGAGGCGGACGAACGTTTGTCGCGCCTCGCGGAGAGGGCGCAATCTCGCCACGATTTCTGCATCGCGACGCGTCTGCGGCTCACTTTGTATACCGCCCTGGATCGCAGCGATCGGGCCGCCGAAGTATTCGTCGAATGGCTCGAGCGTGACGGGACGGTCTGGAAGGGACATCCGAGCCGCGATGATGTGATGCGCGAATACGAGCGCATTTGGGAACTGCTCGCGGGACGAAGGATCGAGGACCTCTTCGAGATGCCACTAATAACCGATCCGGATGTTCTCGATACGCTGGACGTCTTCACGGAGATTGTGACACCGGCACTTCTTTTCGATGAGCACCTTTCATCGTTGGTCGTCTGTCGCATGGTGAATCTAAGTCTCGAGTACGGCAATTGCGACGGCTCGTGCTTCTGCTACGTATGGCTCGGGATGTTCGCCGGGCCGCGATTTGACAACTACAAGGATGGATTCAGATTCGCGCAGCTGGGGTACGACCTGGTTGAGAAGCGCGGACTGACACGCTACCAGGCGCGCACGTACATGAATATTGGCTGCACAGTGATGCCTTGGGCAAAGCACGTTGGCAGCGGGCGAGACCTGATCCGGCGCGCGTTCGACGCTGCCTATCGTGTCGGTGACCTGACCTTTGCTTCCTACAGCTGGGACCAGCTGGTCACGAATTTTCTTGCCGTGGGAGATCCGCTCGCCGAAACCCAGATGGAATGTGAGAACGGCCTGGCATTCGCCAAGCGCGTTCAGTTTGGATTGTGCATCGAGTTATGCGGCGCGATGCTCGGCCTCATCATGAGCATGCGAGGTCTCACACCGAGATTTGGATCACTTGACCACCTGGACTACACCGAGGTCGATACCGAGAGGCGGTTGACCAGCAATCCCAATCTCATCTTCGCGGCCTTCTACTACTGGACTCGCAAGTGCGAGGCCAGATTTTACGCGGGGGACTATCTATCGGCAGCCCAGGCTGCCCTCAATGCGGACCCGCTGGTATGGACATCGTCGGCGCAGTTCGAGACTGCGGAGCATCAACTGTACGGTGCTCTTGCGCACGGCTCAGCATGGGACCTGGCGTCCCCCGATCACAAGACTCTGCACCTCGAGGCGCTGAAGAGGCACCACCGCCAGTTGGAGGTTTGGGCTGAACACAGTCCCGAGACCTTCGAGAATCGGGCCGCCATCGCGGCAGCGGAAATCGCCCGCATCGAGGGGCGGGTGGTCGAAGCCCAGGACCTTTATGAGAAGGCGATACGATCGGCACAAGCGAACGGCTTTATCCACCATGAGGCGTTTGCAAATGAGCTGGCGGCCCGCTTCTATCGTGCGCGCGGCTTCGACAAGATCGCATCGACTTACCTTCGCGATGCGCGTCATTGCTATGACCGGTGGGGCGCAGCCGCCAAGGTTCGTCAGCTCGACGAACTCTACCCCCACATGGAAGCTGAAAGGCCGCGCACCGATCCAACGGCCACCATTCAAACGTCGGTCGAAAGGCTTGATCTGGCGACCGTCATCAAGATATCGGAGGCCATTTCGGGCGAAATCGTCCTTGAAAGGCTGATCGATACGCTCATGCGCACGGCGCTGGAGCATGCCGGTGCCGAACGGGGACTATTGATTCTCCCGCGCGGTGACGAACATTGGATCGAGGCCGAGGCAACAACAAGAAGCAGCGAAACGAAAGTCACTCTGCGGAATTCCAGAGTGTCTGGCGCTGAACTGCCGGAGCCCGTATTTCGTTACGTGCTGCGAACGAAGGAGGGACTGCTATTGCAGGATGCCGCGGGGCAGAGTCAGTTTTCGTCTGATTCGTATGTTCAGAAGAACAAGTCGAAGTCAATCCTGTGCCTCCCGATACTCAAGCAAGCGCGGTTTCTCGGAATGCTGTACTTGGAGAATAACCTCGCATCTGGGGCATTTACTCCGGCGCGCATGGCCATCTTGAAGGTTCTGGCCGCCGAAGCCGCAGTGTCCCTGGAGAACGCACGGCTGTACCGCGATTTGGCGGGGCGGGAGGCGCGAATCCGACGCCTGGTCGACGCAAACATCATTGGAATCGTCATATGTGATGTCGACGGAACCATACTCGAGGCCAACGACGCGTTTCTCCGCATGGTTGGATACGACCGGGGAGACTTGGTCTCGCAAAGCCTGCGATGGACGGACATGACTCCGCCGGAATGGCGCGAGAGGGACGAGCAGCAGCTCGTCCCCCAACTTGTGATGACGGGCAGCCTGCAGCCATTTGAAAAGGAATTCTTTCGAAAGGATGGAACTCGCGTGCCTGTCCTGATCGGTGTCGCCAATTTTGAAGACCGCGGCCATGAAGGCGTGGCGTTCGTGCTTGACCTTACAGAGCGAAAGCGAGCCTCGGAAGCTCTGCGTACCTTCCAGATGGAATTGGCTCGTGCCAATCGACTGGCGACGATGGGCCAACTGACTGCGTCCATCTCGCACGAAGTCAACCAGCCTATTGGGGCGACACGAAACAACGCCCACGCTGCCTTGAGATTCCTCGCCGAGGATCCCCCCGACCTTGAGGAAGTCCGTGAAGCGATCGAGTGCGTGGTCAAGGAGACCTATCGTGCAGGCGAGATCCTGAGCGGAATTCGCAATCAGGTGAAGAATGTGCCGCCGCGCATGGATGCATTGCGTTTGAACGAAGCCATTGAGGAAGTCATGGCCCTCGTACGCGGCGAGATTCTCAAGCACGGGGTCTCGGTCGAAATGCGGCTCGAGGATGACCTCCCGTTCGTCCGTGCAGATCGAGTGCAATTGCAACAGGTGATGCTCAATCTGATCCTCAACGCCATCGAGGCGGTGGCCGGTGTCGGCGGCGATGTTCGCGAGATTGTGATCAGCACCGAGTCGCTGGCAAAGGACACGACTTTGGTTTCCGTACAAGATTCGGGGCCAGGCGTGGCGCCCATGAACCGCGAACGCATTTTCGAATCGTTTTTCACCACGAAGGCCGGCGGCGTCGGGATCGGCCTTTCAATCTGTCGCTCGATCGTTGACACCCACGGCGGACGCCTGTGGGTAGATGCTGAGAAATCACCCGGTGCCGTCTTCAGGTTTACCTTGCCTGCCCTGAACTAAACCAAGAGCAAGTCTCCTGTGCCGCTGGATCAGGCGGTCGCATCCCACGCGCAATACAACTCAGACTCCGTCTCCTGCTTTGATCTCCAGCGAATCGTGAGGCCTTCATGGGTCGCACGAATGAACTAACAACAGTTCGCTGAGGAGATCGTCATGCAGAAAGCGCCCGGCATCAATCGCCGTACTTTCGTTGGCGTCGCGGCCGCCACTGCCGCTGCGAGCACGCTCAGTCTTCCATCACTCGTCCAAGCTGAAAGGAGCTCGACCATGAATGCCGCCGTACAGCCGAAGGTCGGTGCGGGCACCGCAATTCGCCCGTTCCACGTGAATTTCCCCGAGTCGGATCTCGCCGAATTGCGCAAACGCATCAATGCGACGCGTTGGCCCGAACGGGAAACCGTTGAAGACGCCACGCAAGGAGTGCAGCTCGCGACGACGCAGGCGCTCGCCCGGTACTGGGCCACCGAGTACGACTGGCGCAGGATCGAGGCAAAACTCAATTCCTGGCCGAACTTCATCACCGAGATCGACGGCCTGGATATTCACTTCATTCATGCGCGCTCCAAGCACGAAAACGCGCTACCGATCATCGTCACGCACGGATGGCCTGGTTCGATCGTCGAACAACTGAAGATTATCGATCCGCTGGTCAACCCCACCGCCTATGGTGGTAGCGCGGCTGATGCATTCCACGTCGTGATCCCGTCGATGCCTGGCTACGGGTTTTCCGGCAAGCCGGACAAGACGGGCTGGGACCCGACTCACATCGCGAAGGCGTGGGACACCCTGATGAAGCGTCTTGGGTATGAGAAATACGTGGCGCAAGGCGGGGACTGGGGCGCAATCGTGGTCGATCAGCAGGGATTGCAGGCTCCTCCTGGCTTGCTTGGCATTCACACGAACATGGCTGGCGTCATCCCACCGGAGATCGACGCGGCGGCATTCTCCGGCGCGCCGGCTCCCGCGGGTCTCTCCGCAGATGAAAAACTTTGCTACGAGCGGGTGCAGTTCGTGTACCAGAAAGGAATCGCCTATGGATTCCAGATGGGCCTTCGGCCACAGACTCTCTATGGAATCGCCGATTCGCCCGTCGGCCTGGCCGCCTATTTCCTCGATCACGACGCGCGAAGCTACGCGCTGATCTCGCGAGTGTTCACGCAGGGTGCCAGCGAGGGCCTTACCCGGGACGACATCCTCGACAACATCACGATCACCTGGTTGACGAATACGGCGCTTTCCGGCGCCCGTCTTTACTGGGAGTACTGGGGCAAGGGCTACTTCAACGTCAAGGGAGTCACGATCCCGGTCGCGGTCAGTGTATTTCCCGACGAACTGTATCCGGCGCCGAGAAGTTGGGCCGAGAAGGCGTACCCGAAGCTCATTCACTACAACAAGCTTCCGAAGGGCGGGCATTTCGCCGCGTGGGAACAGCCGAAGTACTTCTCGGAAGAGCTTCGCGCCAGTTTCAAGTCGCTGCGCGCATAGATCATCGGAGACGCATTGACCAGCCCGCCCGGTATTGCCGGGCGGGCGGCAGCGGCAGGGAGAAGGGAGGCCACCGTGGAGACGTTCCGAATCGAGGTGCCTGATCCGGTACTGGAGGACCTTCGCACTCGCCTCGAGTGCACGCGCTGGGCCGAAGACTTTGCGAATGAGGATTGGAAGTACGGTTCCAATACCACCTACCTCAAAGAACTGGTGGACTACTGGATCGACGGTTACGACTGGCGCATGCACGAGCGTGCGATGAATGCGCATGCACATTTCCGCGTGGAAATCGACGGCATGCCGATTCACTTCATGCACGTGCGAGGCAAGGGGCCCAACCCGAAGCCACTGATCTTGTCGCACGGCTGGCCTTGGACGTTCTGGGAATACCGCAAGGTGATCGGACTACTCAGCGACCCCGGCGCGCACGGAGGAAATCCGGCAGACGCATTCGACGTCGTCGTGCCCTCACTACCTGGCTATGGCTTCTCGACGCCGTTGCGAAGGACAGGAGTGAACTTCTGGCGCACGTCCGGGCTGTGGGTGAGGCTCATGGAACATCTGGGCTATTCGCGTTTCGCCGCGCACGGTGCTGACTGGGGCGCGCTCATCACTGCCGATCTGGGGCATCGCTATCCCGAGCGAATGATCGGAGTGCATTTTTCGATGATGCTTCCATTGGATTTGTTCAGTGGCGCCACTCCGGCGCCAGAGGACTACGATCCCGACGAGGCACCACTGGCTGCTCGTCTCAAGAACTTCTTTGCGACCGAGTCGGCCTATTCAGCCTTGCAGTGCACGAAGCCCCAGACGATCGCGTTGGCGCTCAATGATTCGCCTGTCGGGCTTGCGTCCTGGATCGTCGAGAAACAGCGCAGCTGGAGCGATTGCCACGGGGACGTCGAAACTCGATTCTCGAAAGACGATTTGCTGACCATCATCATGATTTATTGGCTGACCGGGAGTTACGGGACCTCCGCGCGTTACTACTACGAAGCTGCCCACGATCCATGGACTCCCGCGCATGCCAGAGATCCCGTGGTCGAAGCTCCGGTTGGAATCTCGGTACTGCCGGAGGAAGTCTGCAGCGCACCCAGGCGATGGGCCGAACGCTATTACAACATTCGGCAGAAGCGGTACCACGACAGTGGAGGGCACTTTTCCGCATGGGAGGAGCCGGATGCGATAGCTACAGATCTAAGGGACTTCTTTCGCGTCTTGAGCTAACGCGCGTTCAATTATTGAGTGCCGCATTCTGCGTTAGCTCAGAGCTGGTTGGGGCACACACGCGTCAATGATCGTGGTGGCAAATCTGGTGGCAAATATGGGGGCTTCGGGGGACTAGAGGGGACAGCAACTGCTCGATGCATCAGCAACTTGCTGATTCCAATCACCGCTTCCCGGTGTTCGAATCCCTCTCTCTCCGCCAAATTTCAGAGTTGGCCAAGCCTAATTTTCTTGCGCAAGTGGCGCATCGGCCAGCTCGGGATCCAAGCGAAAAGCAGTAGATACCTCGCGCGGCAGTCCCGGAATTCTATGCATTGCATCCGGTCATGCTTTCTCTGCGAGAACTTCCTCTAGCTTGTCGGCGGCTTCTCGACCGAACCGGCGTGTCACGGTGCGCATCAGGTCCAGATCGATTGGGCCTTGCGCGTTTCGATATGCGGATCGAGCGTCGATTAGGTCCTGCGGGCCACCAGCAAGACATTTCATCGCGATAAAGTCCTCGCGTCCGACAATGCGAAGAGTTAGGCCCATGAACGGAATTTCCATTGTTCGAGAGAAGAGTTCAGGGTCCAAACCACGGAGTCCGCTTAATAGATCGACCTGATTTTCGTGGTTGTCGCGCAATACAAGCATCGCCGGAATCGGGTCATCCGGATCCCCTCGCCGTAGTTCGGTTTGGAAGCCTGCGCTATCGAACGTCGCTCGCAGCTTTGCTAGCTGGCGAAATGACGTATGCACGACGGCGTCCACGTCCATGGTGCCCCTGACGGTTCCGTGCACTGAGAGGGCAAATGCGCCGATGACGGCGTAGTCCACGTTTTCACTCTGCAGGATCTCAACCACATCGAGGAACAGGAGCGCAGACTGACCTACGTGTTGAGTCCTCACGGCTTCTGCAGTGCCTTGCGCACTCGTTGCGCCTCAGCCTTACGACCAGCCTGGTGAAACGCACCCATGAGTTGATTGTGTTCGACAAAGGCCTGAAGTCGCTCAGTGGGCGTGAGTCGACTTGCAGCTTGGATCAAAGAGTCTTGTGCCTCTTCGCCAAGCTTGGATCGGAAGGCGCGGGAAGAACTCGAGTGAATACCAGAGACAAAGGCGCCGGCTTCTTGCGGCGTACGACCGGTCTGGAGAGTCATCGGCAAACCTGCGCGCGCAGCCGCACGAATCAGCAACTCGAGCGAAACGTCTGAAACACGACCATTGATGATCTTGCTCAAAGTCGGCTGAGGTAGTCCGAGCCGTTTTGCAGCTGCAATTTGGGTGACGCCCATTCGCCGTGTGAAGCGCGCGAGCTGCAAAGCGACATCACTACGCAATGCCAGAACGGTCGCCATGTCGGGGGCTACAGTGCTCATATAGTGAATCTAGTATAAGCAAACTTTGACTCTATTTCTGCACAATATTTTTCAATAAGTTACATTGATAATCCCTCAACTATTTAACATAGTATAGACCGCAACTTTGGCTCCGCGGCTTGTACGCGCCGACCGTCCGCGAGAAACAAGCGCAATGCCAACCCCAGCCAAACAACTGCTCTACAGTCTTGTGCGCATCGAGACTACCTTGAGCGACGGCTCGAGAGGTGAAGGCACGAGCTTTGTCTTTCGCAACCAGGCATTACCCCAAGGCCAAGACTTGTTCCTCGTCAGTAACAAGCACGTCGTTGCCGACGCCGTCTCAGGGATGTTTTCGAAAATCTAGACGTCTCTGCGCCTGATCACTTTGTCGGTTTTCCCGACGGCAGATTCGATCGCAAGCACTACCTACCCATAATGCGCCGCGGGCATGTAGCGACGTCGCCCGAGCTGGACTTCGACGGGGCGACGATAGCCGTACCGCCGCTTCGCTTCGGCAATCTCGCTGATGCGCGCTTTGAGCTCCGCACACTCAGGCCGCTTCGATCGATAGCGATACAGCGATCTTGAGATCCGCACCAGCCCGCAAGCGCGTGTCACTCCGAAGCCGCGCTCGCTCATGAGCGCATCCACCGCTTCGCGCCTCACCTGCGGGCTCACCTTGTCCAGCTCGGCGTCGGCTAACAATCGCTTGAGCTTCGCGTTTTCCGCCTCGAGCTCCTTGAGCCGCCTGGCTTCCGACACGGTCATGTCGGCGTACTTGGCCTTCCAGTTGCTATCGATTCGATGGAGGTCGCGCCATCGATAGACACACCAATCGTCAAAATCATTTTCGTTCAGGAACGGGTCAGTATCCTGCGGCCGAACAGGTGGGCGTCGATGGAGAATGCGCCTGGTCCGATCAGCGCCAGCGACAACGCCTGGATTGCATGAATACCCACGGTCAAGTTTTCTGCGGAAACGAACGTGCCGGCCCGCGGTGGATAGAGCACAGGCGTTAGCGCGATGCCGGTGGCGATCAGAGCGGTCACGGGGGTTGCCACACCGATCACGAGAAAAACCGAGATGACGCCGAGGCTGAGCAGCCACCAGGCGCTCTCGGCAGGTGCATCTGCCAGAAAACGTTGCCACAGGCATCCCAGGACCGACAGACGCAGTAGTGCGAGAGCCACCCCAGGGGCTCCGGCCGGGAACATTGTGAAAAGTCGCTGCATCCGCGGCAGCGTACAAGGTGGGGCAGGCGGCGGCACCCGGCGCCGGTACTGGTCTCGACCGCTACTTTCGAGGGGAGCCGTCCGGATCCGCCGGTGTATATTGGCGGCGGCAGACCTTGGGGTGTAACCATGATCAGGGTTCTGGGTGTAGACGATCATCCCCTCATGATGGCGGGTGTGGCCGGTGCGATCGACGCGCAGGTGGACATGAAGGTCATCGGGGTTGCCGAAGATGGCGCGACGGGCATCGAGTTGTTCCGGAAACTGCAGCCCGACATCACTCTCATGGATCTGCGGCTACCCGATATCAGCGGGATCGATGCCATCGTTTCAATCCGCAACGAGTATCCCAGCGCGCGAATCATCGTGCTGACCACGAGTGCTGGCGATATCCAGGTGCTTCGCGCAATCGAGGCGGGTGCCCGCGGCTACCTACTCAAGAGCCTGGTGCGTACTGAGCTGATCGACACGGTGCGCCGTGTGCATGCCGGCAAGCGCGTGGTTCCTCCGCAGATCGCGGCCGAGCTCGCCGCTCATCTGGGCGAGAGCTGCATCACGGCAAGGGAACTATCGGTGTTGCGCGGGATTTCAGAGGGCGCTTCGAACCGCCGCATCGGGGCCAAGCTCAACATCACCGAGCACACGGTGAAAGGCCATCTGAAGAACATCCTGTCGAAGTTGAACGCGAGCGACCGCACGCATGCGGTCATGATCGCCCTGAAGCGGGGGATCCTCGATCTCTAGCACCCTATGGCAAAGGTGTCGGACGGTCCTGGGTGAAAGAGAGGTCGAGACCTCTGGACTCTGTGGGTAAGGGACTACCCAACGACAACAGCTTGCGGGCGCCATAGTTGGCTTCGGCCTCGATGACGGCGTGGCAAGCTGGATCGAGCGTTTCCTTGATGTCGCCGAGCAAAAATTCGCGGTGCCAAGGCGTGACGCTATGAATGATCTCGTGCGCCTCGATCCAGCGTTTGCGTAAGTCCGGGTGACCTGCCGGTCATCCTTCGGACCAATTAATGGTAGAGAAACCTGGTGGAAAATCTGGTAGCGCTTCGGCATTTGGATTCTCGACTTGCTTCGGGGCCTGTTCCTCCACCCCAGGCTTGACCATTTCTTTCTCTAGGCGCCGCGCAATTTCGCCAAAGCCTCAGGAAAGCGCCGCGACAAAGGAACCGTAAAACCCTCCAGTGCGATCTTGTAGTCACCCGATCCCTCGGGCGCCAAACCTTTCACATGCCTGGCGTTGACGAGCCAGGAACGATGCGTGCGCAAGAAACCACGTGGAGACAGTTCTTGCTCTATCGCGGACAGGGCTGAACGCATCAGCAAGGTTTTCGCACCGCGCAGCTTGAACTCGACATAGTTACCCGCGGAAGTGATCGCCACGATGTCGTCGAGATGAACGCGGGAGACTCTGGCGCCATCACGAATGTCGAATGTTGCCTGTGATATTGGAGTCGTGGCAGGCAGCGGCGGGTTCAAAAGGCGGTTGACCAAAGTGAAAGCGCCGAGGAACAGAAGATAGCCTGCCGTGTCCTTGCTGAACTCGTAAAGGAATTGACGGACTATATTTCCTGCAAACTCATAAGACGTGCCCGCAAGATCGAAGGCCAGCTTGCGCAGCAGGACGAATCCCGAGACATGAACGAGAGAATAAAGAATGGCTGCGGGTGCGTGGACTAACAGCTTCCAGCGCGGTTGAACCGTTGGCGGCGCTACGCACCACGCCAACCAGATAATCCAGAAAGCCAAAAGTGACGAAACAAAGCTCGAGCCTTCCGTAATGACGGGGGCGAGCAAGCCTCGGGCGGGCGCCCCATGCCACAGCGTGATGATATTGACCGCGGTGACGAGGCCCGAAATCGTCGCTGTGATCCCAAGCATGTAGGGCCAGGTTCGACTTGCTTTGCCGTTCATCCCCGACGAGTCGCCGCTTATCCCAAGCCGTCGCCGCCAATCACGGGCTTCACGCCGCCAATCCCTCGGTGCTTTTTTGCGCGGCAGGGCTTCAGCAGAATCGTCGGCATTCGACATGAGGGAATCTTGTCATGCTGAGACGCAAACTGCTGAAAGGTGTCGCAACCCTATCGCTGGCGACGGGCTTGGCACCCGTGGCTACTTTCGGCGCGCCCGCGCGCAGACGGGTGCGGCCGGAGGATGCGGGCTGGCCTGACGTGGCGGCCTGGGCAAGCTTGGGCAAGGCGGTCGGTGGTCGGCTCAGCAAGATCGTCTCGCCCTGGGAGGCGGCAGCCAAGGCACCGGACAGCTCCGAGACCGTGGCGCTGTTCGAGGCGGTCCGCAACAGCTTCCACAATAGCGCGACGCCGGCTTTCACCCAGAGCCTGGGTTGGATCGATGCGTGGGTTTCGAAGCCGAGCGAATACATGGTGGCCGCCGAAAGCGCGGCTGACGTGGCCGAGGCCGTCAAGTTCGCCACGGCGCACAATCTGCGGCTGGTCGTGAAAGGCGGCGGGCACAGCTATCTCGGCGGCTCCAACGCACCAGACTCGCTGTTGATCTGGACCAAGCCGATGCGAGCGATTGAACTGCACGACGCGTTCGTCCCGAAGGGCTGCAAGAGCGCGCCGGAGACGGCGGTCAGCCTGGGGGCCGGCTGCGTTTTGCTGGAGGTCTACGATGCAGTGACGACCAAGGCCGGGCGCTATGTGCAGGGCGGTGGCTGCGTCACGGTGGGGGTTGGTGGGTTCGTGCAGGGCGGCGGCTTCGGCAGTTTCTCGAAGGGCTTCGGTACTGGAGCTTCGAACCTGCTCGAGGCCGAGGTCGTGACGGCAGACGGCCGAGTGCGGATCGCCAATGAGTGCATGAATTCAGATTTGTTTTGGGCACTAAAAGGCGGCGGTGGCGGGACGTTCGGCGTGGTCACGCGGCTGACACTCAGAACCCACGATTTGCCGGCGACCTTCGGGGGCGTCATTGGGACGATCTCTGCCGCATCCGACGAGGCCTATCGAGCGCTGGTCGAGGAGTTGCTACGGTTCTACCGCGACAGCCTTTTGACCCCGCACTGGGGCGAGCAACTCCGGTTTCAATCGCGACGTCGCGTCGGTTTCGGCATGGTCTACCAAGGATTGAGCCAAGCGGAAGCCCGGGCGATCTGGAAGCCGTTTCTTGATTGGGTCCTGGCGCGCCCGGACGACTATTCTCTGAGCGGGCTGCAGTTCCTGACCTTGCCGGCGCGCGTGTTCTGGAACAACGCGATTCTGAAGGACCTTCCCGGCGTGGTGAAGCTGGATGACCGTGCGCAGACCACACCTTACCCCTTCAAAGTCGAGAGCGAGGTTTGGGACGGTGACGCCGGCCAAGCGGGCCAGGTCCTCCACGGCTACCAATCTACCTGGCTGTCGAAGGACCTCTTGGAGCCCGCCCGGCGACCGGCGCTGGTCGATGCGCTGATCCACGCTGCGAATGGCTGGGGTGTCTCACTCCACTGCAACAAAGGTATGGCCGGCGCGACCCCGCAGGCTCAGGCGAGAACGCTGGGCACGGCGATGAACCCCGCGGTGGTCGATGCCTTCGCGCTCGCCATCACCGGCGGCGAGGAGCCGGCGGCCTATCCGGGCGTCGCTGGCCACGAACCGAATGTCGCCAACGGCCGGCGCGACGCCAGGCAAATGAAGGCCGCCTTCGAGCCGCTCCTGGCGCTTCGGGAAAAGCCGGCGACCTATATCTCGGAGACCGACTACTTCGAAGCCGACTGGCAGCAGGCATTCTGGGGCGCCCACTATGCGCGCTTGAAGCAAATCAAGCGGCGCTACGACCCCGAAGGCTTGTTCTTCGTTCACCACAGCGTCGGCAGCGAGGACTGGAGCGCGGACGGGTTCGAGCGAGTTACCTAATCGATCCAGCGATACTCATGCAGTCGTCAGGACCCCACCACTGGCTCGATGATCTGCATGGAATCCGTGACTGCGCTCTACAAGGAATTCTTGAAGAACAATTCTTCAATAACTTGGGCAGATATTGCGTCCATCGAGAAGCGTGCGCTTGTCGCCGGAAACGCCACGCCAGAAATGGCCGATGCGCTTGTAACTAGATCTATCCAGCAGTTGCGGGACGCTCGCGTTATCGTACTTCGCATTCCACATGGGCCGTAACAATTATGCGTAACAGCGAGATAGAAGAATTTGGCCAATTACTCATTGCGAGAGTTAGGGATGCGGCAGTGAGTGCGTGTGAGGCTCGTCTATTTCCTCAAGCAAAGTCTCCGATAGCAGAAAGGTGGCGCGCTGCTGGAGTGACGCCATATTCGGAGCAGCCGATTCTAGATTGGATTGTTCCGCCACATCCTCTTGTGCATTGCGTGGTGGCAAATCTGGTGGCAAATACGGGGAGTTAGGGGGATCAGAGGGGACATGTGCACCTTTGCGCATCAGCAACTTGCTGATTCCATTCATCGCTTGCCGGAGTTCGAATCCCTCTCTCTCCGCCAATTCTTAGAGTCGGCCAGCGTTGACGATGATCCCATTCCGCGGTCGGCAAATCAGCTGGGAGTTTCGCGGAAAATTCGGCCGATACTTCGACGAGCTACGATTCGCCGCCACCCTTGAAAGGGTGGTTAGGCAAAGCCAACATCGACACCACGCACATCGATTCGGGCAAACCTTGGCAGAACGGCTCTAACGAGTCGTTCAACGGCAAGCTCCGCGATGAGTGTCTGGCGATGGAATGGTTCCGCAATCGAATCGATGCGAAGATCGTGATCGAAGCCTTCCGGCGTCAGTACAACGAGTACAACATGGAGTTCACCAAGTTACTCAGACCCCCCCTAATCGCCGTGCTCTTCCTTCCGGTTCTGTGTGCCGCCGGAATGGAAAAAGACAAACCGGGTGACCTTATTGCAACGGCATTGCCGTACTGCCGAATGATGGCGGAGCCTGCGAGGTATGTCGGATCGGAAGTTACGATCAGCGCACTGCTTGCCAACACACCGCACGGCGGGGTTCTTTATGGGAAAGAGTGTCAATCGTGGAGCCCCTTGAGTAGCGCAGGATTGGAAGAGTGGATCAGCACGCAGGCAAAAGCGATCTTTGCCGATGCATTTCGCCACAATAGTAATGCGCGTTTCCAGGTAATGGTCATCGGAGTCTTGCGTTACACCGGTAGGTACGTGTTTGAGAAAGCTCGAATCATTGTTGCGCTTCCGCTGGACCCTGAGTCCGATGAGTAGCCCGAGCCGTCGCATCAAGTCTTCTCTGCTCGGTATTGCAGCGTCGGCGGGGTTCCAGGCGTGCGACAGCTGTTCCTCACCACCAGGCCGTAAGGGCAGCAGCAGAATGCCGCGTTCACAGCCGCTGTCCGCGCTCAGCTTGGTGGCGAATCTGGTGGCAAATGCCCCCGAGTCCAAATGGCGTCGCAACCACCTTTGAGATCAAGTTCCTGGCGCAACGCGAGGTCGTCTTCGAGCTCAATCGCGCGTCTTTCTCTGTTCCAAACGTCGAGCTGATCATCGTTCAGACGTCGTTACGCCTCGATGTTAGGCCCAAGGTCATTTGAGACAGCGACTGTCACGTGGTCGCTCGAGCACCTCTCTAACTGGCTCGATTTGACGGCGCCATGCGGAATGGCTACTTAATAGCGCCGAAAAGAACACCAAGAAGCGGTGCGGTCATGGCGGACTACATCGGTGCGATCTCGAAGCTGACGGCGGATGCTGCAATGGGGCCGCCGGGTCTCGTCGTTCCGTTGAAGCCGCCCATGAAGTTCGATCAGGCGTTGCAAGACGCACTCGATCGCGCGCTGGCGGAGGTCCAGACCGAACTGACCGCTGCACGCGCTGCCCATCCCGAGCTCCCCGAAACTCTCGAGCCATTCGGTTTCGCCGTGGCCGACCTCTCCGAGGGGATCGCCGGTTTCGACAAGAACACCCCGGCATACGCGGGGCGCCGGGACACCAAACTTCTCGCCGTCGCAAGTCTCGGAAAAATCCTGCCGCTGTATGTTGCGCACCTGATTCGTGCCGCGGCGCGCGACGTGGTCACTGCAACCGGCGTTACGACAATCGACCAGCTCGGCCCACTGTTGCGCAATCACCTGCAGCGGCTGGGCGCCGCCGACGATACGTTCCCGCTCATCGAAGACATGCTCGACCTCGCCGATGGAGTGGTGGACTTCAAGACAGGCGGCTCGCGATGGCCGGGGGCGGTGGGCGTCATTGGCGACGTCGACCTCAACCTGATCGACGAAAACGACGACCGCACGGCAACCATCTCCGGCAAGGTGCGCGATTCGATGGCGCCCGCGGCCAAACGGACCATCGTGCGAGGAATGCTCGAGGATGTGGCATTTCGAGAGCAGCTGCGCCTGATGGCGCGCTGGTCGAACGACGTATCCGCAAGCGTCGTCATCCAGGCCATTGGATTTCCCTTCCTCTGGCGCATGGCCAATCGCAGCGGCCTGTTCCGCAGCGGGGGATGGGTGGAGCTCCTCGACGGTCCGCGCAAAGGCACGCTCGTCGATCCAGGCGGCATTTTTCTGGGCCTCGATTATTCC
>Ga0097621_100000665_pt1 | contig 24182 bp, 21 predicted proteins | sample KBSMisM72_FD_73165 | JGI IMG/M metagenome (GOLD analysis project Ga0097621, IMG submission 73165) | Miscanthus rhizosphere microbial communities from Kellogg Biological Station, Michigan, USA - KBS Miscanthus M7-2 (version 2) (version 2) | ecosystem: Host-associated > Plants > Roots >... | reverse complement strand
GGCGTACGGTAGGTCACATCGCTGTCGTGAAGGCGAGCAGTCAACTGCGTCGGGCCATGGCGATAGATCAGCCGGGGCGAGACGCGAACGGATTCCGCGGAGTCGGGCGCGTTTCTTAGGAACTGCGCAACGAGTCGGCCCGCAAGCTCATTGCCGGCGCTATTCAGATGCCCATCGACGGTGAAGTAGAGCTGCTCGCCCGCACGTGCATGCTCGTGGAGTGCGGGTGTCAAATCGAGAAACGTGATTCCGCTTTGGGCAGCGTATGCGGCCATGATCCGTTCGAGGCCGTCAAGCGTTCCGCTTGAATTCGTCACGTAGCGGACGTAGCGGTCGTGCGGCAGCAGCGGCAGGTAAACGCGCTCCCTCGAGGGGATCCAGACGAGGATCATCTGAGCATGTTCGCTTGCGATCGCGTCTTTCAACCGCTCAAGCGATTCGAAATATGCCTGCAGGTACGGGTAGTAGTTGCCACCAGGCTCGAAGCCCTGGCGATCGAGTTCCTCGAACGGATACCCAGTGGAAAACTGAAAGGAGAGCGCGTGATTGTTGACGGTGAACGTCTCACGATGAACTTGTGTACTGTCGCTTCCGTTCGCCAGTGGGCGGTCGACCGGTGCATGGTCGTTGTGTGCTCGCCTCACGAACTTCAGGTAGTTCCATAGCACGCTGAAACGATCGAGCCACGAACCGTCGACATTCACCACCTGCTTCGCATTCGTTCGCTGGATCCACGTGAGAAACGACTCGCGCGCAGGTTCTTCGTTCTTCCATTCATTCCAGCTGAGGACGTCGGTGATGTCGTTGAGGAAGGTGAAGACGACGACCCGGCGGTGCGTGCGATCGGCGGCGAACTTGCGGTAAGCGGCGAGATAGCTTTCAGGGCCCCACCCGCCGACTGCGAGATTGTAGACCGGAAGTCCCAGCTCGCTCTGGAGGACCCACGCGAGCGGACGACGAACGTAATACGTCGACAGAAAACTGTCGCCCAGCGTCACGAGCTGCGGGACGTGCTTGTCCGGAACGGACGGCGTACAAAAGCCTTCGGCGGACGCCGTGACATCGAACGTTTCGCCGTCTTCGTTCGCTCCCGTCAGGCGCGCACGGGGCACCTGGGTCCATCCGACATCGGGGTCCTCTTGCCGGGCCGTGAGAAACGGCAACGGCCTGCGGAGTTCAACCCAGGCCTTCGGATGTGCATCCTTGAGATCGCGATGCGCGTAAATGAGAAAGGCGGTGGGAAGACGATGGAAGGTCAGGTGCAAAAGAACTTCCAGAGTACAAAGCGCGGCGGCCACGCTCGCCAGCAACAGAGCGCCTCGAACCATCGCCCGCGTCATTGTCCGATCTCGCCGTTGCGCATCCGCGCGAACACATCAGATGACGTTGTCTTTCGGAGCGAATGAAAGCGACCGACGATGCCGCACATCGTCCAATCCACGGGCGCCCAGCGGAGATCGATGACAACGCCGGCCAACGTGAGAATCAATCGGCTGCCGATGCGCCTCGATCTCACGACATCCCCAACATCCGCCCAATTTTTTCGCGGATGCGCACCGTCAGCCGGCTGTCCCATCTTTCTTGAGCCTCCGCCAACAACCGATCCCGCCGCTGAATCTCACCCTGAAGGTGACGTTCCTGATCCCGAAGGAGCTGGTCGCGCTTGCCGATCTCGACGCCAAGGAGCTCGTCGCGACGATTGATTTCGTCCTGCAACCGACGTTCGGCCGCTTCGTCTCCGGCGATGATCGTTCGAGCCTCCGCAGCGAGCTGCTCGCGGCGTCGAGTCCGCCGCGCTTCGATGGCATCGCGAAACACACGTTCGCGGCCCTGTCGGCAGGCGACGACAAACAGGATCGGTGACAGCAGTGCCATCCGTTCGAACAGCAGCAGCGACGGCAACACGCTCGTCAACGCCTGAGCGAGCGATTGAGGAATCGATCCGTCGATCGCAGGGTCGCCGAGAAAATCGAACGCGCCGCCTGTCTCACCGAGGAAGTACGCTGCCAGCTCCACCGGATTTCCGCCGTACCGGCCGTCGGCGTCCAGCATCGTCAATCCGGCGCGCGCAAGTAGCCGTTCAAGAGCGCCAGGATGAAACAAGTTGACATGACCGGGGGTGTTGTATCCTCCGTGGACGAACGGAGACGCCTCACGCATCGCGCGAATCGCCGGCGCATTTCGATTCGGTACGGTGATCGCAATCAACCCGTCATCCGCGAGCCGTGACGCAAATTCCCGCAGGGTCTCGAGTGGAGTCGCGATGTGCTCCAGCGTTTCCCAGAACGAGACGAGATCGTACGGACCGACGATGGCGCCCATTTCGCGCGAATAAGCAACTCGCAAGCCGTTAGCGCGCGCAATACCGACAGCCGCGTCGTCGACGTCGACGCCTTGTGCGACGAGACCTCTCGACGCAGCCGCGCGCAACGAGTGTCCGACGCCACAGCCAGCGTCGAGATACGAGATGGTTCCAGCACCACCTTGCGATGGAAGCAACTGCAGCAGTTCGTCGAGATATCCGCCGATTCTCGATGTGTCGACCTCACGCAGTTCCGCCTCGTCGCGGTGCGCCATCATCGTCGTCGCGTGTGTCCGCGCTTCCGGACTGCGTTCGAACAGCCGTTCGAAGACGGACCACTCGATGATTTTCGGGACAAACCACGTGCGGCAGGTCGCGCATTCGTGATAGGGGTGTGCATCGTAGCTTTCAAACAGCCATCGAGAGGCGCTGCCTCCGCACGCCGGACACGGGCGCGTCGGCAACGGGCCGAGAAGGTCAGCCGCGTGCCCACGCCAGAGTTCGATCGCGCGCCGCCAATCAGAGACGGCCATCGTCGAGAACGGCGGAGGAAAGACCGCGGGAACGGTAGCTTGAAACCCTTCGACCGAGGCCTCCAGGGCGACACTCGCGAGCGCCGTGCGCAATTTCGCAAACAGTTCGTCTGACATGCCTATAGCCGACGCGTGAGGCGACGGAGAAATCGGCGGCGTCTCGTCTGAACGCGATCGGGCTCGTTCACGCCGGCCATGGGCGTCTTATCGCGGCGTACGGCGGAGAGAAACACATCGCGATCGTGAATAAGCGCGTGCACGTGCCTCACGAACTCCGCGACCGGAATCGCAAGAGAGTCCTCGTGCGAGAACGGAATCGGTCCCTGCTCGTCGTACTCGATTACGTCTGGGCCGAGGTGCTTCGCGAGGAGGCGACCAACGGCGGCTCCGTCACTGTTGTCGACCGATGCTGGCTGACCTTGTGCCAGCCACTCGCGGTGGAGATCCGCGACCAAGGCGCGACACCAGCTACGGTAGGTGTTGACTTTGACCTCGCGTCCGAAGCGCTGCACCAGAGCCGGCAAATCGAATACGTAGACACCTCGCTCGGGAAGCGCATGCGCAAGGAATACTCCATCGGTGAGCAACAGGGCGACGCACCGCTCGAAAAGCCCATGGACCGTGTCGTTGTAGAGACTATGCGGGGCGCTGCCGGCGACCACAGCGAAGTGCCTTGACGATATCCATTCGAACGCTGCGGTTTCGAGAAAGTAGTTCAGCTCGAGTTCCCTGCCCTGTTCGTCGGTTGCGAAGAGAAGTCGGTCGTTGCCGATCGTCGAGTGTGCGGATATCCATTCTCGCCAGTGAATCGGCGAGACCACATGGAGTGTGCCGCCAGCGAGACTGTCCATTTCCGCGAATGCACGGGCGACTTCGGCCTCGCGGTCCGACAACGAATTCACGACGAGCAGCGCGTTCCCATCGCACCGGTCGAGGCGATCCCACAGGGTGAAGCCCGGCGTCACTTTCGGCCTTTCAACAAGAGGTAGAAGCCGAGCTGGCTTTCGACCCACGTCCAGAACCTCTGCGGATATTCCCCAAACGGAAACAGCGGAAGTTGCTCTGTGGTCAGATTGCGAACGATCACGTCGTCGATCACGAAGCGATCGAAGGCCTTTCGCAGGGATTCCGGGCTTTGATGATACGTGTGCGGATAGTCGAATCCATCCGTGAACCAATCGACGAGGCGCCGAGGTCCGAGCCATCGCTCCAGATCGCACACGATCCCGTAGTAATAGAGCGTCTTCACGTAATAGTGCAGGCTCTGGCGGTTGTAAAACAGGACGTTCACGGTGCCGCCGGGTTTGAGAACGCGGTGGATTTCTGCAACCGCTTTGTCGAGATTCTCGAGGAGCAACAGCACACCGCACGAGTAGACGAGGTCGAAAGAGTTGTCGGCGTACGGCAGGACGGTGGCGTCAGCGCGTGCGACAAAGGCGCGGGCACCCATCGTCTCGACGAACTGCCGCGAGATCAGACAGTGTTTTGTGGTGGCATCGCAGCCGAACGTCTGCGCTCCACCCAACGCGAATTGCGACAGATCGGCACCCTGACCGCATCCGACTTCCAGAACTCGCCTGCCTCTCCAGGCGCCGAAGTCCGCGAACTCGGGAATAAACGGGTACAGCCCATACCGATGCTGCAGCGCCGCGCTGCAGTACTCGCGTGAGAGGAAAGGCAAATCCTTGATGTAGCGCCGCGCAAGCTCGCTGTCAGACGTTTCGTAATACCGCTGTACCTCGTTATGAATGGTCATCGCTCTCTTTGCATTACGCCCGAACTGTCGTACCTTGATCGAGAGTTTCTGATGTGGATCAAACGAATCTGGCTGAGGCTGCGGCGTTTTTTCCGTAGCCGCCCGCCCGAAAAACCCAAGGACATCTATCCATTGTGGTAACGCTCCGACTGCGCCTCCGCAGCATCCGCACCGGACCGGCGGCTACGAAGTAGGCCCGCTATCTTCGAGGCGACGAGGCGACAACCTTCATCTTCGAAGTGAATCAGATCGGTGTAGATGCTCTGCGGGCATGCAGCGAAGACATCTGTGAACGACACAACCGGTACCCCTTGGCGGCCAAGCATCTCAGCCGTACGCAGCAACTCGTCATAGCCGCTCGTCCTGAGCGAGACAATTTCGGGATAGACAGAAAGAAACTCCCGCTCCTCACGCGTTAGCGTCTTTCCCCGGTCAGGAATCGGCTGTACGACGAAGAGCGCCTCTATGCCGTGAGCGTCACAAACCGTCGACATCATCCTCGTGCTTTCACCCCAGTTCGACGCGCCGTGCGATGCGAGCGTCGCGGGATCGCTGCCGATGCCGTCGCTGAACAGCGATCGAAATGCGGGCTGCTGGTCCAGCGATGCGAGGCGCTCTCGACTCCTGCGGACACTCCGTTGATGAAGCGGCGTGAGCAACCGCTGCTGCCACGCAGGACGCGCGTTGAATCGCGCGATCTGGCGCTCCAGAAGAACGGCGTCACAGATCTGCTCGTCGCTGATGGCACGGCCAAACAGCAATTGATAGTACGGCTTGTACGGAAAATGGGCGGGCATCGCGCCGGCGTTGTAGCAGCTCGGCACGACAATCTCGTTGACGCCGTCGAATGTAACTACACCGTCGAGAAGATGGCGGTTCAGTAAGAAGACGAGCAACTGCTGCGGCTGTTGTCCTCCGGGCAACGCGAAGTTGACGACGCGGACACGCTTCTGATTCGCCGCTCGACCGGTATTCAACTCGCGTTCGAGGCACCCGGCAATCGTGTGCGCGTTGTCGGACGCGCTGACCGAGAACGCAACGCTTCCTCCGAACAAGCCAATCCAGCGCTCGTTCGCTGGTTTCGTCGCCGGCAACGAGTCGTTTCGAAAGCCATTGGCATCGATGACGGCCGTCGCGGCATGTCCAAACGACGCAGGCACCTTCTCCGAGAAGTCGATGACGGCGTTTGGCGTGCAGACGAAGCCGTAGTACGGGTGCGCGCAGCAGACCGGTGTGTGAACCTCGTGGATCTCGTTGGCTGCCGATGCCGTCGTCATTGCGACCTTCCGCCAGGATCGCTGCCGACCGACGGGCGTGGCGCGGCATCCCGCTCGTGGATCCGCCAGTTGCCGCGCGCGAGCACTGGAGTGCCACGGGCGAATAGATTGCCGCCTCGCACCTCGAACTCGACCACATCGCGAACGCACATAAAGACGTCCGGACTCGTCGAGAAGAAACGATGCGCGTCCTGCGCCGCGTAGCCATCGCGCATGAACATCACGGTGATCGTGTAGGTGCCGGCACCGAGCCAGGTTTCACTGAGCTCGAGAGACACCGTCGGATGCGGACAGCCACGAGCGTCGAAGATGAGATCGCGGGTGAAGAATCGACACGCGGTTTCAACGCCGGCACGAAGGATGGACACTCCGATTTCGACTCGGCCCGCCAAACTCGGATCCGCCACATCGCAGTCGATTTCTAGCCGCGCCGGCTGTCCGTGCTCGAGCACGAATGTGGGCTTCAACTCCGCTCCGCCGAATAGACGAACCTCCCGCAGGAGCACAGCGCCGGTGCCAATCTCCGGCGTATTGAACAGTTCCGACCCTTGCGACATCGTCCCCGGCGTCAATCGCTCGACGTGCGAAGACCATTGCGACGGCGACGGCGGAAGTACGTGCTCGGAAAGCGGCCGACCGTTGAAGAAGGCGCGCACCTTCAGCTCGACCTCGATGTCCGCGCCGTAGTCGACTTCAAGCGTGAGCATTCCAGCCGCGGCTGACGCTGCGAGCCTGGGCGCACGGAAAAGCACCGCCACCTTGTGATAGGGACTGCCGAAATGGAGCATCGAGCGAACGGTTCGCCCATTCCACTCGGTTGCGTCGCCCCACGCCGTGCCCTCGCTGACGAGCGATGACGATCGTTCACCTGCGCCGACGATCGGCGCCTCGATAGCAACGCCGCCTTCCCGTCGTAGTGCGATGCGTGAAAAATGAGTCGGAGCCGCGGCCGGTGGCTGCCGCGCGACGATTTCCACGAGCACTGTGTCATCGCTGGCGATTTCAGGTGCGCCGTGTGCACGCGAAAGTACGTCGATCGTCTTCTTTCGCAGCCTCGCTTCCTCCTGCAAACGAATGGCGTCCTCGTACGCCTTCAAGGCATCCGGGGGAGTCATGTCGGCCATAACGCGTCCGCGATCGAGCCAAATCATCCGATCGCATACTTTGGCCGCCGTGTAGACGTCATGCGACACCAACAGCAACGTGCTGCCGTCGTGCTCACAGAGAGCTCGGACGCGCTCAAAACTCTTCTGCGAGAAATATGCGTCGCCCACGCCTAGGACTTCGTCGAGGATCAAAAGATCGGGAGAAATCGCCGTCGACGTGGCGAACATCAGGCGCATGGCCATGCCTGTTGAATACATCTTCACCGGCTGATCGATGTACTCCTCGATCTCCGCGAAGTCGGTGATCTCCGCACAACGACGATCGGCATCTCTCCCCGTGATCCCAAGCTGGGCTAGGTAGGCGTACACATTTTGACGACCTGTGAAGTCGGGGTGGAAACCCGTTCCGATTTGCAAGAGCGCATGGGCTCTTCCGGTCACTTCGAGCGTGCCCGACGTAGGCTGAATTACCTTGGTAACCAACTTCAGGAATGTGCTCTTCCCAGCGCCATTGCGACCGATGATGGCGACCTTTTCGCCACGGCCGATTTCGAGGTTGACTCCGTCGAGGGCGGCGTGCTCCGTGAACGCTCCAGCCTTGTCCCCGAGCAAGCCGAACATGTCCCGGAATCGATACGACGGCTTCGAGTAGAGGCGGTAGACCTTCTTCAGATCTTTCGCGTGGATGACGACGTCGCTCATGCGGGTTCTGAGCGAACGAGCAGGCCTTTGCGAGAGAGAAAGCGGACGCCGCACGCCCGGCATGCGGCGTCGACCGGCGGCTTCGGACCACCCGCCAACTTGACGCCACACACGCACATCCAGCCGGTCACGCGCCCTGGGTTTCCCACTACGAGCGCATAGTCGGGCACGTCTTTCGTCACGACCGCGCCGGCACCGACGAAGGCAAACGTCCCAATCGTGTGACCGCACACCACTGTGGCGTTCGCTCCAATCGTCGCCCCGCGCTTGACGAGCGTCTGCCTGTACTCGAGCTTTCGCGAGACATGGCTGCGCGGGTTCACGACGTTGGTGAACACTATCGACGGGCCGCAGAACACATCGTCCTCGAGAACGACACCCGTGTAGAGCGACACGTTGTTCTGAATCTTGCAGTTGTTGCCGACGACGACGTCCGGCGAGACGACGACGTTCTGGCCGATGTTGCAGCGTTCCCCAATGCGCGCGCCCGGCATCACGTGCGTGAAATGCCAAATCTTCGTGTCGTCGCCGATGACGCAGCCCTCGTCGACGTAACAGGATTCGTGAGCGAAGTACTTCGCCATCGTCAAGAAAGGGCGAGATGCCCGCGCTGCATCGCGAGCAGCAGCGCGCGCGCGACCGGCGACAACACTTCGTCGCGCCGGATGATCGTTGGCGTCATCGAAGCTGCGCCATCGGATGGAGACGACCGGCGGCGAGGGCCGGAGCCGACTCCCGGATGCGGTGCGACAGTTCGATCGACGGTCGGCTGTCTTCGATGCCGAACCCGCGGCCGGCAAGCGTCTCCTCGTACACCCGCGTGTGGAGATCGGTAAACCCTTCGCTGAACTCGATCTCCTTGCCGTCAACCGTGATCGATCGGAATGTCGTCTTCACGCCAGGCTCGGGCGGAAACGGCAGGTCGGCGATGTCGCTCGACAAGAACCACCGGACGCGCGCCCGCTCGAGCCGGAGATGTCCCGACGTCCGGTGCGAGTCGCGCAGATGCACTTCGCAGTCGACGACGCCGCCGAAGAGCCAGATCAGCAGGTCGAAGAAGTGAATGCCGATGTTCGTCACCAGCCCGCCCGATCGCTCCTCCGAGCCCTTCCATGAGACGTCGTACCAGCGGCCCCGGGCGGTGATGTAGGTGAGACAGACGTCGTGAAGATCTCCAGACGGCTCAGACGCCAGCTGGTCGCGCAACGCGATGAGCTGCGGATGAAGACGAAGCTGCAGCACGGTGTTGACGCGCCGTCCGGTTTCGCGTTCGAGCTCCTGCAGCGCGTCGAGATTCCACGGATTGATGACGAGCGGCTTCTCGCAGATGACGTGCGCGCCGACGCGAAGCGCGAGCCGGATGTGTGCGTCGTGCAGGTAATTCGGCGAGCAGACGCTGACGTAGTCTACGCGCTCGGCGGCTGGTCCGCGCCGGAGCTTTTCGAGATGGCGGTCGAACCGCTCGATTTCGGTGAAAAAGCGCACGTCGAAGGCGTATTTGTCGAGAACGCCGACGGCGTCGTGGGGGTCGACGGCCGCAACGAGACGATGGCCGGCGTCCTTGATCGCTTTCAGATGCCGCGGGGCGACAAAACCCGCAACCCCGGTGAGTGCGAAATTCACGCTGCGCGTTCCTTTCGATCGACCACGTCGCGAACCATCGTCACCAGCTTCGGCGCGTTCACCGACAGCGAGTACCGCTCTTCGATCGTCCTTCGTCCGGCGGCGCCGAGACGAGCGCGAAGCGCCGCGTCTCCGAGGAGCAGGCCGATCTTGTGATCCCACTCCGCGTCAGTCGACGCAAGAAAACCATTCACGCCGTCCTGGATGATTTCCCTGTTCACGCCGACGGCTGCCGCCACAACGGGCACGCCGCACGCCATGAACTGAATCGCCTTGAATCCGCATTTTCCCTTCGCCCACTCGTCGTCGAGCAAGGGGTAGACGCCGATGTCGCACGTGTTGAACAGCTCGACCTCGCGATGGAGCATCCACGGTTCGTTCACCGTCTTCACGCCGGGAAACTCGACTGCGCCGCCGCTGCCGCTGACGCGAACCTCGAACGCATGCCGGGACGCGAGTCGGCCGAGCGAGGAGCCGAGCGACTTCAGATAGGGAGCGGTTGTCGGGGTTCCAATCCAGCCGACGACGAGCGGAGCGCCGGCGGACCGCGGGGTCGGGCGCGGCGAGAACACGCTGGTGTCCACGCACGTCGGCAGCACAGCGACCGAGCTGTTGAACTCGCGCGCGTAATTCGCCAGGTAATCGTTCCCGGCCAGCACGAGCGCACTGCGGCGGATGATCGCCGGCACTTTCTGTGGATACTTCAGCGCCGCCGCGAACTGGTTTGCCTCGCTGCTGTTGCTCAGGAAGATTGCGTCGTCGAAGTCGTAGATGAGCGGACGCCCGCCGGTATGTGAAAGCACGGTTTCGAAAAGCGCGGGACCGAAGGGGTACGCCTCGCGATATACGAAGAACGCGTCAAAGCGCTCTCTCGTCAACAGCAACCCGAGACGCCGGACGCTCTGACGGAGGAATGCCGCAAGTTTCTGCGCGTGATGTCCCGGCCGGTACACGAGATCGAAGAACGCCGCGTCGAAGAACGGCGCCACCGTCACCGACAATCCCGCCTGCTCGAGCGCCGGGATGTACTGCATCACGCGGAAGCGGCATCCTGCGCCCTCAGGCGGCACCGGCGAAAGTGCCAGCAGCCGAAGGGCGCCGTTGCGTGCGCTACTCACGCTCTCCGTAGGCGCGCCAGCCAAAGAGCCCGGTCGGCGAGATGGACGTGTGCCGCAGCTTCGCGCGGCTCACCCAGCCCGCGAGGTCGTTTTCGTCGTAGTAGAACCGGATCGGCGCGGCGAAGCGATCGAACCAATCGGCGTAGACGACTTGAAACGGATAGTGCGTGTAGAGACGCAGGCGCGGAAGCGGCAGCTTGCGCATGAGACCGCCGAGTCCTGGCACGGCCGCCAGGCCTTGATAGGCCTTGATCGCCCACCAATCGACGGCGGCGAACGTGTACGAGAGTCCCTGCTGCACTTTGGGCGGCACCCGCGTCGTGATCGCGCGCGCCGATTCGAGAATCGCGTTCACCACCGCGCGTTTCTTGCTGTAAACCCAAATGAAAACTGATCCGCGCGGCTTCACGATTGGCAGCAGACTCTGATAGCCACGCTCGGGATCCGGCAGATGATGCAGCACGCCAATGCTGTACGCGAAGTCGAACACCGCCTGCTTGAATGGCAAGTGATAGACGTCGGCTTGAATCAGGTGCACGTTGCTCAACTCGCGCGTGTTGTCTGCCGTCGACTCGATCGCGTCGCTGAGGTCCACGCCGACCATTTCGGCGCCGAACACCGCCGCGTTGTAGATGTGACGCCCGAAGCCACAGCCCATGTCGAGGCCAAGCTTCCCTTTGAAGAACGACTCGTCGAGCGGCCGGATGTAGTAGAAGAAGTTCTCGCGAAAGTCGATGACCATTTCACGGAACACGGTCCACTGATATCCGAAGCTCTTGCGCGTTCGCTCGATCGCTTCGTCCGTTCGCGACGTGGGATCGATCTTCGACCGCCTGTCCGGCGACGGAGCCTTGAATGCATCGGGAAAATCTGCAGCATGAGCGTGCACGAAGTCGGGAAACAACTCTTTGGCGTTCTCGATTACGCGCGGAATACCCCGAACGATCGGAAACCGGCGCCCGCACGCGGAGATCAACACACCGGACGTGGTCTCTCCGGGCTTCTGCGGCGAATCGAACGTGCGGAGCTCAAACGGTTGTGCGCACCACGGACACGCGAGGATTTCGAGCAGTCTGTGCTTCATTGTGTTGACGACGAGGACGTGCGGCGACGACGGTCGGCGGCCGCACGCGCGAGCGGCGCGGCGCACGCCATGACGAACACCCCTGCGACGACGAGCAGCGCTGGCGTGATCCAGATCAACGGAATGGCGGATTCGCTCGCGAACCGGCTGAGGGCGAGCACGGTGGCTCCGACCACCGCCAGCATCCACCCGCCAGCGCGCCACACAGCCACCTCACTCGACGGAACGACCGCGGTGAGCCGCTGTACCGCGGCTCGACTCCGCGACGCCGTCCACGCACGGCGAATCGCCAGGCTCACGGCGTGAACGACACGGCCGGCGACACTGTCTCTCGCGAGCGCCTCGACATCGCGGTCGCATCGCGCGACCTCTGCGCGCGGCGTGGACAGCAGCGCAAAACCGCGCACGGCGAAATCCCACCAGCCCATCTCAGTGCGGTTCCGCCGGCGCATGGACTTCGGAGATCTGAAAAGCGAGGCTACCGCCGGATCCGTTCAGCGGCAGAATCGATCCTGGCGCGACGTCGATCTGCTGGACAGGACCGGCGATCGCGCATCGGACGGATCCGTCGACGTTCGATGCGGTGAAACATCGGACCCGCAGCTCCGCTTGGAGATCGGTCTGCCCGTGGAGAGGAACCGTCAACGACGAGGTGCCGGCGCGCACTTGAATCGCGCTCGGCACTGCCGAACCGACGCTCAGCACAGTCACCTGCACATCGCCGGACGCGGGAAACCGATCGCCGACCTTGATCTCCTTCAGCCGATCGGAATTCAGGCCCTTGAACGTGCCTCGAACATCCATGTCGAGCGTGGGAGTCGGCGCGAGCGGAAGAATCGTGAGCGCCTTGGGCAGAATCGCCAGCTGCTGTCGGTAACTCCAGAGCGCCACGTCGTATGTGCCGGCTTTGAGCTCAGGCAAATCGACCAGGGCGAATGTCGTGTTCCCGATAAGGAACGACTGGCCTTGAATGTTGTTGAACGTCACGCGCAGGTAGGGGCGCAAGTCTTCGCCGGCGATCGTCACCCGCAGGTTGTTGCCCTGATATAGCGTGGATGGCGTCACCATCAGCAGCTTCGGCGTCGGCGCACGGAACAGAAGGTACGCGCCGTACGCGATCGGAATCAACCCGAGCACGACGACGGCAATCACCGCGTCGATCAAGTTGACTTTACCGCCAATGCGGCCACGTTCGTCGACTACGGCCATATAGGTTCAGCTTTCGTGAAAGGGGAGGCATCACGCGCGCTTCTCGCGCGCGTGGGAACACGCGACAGCAGCTCGCAGAAACCCGCTGCGCTGAGGAACACGAGATACGGCATCGCGAGGCTTCGATGGCGTACGAGCGTGCCGACGTTCCCACTCGTCAACGCGATTGCTACGATGGACACGAGCGCTGTGCCGACGAGCAGTCCGCTCAACATCGGGTCGCGCCGGCAGGACGCGATGATGCCCGCGGGCAGCAGCAAGACGAGTAAGTACCAGACGACCTGCTCGGGAATCGCGAGCAGCGCCGCCGTCGACTGGGCTTCCCACGGCCACGGCACCGTGACGTAGCGCTCGAACGCCCGAACAATGTAGCGCGCGGAGTCGAGGAATCGCAGGTCCGAAAGCGTGCTGACATCCCCATAGAAACGCGGATCGAGGAGCGTGTACACCCAACCTTGAGTCTCCACGTGCCCCCAATGCTGTCGCGCGGCTCGCTGGAGCGTGAGATACGCGGCCACCTCGTTCGTGGGACGACCCAGCCAGGCCCCAATCGCAATCGGAAGTGCCACGACGAGCGCAATCAGAACACGCGGCCGCGACACGATCCAGCCGACGAGGAATCCGACAGCAATGCCGCCGCCAGTCAGAACGCCGCCTTGATCGCGAATCGTCTGCAGCGCCGCCACGAAAAGTACAAGCGCCACGAGCGAGGCGACTTTGATCGTCCATCGCGGGTTTCGCGCCGCCTCGAAGGCGCACGCCACGCTGCACGCGGTGAATAGAAAATAGAGGGGTTCTTTCAGCGCGGAAATGGACCAGGCGAACAGGCTCGGAAGAAACAAGAGGAAGGCGAGTCCGCCCAACGCCGGCGTGCGGCCGAAGCTCGGTCGAATCGTGCGATAGAGCAGGACGGCGCCCACAAGGTACATCGCAATCCCAACGAGGTGCACCCCATACGGCGACGGACCGACCACTGCCTGGAGAAACGCCAGGACGTACAGATGACTCGTCCAGCCAGACTCGTCGAAGGCGTAGATGAAATCCGCGGTGTGCGTCGGAATCCGAAGCGCCACGTTGCCCAACCACACCGATCGACGGATGTACGCCGCCTCGTCACCGAAGAAGATGCCGAAGGGCACCTTGGAGTGATCCGTGGCCACGAACAACCCCGCGACCGCCGCGACACGCAGCATGACCGCGACAGCCAGCAGCGCCGTGATCCACCGGCGCTCGTCCGCATCGAAGCCAGAAGTGGCATACCGATGCAGCCCGTACATCGCCGCCGCGAACCACACGGTCAACGGCGACAGCACATAGATCACGCCGACGCAGATCGCGGCCGCCGTCGCCATTGTCCAGAACTTCACGCCACCAGCTCCGAGAACCACGAGTCGTACTGGCCGGCAATCGTGGGCAAGGCGAACCGCCGCGATGCCTCTTTCGCCGCCGCCGCCATTGACGCGCGCCGCCCGTCGTCGGTCAACACGGTCTCGAGCGCCGCGGCGACAGCCGCCGCCGTGTGCTCCGGCACGATCACCCCGTCCACGTTGTCGCGGACGATCTCTAGCGGCCCGGGCGAGCTTGTGACGACAACCGGCACACCACACGCCATCGCTTCGACGAGCACGTTGCCAAAGCCCTCATACCGCGACGTCAGCGCAAACACATCCGCCCGCGCGATGTACTTCCACGGATTCCGTTGAAAGCCGCACAAGCGAACGGCGTCCGCAAGGCCGAGCGACGCGATCTGCTGTCGCAGCCGCGCCTCCTGATCTCCCTGACCGAGGATGAACAGACGCGCCGCCGGCACTCGCCGGCGCAACAACGCCATGGCCTCGATGAGCAGCGGATAGTTCTTCGCTTCGGCAAGCCGGCCAGCCGACACGATCGCCGGATGCTTCCACGCACGCTCGTCGGCCGGTTCGAGCGGCTCGGCGGACGCGTTGGTCAACGCCGCGAAGTCGATTGGGTTGTGCACGACTTTGATGACGCTCTCGCGCACGCCGAAGTGCTGCATCAAATCCTCGGACACCCCTCGCGACGTCGTCGCGATGGCGTCGGCGAGGTTGTAGCCGGCGCGAGTGACGAGCGAGAACAGCGTCCGATGGCTGGCCGCTTTCCAGTGATAGTCCGCGTCGCTCAGAAACGCCGACATCGGCGTCCCCAGCACGAAGACGACGCGGACGCCGACGCCGGCCGTCCTCGCCGCGGCCAGTACCGTGAAGTAGCTCAGGAACGAGACGACCAAATCCGGACGCGTCTCGCGAATGAAGCGTCGAAGCTCGATCAGCCGGCCGACGCGAGATCCGCTCGTCGACGAGGCGAGCCTCACCGACTTCGGAAGATCCGCCAAATACGGACCTTCACGCTTGAACAGATACATCGAGCGATCCCATCGCGAGACGTCGAGCGCCGACAACACCTGGACGGCAACGCGTTCGGCGCCGCCGCCGGCGAGCGAGGGAAGCACGAAGCAGACGCGTTTCATATGGCGGGCGCCGGCACGCGCAATTTGACGCCCAGATCCTGTGACACGACGGCCATCATCTTCGCGGCCTGAGCTTCGAGCGTCCGTCCACGCGCCGTCTCGTACGCGTTCGCGATGAGGCGCCGGCGGAGCGGGCCGTCGCTCACGACGCGCGCCACGGCCTGCGCGACGTTGTCGGCCGTCGCCTCGTCGACGAGCAGTCCGTTGACTTCGTGCGTGATGAGGCTCGGAATGCCGCTCACGCGTGTGGCGACGACCGGCATTCCCGCCGTCATCGACTCAAGCAGCACGCGCGGAATGCCTTCTCCGGGCAGCGTCGGTAACACGAACACGTCGTACTTCCGGTAGAGCGGCAACAACTGGTCGAGCGGGACGGCCCCCAGCAGATTCACCCGCGATGCGACGCCACGCGCGGCCGCGTCTGCCGCAATCGCCGCCTTCTCGTCGTCGCCCGGCCGGCCGATCGACGGCCCGACGATGTCGATCGTGACGCTGATGCCGAGCTCAGTGAGCTGCGTGATTGCCGCGGGCAGCACGCGAAGGCCCTTGCGAGGATCGATGCGGCTGACGGTGAGCATCCGCACTGGCCTGCTGCCGCAGGTGTCGGTTCGCGAAGCGATATCCGTGGCGCTGATCGTGGTGGTCGTCGTCTGCACGACCTGGTGGTTTGGCCGTGAGTGCTTGTCCGTCAGCGCACTGCCGTTCGCAAACGCGAGCGACCGATCCGCCATCCACTGCAGAGCGCGTTCTTCGAATTCCGTGTACGCCCGCCAGATGATCTTCTTCATCCCGCGGTACGGCATCATCGGCAGCAGCGCCCGCAGGTCGCCTACGATGAGGACGAACGCCGGCTTGCCGAACGCGCGAGCGAAGGCAAACGCAAATGGCGCCGCTGGCGTGGGCACCCGGCAGTGCAGCACGTCGACGCCGCGAACCCACGACAACAGCTTCGGCAGAATGATCGGCAGCTTCGGGTAGAACTGAGCCGGACCTTCAAAGGCTGGCATCGGCGCCAACGTCACGTTGGACGCTCGGACGGCGGTTCCTGCGCCGGACGGGTTCTTGACGGTCGGCACGCAGAGCGAAATCTCATCGAAGTACGGCGCGAGCGAGTCGACATACCGCGCAAACGATCCTTCGAGCTCGCGCAGACTTCCATCGGGAGCCCGCCAGAACGGCATGTGATAGACGATGCCGAGTTTCACGCAGCGCGCTCAGCGAGCAGCCGATCGTAGAGATCGGACACAGAATTAACGTAGGTGTCGACGCCGAATCTCGGCAGCACGAAATCGCGAGCGGCCTGGCCGACCTCGGACGCACGTGCCGGATTCGCAAACACTTCCTTCAGTGCCTGCGACAAGCCGACGACGCTGCCGGCGGGAACGAGCCAGCCGGTCTTGCCGTTTTCCACCACCTCGGGAATACCCGCCACTGCCGTCGCCACCACCGGAAGACCGGCGCCCATCGCGAGAATCATCGAGAGCGGAAGACCTTCCCACAACGACGGCATGACGAACACGTCCATCGCCGCCAGAAGATCGCCGAGATCCCGCCGCGCACCGAGAAAATGCACACGCGGTGCGATCGCAAGCGCTTGCGCGTCCGCTTTCAACACGTCGCGCAGATCGCCGTCGCCGACGACGATGAGCTGCATGTCGGCGAGCTCTGGTGACGCCATCGCGCGAAACAGATACCGATGGCCCTTTTGCTCGGTCAGGCGTGCGATGACGCCCGCCAGCCTGGCGTTCGCGTCGATCCCCAAAGAGGCGCGTATGTGCGCTCGCGATCGCGTGGGCTGAATGCTTTTCCAGTCCACGGCGTTGTAGACCACGTCGATTTTGGCGGGATCGGCGTGAATCTGACTCACGTAGAAGTCGCGAACGGAATTCGCAGAAACAATCACGCGGCTGGTTCGCGCCATCAGCATGCGCTCGGCCACGATGTGATGGCGGCGTTTACGCTCGTAGATGTTCACTTCGGTTCCGATCACAATCGGGACGCGTTCGAGCAAAGCGGCGAGACGTCCATACAAGCTCGCCGTCAGCAGAAACGTGTGGACGATGGCCGGCTTCGTCTCGCGGAGATAGCGCCTGATGCCGCCGACGTGCCATGGATGACGCAGTCCAGGCGTGAGTCCGAGCACCGCAACCGGCGTGCCGGTCTTGCGGATCTCCTCGCCGATCGGACCGGCGTCGTTGATGCAGCACACGACGGGCTCGAAGCGCGGCGGCAGGTGGCGTACGAGGTTGAGGACCATTTCTTCGGCGCCGCCGACAGCGAACGTGTGGGCCATGTAACAGACTTTGATCCGCTCACGGCCCGTCACGACGCGACGTGCGCCCGATAGAACGCGATCGTGCGGCGCAATCCTTCGTCGATCGAGACCGCCGGACTCCAGCCAAGATCGCCTTGGATCCGGGAAATGTCCGCGACGAAATCGCCGGTCTCGATCTGCTCGGCGAGCCGCGGCCACTCGACCCGTTCGACGCGGCCTCCTCCAGCGGCGGCGGTGATCGCATTCGCCATGTCGACAATCGCGGTGCCCTCGCCGGTGCCGACGTTGTAGACGTCGTGCTTCGCCGCGGCCCTGCGATCGGGATCGCCAAGCGCGAGCAGGGCGTCAACGACATCATCTATATAGATGTAGTCGCGCCGCTGCGTGCCGTCGCCGTAAATGGGCAACGCGTCGTTCGCGAGCGCCAAATGGATCATCCGGTTGACGATGCCGTAGGCGGTTCGTGAGCGCGGCTGGCCTGGTCCGTACGGATTCGTGATGCGCGCGACGGCGTACGACACGCGATAGAGACGCTTGTACAACTTGAGGTACTGCTCCGCCACGAGCTTGTGAATCGCGTGGACGCACAGCGGATCGGTGCCGTGCGTCTCATCGACCGGCGCCGATCCGACGCGGCCGTACTCAAGCCGCGATCCCGCGAACACGACGTGCGCGTCCGGGTTTTCGCGCCGAACGGCCTCGACGAGCGTCAACATGCCGCGGCCGTTGACATCGAGGTCGGCCCACGGCTCCTCCATGCTGCGCACGGCGCCGGATTGGCCGGCCAGATTGAGGATCACGTCCTGCCCACGCACGCGTGCGTCCATCGCCTGGGGATCGCGCACGTCGCCGTCGAGCACCTGCACGCCCTGGGCCTCGAGATCGATCGCGACGTCGTGATGCTTCTTCCGCGAGGGCGTCACGATGGTGACGCGAGCGCCGGCTGCGGCGAGCGCCGCCGACAGGCGGCCGCCGATGAATCCGAGTCCGCCGATCACGAGAACCGAGCAGTTCTGATAGCTCATCGCTTACGCGCGACGCAGAGGCAATGCAGATGCGCCTCCGACTCCTGACGCGAGATCGATTCGATCGTGAGCGCGGCACCGAGGCGCTCGGCGATTAGCGCCTCGTCCGCATACTGGCCGCCCGCGGTGAGCCTCGTCCGAAGCCAACGGCGTGCCGGACCTGGCGCGAACGGCGCGAGCGCCGCGCCAATGGCGCGCGACGGGGTGCGCGGAATCGACGTCGAGTCTGGATGCACCGTCGTGAACGCAAACCGTCCGCCGGCGCGAAGCCATCGAGCGGCGTTGGCGACGATGCGATCGTCGAAGGGCGTGTGTTCGGCAAGCACGCCGATGGAGTAGACGAGATCGAAGCTGTCGTCCGGAAACTCGTACGTCAGCGCGTCGCCTTGGACAAGTTCCACAATACGCGCGCTTATCCGGCTTGCGGCCACGGGATGAGCCGCCTCGGCCAGCATCGGCGCCGACGCATCGAGCCCGACAAGACGGTTGATGTTTCTCAACGCAGAGAAGTAACGGCCGGTGCCACACCCGAGATCGAGCGCATCGATCGGCGCGTCGAACCGTCCGCAGATCTCATGCAGCCACCCGCAAAATGCGCGATACGCGTCGACGTTGCCGAGCTGATTGTCGTGCTCGCGATACCGCCGCGCGTAATCGGTCGCGTAGAGATCGGCGGCCTTCCGTCCCCACTCGGTAACGAAGCCGCTCACGCGAACAGTTCCTCCGCCGCGACGAATCGCACCTCGCGATCGCCCGCGGCGTATTCGAGGAACGCCACGAGCACCTGCTTCATCGCCGCGTCGACTTCCCAGTAGTGCGTCGCGAGACAGAAATCTCCATCGGCCCGTCTCGCTTCGTCGAATGCGCGTTTCAGCTCGTCGACCGTGGTGCCTGGAATCAGGCTGTGGCAACCGAACTCCGCGTGGTCCGCATAGCGCAGCACGTGGGGGTAAATCAGGCTATCCCCTTTCGTTCGGCCAGTCGTCCTGCGGAACTGCGCGATACGAAGCCAGTTGGCCGGCGTCGTGTAGTCCCATGGACGGATCGACGGCCTGAACGACAGAAACGACCCGAGGATGTTGAGCCGTGCCGCACCGACTGCCGCGAGGCCGCGCTTCGACATTGCGTTATGTGGAGGTACGAAGATCGACGGCGTCGCGCCAAACGTCTCGCGGAGATATCGCAGTCCGTCGCTCACGCGACGCTCAGGATCCGGCGCCGCCTGAAACTCGAAACCGTCGGGGTAATCCTGATGTGTGTACCCGTGCAGTGCGATCGTGACGCGCCCGCGGCCGATCAGTGACTTGAGGAACGTGGTCAACGCGGAGTTGCGCTCGAGCGCGAAGGCCTCGCCGTCGTGCCAGTGCTCGCGCGGGATGCCGGCGCGCTCGTACCCGACGGCAAACGGCACGGTCGCGAGACAAATCGGCACCTGATCCCACACGTCGTGATAGACGCGCTCCAGTTCCGACGGATCGGTGAAGTAGCACGTGTCGTCATCTCGTATCGCGAGTTTCACGCCGCCCGGGCCGCCATCGCTCCGCGGTAGGCCGCCAACAGCTGCTCGGCGCTCGTCCTCCACGAAAACTTCGTCGTGGCGCGGAGACGGTTGAACGCGCCGGCCGCGCGCCGCTTCCCGGTGTCCTCGATGAGCGAGAGGATTTCGCCGCCCATCGCCGCCGCGTCGCCTTTCCGCACCAGCGCGCCGCCGCTCGGCGTCTCGACGAAATCGGCGACGCCGCCGACGTCGGTCGCCACCACCGGCAGCCCAGAGGCCATCGCTTCGAGCACGACGTTCGGCGAGTTGTCGAAGTCCGACGACAGCCCGAAGACATCGGCGCCGCGGTACCACCGCGGCAGGTTCTGCTGGTCGACGTAGCCGGCGAACCGGATCGCCTCGCGGACGCCGAGCGCGGACGCTCGCTGCATCAGAGCCGATTCGAGCGGGCCGTCACCAACGACGACGGCGCGCACGTCGGGACGACGATGCCGGACGATGGCGATGGCGTCGACGAACAGTGCGACGTTCTTGATGGGCACGAGCCGGCTGACGCAAAGCACGACGGGCGCATCGCCGACTCCCAACTCGTTTCGCACGCTGGCGCCCTCCGGCGTGAACAACATCGAGTCGACGCCCTTGGTGATGTTCTCGACGGCCCGTCCCAGGATCGACGGCAGCTTGCGGGCGCCCCAGCCGTCCGAGAGGAGCACGTCCGCGCGGCGCAGATCGTCGTGGTAGCGCGGATTCGGCTCACCCGGGAGATTGATGGCGACCGGCACGTCGATCGTCCTCAGCCGTGCCGCCTGGTGCAGCGCATGCGCGTGGACGATGTCGGGCCGGCGACGAGGCGCGGTGCTCGCGATGTGTTGCCATGCGAGCTTGCAGAACCACTCTTCGTCGGTATGGAGCATCACGACGCCGAGCCGTCCGAGTCCGCGGCGGCCCTGCGTTCTGTAGACCAGGTCGCGCATGTACGGCGACTTGATCACCGTAGTGTCGCGGCACGCGAGGTCAGTCACTGGAAATCGCATTTGGCCGAACAGCGGTCCGCCCGTGATCACTTCGACGTCGATGCCCATCGCGGTCAACTCACGCATCCACGCCATGTGCCGCGTCTCGCCGCCGCCGCGCATCATGCCGAGGCAGCGCAGCATCATCACGACGCGCATCTGACTCCAAGGTCGGCATGAGCCACGAAGTCACGAAGAACACGAAGGAGGCACGAAGAACACTTTTTGAAAAACAACGTTTCGTGCGCCTTCGTGTTCTTCGTGTCTTCGTGGCTAAAGGTGATCACGCGCACTGTGTTTGTCGCACGCGCGAATGGCCGTCGACGTGCTGGCGGGCCCACAGCTCGAGGCAGACGAGCGCCCAGATGCGTTTGGCGTGATCGCGCGATCCGTCCTCGTGCTGCCGCAGCAGTGCACGGACCTCGTGGGTGTTCGTCCAGCCGCGCTGCGCGGTATGTGGATCGAGGAGGATGTCGCGCGCCCAGCCGATCATCTGCTCGTGAAACCACCGCCGCAGCGGGACGCCGAAGCCGCGCTTCGGACGCGACAGCACGTCCTCCGGCACCCAGGCGCGAATCACGTCCTTGAGCAGCCGCTTCGTCGTCTGCGCGTCGCCGTGCCGCGCCGACGACTGCCGCGCCGCGAGCTCGATGACGCGATGATCCAGCAGTGGACAGCGCGCCTCGAGCGAATGCGCCATCGTCGCGCGATCGACTTTGACCAGGATGTCGTCCGGCAGATAGTGCCGTTGATCCCATTGCTGCAGGCGCGACAGCAGCGTCCCGTGCGCGAGGCGCATCTGCTCCACCGCCTGCTGCTCGGGCAGCAGACGTGCCTGCCGGCGCACGTCGCCGTGGACCACCGCTTCCAGCAGGTAGTCGGGAAACACCGTCCGCCGCCAGACGAACCACGCCTCCGGACCATGCGACATGATCGTGAGCCGGCCCTTGCCGCGCGCGTGGACCGGCACGAGCTTCGCGCCGACGCCGACGACCGATCGCATCGCGTGCACGATGGCCGCTTGCGGCACGCGCGCGAGCGCGTCGGCGTACGGCGTGTACCCCGCGAACAGCTCGTCGCCGCCGTCGCCGGTGAGACAGACGGTCACGTGCTGGCGCGCGAGCTCCGCGACGTGGAACGTCGGAATCGCGGATGCGTCGGCGAACGGCTCGTCGTAGTGGTACGCCAGCGTCTCCGCCACGCGTACGCAGTCGGGTGTGACGACCTGCTCGTGGTGTTCGGCGCCGAAGTGCTCAGCCGTCGATCTCGCATCGGCGAGCTCGTCATACGCGGGATCGCCGAACCCGATGGTGAACGTCTTCACCGGCCGGGACGAGTGTTTCGCCATCAGCGCGAGCACCGCGGCCGAGTCCATTCCGCCGCTCAAGAACGCCCCGAGCGGCACATCCGATCGCAGGCGAATACGAACGGCTTCGATCAGCTCCTCCCGGAGCCGCTCGATCGCCTCCTCGCGCGACATCGTGTCGCGCGCCGCCGCTTCGGGCCACGACCAGTAGCGGCTGACGTACTCGCCGCCGTTTCGCGCGTCGACGGTCAGCGTGGTCCCCGGTCCCAGCCGCTGCATGCCGTCGAAGATCGCGCGCTCGCCGGCGACATATCCGAACGTGAAGAAGTCGAGCAGCGCATCGGCATCCACGGGCGGCACGTCGTCCAGCGCGGCCAGAATCGCCTTCGTCTCCGACCCGAAGAACAGCGCGCCGGCGCGTTTTGCGTAGTAGAGCGGCTTCTTCCCGACGCGATCGCGGCCGAGAATCAGCCGTTCGTTCCGCGCATCCCAGATCGCGACCGCGAACATGCCGCGCATCTTCCGGAAGGCGTCCACGCCGTCCACGGCGTACAGATGCGCGATGACTTCCGTATCGCAGGTCGTCTGGAAACGGCGGCCGGCGCGTTCGAGCTGCTGCTTCAATTCCACGTAGTTGTAGATCTCGCCGTTCTGCGCGACCGTGATCGCGCCGTCGTCGATCGAGATCGGCTGATGGCCGCCGGCGACGTCGATGATGCTGAGACGTGCTGCGCCCAGCGCCGCGGGTCCGGAAACGTATTCGCCGTGATCGTCGGGGCCGCGATGCCTGAGCGTCGCGACCATCCGCGCGAGCCGCGTCGGGTCCGGCCGTTCAGCGTTCAGCGAGAGGAATCCAGCGATTCCGCACATCGGAAGACGGTTTTGCTCCGAGACTGTCGACGTTCGACTGGCGAAGGATGTTGGGCGGCAGCTTGTCGAACTGCCCCATTGAATGTTCAAACCGCGTCGCCGGCGCGCCCGGATTGAACGGGATGCCGAGAGCCGCGCGCACGTCGCGTTCGATGTGGTCGCGCGCGTCGACGAGCTCTCTCGCGCCGAGCGCGTCGGTGAACACATACGCGTGGTAGCCGCCTTCGGGATTCCCCTTGTAGTACTCGGCGACGCGGGTGTAGTCGACGTCGTAGGCGTGCAGGCGATCGCCGGTCTTCTTGTATGTGTACGTCCACACGTCCGGCATCGACGCGTGCGGCACGGACTCGTCGTAGTACGGCGTGCCGGGGTAGGTCGTGATGATGGTGACGTCGAAGTCGGCCGGCTTCGTCTCCACAAGCCAGTCGCGCGTCGCCTGCACGGTATCCGGGGATTCACCAGGGTGACCGACCGACATCAGCGCTTTCACTTTCAGGCCGGTCCTGGCGGCGATCTCGAGGCAGCGCGTGTTGTCGTCGCGCGTCGCTTTCTTGTTGATGTTCGTGAGGATGGACGGCGCGCCGGACTCGAACCCGATCAGCAGCCAACGGAATCCGGCTGCGTACAACTCACGCGCCTGCTCTTCGTCGAACAGCTCGGCTTTCGCGAAGCCGCGAAGCCGCCATTCGACGCCCAGCTTCTCCTGCGCGTCGCGGATGCCGCGCATCAGCCCCACCATCTCCCGGTTCACGTTCAGCTCGTCGTCGTAGAACATGAAGCCGGTGGTGCCGTACCGCTCGTACAGGTGAGTCATTTCGCCGATGATGTTGTCGGAGGCCCGCGTGCGCACGCGGCGCAGCATCGGCGACGCCCGCCCGCCGCAGAAGCCGCATTCGAACGGACACCCGAGCTGCGCAATCAGACTCAAGGCGCGATGGCCGTCGATCGTGTAGCGGTAGCTTTCGACGTCGACGAGATGCCGGGCCGGAAACGGCAG
>Ga0097621_100000664_pt1 | contig 24214 bp, 16 predicted proteins | sample KBSMisM72_FD_73165 | JGI IMG/M metagenome (GOLD analysis project Ga0097621, IMG submission 73165) | Miscanthus rhizosphere microbial communities from Kellogg Biological Station, Michigan, USA - KBS Miscanthus M7-2 (version 2) (version 2) | ecosystem: Host-associated > Plants > Roots >... | reverse complement strand
TGACAAGCCGGGCGCAATTGTTCCCCGCACCGCATTGGCGCCTCAAACTTCAACGCAGCGCAGAAACGAATTAAGCCTCGGACTGCGCCAGCGCAACACACAATTTTTCGGACGCGATTTACCGTTGCGTCAGGCTGTCGATGTTATTAAAGGACGAACGCCAGAGCGTGTCCTCGTAGTCACAGGAGTTTCATCGGTTGGAAAAACGTCGCTGGTGCATCGCGCCCTCGAAGAAATTGGAGAGGAACCCAAACGACTTTATGTGAGTTTTGACAGTCTCGCGCTCGAAATCGATCAAAGCTGGTCGAACTTTGTCGCGGGCCAGTCTCCCAATCTTAAGACTCTATGCCAACTCAAAACAGACAGTCCTTTGGAAGAACTGTGCCGGCTCACTAACGAGTTGTTGATTTATAGCGGGGCCGACACGCGAAATAAGGACAAGGATTGGGAAGCCCTCGCATGGTGGAAACGTTTGGTTGAGGATTCAGTACCGCATCAATTCGTCCTGGTAGTTGACAACATCGGCGTGCTCGATCTTTTACAACAGGCATTGCTGGAAAAAATGCTGAATAACGCGTTAGCGGAGCACGTCGATAATCAAATCAATGTAGATGGTGATCGTTTGCCAATTAAGAAGAGTTTGTCTACTCAGCTGAAGAAGCTGCAGAAGAATTCGCAAAAGGGGACAATCGATAAGGATACGGTTCCAGATCTGTGGAAGAAAGCTGGAATTTCTACAGCAACAATCGAAGAATTATCAGACCGCCTGCGCGTTAAAAGTGCTCAGTTGTATGTGAAATCTCTCGAGCAACAGATCAATACCCTGGACCGCGATGCGAAATCGCAAGCACGAGTTAAGCACAAAAGAGTTTACACACCTTCCCTCGATGAACTATCGACGGCACTGTGCCGGATCGAAGAGGTTCGCCGATCTCTTGGTATGGCGCTCGGCATTTTGGCCGACAGACGTTCGCCCCGGATCGTCGTAACGACTGCTACGCCACTACGGGATTTCTTTTGGAACGTTCCTGACAACCTGATCTTCGAGATGCGAATAGCACCACTTACGTGGGCCGAGACCTGGAGATCGATAAGGCGGAGTCTGCCAGGGCTGCTACGGTTTGGTGAGGAGTCAGTCTCGCGACTATGGGGACGGTTCGGTGCTCAGCTCGAACTCTGGGAGGAGCTGGAGCGACTGATTCTGAAGCAGCCGGATCAAAATGTGAACCTGCTTAAGCTGGGTGAGAAAGTTGTCCCGCCTTCTGTTGCAAGATCGACACCTTCAGTCGGGCGGTCAGTGCAGCAAGGTCATCGCCCTTTAAGAATTGCTATGGCGGGACAGTTCATCGCAGGCCCGCGTCAAATTGCCGAGGCGCTGACGCAATTAGCTACGGAACACGGCATCGGCGGGCGTGTAGTTTTTGATTTGAGCGAGGCTGGCGCATTGGCAACGTTGATTGATGAGCCTTCACCATTCGCCAATAAGTCATGGGCTACCGATGCTGAGATACTCAAGTGGTTAGATGATGTAATTGCCAGAGACCCTGACATAATCCTGCTGGATTACGGTAAGAAAGTGGCGCTGAGTAAACTAAAAACAGAAAACCCGGCCGAACAAATACTGCTCAGATCAGTCTACCGAAGGACCTTGCTGATCGCCGCCGGAGGGAACAAGAGAAAGCCGAGCACGTCCAGGCGTCAGGAAAAGGGAGAGACGCTGGTAACCATTCCAGCAGCTTATCCCGAGGTTCTAAGTGTTGGCGCTCTTGATGATGGCTTTAAGCCTCTTTCCGAGATCAATGTAGGTCTCGGTAAGCCCAATATTTTCATGACAAATAATCTTGCCGGGACGCCACTGGCTTCGGCCCTTAAGCCAAGTTATTTGGAAAAGACTGGTTCGGGATCGGCAGCGCTGCATGCCGTGGCTACGGCAGTGCTAGTCTGGTCGCTTCTTCCTGATCTCCAACCAGGTGACATACGAGACTTACTTGAAAAGGCAAGCCGGACTGGCAAACCGAGAGCGAAGGTCGCGCGGGTTTTGACTATGGAGGACGCCATCGAATCGGCTCGGACACTCCTGGTGAAGAACACCCTCAAGGATGGACCTTCGTCGCTCCAAACACTCTCGGCGATCACGGGGCTCGAGGGTCGGGTGCTGTTTTCTACTCTCGATCCGCTGATGAAGAATGGTGAAGTTGTACGACTAGCCTCTGGACGTCTCGAGAGATTTCAACTGTTGCCGAAGAAACGTCTCCACTAGCTTTGCCTCAAAAGTCGAACTCCACGCTTGGATCGGGTTAGTACAGGGAGCGGTAGCGACCTGGTTAAACCATAGCCATCACGAATCAGTAGGAATGTCCGCATGCAGAGACTGACCAGGTCGCTACCGCTCCCTGTACTGATGTTATGAAGCAAGCGCCTCCCTCCGTGGGTGTAAACTCACGGCAGTTCTCAGGCATGAGACTGAAAGGAGGCGCTATGGAAGCAATATACATCGGCGTTGACTTTCATTCTAGGCAACAAACGATCTGTTATTTGAAAACTGAAACTGGTGAACTCGTCATCACTGAATTGAAGCACCAGGATAAAGAGCAAGTGCGCGCTTTCTACCAACAGTTTCCAGGGCCGGTGATCATTGGTCTGGAAGCCAGTGGTTACAGCCCCTGGTTTGAAACCCTGCTGGAGGGACTGGGTGCCGAAGTATGGCTGGGCGATGCCACTGAGATCCGGCGTCGAGCTCGTTGGCGCCAGAAGAACGATCGGCGCGATGCCGAACTCATTTGGGATTTAATGGTCCACAATGAGTTTCCCCGCTTACATCAACCGCTCGCGGAAAGTCGCGAAGTCTTGCGCATGCTGCGTTACCGGCAGAAGTTGATCAAGATGCGCACCATGAGCAAGAACAGTCTGCAGGCGATCGCTATGCAAGCCGGCCTAGCCAAAGGTAAGCAGTTGTTCAGCAGCACGGGGCTGCAAGAACTGCAAACCGCCCCGCTGTCGCCCGTCTTGCAATGGCAGCGTGATCACTGGTTGGAATTACTGAAACCATTAAACCAACAATTGTTGGCTGCCATGGGGTGGTGCAAGGCGCAAAGCAAAGACGAGGTCGGCATCCAGCGCTTACGTACTCATCCGGGGCTTGGCTTACTGACTGCACTTTGCCTGTGGCATACGCTGCAACCGGTCAGTCGCTTTCGCAATCAGCGCAAGGTAGTGGCTTATGCGGGCTTGGATCCGCTGCTGCGCTCTTCAGCCGAGCACACCATCTGTCTCGGGATCAGCAAAGGCGGCTCGCGGCTGCTGCGTTACCTGTTAGTGGAAGCAGTGCACACGGCCATCAGATATGACGAGGACTTGAAGCGTTTCTATCAACGACTGGCGCAGCGACGCGGCCGTCCAAAGGCCAAAGTCGCGACCGCCAGGAAACTACTCATCCGCGCCTACATCATGATGCGGGATGAGATCGACTATGCGGAATTCCGCCGTCGAGCCGTCGCAGCCCGGCTTGCCCGCACGGGTCAAGGGCCAAGTAATGTGCCCGTGGTACTGATTGAGCGGCCGGCCTCTTCAGGCGCCTAGCTAGCGCCGCTGCCCGCCTCGCCGAGCTCGCTAAGGGCTCGCTCGGCGGGCAGCTATGGAGAGAGCGAAGTAAACCTCATGGAGGATGACCGCATAGATGATTGAGCGTGGCTTGTCAGCCTTGCTCAGTTGAGGACCGCTAAGGCGGTAAAACTAAAAACTATCAGTCTCATGTCAAAGAACGAACCAAATAAAATCACAGCACGAGGCGTTACGGCGTCACGCTCGAGGTCTACTCAAAAAGTTCTTGACACTCAACGACGCTTCATAGATGACCCGATCCAAGAACGCTTTGGTACTTTTGAGGCAATGCCCGATTAGATCACAGACCCGCGGAGTTGTTAACGTCCGCGGGTCAGTCAACCATGATCCGTGAGTAAGATAACGCACCAGTGCGAGTCGTTATTTTGTAAGACTCACCACCTGTTCCAACTTACTGACGAAGCTGCCGGCATCGACCATTAGGGTCTCGCCTGGTTGGTCGCGTTGCGACTTCTGACAGTTCGTAAAATCCTGCCAAATGAAGTTGCCATTCGAGTCACGAATGTCAACAAACACCAATCCCGTCGCTTGCGGCGTTCGTTCAAAGCGAACACCGATTACAAGTTCCGCCTTCGATTGGTCTGAATCATTCAGCACCTTAAATCGCGATGACGCCTGAAAGGCTCGCGCGAACAATGAACGTAACTCTTCGGCTTGATCCTTTTGCGTCACTTCGGTTTTTTGCACGCGAACCGGAATATACTGCAGCGCTGAAATCGCGGCGAGGCGTTCTTCCAACTCTCTGTAACGCGCCAGACTTTCCATAAGCTCTCGATAACGCGCCACGCGTTCATCAGTAGCGCTGCCAAACGGTTCTGCTTTCGTTGATTCCGAAGCCCCAATCTTTTCGATCGCAAACTGCGCATGATGAGAAACTAATACTCGCTTCAGGCCGTTCAACTGCCAACCAGTCGATCGTTGGCGGTCCTTAGGCAGCTGAGTTCTCACATGATTCAGGCTCGCCGTATCTTCGCTCGCAGTTTCCTGGCTTGACTCCAATGATCTTTCCTTTGTCTCCAGCGCCTGCTTAAACGACACGTTCTGAGCCTGTGCGCTTAGTTGCGCGGGGTTGGACGTTTGTACTTCCTCCCTGTTACCGGTGGTCTTAGTTTGAAGTGTCGCAATGGTTTTCACCAACGATTCCAACGACTTGCTCTGAATAAGCAAACACGTCAGCAGGACCATTACCACCAGACCATACACAAAGCCAAGGGCCGACTGATGACCTCTTGAACTCAGAGGACTCAGAGAAAGTAACTTGGGAAGGTAGTTTCTCGTTTCCGCAGTACCTTTCGACACTGACCGTTTATCGCCTGCCTTCTCGAGATCGAGTGGAGCTTGTTTCGCAATCATTTTGGTTTCGCTCGGCTGTGACTGAATAGCGATATTGATTGCGAACCGTTCTGTTGTAGATGACAGACTGCTCGCACCGGCAGATGCCGCCAGCGCCACATACCGCGTAATGGTCAACACCAGATGTTGACCATTCGGCAGAACCTGGTCGTAAACCGTGAGTTCCGGAGGTACATCCTGAAGCCGCAGACTGTATAGGATGACGGGCTCTCGATTGTGCTCAGTTGTTATTTGCAGCACGCCATCGATAAGGGGAGGCCAGTTGAAGCTAAAGCTGTCGAATACGGGTGGTCCCAATGCTTTGAATACCTCCTTTCCTTCCACCAATGCTTTCAGCTTGCCTACTTTCCCGCCTTTGTTTTTCCAGTTGCGATATGATTCGTATTGGTCGGACGCCGCATTCATCGCTTCTTGCATAGTAAGTTTTTGCTTGCCAGGCACACGGACCGCTCGCAGTCTGGAAAATGCTTCACGCAATTTGGCATTTCCTTCCCAAATCGAATCTAGATCCGAATCTGAACCGGTATCCGCAGAGGAATGCTTGAGACGGTCTGATGTCTCGAGCGAATCTCCTTGCTCTTTATTAGTGGCATTGACTTTCATTAGGACTCTCCTATGCTGCGACTGAAAATGGTTAAAAGTTGCTCGAATGCTTTGTCAATCGAGAATCTTCAAGGGCTAAAAAATTCTTAGGGTGGGTCTTTACGAAGTTTTCTGAACAGACGTTCTTTGCGTTTGCGTACAGTAGCCTGAGAAATACCCATTCTCTCGGCAATTTCCTGGTTTTCAAGATCCTCATACACATAACCAAGGAGTTCTTTTTCTTCCTTAGTGCAGCGTTTAAAAAACTCCTCAACGCATATTTTCGCCAGCATGGTATCTTCAGGACTGAGACCAGGTCCGGTTTCGTGCCACTCGAGTTCATAAACATTATCCTGATCCTGATTCTTGTCCTTACCCTTACCGTTAGGCTTATCCTTACCAAACTGACCTCCGCTCTCCGCGCCATTGCCGGTGCGGCGTTTGGTCTTCCGAGCTAAGTCGATGGCTGCATTGTTGAGAATTTTAAAAGTGTACGCGCGAGGGTTTTGCAGATTGACGAACGTCCGATCCTTGACCTTCCCCAATTTGAGAAGAACAAGCTGACTGAGATCGTCGAGCTCGATCTGGTCTTTCCAACCGTTCAACGAGGCCAGCAGTTCATTCTTATGTTCATTAAAGAATGACTGGGCGAGGTTTAAATCTCCATAGGCGCTCTTCTTCATAGTCTCTCCCCTGGGTGGTTCAAAAAACAGACCCATTACGCTTATAGGGTGCCAAGTGGGGAGACTGGCTTTGACACCTTCCGGCGCCCTAACATCAATGACGAACGAAATGCCGCTTCTGTGACTGAAGATTAGAAATTTTTTCGCGAGGTCTCAGTCCACATCAGTCAGTAGATCGATTGCCGCGTCGACGCGGCGTATGAAACTATGTTTCTGCAAATCGCGCACCAGTTGCCTCAGTCTTAGATCGAAGACCAACTGATCGCTGTTTGAATTGAATTTCGATTTCGCTGATCAAGCGCGGTGAGAAATTAAATGCACGCGACGGTGTAATGTATTGCCGCAAATACGACGATGATTTGCCACCATTGGACCAAAAAACTTCGATCGATATTTCTTAACTCGATCAACCGTACGTCAGAATCTTTCCACGAGCGGCAAAATGGGACATAAGGATTTCCCTGAGGGGTTATGAAGACGTTGTCTGACGAACCTACACTTGTTGTGTGGTTCATACCTGAGGCCGATTCGAGTCCGGCCTCAGGCATCATTCGTCTCAATCTACACGAACCTGACCGTCAGGCACGTTGGGACAGGTGCCTCCTCTAAAAGTAATTTCTGTTTGGTGTGTGACAACTAAACCGCCAATGATCTGTGCCGCAGTTTCGGGATCCATGGAAGGTTGCGCGTGATTTACGTCCTGTGCGATGACGTATATCTGCCAGAAACCTCTTTCCGTGTCCGTGAAGAAGTACTGTCCGGTGTAAATGCCATCGTTGGCTCTTTCATCCGGCGAGACAGCGTCGTCCTGTAAGATGAAGGAGCGGACTTGACCCCTCACATCATCTCTCAACCCCACGAGTATGCATCGTACAAAGAGTTGCGCGCCGGTAACGAGCTTTTCATCTTTGTCGTAAAAAGACGCTCTGACGATAAAAGGTTCCTTTTTACCGGCCTTCGCGACATCGGGGGCGGTAACCTCATATCTCGACAGAACATGAACATTTTCATTGAGATCCTCCGCCTCAAAGCCATACTCGCGCGTTGCACCGGCAGCGCTACGCGTAACACGTTTATAGTTCCATTGAGCTTTCACCTTGAAGGGCCGGCCCAGGGCCACAGGCTCCAGGTACTCTCCTTTGAGTTCGACAGATTCAGAAATCGTCACCTCACCAGCTCCGGGAAGCGTATGGTCCTGCCCGCGACGAAATGGATCACGAGAATCCGCTGCGAGAGCAATTCCGCCGGCGAATGCTAATATCCAATGAATTCCAGCCACCACGCCCAGAGGCGTCGACGAGCAAGCTATCGAAGCACATGGACCAACACCGGGGATGCCTACGGGAGCTCCACCCATCAAGCCATTAATAATGCCTAAAACAACGGCAACGAGTGCTGCCACGATCAAGGCAATAAACCCAAGTACTTTCCACCAAGGGTCTTGATACGGAAGATCCCCGTATTGTCCGGAATACGGCACCGGACGAAGTGTGAAACTAACATGCGTTGGGAGAAGGAACCCCGTGTACGGTTTGATCGTTCCCAAATATTCCCGTGCTTTGAATTGTTGGAAGCGAGCCTGGTCCAGAAAATCGTCAGGAAAAACTTCTTTTGCTTCCGGTTCGTCTGCCGGACGAATCCCTTCGAGAATGCGTACGCTGAGTTCGCCTTCCGGAGCACTTACGACGTAAGAGCCCGTGCTGGCGTCGTATCTCACGCGAGTTACGAAGATGCGCACGATGCGACGCGTTCGTCCCGCCGGCGACTCCGCAATGAAGCTTACAAAATGCTTGCCCACGGGCGCGCCGCTGACGTCGATGTCCCACGCAAGTAGCCGGGCCGCTCCGGGTTCCAAGGTATCAACACTATGAGTGAGGGCAGTGACACGAATGCCCGGACTCGACGCAGACTCGAATGAGATTCGCAGATTGTTGATGGGCGCATGACCATCGTTGCGGAAATACGAGTTGATTTTTTGAAACGCAAGACTCGACTCAAAAAATCCATCCGGGAGCATTGCGCCAGTCAGCAACTCAGTCGCGAACGGACGATTGGGAATTGAAATTGGAATCATTGCTTCACCGCCTTTTCATCGAGCACGACAATGGTTAACCCACCTACAACTTGATTGTTTTGCATTTGACTTACTTCCAGGACAGCAGCCTGCCCTTTGAGTTTGCCGGCGACAGTTCGGCCAATCACGGCTTTTGCGTCAACGACGACACTCTCACTCGGCCCCGTTGCTTTGGCCTTCTCATCAGGCAAAGGACAAGCTGATTGGCTTAGCGCGAGGTTTTCGATTTTGCCGTGAGTGACTTTGCCAGTGAGATGGACACCGGCCGCGTTTAGAAGTTGGGCCAGATCGGCCTGCTTATTCTGTTTCACGACAATATGGAAGCTCTGCTCCTGCCCGCCACGATTGTGAATCTCAAACGGGACATGAAAAATCCCGGTCCTGGTTAACTGGATCTCCACGTTGCGCTGGGCCACATGGCGATCTGTCGGAACACTAAAATCACGCGAATCGGGAAGCGGATCTAAGCTGGAATGGAAGGCTTCAACCAGAACACAAACGTGGCCGCGATTTATAAATGCAGGTGTCCAGGGAGTCAGGCATAAAACTTCCGCCTCATCGCCCGGGCCGAGAGAGACGTAGGATGTGCCAACGAAGTTCGCAGTGCTGCGGTCGAAGCCAACGGACGGATTGGCCCAGTAAAAATTCACGGCCGCATCTACCACCGCCGAGTCACCACGATTATGAACAAACGCCCAGAGATAGCAGGGCTCGCCCATCAAGGGTAAGCCGCGAGGACCGTCCGGTGAGCCCGGAACAGTCCAAATATCCGGGCTTGCCCACCAGGGAACTCCATCAAGAACTTCTAATCTGATTGCCATAAGCTACTCCTAGTTTTATTCGTGCATTAACATTTGCTGTTCATAAACAGCTTCCTTCAATCAAGGGGACATTCCCCGATGCGATGGGTTGGTAAGTAGGAATCGAAATGGAAAGGTTTAGCGGTGTGAGAATATTTCTGCGAAACTTCAATTTATGACCGAGCCAACAAACCGCATCTCGGCGCACTTTTTTATCGCTCGATCTAAACCTGAAAGCATTTCTCCGGTCTAATATGTTTTATTCAGAAAGCCGTTCTGAAAAGAAGGAGGAGAGATGAACGTAAGAAAATTAGTCATTCTATTAATGACAATCGCACTCGGAGCACTATCTGCCCCAGCGCAGGAAGGTGCTGGCTCTGTAACCTTTACAGATCATTCCAATCAGAGTGTCAGCATCAGCCGCTTTGGCACCGTGCTTAAGTTGAAAAACAGCAACGGCAAGGAGATTGTGCCCAACAACATTTATCGTGTATGTGCTTGCGGCGAAAAGGGACCGTGCATAGAGTCCGCCAACTTACCGGGGAAGGAAACCAAGTCGCAGTTTGAAGTAGTGTTTCCTAAAGAAGGAGCAACGCTCAAGAAAGGAGAGACTCTGGTTCTCGCAGCAACATTTCGCGAGGGAGAACTTACGGTGAAGCGGCGTCTCACTTGGGAGGCTGGCTCCGGCGCAGTCATAGTTGATGAAGTCATCTCCTCATCAAAATCGCTATGCCTTACCACCTTTGAACCACAACCGGAGATTGTAACGGTGCGGCTGGTGGCGAAGATGTGCCCCAGGCCACCGGGAGACCCGTATTTTTGGATCTGTCCACCCTTTACGGAAATGAGTCAAGAAAGTATGCAGATGATGACTTCCAACGCTGTTCATAATTTCGTGCGGTAACTGTAAGATCACGTTTACCCTAACTATGCGCTGTGAGCCGCGCAGCAATGCGGCTCACGGCTTTCTCTTTTAGAAAGGCCATGACAAACGTGGCAAACTCCCGTGCAAAGATCTGCCAGTGGTCATTGATCTCGGTGCTCCTGCTTTGCAACGGCCACTTACCGGCCCGTGCGCAGCAACTATCTGCTTCATCGCGTAGTGCGGATCGTTATCTCAACATCTTGAGTGCGCTAGGCAAAAAAGAATATGCACGGGCAATTGCTGAGAGCGAATCGCTAATTGTGGATGATCCCGCCTTTCCTCTCGTTTATGAAAAACTCGTCAACGCGGCCCAACGCGGAGGCGATCTTGATCAGGCGCGGGTCTTTTTTGCGTCACAACTTCAACCGGTAACAAACAACCCGCGCGGCTATTTCGGCATGGGTTTGATTCACAGCCAACGCGGCGACCTGGCTGCGGCAATCGAACAGTACCGGCAGTGCCTGCAACTGGTTCCGGATTTCGTGCCAGCATATATAGCTTTAGTGAACGCATACCGCGCTCTTGATCGACTTCCCGAAGTTGAATCCTTTATAGAATCACTGCCGCGGACTGCTTCTTCACGTTACGGGTTGAGCTATCTGCGTTACATGCAGCGGCGCTATGACGAGGCGCTGGAGTTGAGCAAGCAGGCGCTGCTCATGAACGCCCAGTTATCAGAAGCTTACAAGACCCGAGCGCAAAGTTTCTATGCGTTGGCACGGTACGCTGACGCTCGTAAGGAGACGCAACTCCTGCAACAGGAAGTTACTGCGCCAGAGAGGATAGAACTCAGACTTTCCGGAGTGATCATCGGGGCTGTGGCCACAGCAGTGACCGGGAATCGCGGGGAAGCACTCGCTGAACTGAACTCCGCCTATCCTCGCATTGTCGAAGTTGGCAATCTGGAGTTGGAAGAGGACATACACAGTCAATTGGCGTATCTCTACGATCTTCAAAATGAATGTGCTCAATCGCTGCAACACGCAAAGGCAGTACTGGCTGTTGGAAAAGAACTCAAATCGCGCTACGTCGGAAGGTATGTCGGCAATATCGGAGGAGCCTACGCCTGTCTTGGCGATATCCCGGAGGCGATCAATTACTACAATCAGGCACTCGAAATCTCTTCCAATCCGCAAAGCCTCGATATGAGCAATCTGGTTTCCGTGCTGACTAATATTGCTGAGGTAAACGTCTCAAACTACTCCGAAGCGTTACCGTTACTCAAGCGAGCATTGAGCCTCTCGCAAGACATTACGAACCCAACAATGGAGATGCGAGTGCGGTTAGGTCTTGGGGCTTTCTATCAACAAAACGGTGATCACGCCAAAGCCCTCGAGCAGACGAAAGCAGCACTGCAAATCGCGCAACAAACAGGAGTCGCAGTTCCGGAGGGCAACTCATGGAACTTGTTAGGGAGAATTCACCTCTCGATATCCAACAACGCTCAAGCATTAGAAGCTCACCAGCGCGCGCTGGAGATTGGCGAACGGACGAATACGCCACAAGTGGTTTGGAATGCTCTGGCCGGCCTGGCAGCAGTTTTTGAGAAGCAAGGTAACGTCGCACAGGCCGTACAGCATTATCGAAAAGCGATCGACACGATAGAGGATGTGCGAAGCCGGATTGGAATCTCAGAGGATCGTGCCAGCTTCCTGGCTGACAAAGTAGAAATTTATGAAAAGCTAATCGGCTTACTGATCGCGCTGGACGGAACAGGCAATAGCAAACAACCCACCGCTGCAGAAGCCTTTCGCTACGTCGAACGTGGCCGCGCGCGCTCGTTTCTCGATCTGCTGGCAGAAGCCAGGGTCAATGTAGAAAGCGCCGCTCCCGACTTAACGAAGCGTCAGGAAGAGTTGCAACAGCGCATCTCGCAGTTGACCACTGAATTGATCAAGGAACGTTCGCAGGAAACAACCAAACAGAGTAAGAAAAAGATCGCGGAATTAGAAAAAGGTTTGAGCCAGGCCGATATTGAGTTGGCGGATTGGTTGCGAGAACTGCGCCAGCGCAATCCGCGCTATGCGGCATTGAAGTATCCTGACCCGATCACGCTGCCGGCAGCACAGCGCATGCTGGATGACGATACAGTACTCCTTAGTTATTCACTCGCCCAGCCGCAGTCGTTTGTATTTGCCCTGACCCGGACCGACTTTCAAGTCAAACGTCTTCCAGCGGAGACGACACTACGCGAGAGTGCAAACAAGTTCCTGACGGCGATTACTGACCGGAACAATCCATCTCCACTCGAATATCGTCAGCAGTCCATCCGTTTATCCCAATACTTGTTGCAACCAATAAGTTCAATGCTCGCCGGCAAGAGGCGATTAGTGATCGTTGCCGACGGAGCCCTGCAGCGCTTGCCGTTTGAGGCTTTGCTCTTGCCCGGCACGCCGGCACAAGGCGATTTGCGAAAGTTGCCATACCTTATCAGACGCTTCGCCATCAGCTATGCGCCATCCGCGAGCGTGTTGGCTGAGCTACAAAACGAGCAGCGAGCAACAGCACCGCGCGGGTTCATCGCGTTTGGAGATCCCCTGTATGAGCAGCGTGCTGAAAGCGCGGTTGCGTCCACTTTGCGTGCGGGAGGGGCGGAGCGAGTGAACTTACAGCCATTGCGGCACAGTCGTGAAGAAATCAACAGTATCGCCAAACTATTTGCTGACAACGACCGCGCCGTCTTCTTCGCGGAAGACGCGAGCGAAGAAAACGTCAAAGCTCCGGACAGGCTGAGCCGATATAGGATGGTCCACTTCGCCACCCATGGTTATGTGAATGAAGCGAGGCCGCGTTTTTCGGGTCTACTGCTCTCGCCGGCGCGGGCTAACGGCAATCAGCAATTAGAAGACGGGCTGCTATCGGCTTACGAGGTTTTCAACTTAAAACTGCAGGCTGACCTGGTCGTGCTCTCGGCTTGCGAGACAGGGTTAGGCAAGGAAGTAAAAGGCGAAGGGCTAATGAGTTTGATGCGTGCATTCATGTATGCGGGCGCATCATCAGTGGTGGTCAGCTTATGGAACGTGGACGATGAAAGCGCTTCCGAGCTGATGGTCCGCTTTTATCGGAATTTGAAGACCGGGATGAATAAAGGTGAGGCATTACGACAAGCGCAGTTGGAAACAATCAACGATAACGGGTTTCCGTTTTTCTGGGCGCCGTTCATTCTGGTCGGAAAGCCTTAAGCCGGCTTTGCACAAAAGTCGGACGTTGGACTTGGACATAGTCAGTACCGTCCGCGGTAGCGGATGGGTACGTCGTAGACACGCGCGATTTGCAAATGTCTTCTTACTCCTGATGGTTAACCCATCCGCTACCGCGGACGGTACTGACTGTGTCCAAGCACAACGTCCGACTTCGTTGTGCAAAGCCGCTTGAGCCCGCCTTGCCTCAAAGTCTCACTTGGTTGTGCGAACTGCCTTGCTCCGGAGGAGCAAGATGTTTATAGCTTCAAATCATAATCATTCCGCGCTCCAGCGGAGCGCAATGTGGTGTGGGCATCCAATTTACATGCCGCTCCTGACGGAGCGGAATAGCTAAGGAGCCGGAGTGCTATAAACATATTGCTCCTCCGGAGCACGGCAGATCAACGACCTGCTGTTACCGACACTCCGTACTCTCCCAGCTGCTTCTTCTCTCTGCCACCGAACAACCGCAACCTGTACTTACCAGAGTTCAACCGATTGACCCGCAAGTTCAACGCGCCATCATCTCCCATCGGTCGCAAACCGGCAGTCTTCAACACAGTCTTTCCATTCCCGTCGGCTAACTCGATCGCATACTCCGGGAATTCGTAAGGCTTACTAATGAGCAACCGTAGTCGCGCTGCCTTTACTGCACCAGGGAAGCGCAATTGCACGTCGTCTTCCGCGCCGCGTGCCGATGAGAGTGTCGCACTGTAAACAGGAATGTACTGCTCGCTTTGCTGCGAGAGGCGAGCCTGAAGTTGATCGCGTTCGGCTTCGGCCGCGAGACGCTGGTCGCGCTCCTGCTTGAGTCGTTCGCTTCCATGCTGTTCGACTTGTGAAAGCTGCTGTTCGAGTTCGCGTTGCCGGTTCTCTAAGCGCATCGCGGTCTCTTGTGATTGCCGCCGCGACTGTCGCTCACCGAATAAACGCCAGGTCACCCAACCAAGCGCTCCAAAAGAGAGCAGCAAACTTGCTGCAAGCGCGAGCGTAACAGTTGAAAGCTTTCTCCTTCCGCGTGCACGCTGAAAATCACCAGATAAGACAGTCGCTGTGTCGCTGTCGCTCTGCACTCGCTGCCAAAGCGATCGAAACGCTTCATCAGTCTCAGCGGCAGAGACCCCTGACTCATCGTCGCCAGCAGGCTCGAGGAAGTCGCGGGCGTTTCGAAAGAGCGTGATGCATTGCTCACACCAAGCGAGATGGGCCTCAGCCGCCTCGTGCTCCGCTGCGGACATCTCCTTGCGGCAATATGCAATTGCCTGCGCCTCGGTTAAGTGACGGTTATCGTTACTGCCCGATGTGCGATTGGCGGCTTTCATATAGGCGCGAAACTCTTCGCCGTTCGTCATAGAGTCCCCGAGCTTCAGACTATGATCTCCTCAAAATAAGAGCTCAATTGCGTGCGTAGTGCTTTCTGTGCCTGGTGCAGATGGGCTTTGACAGTATTGATCGAGATACCCATCAACGCCGCGATCTCGGCATTCGAAAGATCATGAACAACACGCAATTGCGCACAACGACGCATCTGCTGCGGCAATTGCTGCAATGCCTCACTTAGTTTCTCGAGTTTTTCTTTATCCAATGCCACTGTTAGCGGATCTGCGCTTTGATCGGCAACCCGCGCGGCGATCGAGGGACGATCGTCGCTCTCGCTCTCCCCCTCTAAAGACAGCAGCACAACCGAGCGCTTTTGTGCAGTTTGCCGTTCAATCTGACTGCACCAGACATTGTGCGCGATCGCAAAGAGCCAGCTTTCAAACTGTTCTTCCTGCCGCAAGTCCTTCAATCCTTTATAGACGGAAATAAAAGTGTCCTGGGTGAGGTCACGGCAAGTTTCCGGGTCAAATCCTTTACGACGAAAGAAGCGCAATATCTGACCGTGATGACGGCTAAACAGCCAGTGAAAGTTAGCTTCGACATTTAGCCCCTGTTTGATCTCACGAATCACCTCAACGGGATCTCGGTCAGGGGAGTTCACGCCGCGGATTATACGCCAGAAATTTTTCTCTTCGCCCCTAAACCTTTCGCCGCTGATCCCTACTTTGAAGTGTGTCCTGGACGAATCCGGCGAAGGAGTAAATGAATGACTAAAGCACGCTTCGAAAACTGCAATCTGCGCCAGGTGCTGCCGCTCGTGGTGGTGTTGTTAGTTGGACTGCTAACACCTGCGGTGACCGCGCAGCCCTTTCGTGAGTACCCTCCCCAACTTCAGTCCGCCTTCCGCGATGTACCACTCAACGGTGGTCGAGTTCATTCCATCGCGGTCAGCCCAACAGACCGCAATCACATCATTGCCGCGCATCAATTCGGCGGGCTTTGGCAAACCGTGAACGGCGGGCGCAACTGGTACCACCTGAACGGCCTCCAGACGGTGTTCGCCGCTGATGTGGCTTACGCGCCAGATGGTCACACCGTTATCGCCACGTTGGCGCGCGACACGAGGACTGTGAACGGCGGCGGGATCTGGGTGAGTCGCAATGAAGGCGAGACGTGGTCACAGCCGAGCGACGGCAGTGGAACTGTACCGGCTACGGTAGGCGGTCTGATGCGAACCAGCGCCTTTGGAATCAGCTATGCCCCAGACGACCCCAATAAAATCTACGTCGCGACCGAATACGGCGTCGCGATCAGCTCGAATAACGGAGATAGCTGGTCTCACAGACTACTCGAGCCTAGTGGGCCAGCTGCATTCTCCATACAAGGACTACCACGAAACCGCGCTATCGCCGTCACCCAACAGGCAATTTACCTAAAAGAGCCAGACGACGTTTGGAGAGTCCTTCGACGCGGCTTGTTCTCAGCCAGTGATATTCAATTCAAAACTATTGACGTGTCGCCGTACGACAGCGATAAGGTCTTTATCTTACAAAACTATGAAACGCTGCTTCTCTATGAGGTGGCCGCCGACAGTTGGACCGAGATCCCTTTGCCTGGTGGCGGGTCAAGAGGACCGTTTGTTCGTGCGGCACGTGGCACAAGCGGCCCGGAGTCGCTTGACCTCTTTGTTGGTCTCGGCGTCGGTCTCTACAAAGCCAGTTGTACGGACATGGCCTGTATCCGCAGTTTGCGATGTGTTCGCCGATCCGGGTCAGCTCCGTCACCATGCGATTGGCAACTAATCGGACGTGCCCAGGGAGTGCATGATGACTCTGGCCATTTAGGACTCGATGCTCAGAAACGGCCCGTCATGTTTGGGAGCGACGGCGGTCTATTTAAACCGCAAAACCCTGAAGCCACTAGTTGGACACTCGCTTCGCCGGGCGGGAGCGGAATGAACTCGTACCAGATCACCAGCCTGGCAGGCACTAACTATGGCCGAGGATCAGGCAACATTCCATCACTCTACTTCGCCACGCAGGACAATGCGATCTGGGCCTCGCCCGATGGTGGACGCACATGGCCCAACTACGATTGCGCCGAAGGTTGGCACATGCAGACGTGGCACATGGCGACGTCAACCAGCGACCCGGCAGCACGCGTTGCCTGGGGGAGTACTGGTTGTTGGGCTGGCCCCAGATTCAGTGATGGCAACCTTCTCAATCAGCGGGATGCTGTCGCATGGCGAAGCACCATCGGGGGTTCCGCTTTTGCTCCATCAGAATCTTTTTTGTTATCGCCTCGTAACTGGATGCGGTTTGAAGATGGACGTTACTTTTTTATAGACCGGACTGTAGGTAACTGGTCGCTGGCGATGTCAAACGACAATCTCGAACGATGGCGCGAAGTAGGAGTGACGGCGCTCAATCCCGTGAGCGCCATCTTCAGGTCGGGCACGGCAGCAGGGGCTGTAACCACCTATGCGACTTTTGAAGGGGCGCTGCGTGATCCGAGCGACAATCCCCGGATTGCGTTGGCCCGCATGCGAGACGTGTTGCGCACCAGCCCCGGAACAATCAGTGAGGAAAACCTCCTTTACCTGCCGGATCGCGGCAATCTGGGGGTGCGCGCAACCGAGTTTGACTGGCATCCGATCTACGGTGTCGATCCAAATAACCCGAACTTTTTGATCGCGCCCGACGTGGTTAACGGACGTATTTTGAAATCGATAACCGGCGGCGATACGTGGTTTCCCGATGACGCACTAACTGACCTCGTAACACAGAGCGGACGCTTACTGCTTTATGACGCCCACCCATACCGGTTCCAGGTGACGGAAATCGCCTTCAGTCCTTATGACCGAAACCTGATTATGGTGGGCACACGCGACGCCGGTGTTATCTACTCTGACAACGGCGGCAATACCTGGCAGACCATCGTCGATTCCGAAGCCATGCGCTATGTCACGGGCTTCTTCTTCACTCCAAACGGAAAGGTCTACGTTTCAACTTACGGGCGAGGTTTGTGGACCATCGATATGTGGTGGCGCTGGCAAGAGATTCCGATCGTTCCAATCTGCGGTTTCAACTACGGAGATTGCATCGTGCGATTGCGCCCTGACGCGAGTCTGAACTTGATCCGTGACCTCTCGTGGAAGGAGCACAACGTTTTGGTTATTCGCGGCGGTCGCGTCAACGGTCTGGTGCGCTCGGGTGACACAATCAAGTCGATCACTGTCACGCCTGGATCCGTCTACAAGTTCTACGCTGTGGAAAAACAGGCGATGCCTGAAATCGCCGAGAGCAAAGAGGGCGCCGGCTTTCAGGACGATCCGGCGGCAGAGTTTGCTTTGAAGAACGGGGAGGTCATCAACGGGGTTATTTTCAAAGCCGGTCAACCGGTCGGTTATCTTACAAGCAAACAGGAATTCAAACAGGAGGAGCCGATAACACCTAAACCGGGTAAAGAAGTTCCGGGGGACAAGCCTGGTTCCGGCTTACCCTACCTCTCCATCAGCACACAATCACGTATCGGTCCGGGAGTGGTGCAAGAGGGCGGAGTGGTCCATCTCATGGCGAGAGGCTTCATTCAGGGAATGCCCGCAGAGGTACTCGTGGATGGGGAAACGCTGGCGCAAGTTACTGTCGAAAAGGACGGCCAGCTTGCCTACACCGTCAAGGTAGACGACAAACTCTCATTGGGCCAACACCGTGTTCAAGTCATTCAAAAGACTCCGCAGGGTGAACGAAAGGCAGTAGCTACGTTCGTTAAGCTTCGCGGCGAAGACCGATTCGAACGCCAGTAGTGATGTTATGAATGAGTCTTGGATTGGGCGGAAGTGACCCAGTTTCAATTTTACGCCGAAGGCGTTCGCTAACCCGAGTCCCGGGTTGGAGCGCGAAGCGCGACAACCCCGTGTATCTTTAAAATTACGCCGAAGGCGTTCGCTAGCCCGAGCCCAGGGTTGGAGCGCGATGCGCGACAACCCCGTGTATCTTTAAAATTACGCCGAAGGCGTTCGCTAACCCGAGCCCAGGGTTGGAGCGCGATGCGCGACAACCCCGTGTATCTTTAAGATTTACGCCGAAGGCGTTCGCTAGCCCGAGCCCAGGGTTGGAGCGCGATGCGCGACAACCCTGGGTATCGAAATTTAAATCACGCAAAAACCCTGTAAGGGTTCGGCAATTGGCGAACCCTGTTCAGGGTTACATGGTTTTCGGAGGTTGTGATCCTAGGGTTGTCGCTCCGCTCCAACCCTAGGCTGAGGTTAGCGAACGCCTTCGGCGTAATTACCGGAAAGTCACGGCTTTGGCGTAATCTCAAAAATAGGCCACTCCCGGTTGGCGTACCGGATGCCGACAAGTCGAGTCCAAATGAACCGGGTAAATGAAATGGCGCAAGGGTATAAGATAAGATCAGAGTGGAGCTTGCTGCTATGGAAACAAAACTTCAAAAAAAGTGCGCTTCTTGAAAATTTACGCTGTTGTCACCACGCTTTTCTGCCCGATATTTCTGCTTTCAGCCTTTGTCATGCAAGGTAAAAAGCAGAAGTTTGAGGAGATTGATGTCGAGCGCATAAACATTGTGGAAAAGGACGGCAAGTTGAAGATGGTCATCTCCAACGCGCAACGGCAGCATCCGGGAAGCGTTGATGGAAAGGTTATTCCCAGAGACAGTGGCAGACCGGCGGGAATGATTTTCTTCAACGAGCGAGGTGACGAAGTCGGCGGTCTAGTCTTTAGCGGCGATACCGGTAAAGGGCAATATAACTCGCTGACGTTTGACAAGTTTCGTGGCGACCAGACGATTGCGTTTCAACATCTGGAAAATCCCGAAGGCAATTATTTTGCAGGCTTGTCGTTCAATGATGAAAACATAACAACACCCGACCGAACTGCGAAAGTTGATGCCATAAAGAAGTTACCAGATGAAGCAGCGCGAAAAGCAGCGTTCAAGGAGATGCAAGACAGAGGCGAATTCCTGGTTAATCGTTTGTCAATCGGAAGAGGACGTAATAAATCGTCATTCATCAGCCTCAGCGATGCAAAAGGTAAAGAACGAATACGAATATCAGTAACCGCAGATGGTAAGCCCGGAATCAATTTTATGGATGAACTTGGCAACATTACTTACAAGTTGCCCGAAGACAAATAGGATATCGACAGATTACGGGAGAAAGCTCATGCGCTTCCGACGCTTGAAACAATACGCGTCTCTGCCCTTCTTCCTCTTGATCTTCCTGCTGAGTTTACGAACCGCGGAGGCCTGCTCGTGCGGCGCTGCACCGACCGTCCTGAACGCGTTCGATCACTCAGATGTCGTGGTGATCGTCAGTGCGGTTTCGGTTGAAAAGGCGCCACCGGGAAAAACTGCTCCACCGGGACGAATAGCCGTGGGGGAGCAGTACGTTCACGGCGTTATGTCGACTTCAATGCGTGTCGAGCAGGTGTTCAAAGGAACATTGAAGGTCGGCGATGAGATGATCTTCGTACAGGGAGGCGGAGCTAACTGCATTTGGACCTTCAACGAAAAGGACATCGGAAAGAAGTTTCTGTTTTATCTGAGGCGGTTCGAAGGGTTGAATCGGTGGATGGCGATAACGTGCGGCCGGAACAAGCCCGTCGAGTACGCGGCTGATGATCTTCTCTACCTTAATAATCTCGACAAGATTCGCAACCAGACTCGCATTTCCGGAACGCTAAGGTTTTACTACGAGACAGGCGAGAGTGTTGCCGGTCGAACGATTCGCATCGTCGGAGACAAGGGCGCCCAGGAAGTCAAAACAGATAAGAATGGGGTCTATGAGATTTATGGCTTGCCCGCTGGACGTTACTTCATCGAACCGCAAATTCCGAAAGGCTGGAAGGTCGAACGTTACTGGTTAGACTATTCACCAAGCTTCGATCGAAAAGCGAATGACGGATCGTTACAGAAAATTCCAATCATTCTCGAAGCCAACAAGCATGCTTCACTCGACCTTACGTTCGAGATAGATAACGCCGTCCGTGGACACGTCTATGATCCGACGGGCCAACCCATGAACGGTGTTTGTCTGCACTTGATCCCGGCCGACGGTACGGAGGGAAAATACCTGGGCGACTGCACCGAAAAAGACGGCGCTTTCGAGATCAACCGGATTCCACCCGGTCCCTATATCCTCATCCTGAACAACGATGGAGAGATGACGAGCGACGAGCCGTTTCGGACTTTCTATTATCCGAAGGTGTCCAAGCGCGAAGAAGCAACCGTATTCAATATTGGTATTGGCGACACTGTCGAGAACCTGGAAATCTATCCGCCGATTGAGTTGAAAACGATCACTGTTGAAGGGGTGTTGACCTTCTCAGATGGGAAACCGGTTGCCGACGAGTATGTGGAGTTCAGGGCGTTGCGGAAAAAGGCGGCGCAGGAAGATGAGGATGACGAAGATCCAAATGACGCACAAACCAAGTCAGATCAAAAGGGCCGATTTTCAATCAAGATTGTAAACGGAGCAAACGGATCCTTGTTCGGTGAAATGATCACTTTTGCCGGCGACTTTGAAAACTGTCCGCAGCTGGACCGTCTCATCAAAAAATCAGGTACCGACGTTCCGGAGATAAAAACCGCACCAGTCGAAATTCGAGCGACAAGCAATATCTACAACGTCGAGCTTAAGTTCCCTTTTCCCTCCTGCAAGAAAGCCAAAACACCGTAAGAACACCTGAAGGGCGCCTTCGCGTTCGAAAGCGCCCTTCCCTCGTCGCCGCCCCCAACTTTGAATTACTTTATTGCCACGGGAACTTCGGTCCGCGCGATGGGACGAAGTTGACCGACTTTGAGTTCGCAGTGCTCGGTTTCTCAAGAGTCGTGAATTCCAATACCTTGCTGTCGCTGATGACTGCCGGTGCAGTCGCAGACTTCATGAATTGAGTCATCGAAAACGAAGGTTGTTTCTCAGTGCTGGCCGGCGCAACAACGATGGGTGACTCTTTAGTCGGAACACTCACGCGGTTCTTGCGAAGAGCAGCTAACTGGTCGGCTTCAACTGAATTCAAGGTAACGGCCACGGCGGTTTGGTTATTAACGGATCCGGTTTGCGCAAGCGCCGGCAGAGCTGCGAATACAAGAATGATGGCCGCGAACGACAAGTGCGAAAGTTGTTTTTGTATCGTCATGATCCTTACCTCTCCTTCAGTTTGTTTCTCCTGACAGAAAGGAGAGTACCAAGTTGTTGACGACTCGAAAATTGTACGTTGGTTCGTTGGAACTGTACTTTGGTGCAGGTGCTAGAAAGGTATCGAACGCAGGGTCGCGAGCAAGGAGTCGATACTGAATGGCTTGCGCAAAAAACCGGCCGCTCCGGCCTTGAGAGCGCGCAGTTGCGTGGCCTCGTCGGCCTGGGCAGACATGAAGATTATTGGCACGTCCAACCTCGATGCGTTCAGACGCTGCTGCAGCTCGAGGCCACTCATTCCCGGCAAATTTACGTCAAGAATCAGGCAAACAGACGCGCGCGAGGCTTCGGAATCAAGAAACTCCTCGGCCGATCCGAACGCATCGACACTCAGCCCGGCAGCCTTGATGGCACGACACAACATTCGTGACATCGACGGATCGTCATCAACAATGGAGATTAAATGCGACATGCTGGCAGTGAGTCTACCAGCACTAAACAAAGGTCAGAATTGTACGAGAGTTCAATCGACCTGCACCAAAGTACAATAGCCAGGACTGACTCTACACCAAAAGTGGTTCTAAGCCTGCGAAGCAGGCGGAAGCATAAAGCCTGGGGCGTAAGCCCCAGGATCAAAGCACAAAGAATTTTCGAGCCCGCGAATGCGGGCGACAGACCGACACGAAGACGCATCGGCGATGTGCTGTCGCCCATTTCATGGGCTCGCAATTCTGTTTGTTTTTGCTCCCCTGGGGCTTACGCCCCAGGCTTTATGCTTCCGCCTGCTTCGCAGGCTTAGAACCATTTGTGCAAGCCATGTGCTATGCAGATTTCTGTGTAATCTGCGGACGGATCTTCAGCCGGTCGGCCATGCGTACAAGGTCCGCAACTGAGTCAGCTTTCATCTTCAGCACGACCTGCGAGCGATGTGCTTTGATCGTGCGTTCGCTGGTGCCGAGTTGATGGGCAATCTGTTTGTTCAACGATCCTTCGGTGACGAGTGCAAAGACTTCGCGTTCCCGGCTCGTCAGTGAATCGTAGCGCGCCTGGATTTCTGCCAACTCGTCGAGCTGTTGCCGCATTTCGCGGTCACGGGCAATTCCCTCCTTGATCGCATCAATCATGTCCTGATTGCGAAAAGGCTTCGAGAAAAAACCAACCGCACCGGCCTTCATCGCTTCAACCGTCATCGGAATATCACCATGACCGGTAGTGAAAATAATCGGTAGCGGTCGTGAGCCGTGGGCGACGCGGCGTTGCAGATCCAGACCGCTCAAACCGGGCATCTGCACGTCCAGCACCAGGCACGCCGCAGAATCAGGCGGTGGCGCCGCGAGAAACGCTTCCGCCGATTCGAAAGGAACCGTCTTCAGGCCTATGGTACTCACGAGCCGCGAAAGAAAATTGCGGAACGAGACGTCGTCATCGACCACGATTACCACGGGCGGTTTTTCTGTCATTGTATTTCCTGACTGCTCGCGGGCAGGCTGAACGTGAAAATCGCACCACCTCCGGCGTTTGCTTCAGCCCAGAGCCTGCCGCCGAACGATTCAATGATCGACCGGCTAATCGCGAGACCCATTCCCATTCCGTTCGCCTTCGTTGTGTGAAATGGTTTGAATAGCTGTTCGGCTTTGGCGGATTCAATTCCCATCCCACGATCGCTCACAGCAGCCAACACACTGCCGTTCGACATCACTGTCTCCAAAGTCAACTGCCGCTTATTCGCGTCTGTCTCGTGCATGGCTTCCATGCCGTTCATAACCAGGTTCAACAGCACTTGTTGCAACTGCACTCGATCTGCTTCCACTGCCGGCAGCGAGTCACCCAACTGCGAAGAGATCGCCACCTGTTTTCTCTGCGCTTCATGACCAACCAGACCAATGACGTCGCGCGCGACGTCGCTCAGATTCAACAACGATTTCTCAGGCACATGCTTTTTCACCAACGAACGAATGCGCGAAATAATCTGACTCGCGCGATGACCATCGGCGGCTATATCACGGAGCGCTTCTGCGACCTGATTGAGATCCACTTCGTCTTGTTGGAGCCAGTTCAGACAGATATCGGCGTTTCCGACAATCGCACCCAGCGGCTGATTAACTTCGTGCGCTATCGACGCCGCGAGCTCTCCCATCGTCGTGACTCGAGCGACATGAGCAAGCTCTGAGCGCGTGTGTTGCAATTCATTCTGTGCGCGTTCGTGTTCGATCGCGATACCCGCGATGTGAGTCGCAACTTCGGTGAGTCGCGCTTCGGATCCGGTCGGCGCCTGAGGCTGCCGGTAATACATCGCAAACGACCCTAAGACTTTTCCCTTGCCCGTAAAGATCGGCGTTGACCAGCAAGCCCGCAGGCCAGACAGTCTCGCGAGTTCGCGATAGTCTTCCCAGAGCGGATCAGTCAGCATGTCTGTCACGATTACGGGCTGGCCGCGATACATCGCGGTACCACAGGAACCATTCTTTGGTCCAATCGGAGCTCCATTAACGGCTTGTACATAAATCTCCGGAAGGTT
>Ga0097621_100000656_pt1 | contig 24387 bp, 18 predicted proteins | sample KBSMisM72_FD_73165 | JGI IMG/M metagenome (GOLD analysis project Ga0097621, IMG submission 73165) | Miscanthus rhizosphere microbial communities from Kellogg Biological Station, Michigan, USA - KBS Miscanthus M7-2 (version 2) (version 2) | ecosystem: Host-associated > Plants > Roots >... | reverse complement strand
CGCCCGTCGCCACGGGATGGAGCCGCCGCACGCCATTACTGCCTCGTACGGGCGAATGGCGTTCTACTACATCCTCCAGGCGGTCGCTTTTTCGGCCGGCTCTGAAATCATTTTTCCCGCGCTGACCTTCTGGGTGATGCCCGCGATTGCGGCGGGCTTGGGATTGAAGGTAGTGTTCGCCGACATCGATCCGGCGACGTTCACGTTGGATCCGGCGGCATTCGAACGCGCGATCACACCGAACACGCGGGCTGTCGTACCGACCCATCTATACGGGTTGCCGTGCGACATGGACGCGATTCTCGATATCGCACGGCGGCACCATGTGCGCGTCATCGAAGACTGCGCGCACGCGCTTGGCGCCACCTACGACAGCCGTCCTGTCGGCACGCTCGGCGACGCCGCCATCTTCAGTTTTCAGACGCTGAAGCCGCTGAACCTCTACGGCGGCGGCCTGGCGCTCGTGAAGGACCGCACGCTTGCCGATCGCGTTCGCGCGCTCGCCGACGCGGCATCGTGGCCCGACGAGAAACGCATCACCAGCCGGCTGCTCTTCGGCCGCCTGCAGCGCATCTTCATCAAGCCGTGGGTGTTCACGATCAGCATGTTTCCGATCCTCTGGGTGTCGGCGTGGATCGACGCGAACCCGGACGTTTATCTGTGGGAGAAGATCCGCTCGCTCGATCCACTGCCCGACGCCTACACCGAACGCTTTCCGAACGTACAGGCCGCCATCGGATTGGAAGCACTGAAGAAGCTTGATGATTGGACCGAGCAGACGCGCGCGCACGCGCGCCTGATGGATCGCGCGCTTGGCGATCTGCCGGGCATCAGCGTTCCGGCCGTGCCGCCGAAGCGCACGCACGTCTACTACCAGTACTGTGTGTACGGACCTCAGCGGGACGAGCTCGTCGTGAAGTGCGTGCGCAAAGGCATCGACATCGAGACGCTCCACGTCGACGTCTGCCCGGAGATGGGGATGTTCGCCGACGCCCGTGTCGAGCCGCCGGGCGTTCCCGGCGCGGTCAAAGCCGCCGGGGCGATGCAGGTGCCGGTCTACTCGTCGCTGACGGACGCTCAGATCGCTCGCGTTGCTACGGTGCTCAAGAACGTCCTCGCTCGCGCATGAATTTGTTCAGTTCGGCATCTGGATATTTGGGCAATGATTGATCCAGTTGCATGCTCCGTTACATCCCCGTCTTTCTCTTCCCCATCATCGAAGGCGAGATCTACTACATCGCGATGTGCGTCGCCGCCTCGCAGGGGAAGATTGCGTGGCAAGGCGTCCTCATCGCCGGCGCACTTGGAGGCGCGACCGGCGATCAGTTCTGGTTCTATCTTCTGCGCGGCCGGATCCACTGGCTCGATCGCTATCCTTGGATGGCGCGTCATCGCGACGCGGTCGTGCATCGCGTGAAGGACAACGAGAAACTGATCCTGCTCATCAGCCGTTTTCTTCCCGGCCTGCGGACGGCGATTCCCATCGCGTCCGCGTACGCCGGCGTCAAGCCGCTGCACTTCTCGCTGCTGAATCTCACGAGCGCATTTCTCTGGGCGAGCGCGATCATGCTGGTCGTGACGAAGCTCGGGCCGGGCGCGATGGAGCGACTGGGTCTGCACGGCTGGTGGGGCGCGCTCGTGCCCGCGGCGCTCGTGCTGCTGTTCTTTAACTGGTTGGGACGGCCACGGAAGAAGAAATCTAGCGCGCACTGAAGGAACACGACGATCAACGCAGAGCACGCAAAGCACGCAGAGAGAAATAGCGGCTGAGGAGAGAGAAAAAGAGGGATGTGAGGTGTAGAGATTCGACGAATCGCTACTCTTCGGCGTCCACCGCGTCCTCAGCAGTGGCTACTGTCGTTAAGTTGGGTTCCACTCCCTACCGTCAACAAAGAGCTTCGGCCGTTCTGACGAAGGAACGCGACCGCTGACAATTTCCATCACGTTATTCCAAATCACGTTCATCGCCGAGTTTACGGGAATTAGTAATTCGAACGCTTCAGGAAGCCTGGCTGCGGCGACGTGGGCTCTGAGTACGGAGGCTTTGTGCACTTCAGGACCTCGATATCTCGAATCAAAATAGTCGAGTTCTGCCGCGTAGCTTTGTAAGAACGCCCATTTCTGACGGCTAGCAACGAAGTCGAAGAACGTCTTCCGGCGGGATTTCTTTGAGGCCCGCTTCTGTAATGACTCGCCGGTTTCGAGGTACTACACAAAATTCATTATTCGTTCCCACAGGATCCTGGATTTCACGATCAGCGTTTTGATCGAATGACAGGTGTCGCAACATCAAGTGTGGATTTGCCGTTGGATTTCTTGTATCGAATCCTAGGCTGTGCACATGTGTGTTGTATAAGCCCAAGTCGACTTCAACTATGAAGTACATCTGCAGCTTAATATCGAGGATGTTGTACAGGGACCGCACAAGTCGCTCCGAAGGATAACTTTTCGACTTTCGAAACGCTTCGGCGAACAACCCCACCGTGCCACCCGCCAAGCCTAATGTCGCCAAACGGCGGATTCAAAACTTCCGGCGAGTGCTTGTACTTTTCCGTCAGCGCTGCCTGTATTAAGGCATCGACCCGCTCGATCTGCTCGAATTCATCCATGGAATCTCGCTGGTCAACACCGCGTCCATACCGTTTTCTGAGCTCTGCGTGCTTTGCGTGCTCCGCGTTGATCGTCGTCTCGTTTTTCGTTTTCAGGGCAGGAATCCCACGCTCTCCCACAGGGGACCCGGCTCGAACACGCGTCCGTTCGTGACGACGCGGAAGATCTTGCGGGTGTTGGCGATGTCGTCGAGCGGGTTCGCGTCCAGGATCACGATGTCTCCCCGCTTGCCGACCTCGAGGGACCCGCTGTCGCCCTCCTTCTTCATCGCCCGCGCGGGAACGATCGTCGCCGACTGAAGCGCCGCGAGCGGCGTGAATCCCGCCTTCACATACAACTCGATCTCGCGGTGCAGGCTGAATCCGGGGACCGACTGATCGGTGCCGGCGACGACGGGTATTCCGGCTCGATGGAGCTCGCCGACGAGCATCAACTCGCGCTCGAAGCGGCGCTGCCGGAACGGCGCCGCGTCGACCGGCGAGCCGAAACCCGACAGCGGCGTCCGCAGCTCGCGGGCGACATGCGTGAACCCGGGCTCGAACGACTCGATGGGCCGGTCGAATGGACGCGCGAGCAGCTCGTACAACGCCAGCGTCGGATCGAGCACGGTGTGGTGCTGCTTCATCGCCGCGATCACGCGGCTGGCGTCCGGGCTGGCGACGTTGGCGATGTACTCGGCGTGGTTGATTTGGTCCATGCCGGCATCAATCGCGCGAAGCGTGTTGATGCCGTCGGGCACGTGGCCCGTCACGCTCATGCCGAGGCGATGCGCCTCCGCTGTAATCGCGCGAAGCACGTCGATTGAGATCGAACTGTAGATCTTGATTTGATCGAACCCGGCGTCGTGATACCGGCGCACGACCTCACGCCCTTCGTCCGCCGTCGCCGCGCGAATCGCGCCCATCGCGTTCGGTCCGTTGCCGTCGACGATGCCCGCCAGCAGCAGCCGTGGACCGATGCCTCGACCCGACTTGACCGCGTCGCGCACCGACGTGATGAACTCGAGCTCGTTGCCGACATCCCGGACGGTCGTCACGCCCGATGCGAGGTAAATGGGCCCCCACTCGACCTGCTCGAAGTGGGAATGCATGTCCCACAGCCCGGGAATCAGCGTCTTGCCGGCGGCGTTGACGGTTGTGGCGCCCGCAGGAACGGACACGCGGCGCGTTGGGCCGATGGCCGTGATGCGGCCGTCGGTCACGACGACGGTGGTGTCGGGCTGCGGCGGCCGTTTGCCAGTGACGTCGATCAGCGTGCCGCCCGTCACGGCCAGCACGTGCGCAGGCGGCGGGTTGATGGCGGCTGCGGTCTCGGCCATCGCCGCCATGCCGTCGGATGCCGCTCGTGCGATGAGCTGCGGTACGGCGTCCGCGAGCTCGGGCCTGACGGCCTCGAAGTGATCGAACTCAGCGTCCACGCTCACGACCGCCGCGAGTTTCCCCGCGTCATCGGTCCAGAGCGTCTCGCGTCCCCACAACACACCACTCACGCTGTAGCGGTCGAGCGTCGTCGTTCGTCCGGCGAAGGAAATCGTGTCGCGGCCGCGCGGCTCGATGCGCGCGGACCCCTGCGGCACAAGCGCGATGGACGCGGGCCGGCCGTGCGACATCCAGTAGCGCAGCAGCTGCATCTGCATCGCAACCGGTGCGTAGCCGGCGAGCGTGAAGGTCGCCGGCGGCACTTCCTTCACGTCGAGGTCGATGGTCGACAGCCGCGCGGTGTCGCCTTTGATGGTGAAGCGTGTCGGCGTGAGCGGCGACGGCATGAACTGCAGCGACGTGCTCAGCGTGACGCTCGTGCCGCGGTCGACGAACGAGAAGTTCGACGTCAGGAGGTGGCGATCGCCGTCTGGCTGGATCTGGTACTGCTCCTTGCCGATCGCTTGTTCGAACTTGAAGAGCGTGAACGTTCCCGATTCAATCGGATCGTCGGCGGCCCAGACGAACAGCCCGAGGGCGACGACCGCGACGGCGGTGACGAACGCGCGCGCCCGCAGGCGCTTCACCGACCTCTACCAGCAGGCGGTTGGAGATTCGAGGTCTTGCCGAGGCTGACGAGGTTCGCGAGGAGCTGATAGGCGCCATCGACACCGGCCGGCAGCTCGCGCCACAGCCCGAGACCGACGTACACCCAGCGTCCCTTGCCGTACTGCGCTTCGACGAGCGCCCCTCGCTTCGCGCCGGGGTTGAACTCGAACGAATCGGCCATCTCGAGCAGATCCTTGTACCGCGAATCGTGGTCCTTATCGAGGAAGTACAGACCTCGTTCCTGCACCCAGCCCGCCCATGTCTCGTCGTTGATGCGGTTGGGCGCGTTCATCAGCGCGTCGTTCTCGGCGAGCACCTTGACGGGCGCGTGCTCGTCGGTCACGCGATCGTTGCTCACTTTCGCAGGATACGGACCGTACTGCGCTTCGTTGAACTCGAACTTGTTGTACTGCACGATCAGCGCTCCGCCGTTCTTCACGTAGTCGAGCAGCCGCGCGTTGTTGGCGCGCAGATCCGCGCGCCGCTCGTAGGCCCGCACGCCGGTGACGATGGCGTCGAAGCGAGAAAGGTTGCCCCACGCCAGGTCGTCGGCGGTGATCATCTCCACCTTCGCGCCGAGCTGTTCGATCGCGGGCGGCACCTGATCGCCGACGCCCATCACGTACCCGATCGTCAAATTCGGCAGCGTGTTCACGTCGACCACTTTGATCGTCGCGACGGCAGCGTCGTAGATGTGCTGACGCCGGATGTGCGGATATTCGATCACCTGATAGCCGCGGTCGTAGGTCGCCGCGTCCTGTTTCACGACGGCCCGCACGCGATACTCGCCGGCTTTCGTCCCAAGCGGCGGCTTCACGACGAAGCGCAGCGTGAGTTCCTCGTCCGCACGTGCGAACTTGAGCGTCTGCTGCGCCGGCGACGCCGTCCATCCCTGCGGCAGTTCCACCGACGCGACACTCTCGCTCGCACCCGGCAGTCCGTTGACGACGGTCACCCGGACCTCGCGCGATTCGCCGGACGGTGCCGCGGTCGCTGCGGGGGCCGGAGCGGCAGCGGCTGGCGGCGCTCCACGGCGTCCACCTCGCCCTGCGGCGGCGGGAGCTGCGGGCTGCTGACGAAGCGACGCGGCTGGAATGATCGCGACTTCCGGCGACACGCGAACCGACAGCGCCGGCACGACGAGCAGCTCCGAACGCTTCTCCCCGCTGAAGATGTCGCCGCTGTAGCGGTACTGCACGGGCAGCGCCGCGAACACCTCTTCCACGGCCGGACCGCCTGGCGCGCCAGCGAAGCCGAGCGTCACGCTCGCGTAGAAATCCGTCGGACGGTACGGCAGGCCGAACGGGGCATCGGCGTCGAACGTGTAGCGGCCTGCATCGCCTTTCCGATGCCAGTACGGTTCGCTGATGGGCGCGTTGGCCGGAATCTTCAACATGACGTCGCATCGCCCCGCCATGTCCTTCTTGAGGCTCGACACCGGTATCGGCGGCGGGGCGTTGCCGCGCCCGCCGCGACCGCGGCCGCCGCCGAACGCCTGCTGCTGGATTTGATTCAGCGCGCAGGCGCCGTCGCCGGTGAGGCCGTCGAATTTCGCCTGGCGAATCGCGACCTCCCCGGCGCCGTTGTTCGCGATGAACAACGACAGGTTCACGTCCTGGCCCGGCACGACCACACCGTCGTTGGCCAGCGCGTCGATGCGGAGTCCGCTGGCGATGATGATGGCCTGCGTGAACTCACGCTCCTTCTGCCGCAGCCGGAAATCGATCTCGAACTTCCCGTTGTCGTCGACGTTCATCGACCGCAGCTGCCCGCGAAGCACGCGCTCGGCGTGCAGCCCCGCGATGAGCGGCGCGACCGCGCCGTCGTCGTTGTCGGCGTCGAACCGCTGTTGCGCCGTGCGGACGTTGGACGCGATCGACGCAAGACCGTCAACCAGATCTTTCGGAGGTCGAGGTCCCGCGAATTGCGCGAGCGAGGCGAGCGAGGCGTCGATGCCGTCGGTCAGCGCCTTCTCGTCCTTTTGCAGCTGGCCCGCAATCGTCGACTCGACGAGGCGATACGTTCGCACTGACGGACCTGGCAGCGCGAGCAGCTGCGCCATGCCCTGGCACTTGTGCATGCTTCGCGCTTCAGTGCCGATCTCGGAGTACGTGCGGCCGAGCAGGCCGTCGTAGACCGACGAATTGATCCGGCATTGCTTTCCGTTCTGCTCGTCCGCCGGGTTCGGCGGACCGAATCCCCCCGTCCAGTAGTACTTCTTCGGCTGCCAGGGCCGGAGGCCGTCTTTGATCTGTTCGGGGTATTTCGCGGGATCGCCCGCGAGCTTGTACGCGTCGTGCGAGATGACCGCTGACGCGTTGTGGTGCTGCCCGCCGTTGTTCCCGGTGGGCGTCATGCCGAAGATCACGTCCGGGCGGATCGTCCGGATCATCCGCACGTAGTCGGCGGTGATTTCGTCACGTCCCCACTTCTCGAACGTCTCGTCGATGCTGAACGAGTAGCCGAAGTCGACCGCGCGCGTGAAGTACTGCTCCGCGCCGTCGAAACGATGCAGCGCCGCAAGCTCCTCCGTCCGCAGGACGCCGAGGGCCTCGAAGATTTCCGGGCCGATTTCGTTCTGTCCGCCGTTGCCACGGGTGGCCGTGACGAGCGCGGTGCGGTAGCCCTGGCCGCGATTCAACATCACGAGCAGCCCGTTGTCCTCGTCGTCCGGATGCGCGGTCGCCTCCATCACGATGCCGACGTTCGCGAGATGGCGAAGCGCAAGGCCGAGCGCGGCGTGGCCCTGCTGCGTGTCGAGCGGCGTCACCCGCATCTGGGCGCGAGGCGTGACGACGGCGACTGCCACAGCTGCGGTAGCGATGACGGCGAGGAGCGTGTGTTTCATTAGTTGCGATCTTAAGGCAGGACGGGCGGAGACAGGGACCGGACGGGCTGGATGGGCAAGGAGGGGCCGTGACCATTCCGCCCGTCCGGCCTATCCCGCCGTTTCATACCCGCGAAGCTTAGGCGGGGGTTATTCGTACCGAAGCGCGGTTGCGGGGTCGATGCTCGTGGCGCGCCTCGCCGGGACGTAACTCGCAGCGATGCCGGCAACCACGAGTGCCATGACGACTCCGCCGTATGTGACCGGATCGAGTGGCGTGATGCCGAACAGGGAAGCCCGCAAGACGGCCGATGCCGCGGCCGCGCCGGCGATGCCGGCACCGAGCCCCCAGAGAAGCGCGTGTGTCTGGCCCGCCAGTATCAGGCCGATCACGGCGGTTGGTTTCGCGCCGAGGGCGACACGGATGCCTATCTCGCGCGTGCGCTGACGAACGGAATACATGAAAACGCCGAAGGTACCGATCGTGGCCAGTGCGAGGGCCGAGAGACCGAGCGTGGCCGCGACTGCGGCCCCATACCGGAACGGCTGCAGTTGAATCGAAAGCTGCTCGGCCAATTTGATCGTGCGAACCCGTATGGCCGGATCGAACTGCGCGACAATCCGAACGGCATTGGCGGCGTCCGCCTCCGTGCCGCCACTCACGAGCAGCGCCGGTGCGAACCGAATGTGGTCCATGGGTCCGTACACCGTCGGCTCGACCCTCGTCAGATTCGTCGTATACGCGTCACGCACGACGCCGACGACTTCCCGAGGCTCGAACTGTCGTGGTCCCTCAACGAGCAGCGTCTTGCCCACGGCGCTTTCGGTCGGCCAGTGAAGCCGCGCCAGCGATTCGTTGATGATCACCGTACTGGTGCGCTCCGACGACCTGAACCGTCGGCCGGCGACGAGGGGGATGCGGAGCACGTCAAAGTAGTCAGAGGTTATCGTCAGGCGGAGTGTGGACGTCGGCGCAGAACCTTGCGCCGTTTCCGTCGACGTGACTTCGCGCGTCATCGCCAGTGGCTCTCGCGACGCAAACGCAAATTTGCCGCGCGACGATCCGAGTGCATCCGTGAGGTGCGAAACCAGCCCGTCCAGCCGCGCGCCGTCGTACGCCGCCGGCGTTTGGAACGTGACGGCCATCGCGTCTGTCGAGAAGCCAGGATCGAACGACGCCCGCCGCTGCGCGCTGCGAACCAAAAGGCCTGCACTGACGAGAAGAATCACGCTGAACGCGATTTGCACGCCCAAGAGAACATTTCGTAACGTCAGGCTCGATCGGCCGATGCCATCCGTGTGTCGCAACGCCGACCCGACGTCCACGCGGGTCGCGTGAAGCGCTGGCGCGAGACCGAAGACAGCAGAGGATGCGCAGGCGAGCACAACCGCGTAGAAGAGCACGATCGCGTCCGGCGTCAGACTGAACGGCGCGGGGCCGTCGGCCAGCGACCGGACGAGGAGCGACGGAAGCACATACGCGAGACCACTGCCGAGCGCCGCCGCACACAGCGAGAGGACGAGTCCCTCAATCAGCAACTGACGGACGACGCGAGCGCGGCTGGCACCGAGGGCCAGGCGCGTCCCGATCTCACGGCCGCGCGCGCTCGCGCGCGCAATCTGGAGGTTGCCGATGTTGGCGCAGGCCAGGAGCCAGACGAGCAGTAGTCCAGTACTCAGCAGCGCGACGACGACGAGAATCGCGTTCTTGCGGCCGGGCCGCGCGAGGAATTCTGTTCCTCCGACAACGATGCGCCTCCCGTCGAGGTGTTCGTCGCCGCGTTCAGCGCCGGCTTCGGACTGGAAAGAACGATTCAGTAGCTCGAGCTCGCGAGCGGCCTGTTTGCTGGTGGCATCGACTGCCAGCCGGCCAACCAAGTCGGAGCAGCAGTCGTCTGCTCGGTAGAGAAAACTCGCAACCGCGGGATCGTTCGGGCGCAAGAGCGCCGCCGCTGCAACCGGTAGAAAAAGATTGGCACTACGCGGCTCAGGACCCACGAACTCCTTCGGCGCGATACCGACGACGGTGAACGGCACGTCGTTCACGCGAATCGACGAGCCGATCACGGCGGCATCGCCGCCCAACCGCGCCTGCCACAGGCCGTACCCCAGCACGACGACAGCGCGGGGCGCGCCGATCCGATCCTCGTCGGCGCGGAAACCGCGCCCGGCCACCATCTCGACTCCAAGAAGGTCGAACACATTTCCGCTGACAAGGAACGCTCCGATCTTTCCCTGTCCGCCTCGATAGCCGAGATCGACGCTCTCCGGCCGCATCACGGCGACACCTGACAGCGACGTCACGCGCGCCGCGAGAAAACGCGACTCGGCGATGGAAAACCCACCGGCTCGTCCACGCCCATCAACCGGAAAGATGGTCACGACGCGATCCGGCGAGGCGACTCCCGCCCACGGACGAAACAGCAGGCCCGCCGTCAGCGTGAAGAGGCTCGTGTTGAGCCCGATGACGATTGTCAGAACGATGAGGCCCACCACAAAGAACGCCGGCTGCCGCCGCAGACCTCGCGCGGCATACGTGGCATCCATCCAGATCGATTCGACAACGGGAAACGTACGCACGCGACGATGGGCCTCGACGGTCTGCAGCCTGCCGCCGAACTTTCGCGCCGCCGCGCGCCGGGCCTCCTTCGAGGAGAGCCCGCGCGCCAGCTCGTCGGCGGCCGCGAATTCCAGATGCGCCGACATCTCGTCGGCCAGCTCGGCATCCAGCTGTTGGCGCCGCCACAACGACAGCATCCTGCGGAAGAACGCCCTCATTTGGCCGTCTTGGCAATCTTGAAGAACTTCGTCACGATGCCGGCGGCACGCTGCCAGTCCGTCTCTTCAGTCCTCAACTGTCGCTGGCCGCGCGGCGTGATCGCATAGAACTTGACCCGCCGTCCTGTCGCCGATTCGCCCCATTTGGTCGAAATCCAGCCGCGGTGCGAGAGCTTCAGCAGCGCCGGATACAGGGTGCCTTGATTGATCGCGAGCTGGTCCGCGCTGATTTGCTCGATGCGGCGGGCGACGGCGTACCCGTGCAGCGGCCCCATCGCGTCGAGCGTCTTCAGAATGATGAGATCGAGCGTGCCGTGGAGCACGTCCGACTTGACGGTCATGTGTTGGTAAGCTACAGCTAAAGCTGTTGGCCGTCAACTGGTCAGGCGCGGCCGAGCACTTCGTCGTAATACGCCTCGTACAGCGGAACGATCTTCACGTCGGCGAAGCGCTCGGCGGCGCGTGCACGGGACGCAGCGGCCACGCGGGCGTGCAGCGCGCTGTCGGTCAGCAGCCGAATCGACGCGTTCGCCATCGCGGCGAGATCGTCAGGCAGGCACAGGAAACCAGTGACGCCGTCGTCGACGAGCTCGGGCACGCCGCCTACGCGCGACGCGACGACCGGCACCTCGCAGGCCATCGCCTCGAGCGCGGCCAGTCCGAAGCTTTCCTGCGCCGACGGCATGAGGAACAAATCCGAAGCCGACAGCAGCTGGACAACCTGCTCCTGGTCGCCAAGGAAGCGGACGGCGTCGGCCAGCCCGGCGGCGCGCACCTGCGCGGCGGCGCCAGGAAGATCGGGGCCGTCGCCGACCATCAGGAGCCGCGACGGCACAGCCTCGTGAATCTGCCGGAAGACCTCGACCACGGCGCCGACGCGCTTGACCGGCCGGAAGTTCGACACATGGATCACGAGTTTCTCGCCGTGAGGGGCGAATGTGGCGCGCAGGTCGGCGCAGTCGCGCCGGCGTGCGTCGTTCACGTCGACGAAGTTCGGAATCACGCGGATGTCGCGCGTCTTGCCCAACTCGCGGTACGTGTCGGCCTTCAGGCTGTTAGAGACCGCCGTGACGCCGTCGGACTGCGCAATCGAGAACGCGACGATTTCCTTGTAGGAGTGGTCGGCGCCGAGGAGCGTGATGTCGGTGCCGTGAAGCGTGGTGATGACGCGCGGGACTCTCTTGCCGTTCTGGCCGCCGTTCGAGCCGCCGAGAATCTGCTTTGCGAGGTAGCCCGCGGTCGCGTGCGGAACCGCGTAGTGCGCGTGGATGATGTCGAGCCGCTCGTCGCGCGACACCTGCACGATCTTGTTCGCGAGCGCGAGCAGGTACTGCGGCTCCCGGAAAAGCGGATAGTTCGGCGTCTCGACGCGATGGAACGACAGCCCGGGCTGGTACTCGCCGAGCCGGAACGGCGTCTCGCTGCTGAGCACGTGGACGTGATGCCCTCGCGACGCGAGGTTCTTCCCCAGCTCGGTGGCGACGATGCCGCTGCCGCCGATGGAGGCGTAGCAGATGATGCCGATGTTCACGGGTTCTTGAACAGGCTCGCACGCGGGACGGGGTCCCGAACGACAAACCCTTCGGCCCAGGTGACGCCGCCGAGGGCGCCGAACTGCGCGTCGCGGCTTTCGATGAGTTGGCGGAACACCGGAGTATTTAGACGCGTCGCCGCGGCGCCGGATCCCGGCGGCTGGAACTGCGTCACGTGACAGTCGAGCGCTTTACGCTTGGTCTCGTAATACTGAGTGACGTCGACGACAAACGACGGCTTGTCCGCGTCGTTGATGAAGTAGTAGCAAATCCACTCCGCCTTCCACGCGTCGCCCTCGGCGTTGTATTTTCGAAGCCCCGCGTTGAACACGCCTTCCGTAATCAACGCGCTCGCCGCGACGTGATCGGGATGACGATCCGACCAGTACGGCGCCGCCACGACGCGCGGACGATGCCTGCGCACGAACGCGGCGACTTTCAGCAGATGATCCGGATGCTTGCCGATCTCGCGGTCGGGCAAGCGCAGATTCTCTCGCCAGGCGGCGCCAAGCACCTGGCGCGCGGCTTCGGATTCGGCGAGCCGCTGCTCGACCGTGCCGTTGCTGCCCATCTCCCCCGCCGTCATGTCGCAGAGGCCGACCGTGGATCCGAGCGCGACGTGCCGCGCAATCGTCCCGCCGAGTCCGATCTCGAGGTCGTCGGGATGCGGACCGAACACCAGCAGATCGACGTCCATCAGCGGTTGAACTCGAATGCCTTGTCTGAGGACTCGAGCTTGCCGAGCACGTACCGCAGCAGCACACGGCTGGCGAGGTACGACCCAGTGACGCTGTGGCTCGAGTCGCCGAACGCGAACAGCTGGTGCGGGAAGTTCCTGTGCGTACCGATGTACGGCAGGCCTTCGGCGGTTTTCGCGTAGTCGACGCTCCAGCCGTACGCGGGCGGAATGCCGGAGATGTCCGGATAGAGCACCGACAACTCGTACATGAGCTGTCCGGTTTTGCCGACGACGATCTTGCTCTTCAGCCGATCGGGCGGTGTTTCGATGTCGGCGCCCATCACCATCAGCCGTTCGTCGTCGAGCCAGCGAACGACGTGATACGGATCCGCCGAGTCGCGGACGACCGTTTTGCGCTTGCCGAGTTGATTGCGAACCTTTGCATGAATCGGATCGGTGAGAGCGAGATAGGCCGTGCGGAACCAGAAATGCCGCCGCAGCGACTTGAACAGCATCGTCGGCGTTCCGGTGGCGATGATGACTTTCCGCGCACGGATTTTTCCCGCCGCCGTATGGACATCGGCGATTTTTCTGTTGAACGTGATGCGCGTGACGGGAGAGTGCTCGAACAGCAGCGCGCCGCGTTCTTCCGCAGCGCTCGCCAGTCCGACGCAGGCGCGGTAGGGATCGATCGTGGCGCCATCGCGTCCGCGCAGCGCCACGGTCGGGCTCAGCGCGACCTCGCCGTTGACGACGCGGGCGCCGAGCGCCGGCGCCTCGAGCCCCGCGGCAAGGCGCACCTTCCGTTCTTTCTTCAAGCGTGTCTGCTGTTCCGGCGTGAGCGCGATGGTGAGCGCGGTCCGCGGCTCGAGGTAGCACTTGATGTTCAGCCGCCGCAGCAACGCCGAGAAATCCAGCGCGGCGCGGCGCCATGCCCGGAATCCGTCGCGGGCGACGCGACGGCCGAGCAGCTTCTCCGCTTCGGCAAACGGCACACCAGGGTCGTCCGAGATCCACCCGGCGGATTGGCTCGTCCCCCCTCGTCCGAGGCGATCAGCTTCGAGCAGCGTCACCTTGATGCCGGCGGCCGCGAAGGCATACGCGGTCGCGCAGCCGGTCAGGCCACCGCCCACGATGACAACGTCGACAGCGTCCGTCGTGAACGGCTTGCGATGGCGGGGATGCGTAGGAACGCGCGAGGCGGGAAACCGGTCGCCCCATGGTGACCGTCCGTAACGGATCATCGGGCCTTCATTCTATGCTCAGCCGCCAGCAGCGCTTTCTTTCGTTCGAGGCCCCAGCGGTATCCCGCCAGTTCGCCGCTGGTGCGGACGACGCGATGGCAGGGGATCACGACCGAGACCGGGTTGGTGGCGCAGGCATGGGCAACGGCGCGAACCGCCGAGGGCCGGCCGATGGACGCCGCTACCTCTTTATATGTGCGCGTCTCGCCGTAGGGAATCCGCGAGAGCGCGTTCCACACCTGCCATTGAAACGCGGTGGCTTGAATGTCGAGCGGCAGTTCCAGCCTGGGCCGGCGCCCCTCGAGGTGGCGGATGATCTCGCGCATCCACTTGCCGAGCCCCGTGTGCCCCGCCGCGAACGTCGCCGCAGGGAATTCATCCCTCAATGCGCGTTCGAGCTTGGCATCCGACTCGCTCAGAAACACCGCGCAGATGCCTTTCGAGGTAGCCGCGACGAGCAGACGGCCCAGTGGTGAATCGCCGATGGCGTACGCGATCTCCTTCCCGGCCGCACCGCGGCGATAGACCTGCGGTTTCATCGCGAGCTTCGATGCGGCCTGCTCGTAGAATCGGCTGCTCGACGAGTAGCCCGCGTCGAGCATCGCCCCGGTGACGCTCTCGCCGCGCCGCAAGCTGCGTTTGATCTTGCGCAGCCGGCATGCCTCGGCATACTCGCGGGGCGTGACGCCGACCAGGCGTTTGAAGCTGCGTTGAAGATGGTACGGGCTGCCGCCCAGACGTGCGGCGAGATGCGCCAGCGACACGTGGCCGTCGACGTTGGCGAGATACACGCACGCGCGACGCACTTTCTCAATCCACGGATCGACGGTCGAGGCAGCGTCGGGCTTGCATCGCCTGCACGCGCGATAGCCCGCGCGGACTGCGTCGTCGGCTGTGTCGAAGAACACGACGCGTTCGCGCCGCGGCCGGCGGCTCGCGCACGACGGCTTGCAGTAGATGCCCGTCGACGAGACGGCGTAGACGAATTGGCCGTCCGCACTCTTGTCGCGAGTAAGGACCGCGTTCCAGCGGGAATCCGGTTCAATTTGTAAACTGCGATTCATGATTGTCATACGCGCAGTGTGGGACATCGCCGCACAGGTGCGCTATCCGGACGTTGCGATCAAATTGTATCCATCTGCTAGCATCGACGCGGTGCGTATCGCCATTGTGGGAGCGGGCGGCGTCGGCGGCTATTTCGGCGCGCGTCTCGCGGCCTCAGGAACCGAGGTCGTGTTTATCGCGCGCGGCGCGCACCTGAAAGCGTTGCAGACGGCCGGCCTCCGCGTGGTGAGCCCAAAGGGCGACGTGCATCTCCCGCACGTGGTCGCCACCGACGATCCTGCCGCAATCGGCCCGGTCGACGTCGTCTTCTTCACGGTCAAGCTCTACGACAGCGGCAGCGCGAGCGCGCTGCTCCCTCAGTTGCTCAAACCGGAGACGGCGGTCGTCACTTTCCAGAACGGCATCGACAGCGTCGAGTTGCTGGCGACCGCGGTCGGACGCGAGCACGTCGCGGGCGGCGTCGCGCACGTGCAGGCCGCCGTCGTCGAACCCGGCGTGATTCGACACACGGCACTCGACCTGCTGATCTTCGGTGAACTGGACGGATCGAAGTCGGCGCGGCTCCAGGCGCTGCACGATTGCTGCCTTGGCGCCGGCTTCGACGCGAAGCTGAGCGACCGGATTCAGGACGAGCTCTGGCTGAAGTTCGTTCGTCTGACGTCGCTGAGCGGCATGATGGCGGCCACGCGTTCGCCGCTTGGCGTGATCAGAGACGACGAGGATCTCTGGACCCTGTTGCAGGCCGCCATCATGGAAGCGATGGCGGTCGCCCGCGCGAAGGGCATTCAGTTCCCACCGAACACGCTGTCGGACATGCTGCGGCACATCGGCGGCATGCCGCCGCATGCGAAGTCGTCGATGCTCGAAGATCTCGAGCACGGCCGTCGTCTCGAGCTGCCATGGCTGAACGCGAGGCTCGTGCGCATCGGCGAGGAAGTGGGGACGCCGACGCCCATCCATCGGTTCATCGCGACGGTACTCAAGCCGTTCGTCGACGGAAAGCCGGTCGCACAATCTCGCGAACCTCTGCGGATGAACGTCAGTAAGACTCATTAGAGGACGATCTTTCTTCGGCCTCGGCTCCGTCTCGCTCACGGTCACCGATCCGCTCAACGCCGTCGGGATGCTGTGCGCAGTCATCGGGACGGCGTTCTCCTCGTCTGCATCTGGGAATTCGCGGCGTACGGCCGCGGCACCCTGTCGCCGGTCGATCCGCCGCCGAGGCTCGGCGCGCGCGGACTCTACAAGTACGTGCGTAACCCGATGGACTTGAGCGTGCTCGTCGTGCTTCTGGGAGAAGGATTGCTGACACGCTCGCGCGGTTTGCTCGAGTACACGCTTGGCTGGTTCATCTGGATCAACCTCGTCGTGCTGTTCTACGAGGAGCCCGCGCTCTTCCGTGCGTTCGGTGCCTCGTACCGGGCGTACACGGCCTCGGTGCCGCGCTGGCTGCCCCGTCCGGTGCGTTCCTGATACCATTCCGCGCAATGCGCTTTGCGCTCCGCGCGGTACCGCTGACCCTCGCTCTCGTGCTGGCGACGAATGTGCCCATCCGCGGGCAAAGCACAGCTGAGGGCGAGCTCGAGCAGCTGCTCGCGCGCGCCACGTGGTACTCGATCGACTTCGTGAACAAGCTCTCTCAGGTCGTAGCCGAGGAGCGATACATACAGGATTCCAGTGTGGCGCTGGCAACGGTTCCCCTCCCGGTGATGGGCGGGCGCGGCGGCTCGCCTCTGAACTCGGCGCCGCGCGGCACGTCGAAGCACCGCGAGCTGAAGGCGGATTTCCTGATCGTCAGGTCGTCGCATGAGATGTGGTCGCCGTTTCGCGACGTGTTCGAAGTCGATCACATCCCGGTCCGCGATCGCGAGGAACGTCTCGCGAAGTTGTTCCTCGGCAACAAAGTCGCCAGCAACGACGAAAACGCGCGCGCGATTGCCGAAGAGAGCGCGCGCTACAACCTCGGCGCCGTGCAGCGGACGATCAACAACCCGGTGTTCGCGCTCCTATTTCTGCAGCCAGACGTCCGCCCCCGCTTCAAATTCACCCCAGGCAAACCGGATCGCAAAGCCGGCGACGACGTGCTCGTCGTCGATTACGTCGAAGAATCGCGGCCGACGGTGATTGACGGGGGCTCGGGGCGCGACATGCCCGCGTTCGGGCGGTTCTGGATCGAAAACGCCACTGGACGGGTGGTGAAGACCGAAGTGCGCGTCGAAGTCAAAGAGGTCAAAGCCAGTCTGACGACGACGTTTCGCGCCGACGAGCGCCTTGGCATCGACGTGCCGGTGGAGTTCAAAGAGGAATACGATCTCCGCGACAGCCGCGTCTCGGGCGTCGCCAGCTACTCACGGTTCCGCAAGTTCGAAGTGAAGTCGAGCGAGGAGCTCGCGGCTCCCGCCGCCGACGCGCAACCGGACAAACCGCAATGACCCAAACCATCGGCCGCTTCGGCGTATTGCTGACAGTGCTCGCCGCCGCGTGCCAGACACCGGCGGCTCCCAAACAGATGCTCAAGTATCCGGTCGCGCGCAAGGACGCCACGGTCGACGACTACAGCGGCGCGAAGGTGGCCGATCCATACCGCTGGATGGAATCGCTCGACTCGAAAGACGTCGCCGACTGGGTTGCAGCGAGCAACGCCGTCAGCGAACCGTATCTCGCGTCGCTTCCGCTGCGCGAGCACTTCAAGAAACGCCTCACCGAACTCTGGAACTATCCGCGCATCGGTCTGCCTGCGCTCGAGAGCGGACATATTTTCTACGCCAAGAACTCGGGTCTGCAGAAGCAGGCGCCGGTGTTCGTGCGCGCGAGCATCGACGCCGAACCGACGCTCGTGATCGATCCGAATGTGATCTCCGCCGACGGATCGGTCTCGCTGTCCGAATGGTCGCCCTCGCCCGACGCCAAGCTGTTTGCGTACGGCTTGTCCGAAGGCGGCGCCGACTGGCGCACGATTCACGTCCGCGACATCACGACGGGGAAGGATTTGCCCGACGACGTGCGCTGGATGCGCTTCTCGAACCTGTCGTGGACGAAGGACAGCAAAGGCTTTTTCTACTCGCGCTATCCGGAACCGCCGAAGAACAAAGTGCTCGAAGCCGCGTTGTCGGGACACGCGGTCTACTACCATCGCGTCGGCACGCCGCAGTCGAACGACACATTGATCTACGAGCGGAAAGATCTGCCGCGCTGGGTCATCGACGCCGTCGTGACCGAGGACGGCCGGTATCTCCTGATCACGATGGCCGAGGGCGCCGACAACCGCAATCGCCTGTACTACGCCGACCTCGGCAATCCGAAATCGCCGAACGTCGCGGCTCCCGTCAAGCCGGTCATCGAGGCCGACGACGCGGAGTACGGGCCGGTCGGGAACAAGGGCTCCGTCATCTACATGCGATCGGATAAGAACGCGCCGAATCGCATCGTCGCGGCCGTGGATCTCAAGGATCCTGCACCGCACACGCTGAAGACCATCGTCCCCGAGCGTAAAGAGGCCATCGAGAACGTCGCCGTCATCGGCGGAAGGCTCGTCGCGCAGTATCTCGTCGACGTGCAAAGCCGTCTGCTGACGTTCGATTTGAATGGCGGATCAGCGGGCGAGATCGCGCTGCCCGGCACCGGCACGGTGAACGGCGTCAGCGGACGGCAGGACTCGCCCGATGTCTGGTACAGCTTCACGTCGCCGCTCGCACCCACGACGGTCTACGTCTATACGCCGTCGAGCGCGAAGAGCGCGTCGTTCGAGGCAGCAAAGCCGCCAGTCGACACGAGCGGCTTCGAGACGAAGGCGCTGTTTGCGACATCGAAAGACGGCACGCGCGTGCCGTTCTTCCTCACCGCGAAGAAGAACATCCCGCTCGACGGCAACAACCCGACGATGCTGTACGGGTACGGCGGATTCTCCGTGACGACGCTGCCTGCGTACCGGCAGGACGTGCCGGCGTGGCTCGAGCGCGGCGGCATCTGGGTGACGGCCAACATGCGCGGCGGGTCAGAGTACGGCGAAGCCTGGCACAAGGCGGGCATGCTCGAGAAGAAGCAGAACGTGTTCGACGACTTCATCGCCGTCGCCGAGGAACTGATCAAGGCGAAGTACACGTCGGCGTCGCGGCTCGGCATCATGGGCGGATCGAACGGCGGCCTTTTGGTGGGCGCGGTGATGGAGCAGCGGCCGGATCTTTTCGCGGCGGCTCTGCCAGCCGTCGGCGTGATGGACATGCTCCGCTACGACCAGTTCACCGGCGGCAAGCTGTGGACGGTGGAATACGGCTCGTCGTCCAACCCGGCGCAGTTTCCGTTCCTGATCAAGTACTCACCGCTCCAGAACCTGAAGCCTGGCACATGTTATCCGGCGACGCTCGTCACGACGGCCGACCACGACGACCGCGTCGTGCCGAGCCACTCGTTCAAGTTCACCGCCGCACTTCAAGCCGCCCAGGGCTGCGACAAACCGGTCCTCATCCGCATCGAGGTCCAGGGCTCGCACGGCTATCGCCCGACCGACAAACTGATCGCCGAACGCGCCGACGAATGGGCGTTCGCGGCGGCGAACATGGGAATGAAATAGAGCCGCCAAGCGCGTGGACCGTGCCGGACGCTGACGCACGTTGATGCTGGCAGCGCAGTGATGCGGCTGGGATGGTCCACGCGTTCGGCGCCAGTGAGTTAACCCGCCATGAGCCACGTGGGCACTTCCTGCGGAAGCCGTTCGGGCCCAGCGGAAGGACGTTTGCGTCGTACGGAAGGACGTTTTGGCCAAACGGAAGGCCGTTTGCGCCGTACGGAAGGACGTTTGAGCCAAACGGAAGGACGTTTGAGCCAAACGGAAGGCCGTTTGCGCCGTACGGAAGGACGTTTGGGCCGTACGGAAGGACGTTCGAGCCCAACGGAAGGCCCTTTGGCCCGTACGAAAGGACGTTTCACCCAAAAGGAGGACCGTTCGGCCACGCGTTAACGCGTAGGAAAGCCGAATTGAGCCGTTCCCGAGCCCGCGGACGTGACGAGCGCATTGGCCGTGCCGGACGCAGACGCCGTCGGAGCGCGCCGATGACTGAATCGCACGGAAGTCGACCGACGCGAGCAACCCGCGGCGACTTCTGTCTGTACGATCTGAAATCTCCGAGTTAGCAATGACGGCGCATGCCGTGATCAACCGTCAACGGAATCAGCAATTAGTCGACGCGGGAGCGTCAGGATCGAGCGGCGGTCGACTTCCCGGCGCGCGGACGCGAGCGTCAGCGGCCGGCATGGCCGATGCGCTCGGCACAACCGAGCCGGTCTATTCGGGCGCCACAAACGCGTACTGCATCTGGTCGATGATCTCGCCGTCCTTGATCGCGCTGCGGCGCAGACGCGCCTCGAGCACGTAGCCGGCCTTCTCGAGCACGCGGCACGACGCCGAGTTGCGCGAGTACGGCAGGGCGAACACGCGCGTCAGATGGTGCGTGTCGATCGCGTACTTCGTCACTGCGACGAGCGCCTCGGTCACGATGCCGCGTCCCCAAAACGGCTCGCCGAGCCAGTAGCCAATTTCCGCATTCACGCGTTCGACGTCTGTATGCGGCACGAACCCAATGCCACCAGCGGCTTCGCCCTCGACCTCGATCGCGAACATCGTCTCGGGACGCTGGCTGCGCGCGAGGTGAAGGAAATCGCGTCCGTCACGGCGCGTATACGGGTAGGGAAAGCGATCGCGGAGATTCAACCAAATCTTCCGGTTGTCGGCGTACTTGACGAGCGACGCGAGGTCGTCACTCGTCCATGAGCGGACGATGGACCGGGTCAGACGGAGGTGCATACGGTGAATTGTGGCATCTGATCATTTGGTTGTTGCGGCATTGAATGACCCAATCAATGCACCAATAACCAAATGCCACAATGCCACAATTCGAAATCCCTATGCTTCTTCCCAGCGGAATCTTGTCACGGTAATCAATCCGAACAGCACGGTGAATCCGAGCAGCGCCAGTGTCGGCGCGATTGCGCTCGACAGCGGAAGGCCGCGCCACGTGGTCGCATCAAGGCCGTCCACCGCCCAGCGGACCGGCACGACCACCGTCAGCCGCTGCATCCATTCTGGAAACACGAACGTGGGCACCCAGGCGCCGCCGACCATGACCATCACGAGGACCACGAGCGTGCTGACGCCTCGGGCGGTCCCGGGCGTGTTGCCGACGGCGGCCACGAGCAGACCGAAGGTCGCCGCCATCGTCGAACACGAAATCGCCACGAGCGCGAAGCCGAGGACGCTGCCCTGAATGCGGACCTTGAAGACGAGCATCGCGAAGCCGAACGACACGAGCAGCGTCATCAGCGAGACGATCGTCGCGCTCGTCGCGCGCGCGGCCAGCAGCGTGTAGCGTGAAATCGGCGCGCTCCGCAGGCGCTTCCACATCCCCCGCTGCCGTTCGAGCAGCATCTCGATGCCGAGATTCAGCGCGGCGAACAGCAGAAACTGGATGCCCATGCCGGCAAATGCGTGCGCGTAGCCGTTGTACGGAATGCGCTGGCCGGAGGTGACTTCTTCTTCGTGCACGGTGTACGGCATCGAAAACAGCCCGGCCGAAGGCCGTTGGGTCGCCGATGAGCCATTTTGGTTGTAGAAGCGCTGGACGCTGGTGAGCATGTCGCGCAGCAGGCGCTTCTGATCGGGATTCATGTCGCTTCGTTCGATCTGTTCCAGCCCTCGCTGCGCGAAGTTGGACGCCGACCCCGGGCTGAACACCGACTGCGCCACGGACTGCATGACGTGCTGCGCCAGAACGCCCCGCACCATCCCCGCCTCCATCGCACGCGACGGATCGAAGAGTACGGCCAGTTCGGGCTTCTTCACGTCGGCCCCGCGAAAGAACGCATTCCCGGCTTTCTCGCCGAAGTCCTTCGGGATGATCACGGCGGCAACGATCGACCCCTTTCGCACCTGCTCCCGTGCTTCTTCCGCTGTGGCGACCGTGATCGTCAGATTCGAGTCGCCTTGCGCGCTGGCGATCACCGCCTTGGAGATGTCGCTGTTGTCGAGATCGGCGATCGCGACCTTCACGCGCATCGGCCGGCTGCTGTTGCCCATGTCGTTGGTCAGCGAGCCGATGAACGCGCCGATGAAAATCGGCACGGCAAACGACACGATGACGCTGCGCCGGTCGCTGAAGAACAGCTGCAGGTCTTTGCGGACCATCGCGAGAAATGCGGTAGCGCTCATCAGTCGCGCAAGCTCCTTCCCGTCAGCGTCAGAAACACGGTTTCGAGCGACACCGGTCCCCCTGGCACGTTCGGCGCGACGGTCGCGTGAAGGCCCGCCAGGGTGTCATCAGCCACCACTCGTCCGCGATCGATGACCACGATGCGGTCGGCCAGGCGCTCGGCCTCCTCCATGTAGTGCGTCGTGTAGAGAAGCGCCTTGCCGCGGCGTTTCAGCTCTTCGAGGTTGTCGAAGATGGCGTTGCGGCTTTGCGGGTCGACGCCGACTGTAGGCTCGTCGAGCAGCAGGACGTCGGGATCGTGCAGCAGCCCCGCCGCGAGGTTGAGCCGCCGCTTCATCCCGCCGCTGAATGTCTTCACCCGGTCGCGCGCGCGATCGGCCAGGCCGACCAGCTTCAGCGCCGACGCCATCGCGCTCTCGAGCGCGTCGCCCGAGAGATCGTAGAGCGCGCCGAAGAACCGCAGGTTGTCGCGTGCAGTGAGCTCGTCGTAGAGCGCCAAATCCTGCGGCACCAACCCGATCTTCCGCTTCTTTGCGTCTGTATCGCCGGAAAGCACTTGCCCGCCGATGAGCACTTGTCCGCGATCGGGCGCGATCAAACCCGCAATCATCGAGACGGTCGTCGTCTTTCCGGCACCGTTGGGTCCCAGGAGCCCGGTCATCTTGCCGGGCAACACCGCAAACGACACCTCGTCGACGGCGACGAGCGGCCCGAAGGCCTTGCGCAGACTTCGAACCTCCAGCATGGTGACTGATCCTGCCATTGCGAGTGTGTTCGCGGCCAGGATTACGACGAAAGGCCGGAATTATTGGACGGGAGGCTTTCTCGGCGCGTTCATCGGCAGCACGAGCAATCCCCCGGCAGCCAGAACGGCACCGATGACGATGAGGCTGCCCGTGAAACCTCCCGTCGTTTGCTGGACGTAACCGATGATGTTCGGTCCCACGAAGCCGCCGACATTGCCGACCGAATTGACGAGGGCGATGCCCGCGGCGGCGCCGATGCCACTCAGGAACGACGTCGCGAACGCCCAAAACGGACCGAGCATCGACGCAAGGCCCAGCATGGCGATGGACAGCGCCGCGATCGACGGACCGAGTCCGTGCGCGAGGCCAGTCGCCGCGAACCCGGCGCCGCCGACGAGAGCGCTCAACGCGATGTGCCATCGGCGCTCGCCTGTGCGGTCCGAATTCCACCCGACGATCACCATGCCGACGGCGGCGACTGCGTATGGAATCGCGCTCAACAGTCCGATCGTGAGATCGTTGCCTCCGGACGCGTTGCGCACGATCTGCGGCATCCAGAACCCCATCGCGTAGAGCGCCACGGGAATCGTGAAGTACGCCGCGGCAAGCAGCCACACCCGCCCACTCGTCATGGCGCCGCGAATCGTGTGGACCGCCGTTGGTCCGACGAGCTCCGCGGCTTCTTCGTCGAGACGCGTCGTCAGCGCGCGCCGTTCTTCGGAAGTCAGCCATCGCGCGTCGGACGGCTGCTCGGGAAGCACCCGAAGGACGAGGATGCCGAGCACGACGGCCGGCAGTCCTTCGACGACGAACAGCCATTGCCATCCGGCAAGCCCGCCGGCACCGTCGAGCGACAAGAGGACGCCGGAAATCGGTCCGCCGACGATGCCTGCGACGACGACCGCGGTCATGAATCCCGCGATGGCGCGCGCGCGTTCGCGTCGAGGAAACCAGCGGGTGAGGCAGTAGATGATGCCTGGAAAGAAGCCGGCTTCAGCTGCTCCCAGGAGAAACCGCAGCGTATAGAAAGCGGCGGCCGAGCGAACGAACATCATCGCCGCGGACACAATCCCCCACGTGATCATGATTCGCGCGATCCACAACCTCGCGCCGACGCGCGCGAGGATCACGTTGCTCGGAATCTCCAGCAGCGTGTAGCCGAGAAAGAAGATGCCGGCGCCAAGCGAGTACGTCACGCTCGAGAAGCGGAGCGCGGCGTTCATCTGCAGCGCGGCAAATCCGACGTTGATGCGATCGAGGTACGACACGACGTAGAGGAGGAACAAGAACGGAAGAAGACGACGACGGGCTTTGGCGAGCGCGGCGGCAACGATGTGGTTCATGCGATTCAGGAGGAAGCTCTCCACCACAGAGGACACAGAGGACACGGAGACGGTTTCAACACAGAGTCACGAGAGTTTCGCAGAGATCGCTGAGTGCGATTCGATGGCGTCGCAAAGCGACGCGCGGTACCGAGGTCGGATCGTCGGAATGAATGCACTAGGCGCTCACAAACATTCATTCCGACGATCCGGCCTCGGTACCGAACGCCGGCCCGCTTCGCGGGCCGGCCATCGAGTCGCATTTCTCTGTGTCCTCTGTGGTTGAGAGTTCTCATCCGCTACTATACGGGCGTGCCAGAGGCGGTAGCCAAGGTTTCCGCGACGCGCGCGCGCA
>Ga0097621_100000654_pt1 | contig 24497 bp, 19 predicted proteins | sample KBSMisM72_FD_73165 | JGI IMG/M metagenome (GOLD analysis project Ga0097621, IMG submission 73165) | Miscanthus rhizosphere microbial communities from Kellogg Biological Station, Michigan, USA - KBS Miscanthus M7-2 (version 2) (version 2) | ecosystem: Host-associated > Plants > Roots >... | reverse complement strand
CGAGGACGGCCATCGTGACTGAGCCAGCGTGGCCCGGCCCTGTTAAACCGGCGCCTTCACAGACCGCCAGGAGGCGCTGGCTCGCCCGCCCTCCACCCAGGTAACCATCACCACGATGCCCGACTCCCGGACCCCTTCGGAGACTGACTCCTTTCCCCTTCGCCACATCGGCCCCGACGCGACCGAGGTCACCGAGATGCTCCGCGTCGTCGCCGCGCCGTCGCTGCAGGCGCTGGTCGACCAGACGCTCCCGGCGAGCATCCGGCTGAAGCGAACGCTGGACCTGCCGCCCGCGGTGGACGAGTCCCGCCTCCTCGAGGAGCTGGAGGCGCTCGCCTCCCGGAACTCGGTGTTCCGGTCCTTCATCGGGCAGGGGTACTCGGACACCTTCGTCCCCCCGGTCATCCTCCGGAACGTCTTCCAGAACCCCGGGTGGTACACCCAGTACACGCCGTACCAGCCGGAGATCTCGCAGGGACGGCTGGAGGCGCTGCTCAACTTCCAGACGATGGTCATCGACCTCACCGGGCTCCCGGTGGCGAACGCCTCGCTCCTCGACGAGGGGACCGCGGCGGCCGAGGCGATGCACCTCTTCCAGGCGCTGGCGAAGCCAGGGCACGACGCGTTCTTCGTCTCCGACAAGGTCCACCCCCAGACGCTCGAGGTGGTGCGCACGCGCGCCGGCGCGCTCGGCATCCCGGTCATCGTCGGTGACGCTCGCACCTTCGACTTCTCGACCAAGATCTTCGGGGCGCTGGTGCAGTACCCGGCAACCGACGGGCTGGTGGAGGACCTTGCCTCCTTCTTCGACCGGGTCCACGCGGAGGGCGCCTACGCCGCGGCGGCGACCGATCTCCTGGCGCTCACCGTGCTCACCCCGCCCGGAGAGCTCGGGGCGGACGTCGCGGTGGGCAGCGCGCAGCGCTTCGGCGTTCCCATGGGCTTCGGAGGGCCGCACGCCGCCTTCTTCGCGGTGAAGCAGGAGTTCACCCGGCTCCTCCCCGGGCGCATCATCGGCGTGTCGGAGGACGCGCAGGGCCATCGCGCGCTCCGCATGGCGCTGCAGACCCGCGAGCAGCACATCCGCCGCGAGAAGGCCACGAGCAACATCTGCACCGCGCAGGCCCTGCTCGCGGTGATGGCCAGCTTCTACGCCGCCTGGCACGGGCCGGAGGGGCTGAAGGCCATCGCCACCCGCGTGCACGCGCTCACCGTCCGCCTGGCCCGGGGTCTCGGCCGACTGGGCGTCAAGGTGAAGCACGCGAGCGTCTTCGACACGATCCGGCTGGAGATGGAGCCCGCCGAGGCCGACCGCGCGATGGTCCGGGCGCGCGACCGGAAGATGAACCTCCGGCGCCTCGACGCCCGCTCCATCGGCATCTCGCTCGACGAGACCACCCGCCCCGAGGACGTCGAGGCCCTGTGGGGCGTGTTCGCCCCGGGCGCCGGCAAGGCGGTCGACTTCGCGAAGGAGGTGCTCGCCTCGGAGGTGACGCCGTCCTGGGGTCCCGCCCTGACGCGGCGGAGCGCGTACCTCACCCATCCGGTCTTCCACCGCCACCGGTCCGAGACCGAGATGCTCCGGTACATGAAGCGGCTGGAGGCGAAGGACCTGAGCCTCACCTACGCGATGATCCCGCTGGGCAGCTGCACGATGAAGCTGAACGCCACCGCGGAGATGATCCCGGTGACGTTCCCCGGCTTCTCACGCCTGCACCCCTTCGCCCCGCCCGAGCAGACCGAAGGGTACCTGCAGCTCTTCCGTGAGCTGGAGCGGATGCTCGCCGAGATCACCGGCTTCGCCGCGGTGTCGCTGCAGCCCAACGCCGGCAGCCAGGGTGAGTATGCCGGCCTGCTCGTCATCCGGAAGTGGCACGAGAGCCGCGGCGACCAGGACCGGAAAGTGTGCCTCATCCCCGCCTCGGCCCACGGTACGAACCCGGCGAGCGCGGTGATGGCTGGCTTCGAGGTGGTGGTGGTGAAGAGCGACGAGGACGGGAGCATCGACCTCGTCGATCTCGAGGCCAAGTCCACCCAGCACCAGGCCCGGCTCGGCGCGCTGATGGTGACCTACCCCTCGACTCACGGCGTGTTCGAGGAGGAGATCCGGAAGATCTGCGACATCGTCCACGGCCACGGGGGCCAGGTCTACATGGACGGCGCCAACATGAACGCCCAGGTGGGTCTCTGCCGGCCGGGCGACTTCGGCGCGGACGTCTGCCATCTCAACCTCCACAAGACCTTCTGCATCCCGCATGGCGGCGGCGGTCCGGGCATGGGCCCGATCTGCGTCGCCGCGCACCTGGCGCCGTTCCTCCCCGGGCACCCGGCGGTGAAGGTCGGCGGTGCGCAGGGAACCGGGCCGGTCTCCGCCGCGCCCTGGGGCAGCGCGAGCATCCTGGTCATCTCCTACGCGTACATCCGGATGATGGGCGCCGCGGGGCTGACCCGGGCGACCGAGGTGGCGATCCTGGCCGCCAACTACGTCGCCACCCGCCTGGCCGAGCACTTCCCGGTGCTGTACCGGGGCGCGCGGGGCCGGGTGGCACACGAGTGCATCCTGGATCTCCGCGGCGTGAAGAGGTCCGCGGGCATCGAGGTGGACGACGTGGCCAAGCGGCTCATCGACTACGGGTTCCACGCCCCGACGGTGTCCTTCCCGGTGGCGGGGACGGTGATGGTCGAGCCCACCGAGAGCGAGAGCAAGGCGGAGCTGGACCGGTTCTGCGACGCGATGATCTCCATCCGCAAGGAGATCGCCGAGGTCGAGGCGGGCCGGCAGCCGCGCGAGGGCAACGTGCTCAAGAACTCCCCGCACACCGCCGAGGTGGCCACCGCGGACGGCTGGGACCGCCCGTACTCCCGTCAGCTCGGGGCGTTCCCGTCCGCGTTCGTGCGGGCGAGCAAGTTCTGGCCGGCGGTGGGGCGGCTGAACAACGTCCTCGGCGACCGGAAGCTCATCTGCAGCTGCCCGCCCATCGAGGACTACGCCTAGCGGACGGTCCGGGGAGTCGGGCGGGTTTCCCAGGTCGGCATTCACTGTCGCGTACCGACGCCGCCGATGCGTGCTGAGGTGGGACAGGCTCCGCACGTCTGACTCCAGTCGGGCGAGATCTTTCAGTCTCGGCTCTCCTCCAATCGCCCGGAATGCGTACCGCTCGTTCAGTTTCCCCGCCGGACGACCAGCACACGACGAGAGTCGTAGAACCTTGCAGATGAGACATCTGTTTTCTTTGTTCTATTCGAGCACCTGCACCGCTCGCGACCTGCACGTGTCCTCCGATCGTGAGGAGGAGCATGCATACGAAACGAGGTTGGGTGTGGTGTGTGGTCGTCCTGGCTGCAGGGTGCAGTGGAAGCAGAGGCACGTCGGAGGAGCCGGATCCGCTTCGAAACGAGCCGCCGAAGAAGGAGGCAGCTCCGACGCATTCGAGTCCGATCGCCCTGACGAGCGACGACCGCTTCATCTGGAGCGTCAACCCCGACCGCGATTCGGTCTCGGTCTTCGACGTGTCGAACGAGGCGTACCCGAGAGTGGCGGAGATCAAGGTCGGAAAGGAGCCCTGGTGCGTGGCCATCCAGGAGGCGCGCAACCGCGGGCACGACGAGGTCATCGCGTACGTCACCAACATGGCGAGCGGGACCGTCTCCGTGATCGATGGCCAGCGGTACGAGGTCATTCAGACCATCCCGGTCGGGAGCGAGCCCTTCGGCTGCGCGCTGACGCCTGACGGCAAGAGGCTGTACGTCTCGAACTTCTCGTCCGACAGCGTCTCGGTGATCGACGCCCGGAGCTACCGGGTTTCCCGGACCATCGAGGGCGTGGGAAGCAAGCCTCGGGGGATTGCCATCACCGCCGACGGGAAGAAGGTGTACGTCACCCAGTTCCTGGCGGCTTCCCGGGCGAACGACCCTCGTCCGCGGACTCAGACCGAGGGAGCCGACGACGGTCGGGAGGGCCGGGTGACGGTCATCGACGGCGACTCCAACAGGGTGATCGGGACTGTCACCCTGAACCCGCTGGCCGATGTCGGCGCTGCCTTCAAGTCGAACGGGAACACCCTGGCTCGCAGACCGCTTGCGAATCCCGTGGTCTTCGACACCACCACCGGAGCCTTCCCCAACCTGCTCGAGTCGATCGTCATCCGCGGAAACTTCGCCTACGTCACCAGCACCTGCTCCTCCCCGAACGGGCCGTTCCGATTCAACGTGAACGTGCAGAGCTGCCTGGCGGTCATCGACACCACCCGGGACGTGGAGGCCTTCGCGACGCTGAACATGAACGCCGGAGTGAACTTCGAGCCGGCCGGCAAGAAGCTCTTCAACACCAACCCCTTCATGGTGGCCTTCAAGCGCTCGGCAGCGGAGGGATTCGTCGCCCTGGGCGCCACCAACCGGCTCCTCCGGGTCACGCTGGACGGCACCGGGGCAGCCAGCATCCATCCCCCGGCCAGCGCCCAGGACCCGGACAACATCGTGCGCATCGAGCTCAAGGACCCGCAGGAGATCCTCCAGGACGATCCCCAGGACCTCCTCGGTGGGCACAACCCACGCGGCGTGGTCGTGAGCTCCACCGACACCCGGGCGTACGTCATGGACTTCCTGTCCCGTGACGTGGCGGTGGTCGACGTCTCCGGAGTCGATCCGACGAAGTACCGCACCCTGGCGCGGCTGCAGTCCGCGGACTTGCCGACGGCGGAGGTGGACCGGATCGCCTTGCGAGGGAAGTACCTCTTCAACACGGCCATTGGGCCGGCCGGTACCCAGCCGAACTCGGTCCGACCCGCGGGCCTGATGTCCGATACCGGCTGGGGCACCTGCTACAGCTGCCACCCGCAGGCCCTGACCGACAGCGTGACCTGGATGTTCCCGGATGGTCCGCGTCAGGCCATCTCCATGGAGAGCACCTTCCCCTCGGGCGCCGCCGTCATCGTCAACGGTGCACCCGTCCTCCCGGATTCGCACATGCGAGCGCTGAACTGGTCGGGCATCCGGGACGAGGTCCAGGACTTCGAGCGGAACATCCGCGCCGTCTCCGGTGGCGGGGGCCTCATCCGCGAGCCTGGTCTGCTGGAAGGAGCGGCGGGGCTCGCGATGATCCCCGACCTCGCTCCGGTGGCGAACACGGGTCGCGATCCCGACCTGGACGCCATCGCCACCTACCTGGCCGTCGGCGTCCGGGCGCCAATCTCGCCTCTGGCCGGGCAGGACGTCTCCTACGGCCGGCAGCTGTTCGCGGCCGCGGGATGCCAGCACTGCCACGGCGGGCCCAACTGGACCATCTCCGCAATCGACTTCACGCCTCCACCGGCTGCGATCGAGATCGTGGACGCCCAGCTGATCCGCTTCCTCTGCCGGGTGGGCACCTTCGACCCGACTCTCTTCACCGACGGGGTGAGCAACGAGATCCGGGCCAACAATGCGGCCAACGTGCAGGCGCGGGGAGAGCTCGGCTTCAACGTCCCCTCGCTCATCTCGGTGTTCGCCTCGGCGCCCTACCTCCACAGCGGAGCGGCCGCGACCCTGGCCGACGTGCTGGAGAACGTCACCCACCGGAGCGCAGGCTCGGGCGGAACCGATTTCCTGACCGGCGCCAGCGACCGGGCCGAGCTGGTCAGGTTCCTGAGCTCGATCGACCGGAGCACGCAGCCCTTCGCGGCCGGGACCGTCCCCGGCGTCTGCGGTCCGTAAGCGACTCCCTCGTTCGACGATTGCCACCGGGTCCCGGCGAGGATCCGGTGGCGATCGTCGTTTGAATCACCGGTCGGTCCCGGAACCATCAGCCGGAACCCGTCAGTTGTTCCGGAAGATCCGCATCAGCGGCCGGCCGCCCGTCTCCAGATAGAACCCGAAGGGGAAGGTGACCGAGCCGTTGTTGCCCATCAGGCCGGGTGGCGGGTTGGGGAAGGGCTGGGCGCGGCGGAAGGCGACGATCGCGGCCTCGTCGAGGAAATCCACCCCGCTCGGGCGCTGGACCTGGATGTCCTTCACCAGCCCGTCGCTCCCGAGCGTCACGTTGAGGATCGTGTACCGGTCGCGGCCGCCGTAGATCTCCCCGGTGGGGTCGCGCTGCCGGAGCGGCTCGTTGGGGTCCCAGTTGCGTCCCACGGCCTGCTTCACCCGGTTGAAGAAGGTCGCGTACTTCCATTCCCGGGTGTTGAGGAACGTGCCCTCGCCCTGGTCGACGTCGAGGTGGTCGTTGGGCGCGGCCCCGATGATCTTGTCCAGCGCCGCGCTGCTCGGCATCAGCTGCGAGAGGGTGGGGAGCCCGGCCTTCCCGGCGCTGCCCTGGTCCCCCTCCTCACCGGGACGGCCTGGGTCGACCCGGAGCCGGTCGGAGTTGCCCTGCAGCGGTGCGCTCTCGCCCTGGTTCCGCACGCTCGCCCCGGGCCCCTTGCTGGTCTGCTCCTTGAGGGCGATCCGGTCGCGCTGCTTCAGGGTGGGCACGTCGAACACCGGCCGCTGCCCGCCGCCCTTCTGGGCCGGGCGCTGGTCCTGTCCCGTCCCGCCGTTGCCCTGGACGACGATCTGCGAGGCGGCGTCCTTTCCGGTGGTGTTCCGCTCCTCGGTCGCGGTCTGCCGCGGCATCGCGTTCCGGTAGAACGGCGTCTGGTCCTTGGCCTTCGACTCCTTGTCGACCCGGTTGTTCTTCTCGGCCAGAAACTTGGCGTCGGGCGACTCCTGCTCGTTGCCCGGCGCCACGTCGACCACCTGACCCTTGGGGTTCTTCTCGTCCTTGGGCTCGGGCTTCTTGGCCGCCTCGGCGCGGCGCTGGGGCTCGGGACGCTCCTGCTCCCGGATCTGGCCGCGGTTCTTGGCCCAGGCGCGGGGGTCGAGGTTCCGGAGGGTCACCGCCTGGGGCTTGGGCCGGATCCGGTCTCCGCCCGGCCACTTCACCGAGACGAAGTTCATCAGGAGCAGGAGCCCCAGCACGCTGGCGTGGAACAGCAGCGCCAGGAGCGTGGCGACGAGCGCGGTCGCAGCCGGACGGCGGCGTCGGCGGCGGTGGATGGCTCCGGACGGGCTCACGTGGTCCTACATAACCCCGGAAAGGGACTCCTGTTCCACCCAGGGTGGCACCCTGCTGTCCCGTGGCCAAGGGGCCCCGGGTCGGGTCCTACTCGTAAATACGCACGACCTCTGCGCCATTGAAATAGTGCCGGAGGATCGCCCTGTAGTCCTGTCCGCTTTCCGCGCGGCCGATCGCCCCTGTCTGACAGAGGCCCACGCCGTGCCCCCACCCACCCCCGCGGAAGACGAACGCCACGGGGTTGCCCCGGCCGTCCCGTTCCTCCGTCACGACGAAGAGCGCGCTGTTGAGCATCCCGAACTGCCGCCGGATGGTCAGCTCTCCGCGCAGCTCGGTGGCGCCGCGGGTCCCGGAGACGAGCAGCAGCCGCACCCGACCCGACGCGCCCCGCTCGAGAGGCTGGAGGTGGCGGACCGACCCGACCTTCAGCGAATCGACCAGCGCGTCCAGCTGCTGCGCGGTGAACCGCTTCTCCCATCGGTACTTCGTGGGCTGCGCGAAGCGTCCCCGCCGGCACGCTGCCGGAATGTCGAAGGCGAGGAACTTCTCCGGGGCTCGCCGCGGGTCGGGCAGCCCGGGCACGGCCTCCAGCACGTCGGGCCGGCCGCGCAGGCTGGGGTCTGGCACGCCGCCCCAGACGGCGTCGTTGTCCTCGGTGTGGCCGCCGCACACCGCGCTGTAGACCGAGTCCACCAGCCGTCCCTCGGTGGAGAAGAGGGCGAGGCCCCGTGTCGCTTCCACCGCGGCGTTGGTGGCCGGCGTCTCGCCGCTGCGGCCCCGGTACACCGCGCAGTGCTGCTCGGAGCAGAGCAGGTAGGGGTCGGCGAGGTGCCGCGTGCCGACCTTCGCGAGTACCTCTCCGCGCGCGGTGACCGCCTGTGCCCTCAGCGCCTCGGCCGGGGCCGCGGCGAAGATCTCCGAGGGCACGAGCCCGCGGAGCAGGTCCTCGAGCGACACGGTGTTCACCACCGCGATGGTGCCCGAGGCGTCGGCGGCGAAGGACAACCCTCCCCGGTAGTCGCGGGTCTCGAAGCCGTGGTTCGGGTAGCCCACCGCGAACTCCACCGACCGGACCTCGAAGCCCTCCCCGCCGGGGGTCTCCGCCCGGATGGGCCCCTCGCTGGTGCCGAGCGGCGTGCCGTCCGCCATGTCCAGGCGGAGCCGCACCGACGCCGCGGTCTGCACCTCCTCGGCGAGCGTGGTGCGCGCGCCCCAGCCGCGGACCAGCTCCGCCTGCCGGTCGGCGGCCTCGGCCCCGGTGAGCGCCGGCTCGAGGAGCACCAGCACCTTCCGGTTGTCGAGGATCTTCCCGACGATGCCGTAGACCTGACCGAGCTGCTCCAGCCGCACCTGGAACCCGCGGGCCTCCCAGGTCGCGCGCTCGGCGGCGATGCCATCCTTGTCCGCCCACGCGAGCTCGGTGACCTGGACGCGGAAGCGGCGGTCCGCGGGGGTGCCCCCGAGCCAGCGCACGACGAGCGGCGTCCCGCCCGGAGCCTCGACCATCTTCTCCGGCTCGCCCTGCAGGAAGAGCCGCACCCGGCCGCCGGGGACGAAGGTCACCTCGCGCCGGTTCTCCATCAGGCGGACTGGCACGGTGGGCTCGCCCGCCCGGACGTCGAGCCGTCGAGCCGAGGGCGGCGGCGGCACGTCGAGAGGCGGCGGCGGCACGTCGAGCGGCGAGGGGCCCGCAACCGGAGGCTCGGGCGCGGGGGCGACCGTCACCTCCGGAGGGGGTAGAGGGGGCGGAGCCGGACGCGGCGTCGCGCACCCGGCGAGGGCGAGGGCGAGGAGCCACGCCCTGCCCACACCTGTCCCGGTGGGTTGAGTCACGTCAGGGAGAGGCGCCACCCGGATTCGAACCGGGGAATGAGGGTTTTGCAGACCCTTGCCTTACCACTTGGCGATGGCGCCGGAGCGATCGCGGGTTTGTAGTGCAAAATGCACCCATGGCCAAGCTTCGCGCCCTGCTCGTGGGCGCCACCGGCATCGCCGGCCAGCAGTTCGTCTCGGCGCTTCGAGATCATCCCTGGTTCGAGATCGGCGCCATCGCTGCCTCGCCCCGCAACGCCGGCAAGCGCTACGACGAGGCGGTGGCCGGCGCCTGGTTCCTCCCCGAGGCCATCCCCGCAGAGGTGGCCGCGATGCGCCTCCAGGATCCGGGCGCGCCGGCGCGCGGCGTGGATCTGGTCTTCTCGGCCGTCGAGTCGGACGTGGCGCGAGAGCTCGAGCCGCGACTCGCCGCCGAGCTCCCGGTGGTGAGCGCCGCCAGCACCTTCCGGATGGAGGCGGACGTCCCGCTCCTCATCCCGCCGGTGAACGCCCCGCACGCCGGGCTCGTGGCCGCGCAGCGGGCGCGGGGCTGGCGCGGGTGGGTGGCGCCCATCCCGAACTGCACGGCCACCGGGCTGGCGGTGGTTCTCGCGCCCCTCGCCGAGCGCTTCGGTGTCCGCTCGGCGATCATGACCTCGCTCCAGGCGGTCTCGGGGGCGGGGCGCTCGCCCGGCGTGTCCGCGCTCGACGTCCTCGACAACGTCGTCCCCTACATCGCCAAGGAGGAGGGCAAGGTCGAGGCGGAGACACGGAAGATCCTCGGGCGGTGGGGCTCCGGCACGGCTGCGGTCGAGCCCGCTCCGGTCAAGCTCTCCGCCACCTGCACGCGCGTCGCCGTCCAGGACGGGCACACCGAGACGGTCTCGATCGGGCTCGGCCGCCGGGCGAGCCTCGACGAGGTGCGGGACGCGCTCCGTTCCTGGGAGGGGAGCCCGGAGGCGCGGGACCTCCCCTCGTCGGCGCCGCGGTGGATCGAGGTGCTCGAGGCGCCCGATCGCCCTCAGCCCCGTCTCGACCGGGAGACGCACGGCGGCATGGCGACCGTCGTGGGTCGGCTCCGCGAGGACGGCGTCCTGGAGAACGGCGTCAAGCTGGTGCTGGTCTCGCACAACACCAAGATGGGCGCGGCGAAGGGCGCGGTGCTCGTCGCCGAGCTGATGCGAGCGAGAGGTTTCCTCGCACGCTGAGCTCGGGCCGCCTCCACTCCCTGCTTGCCCCGAGGGAGCGGATGCGCTCAGTTTCGGCTGCGCGCTCCCCGGCGAGGCGAGCGCTTCACACGCGGAGGAGATTCGCCGCCATGGCGTACATCGTTGCCGACGGATGCGTGAAGTGTAAGTACACCGACTGCGTGGAGGTCTGCCCCGTCAACTGCTTCTACGAGGGCGAGAGCATGCTGGTCATCCACCCGGACGAGTGCATCGACTGTGGGGCCTGCGAGCCGGTGTGTCCGACCAAGGCGATCTTCCCGGAGTCCGACCTCCCCGAGAAGTGGGCCGAGTACAAGGAGATCAACGCCACCTATTCCAAGACGTGGCCGAACATCTCCGAGAAGAAGGACCCGCTTCCCGAGGCGGAAGAGTTCAAGGAGAAGGAGAACAAGCGTCCGCTCCTGAAGCTCTGACGTCGAGGCTGCGGACGGAGAGCCCGCGAGCCTCGAGCGCCTGACGCAAGTCTCGAAGCTCGCTCGCCGGCGGGGGCCGGGCCGACGAGAGTCGGAGCGCGACCGCGCCCCGCGCGACGCGCTGGACCTCGAGCCGGGCGGGAGTGCTGCCCCCCAGCGTGAGCGCCAGGGAAGGACGGCCGCTCCGCACGAAGCGCTCGATCCGCTCCACCAGCGCGAGCGCCCGTTCCACCCGCCCTCCGCTCGCGGGAACGGCTGCGCTCACGCCCGGCATCGGGCGAGCCTGGACTCCCGTGCCCACGAGGGCCCCGTCGCCCCTTCGTGGAGCGAACGCGTCCGCAGCGGCCGGCCGGACAGCCACGCCGTGCTCGGTCCGCACGGCCTCCTCGGTCCGGAGCGCCGCGCGGAGGAGGTCCACGGTTCGCGCCTCGAGGCGGCCCGTCGCCTGCGCGCTGGCCGTCCGCCCGTCGTCCAGACGCTGTCGCGCCGCGCGGTCCATTTCCAATCGCGCCACTCCGCGCCGCTCGCCCGGGCTGCGGTCTGCTCGCAGGTCGTCGTGCAGCGGACGTCCCGGCGTGGCCGTCCTCGGCTGGCGCGGTGGGGCGGGCGGTTTCCGGGTGGGGCGTCCGGCGCGTGCGCGGAGCGTCTCCTCGAACCGCTTGCGGAGCGCGGCGGGCTGCGGGTCGCCTCGCGGCGAATCGACACGGTCGGGCTGCATGAGCCTTGCGTGGAAACAAGGTCCGTGCCGGCCGCTCGCGCTCCGAACGGCGACGACCGGCCGTCCTTCGCGTGGGACGACCGTCCGGACGGTCGGGCTCTCGGCCAACGCGCGGTGTGCGCGTCATCGAGCGCGCGGGTGGTGCGCAGGTCATTTCGCACCGGCGCGTCGCGGACCCGGGCGTTAAGACGACAGCCGGATGCGGTAGGTTGCGGACCCCGAATGACGGCCTCCGAGGACATCAAGCTCGTCATCTCGCAGATCAAGAACGAGGCGGAGCTCTTCCAGGCGCTGGCGATCCGCGAGGTCGTCTTCATCGAGGAGCAGCACGTCCCCGAGACGATCGAGCGCGACACCGAGGACGCACGGGCCTACCACCTGCTCGTGTTCGCCGAGGGTCACGCGATCGGCACCGGTCGACTGGTGGTGCTCCCGTCGGCTCCGAAGGGCGAGAAGGGCACCTGGGGACAGATCGGCCGGATGGCGGTTCTCCAGTCGCACCGCAAGCACGGAGTCGGAAACCTTCTCCTTGGCGAGCTGGAGGGGGAGGCGCGGCGCCGCGGACTGACCGGCGTCCTCGTGCACTCGCAGCTCTACGCGCTCGGCTTCTACGAGCGCCACGGCTATCGGACGGTCGGAGCCGTCTTCATGGAAGCCGGCATCGAGCATGTCGAGGCGCACAAGCGCCTCGACAGGAGCTAGCCGACCGCGCGCGCGCCGCCGCGGGTGACCTGCGGCGTCTCCAGCATCTGCTCGAGGAAGCGTGACAGCTGCAGCGCGCGCTCCACGCTGCGGGAGCGGAGGAGCCTGGCCCGCTCGCGGTAGCCGTCGCGCGCGCGTGCGAGCTGATCCGACGGCGCCTCGAGATCGAGCATCTCCCGGATGCGGTGGAGCATCTCCGACGTGTCCGGCACGTACAGACCGAGGCGCTGTCCGTCGATGTAGCCCACGTGAGCGCGCTCGCTGCCGGGAATGAAGTGGAAGAGGAGCAGAGGTCCGAGACCCACCTCGAGCAGCTCCTGGAGCGTGGCGGGCGCGAGACTGCCGAGGACCGGCACCTGGGCCAGGCCCATGAGCGCGGCGAGGATCTCGGGCGCCACGAAGCCGAACACGTGCAGCCCGGCGGCAGGCCGCGCGCGGAGCCGCGCCTCGAAGGCGCGATCCCGGCCGGCGACGACCACCACATTGACCGCCTCCCGCAGCTCCGCGTCGGCAAGGACGGCCTCGAGCACCGGCTCGGTCTTGACCGTCCACGCCGAGCCACCGAGGAAGAGCAGGGTGGGGCGCGAGAGATCGAAGCGGGCGAAGTCGAGCTCCGCGGCCACGACCTCGGCCTTGAACGCGGCCCGCGCCGTGTCCTGCCCCTCGGCGCGGAGCCGTGCTCCCACCCGGACGAAGGGCTCGCGGGTGAGGAACCCCGAGAGGTGCAGCCGATCGTCCGGCACGCCGAGCGAGCGGTAGTGCTCGAGGGTGCTCTCCTCCATGACGATCAGCGCATCGGAGCGGAGCGCCGGCAACGGCGGGTGGTAGCCGGTGGCCGGAACGCCGTAGTCGGGAACCGCGAGGACGAGGGGCGTGGTGAGTCCCAGCTCGCGGCGGACCTGTGCGAAGGTCATCGACTGCACCGGGTGGGTGCTGAGCAGCAGGTCGACGGACTCGCGCCGCAGGAGGGCCAGCGCCTCGGTGCGCAGCTGCGGGCTGAGCGCCATCGCCGTCCTCACCGCCCAGGGCTGCCCGCTCAGCTCGACGATCTTCCCCTGGAACCGCGGAAGGAAGCGCACGCACACCGAGTAGAACCAGTCGATGAAAGTGTCCGCGGAGGTCCACACCAGTGGGCCAAGCCGCTCCTGCTCGGGGTCGACGCGGGCCAGCGCCGCGGCGAAGGAGTCGCGCAGTGCGTGGTGACCGCCCCCGGCGTTGAGCGAGGCGAGGAGGACGCGGCGGGTCATCGGGGGGTCCAGGTGCAAGCGGGCACTAACATTCCGAGCCGCAGCTCGCCAGTTCCGCGAGCGTCAGGTCTCGCGACCCCGCTATCCGCGCCGCGGCGCGGGGGGTGAGGCATGGAGCGGGTCCTCCGGCCAGGCGTGCCGGGGGTACCGCCGCCCCAGCTCGCGGCGAAGGGAAGGGTAGTGCCGGCTCCAGAACCCCGCGAGGTCCCGGGTCACCTGCACCGCCCGCTGGTTGGGAGCGAGGAGATGCAGCACCAGGGGCACCCGGCCGCGGGCGAGCGCGGGTCCTTCGCGCATTCCGAAGAAATCCTGGAGTCGCGAGGAGATCCACGGCGGCTGCCCGGACACGTAGTGCACCGGCACCAAGCGGCCTCCCGGGAGCGTCACGCGTTCGGGCAGCTCGCGGGCGAGGAGTCGCGCCGACTCCGGCGAGAGCGAGCCGAGCAGCTCCGCCGCCGGATCTGCCTCGCGCACCTCGGCGAGGCTCCTTCGTCCGCGCGCGAGCACCGCGGCGAGGCCGGCATCGTCCAGCACGGGCCAGTGCGCGTCCGGGAAGATCGACCGCGCGAGCTCCAGCCGCGCACGCAGCGCGTCCAGCCGGTCGGTGTCGACGGCGCCGGCGAGGCCGCGCGAGCGGAGCGCGTCGGCGAGGAGGGCCTCGACCTGCTCGGAGGGCTCGGCGGGGATGCGCCGCTCCTCCAGGCTCACCGCGCCGTAGGCGAGCCGGGTGAGCCGCTCCACACGGCCAGAGTCCTCGGAGAACACCAGCCGGTCCTCGTCGGTGATCCGGTCGGGGAAGAGCTCGAGGAGCCACTCGGGCTCGATCGCGCTCGCGAGGCGGACGCGGACCTCCGGGCCACGGGGGCCGGTGCGCTGTTCGGCGTCGAGAGCGAGCAGGAGCATCGGCTCCTGCACCACGCTCGACGGATCGAGAACGGCGCTGCCTCCTCCGGAGAGGACCAGCTCCGGCGCGTGGGGCCGGCGGCGCCGGGCGACGCGGTCCGGGAATCCGGCGAGCAGGGCGAGGAGCAGCGCGTCCTCCCGCTCGGCCGGGGAGGCTCGGTGGCGACCCTGCACGGCACGCGAGAGCTGGCGTGCGGTGCGCTCCACCGCCTGTGCCGCTCCCCCCCGGGCCCGGTCGGCGGAGCCGGCCGACTCCATCTGCTCCAGCACGTCGGAGCGGGCGCTCACGGTCGGTCCGGTGGAGCGGTGCGGACCGAGCGCGGGCGCAACTCGCGCGGGGCGCTCGGAGAGCACGGCGGCGGCGCGGGCGGCCTCGGGCCCGACCCCGCGCCGCTCCCCCTCGACCAGGATGCGCCCGAGCCGTGGGTGCACCGGGACCGAGAGCAGCCGCCGCCCGAGCTCGGTGAGCGTTCCGTCGGGGGCGCGTGCGCCCAGCAGAGAGAGGAGCTCCTCGGCGGCGTCGAGCGCGGCGGCCGGCGGCGGCTCGAACCAGCCGAAGCTCCGCGGATCCGGTGCGCCGGCGGCGGACAGGGCGAGCACCGTCTCCGCCAGATCTGCGCGGGCAATCTCCGGCAAGTCTCGTTCGGCGCGCGCCTTCAGATCCGTCGCGGTGTACAGCCGGAGGCAGACGCCGGCACGGGTCCGGCCCGCTCGCCCCGCTCGCTGAGCCGCGCTGGCCTGGCTGATGGGCTGGACGCGGAGGGACGGCAATCCGCTCCAGCGAGAGTGCGTCGCCACGCGGGCGAGACCGGAGTCGATGACCGCCGCGACGCCCTCGATCGTCACCGACGTCTCGGCCACGTTGGTCGAGAGGATCAGCTTCCGGTCCTTCGACGGTCGTACCGCGCGGTCCTGGGCGTCCGCGGGAAGGTCTCCATGGAGCGGGAGCACCCGGAAGCCGTGCCGCTCGGCGTACTCGGCGCACGCGTCCTGCGCGCGGCGGATCTCGGCGGCGCCGGGGAGGAACACGAGGACGTGTCCGTCCGCGACCCGTGGCGCGAGGCGCTTCAGACCGGCGAGCACCTGTGCGTCGAGATGGCGCGCGTCCGCGGCGGGCAGATGCTCGATCTCGACGGGAAAGGCGCGCCCCTCGGCGGTGAGCACCGGCGCGTCACCGAGGAACCTCGCCACCGGAGCGGGGTCGAACGTGGCCGACATCACGGCCAGCCGGAGCCCGGGACGGCGCTCGCGAAGGCGCCGGAGGAGGGCGAGGCCCAGGTCGGTGGGCAGGTGGCGCTCGTGGAACTCGTCGAGCACGACGGCGCCCACGCCCCGGAGCTCCGGATCCGACAGCAGACGCCGGGTGAGGATGCCCTCGGTGACGAAGCGGACCCGCGTGGCGGCGGAGGCCACCTCCTCGAAGCGAATCTGGTAGCCGACGCGCCGACCGACCGGCTCGCCGAGCTCCTCGGCGACGCGGGTGGCGGCGAGGCGGGTGGCGAGGCGCCGAGGCTCGAGGACCCACAGCTCTCCGTCGAAGCTGCCCGCGTCGAGCAGGGCCCGGGGGACGCGGGTGGTCTTGCCGGCGCCCGGCGCGGCCTGCAGGACGAGCGTGCCCCGTTTCGCCACCGCCTCCACCACCGACGGGAGGAGCGGATCGATGGGCAGCGGCGCGAGCATCGTCAGCTCCCGCGCGGCGGACGGGTCCGGCGCCCGGACCCGCGAGGAGACGGAGGTCGCGCCTTCTGCGACCTGGGCGCGACGGCGGTCGCGGGCTCAGATGCGCCCGTCGCTGCGGCGCGCCTCGAGGGTGCAGCGCCGGGCTGAGGTGTCGCCGTCGATCCTTCGGTGGCGCGTCTCGAGGATGCGGCGCCAGGCTGAGGTGCCGCAATCGATCGCGGTGCGGCGCGGCTCGCGGGGGCGGTGCCTGGAACCGGAGCTGCAGTCGATCGTCCGGTGGCGCGGCTCAAGGGTGGGGCGCCGGGCGGAGGTGCCGCCGTCGATCGTGCGGTGGAGCGGCTCGAGGATGCGGCGCTGAGCGGAGGTGCCGCAGTCGATCGCGTTGCGGCGCGGCTCGAGGGTGGGGCGCCGGGGGGAGGTGCCGCCGTCGATCGTGCGGCGGAGCGGCTCGCGGGTGCCGGGCCCGACGGAGCGGACGCCCTCGGCGCTGAGCTTCCGGACCGGACAGCCTGGCGGGTAGCGGACGCACGCTCCGGCGACGGACCCGGCGCGGTCGCATGCGGCGCCTGCACGTTCGCCGTGGCGCTGGTCGCGGGCCGGGGCGAACGGTCCTTTCTGCGCGTCGTTGTGCCCGCGGCGGCGGAGTCGCCGGAGACAGGCCCGTTCGGAGCTGGGCCCGCAGCGGCGGTCGCCGGGGGACTCTCCTTCCGCGTCGTGCTCGTTCGCCGGGACGCTCTGGACCGAGACGTCGACGCCGCGGTGGCCTCGGCCCTCGCGTCCGGAGCCGGTCCCGCGTCGGCGGTCGCCGGGGGACTCACCTTCCGCGTCGTGCCCGCGCGCCGGGGCGTTCTCGACCGGGACGTCGACGCCGCGGCGGCCTCGACCCTCGCGTCCGGAGCCGGTCCCGCGTCGGCGGTCGCCGGGGGACTCACCTTCCGCGTCGTGCCCGTTCGCCGGGGCGCTCTCGACCGAGACGTCGACGCCGCGGCGCCCTCGGCCCTCGCGTCCGGAGCCGGTCCCGCGCCGGCGGTCGTCGGGGGATTCACCTTCCGTGTCGTGCCCGTTCGCCGGGGCGCTCTCGACCGAGACGTCGGCGCCGCGGCGGCCTCGGCCCTCGCGTCGGGTGCGGGCTCGTTCGCGGCGGCGTCCTCCGCGGGAGCGGATTCCTCGGCCGGTGCAGGGACACCGGTCGCGGAAGAATCCGTCGATCCCGCGGCCGCATCGGCCGGGCGGCCCCGCCTCGGAAACACCTCGTCGATCCGCTCCGGCCGGTCCGCCAGCGCTGCGCGCGCCACCCAGCGGACGCGCTCGAGCAGGCGCGTGGTCCGCCCGGCCAGCGCGAGGAGCCTCGTCCGCACCGCCTCCGCCTCCGCGCCCGAGAGCGCAGGTCGATCCCGCTCCGCGGCCCACGCCGCGCCGGCGCCGGCCAGCGCCTCGAGGGCGGCCCCGAGAGCGGTGTGCGTGGCGAGCTCGGCCAGCCGCCGGACGACGTACCCCGAGGTCAGCCTGCGCTGGAGCTCGGTCTCCGCGGCCCGGGCCTGATCGCCGTGCCGCCGGAGCGACGGGCCTCGCCACACCGGGAACAGCGACTCGACCAGCGGGCCGCGCTCCGACTCGAGCGCGTGAATGGCGGTCCGGAGCGCCTCGGCGGCATCGACCCAGGCAGAGAGCAGCGACGCCTTGCGGGCACGGGCCTCGGAGGGCAGCTCCTCCAGCCACACCGCCTCCGCCCGGACCGAGTGCCGCTCCGCCTCGTCCCGCTCGACGAGGTCGGCCGCCCCGCGGAGCCAGGCGGCCTCGACGCCGGCGTCCCCCAGCGCCTTGGCGGCGGCACGCAGCCGTTCAGCGAGCCCTTCCAGGCTGCCGAGCAGGATCCAGGCCGCGCGAGGTGACGGCGATGCGGCGCTCGCGCTCAGCGCAGCGCTCCCAGCACCGCCACCATCGCCTCCGGAGCCGCGAGGTTGGCGAACGCGTGCGTCGCGCCGGCGGCCACGAGCTGCTCGGGCGTGAAGCTCCCCGTGCCCACGCCGACGGACTCGGCGCCGATGGCCTGCGCGGCGGCGACGTCCTTGGGCGTGTCGCCGATGACCACCACCCGGCACTCCTCGAGCGGAGCGCCGAGCAGCGCCGCGCCACGCTCGGCTCCCCGCCGGATGAGCGCGGTGCGGTCCTCGTCGTCGCACCCGAAGCCACCGAAGGCGAACCGGTCGTAGATCCCGACGCGCTGGAGCTTGATCCGTGCGCCCTCGCGGATGTTGCCCGTGCCGAGGCCGACGGCGATCTCCCGGCGCTCGCGCGCCCGGTCGACCGTCTCGGACATTCCGGCGTGCACGCGGTACGTCGCGTCGGGGGCAGAGGCCACCTCGTCGGCGAGCACCCCGAGGTAATCCACCAGCACCTGGTCGATGAGCGCCTCGGTCGGCTCGACCCCGATGGCCCGCATGCCGGTGCGGACGATGGCCCGGTCGGTCATCCCGTCGAGGCGGAAGGTGCGGCAGGCGTCGCGGCGCCCGAAGGAACGCTCGAACGCGATCTCCAGCGCACGGCGCCCGACGCCCCCGGTGGTGACGAGCGTGCCATCGACATCGAAGAGAAGGACGGTGGGTCGCATGCTTCAGGGCTGGGCCTGGGCCAGGGACGCCTGGAGGCGCTCCCGGACGCCGGGGTCCTCCTCACGCTCTAACCGGTCCTCGAGCGACTTGCGAGCTGCGGCGCCTCCGGCCCGCCCGAGGCCGCGCGCCGCTGCAGAGCGCACCGACGGGTCCGGCGCCCCGAGCAGCGGGCCGAGCCGCGCCACGGCCTCGTCGCGGTCGTGCGAGCCGAGCTCCTCCGCCACCGTGTCGCGCAGGGCAGGCGTGAGCCGCGGAGATGCGACGGCATCGCCCAGCGCGCCGAGCCCGGCACGTCCTGGCAATCCGGCCAGGGCGCGAGCGGCGACGAGACGCCGGGCATCGGATGCCTGCGTGTCGAGGAGCTCGGCCTGGAGGGCCGGGACCGCCTCCGGACCGATTCCGGCGAACTCGGGGACACCGGCGTCGGGCGCATCGAGCAGCGCCGCCACCCGGGACCGCGCCTCCTCGCTGGTGCGCGCCGGGCCCACCGAGCGCGCGCAGGACGCGGCAGCGAGGCAGGCGGTCAGGACGGTGGCGAACCGGGACATGCGCGGCGGCGGAGTGTACCCTCGGGGCGGGACATGGCCGGACGGGTCGTCTTCATCGTGCAGCGCGGCGGCTACGAGCCGGCGTACCAGGCAGCCTCCATGGGCATCACCGCGGCTGCGCTGGGGGACGAGGTGGTGTTCGTCTTCGCCTTCGAGGCGCTTCGCCAGCTGTGCCGCGGGGACTTCGGCCGCGCGCAATCCGACCGCGAGATGGCCGAGGGAGCGCGGGCCGAGGGCGTGGGAGTGCCGCCGCCGGCGCAGATGCTGGCGGAGGCGCGTGGGCTCGGAGCCCGGTGCATCGCCTGCGACACCATGCTCAAGCTGGCGGGAGTCTCGCTGGCCGAGGCCGAGCGCGTGCTCGACGAGGTGCTGGGCCTCGCGGCCCTGTGGCGCCTCACCGAGGACGCGCGCGTCCTCACCTTCTGACGCCCCTCGGGCGCTGGTAGTGTCGAGGGGGTCCTTCCGCGATGCGTTCTGTCCTCATCGCCGCCGCCGCCGCGTGCCTGGTCACGGCGCTGTCCTGCCAGACCTACGAGTTCGTGCCGGTGGGACCGCTGACGATCTCACAGGAGAAGAGCAGCACCCCGATCGTCATCAAGAAGTTCAAGCCCAACGTGATGGTGCTGGTCGACAAGTCCGGGTCGATGGACCAGCCCCTCGACGCGACCCTCCCCGGCTGCACGCAGTCGGGGACCCTCTGCGGCACCGGAAGCACCGCGAAGACCAACCCTTGCAACCCGAACGTCTGCCCGACGCGCTGGAGCGAGCTGAACCTCGCGCTCGATCCGTTCCTCCAGGCGCAGGCGCAGACCGTGCGCTTCGGGCTCTCGTTCTTCCCGGAGCCGGCCGCCGGTGTCGAGCAGCCGAACTGCGTGCCCACCACGGCGGCACGGGTGGATCTGCCGGAGGACCCCCAGGACGACTCGCCGGCGACGCTCGCGCAGCTGTCGAACCAGGCTCGCTCGGTGCTCGCCTCCATCAGGAGCCAGAACCCCGTCGGGCCGAGCGGGACCGGCGGGGCGACGCCCACCGGACCGAGCCTCGCCTTCTTCCACGACTACACCGCGCTCCAGGATCCGCTCCGCCTCGAGCTGGTCCTGCTGCTCACCGACGGGCTCCCCAACTGCAACGCCGGCATCAGCGCCGAGGCGTGCACCTGCACCGCGAGCGCCGACAGCTGCCCTCCGGCCGGAAATCCCGAGAACTGCCTGGACAAGGACCGGACGGTGCAGGCGGTGCAGGACCTCGCCGCGCGCGGGGTGCACGTGGTCGTCATCGGCTTCGGGGACGAGACGCGGGCCAGCGTCGACGGCGGGCTACAGGCGCCCATCGTGCTCCAGGAGATGGCGCTCGCCGGGAACTACCCGCGCTTCTGCCCGGGAGAGCGGCACGATCAGCCCTGCGGGCCGCTCAACCCCTGTCAGGGCGGGGTGTGCCTCCGTCAGTACTACCAGGCGCAGGACGCCCTCGAGCTCGGCGCGGCGCTGGCGGAGATCACCGCCAACCTGGACCGCGAGCCGTGCCTCCGCGCCATCACTCCCGCCCCGACGTCCGAGGAGCTCATCCTCCTCGCCCTGAACGGCACGACGTACCCGCCGGGCGACGACACCTGGCACTACGTCCCGCCGGCCGACGGTGGGCCGGCGATCCGCTTCCTCGGCTCGCTGTGCACGGCCATCGAGGCCTCGACGGCGCAGAACCCGGTGCAGCTGGATCTGCGGATCCTCCGCGTCCTCTAGAGGCGGGCCCGGGGGCTGGTCGTCGGATGTGGGATTGCCACGGGAAATGGGGCTGGTGGCCCCCCGAGCGGGTATGCTCCGGCGCCACGCATGGTCACCCCGTCCGTCCTCCGTGGTGCCGCGGTCCTCGCGCTCCTTGCCACTCTCGGCGGCTGCCAGACCTACGACTTCGAGCCGGTGAAGCCCCTCTCGATCGGGCAGACCCAGACCAGCGTCGACGTGCAGGCGGTGGCGAACAAGCCGAACTTCATGCTGCTGGTCGACAAGTCGGGCTCGATGGACCAGCCGGTGGACCCGACCATCCCCGCGTGTCACGTGGGGACGATCAACGGCCCGCTCTGCGGCGATCCCCAGAAGTCCAACCCCTGTGATCCAACCCAGTGCCCCACGCGCTGGAGCGAGCTCACCAAGGCGCTCGACCAGTACATCACCGATTTCCCGCTCATCGGCCGCTACGGGCTATCGCTCTTCCCCGAGCCCGAGATCTCGGGCGGCTGCGGACCGACGACGAAGCAGACCAGCGCGCTGCCGACCACGCCGTCCGACGACGACCCCACCCTGCAGCAGGCCGCCGACTCGACCCGCACCGCGCTGGACGCGATCCTGAGCAGCAATCCGGCCGGGCCCACCGGCACCGGCGGCGGGACGCCCACCGCGGCCAGCCTCGCCTTCCTCACCACGGTCCCGGCGTTGACCACCGACAACACGCGGGACCAGATCGTCATCCTCTTCACCGACGGTCTGCCGAACTGCGACGCGGCGCTGGCGGACCTCGCCGGCACCGTCGCCTGCCAGTGCACCTTCGGTCCGGCGCTGGACGACTGCAGCCCGCAGATCCCCCCCTTCCCCGGCGCGGGGTGCCTGGACGCCGACAACTCGGTGAAGGCGGTCCAGTTCCTGGCGGGTCAGCACGTGCAGACCTACGTCGTGGGCTTCGGGGCCGAGGCGGGGACGGCCACGGCACGGGACACGCTGCAGCGCATCGCCGTCGCCGGAAGCGTCCGCTTCCCGCGCGTCTGCCCTGGAACTCCGCCCAATCAGCCGTGCAGCGCCGACAACCCGTGTGACCTCGCCAGCGGGCTCTGCACAAAGCAGTACTACCAGGCCAATGACGCCTCGGACCTGGGAGCGATCCTCAAGACGATCACCGATCCCAACGTGACCGTCTGCGAGCGGTTCCTCACCGAGGTCCCCACCGACGTGTCGCTGCTCAGCGTCCTGGTGGACAACACCGCCTACCAGCCCGGTCCGGACACGTGGATCTACGTCTCGCCCTCGGAGACGACCCCGACCTCGGGCAAACCGGGTCCGGCGGTGGTCTTCGTGGACGGCAAGCCGCTCTGCGATCAACTGAAGACGTCCACCGGTGCCAGTCCGGTGAACGTGCAGATCCGGATCCTCAAGGTCCTGTGAGCATGGGGCCGAGGCCCCATGTCCCGACTCAGGGAGCCTGACTTGCCGCCGCCGTGGGCGAGCCATACGGTGGCCGCCGCCGTGCGCCTCACCGTCCTGTCGCGGTCCCTGTCCGTTCCCTCCACCGCTCGCCTGGTGGCGGCGGCCCGTGCGCGCGGGCACACAGTGCGGGTGCTCGACCCGGTGCAGGTGGAGATGCACCTCGACGGGACACGCGGCCAGCTCCTCTACCGTCGGCGGAAGCTCGCGCTCCCCGACGTGGTGCTGCCCCGCATCGCCCAGTCCATCACCGCCTACGGACTCGCGGTGGTGAACCAGTTCGGGATGCTGGGCGTTCCGGTGATGAACACCGCCGAGGCCATCGCCCACTCGCGGAACAAGATGCGCTGCCTGCAGCTGCTGTCCGCGCACGGCATCGCGGTGCCGGCGACGGTCATGGCCCGGACCGCGGGAGACCTGAAGGCCATGGTGCAGCTGGTGGGGGGCGTGCCGGTGCTGGTGAAGCTGCTCGGCGGCGGCGACGAGCGGGGGGTGATGGTCTGCGAGACCCTCAACTCGCTCCAGGCGGCGCTGGAGGCGATCCTCCGGCTGGGACACAACCTCCTGGTGCAGGAGTACGTGCGCAAGGCGGGCCGGGACCTCCGCGTGCTCGTCGTCGGCGGCAGGCCGGTGGCCGCCGTGCGCCGCCGCCCGCGGATGAACCGTCTGGCGAACACGCTCAACCGCGGCGCCCGCTTCGAGCGAATCACCCTGACCGACGCCCAGCGGCGCGCCGCCGCGGAGGCCGCCCGACTGACCGGCCTCGAGGTCGCCGCGGTGGACATGCTCGACGTTCGGGGCGTGCCCAAGGTGTTCGAGGTGCACAGCAGCCCCGGGCTGGCGGAGATGGAGAAGGCGGTGGGGCAGGACCTGGCCACGCCGATCATCGTCCGGGCGGAGCAGATCGCCCGAGAGCGGCCCCCCGCGCTGGACCCCTCGCTGCTGCCGTCGGTGTCCGGACGCCCGCGCCCCTCGCCGCGGCCCCTCAAGCGCGTCCGGGCCTCTTGAGTTATAGGAGCCGGCCGATGCGCCTTCCCCGTCCTCTCGTCCTCGCCTCGTCCCTGCTGGTCGCCTCGCTCGCGCTGGCGGCCGAGGTGGACCCGACCACCCTCTACAGAGTCACCACCGACGGGACGTCGGCGAAGGTCCCGGCGGGGAAAAAGGGAACGCTCGTCCTGGAGATCCAGAGCCTCAAGGGCGCCCACGTCTCCGACGAGGCCCCGCTCCGGATCCAGCTGTCGGGCACGGGGACGGTGAGCCCGGAGAAGACCCAGCTCGTCTACGGGGACTCGGTGCGCAAGCCGTCGGCCTCGGTGAAGTACCCCGACCCGCGCTTCGAGGTGCCGCTCGCCGTCCAGGGCAAGGGCGCGGGAACGGTGGAGGCGAAGATGACCTTCTTCGTCTGCACCGAGCAGCTGTGCCTGCGGCAGCAGAAGACGCTCTCGGTCCCGGTCACGGTGGAGTAGCGGGGCGCCCATGCCGGGGGAGAGCCGGACGGTGCACGGCATCCACCCGGTGCTGGAGGCGCTGCGGGCGCATCCCGCGGACGTCGAGCGGGTGTACGTGCTCGAGGGGAGCGTCCCTCCCCGCGCGGCCGCGGAGATCCTCTCCCGGGCTCGCGAGGCGCAGGTCCGGGTGGAGCGCGTTCCACGCGAGCGGCTCCAGGCGCTGGTCGACGGCGGGGCGCACCAGGGGGTGGCGGCCCGGCTGCGCGAGTTTGCCTACGCGAGCCTGGAGGCCGTCCTCGCCCGGGCAGAGGCGTCCGGAACGCCGCCGCTGCTGGTGGTGCTGGACGGCCTCCAGGACCCCCACAACCTGGGCGCGGTCATCCGCTCCGCAGACGCGCTGGGGGCCCACGGGGTGGTCCTCCCGAAGGACCGCTCGGTGGGGGTGACGGCGGCGGTGGCCCGAGCCTCGGCCGGCGCCGTCGAGCACGTCCCGGTGGCCCGGGTGACCAACCTCTCCCGGGCCCTGGAGGAGCTGAAGGCCGCCGGGCTGTGGGTCGCGGCGGCCGACCCGGAGGGGGAGCAGCTGCTCTGGGATGCCCGGCTCGACGGCCCGCTGGCGGTGGTCATCGGGGCCGAAGGGGCCGGGGTCCGTCCGGGGGTGCTGAAGCACTCCGACCTCCGGCTACGCATCCCCATGGCCGGACGGGTGGGGTCCCTGAACGCCTCGGTCTCGGCGGCGCTGGTGCTGTACGAGGTGGCCCGCCAGCGGGGTCGCGGGGGAGGGCGTTCGCCTTGACTCCGGCCGAGTCCGTCCCATAAAAGGCCCAGCCCTTCCGGGGCCCTGGCAACGTGTACCCTGGGGGCCACGGCCGAGCTGCTTGCCGGTGTAGCTCAGCAGGTAGAGCAACTGATTTGTAATCAGTAGGTCGCGGGTTCGACCCCCGCCGCCGGCCAGGAGGCGAAC